>Ga0224529_1001218_pt1 | contig 16162 bp, 16 predicted proteins | sample CBST50metaG_FD_179893 | JGI IMG/M metagenome (GOLD analysis project Ga0224529, IMG submission 179893) | Peat soil microbial communities from Stordalen Mire, Sweden - C.B.S.T50 | ecosystem: Environmental > Terrestrial > Soil > Wetlands > Peat | place: Sweden: Norrbotten County, Stordalen Mire... | reverse complement strand
GTTTTACTACGGATCACCCGTCGAGCCGCTGACTCCGACGATCTGAGCGGAAACTCTCCGCGTAGTGCCGCGATCGCGAAGCCTGCCAAGCGTCTCGTCGATATCGTCCGCTGCGAACATGACGCGGTGGTAGCCCAATGCGTTCACTGAGGCTTTACGATCATCTGCGACCACAGGTGGCGCGACGAAGCGGGAAGATTCGATGCGGCTGTGGCAGACCCCGCAGACGGGCTCTGCTCCAACGAAATGCTCGGCCAAGACCGCAGGAATCTCGATTTTCGCATAATCGCCAAATCACTCGACGTCAGGTCAGTACGGAGTGTCGCCATAGCGCCATCAATTCTTTAGCCAGCGAGAGGCTTTTCAGCACCCTCTTGAACACCCTCAATTGCATCAAAGCTTTGAATTCCGGCCAAGACCTTTGCCGTGCAACAGCAAAGATCAGATGGACTTGGCGCTACAGCGTTTGAAGTAGGTCGCTGCACACAAGCTTTTCTCAGAGATGCAGCCCAATTTCCTCGAAAATGGCCTCCGCGATGGAAGGCTCTGCGATAACGAGATTCGCAGTGTTTGCAAGAGACTTCGACGGCGTTTCGGCTGCGACGGGAGTTTGCGCAAGTTCAACCTGAAGCCTCTGAGACGCATCGGAGGTGTAGACGGACAGCTCCCGGATGCTGGAATTGAGCCTTGCCAGGTCATTCTCCAAACCGGCAAGCTGCGTGGCCTCGCCGGTCAGAATCACCCTGTCGGCAACCAGATTTCCGGCTGACTCGACGGCGTAGCCGTAGTCAATATGGCGAGAAGGTTCGGTGTCGAGATCGACGCTCTTGCCATTGTCGAGCCGGGCGGAAAGATCGGGCTCGACCCGCTCCACAGTGGCGAAATCGCCGGCGCGGATGTGATTCTCTTTGTCGGGAGCGGTGAACCGGATGCGCTCGCCTTCGGCCATCTCACGTGTCTCTTCCCGGTAGACCTTGCTTTGGTTGGTCTGACTCCGAAGCAGGGCAGGATTGTAGGCTACCTGCCCGCCGTCCGCCGTTTCGATGGTCAACGTGTTCCTGTTTACATCAACTTCGAGAACACGTGCTGTGCTGCGATGCGGAATGCCTTCGAGCGCCGGGCTACCGGTGCGAAAATGTATCTCGTCACCGGGCCGGTAGTCTCCGGCGAAGCGCGGATTCGTAAACTTTTGCTCGACGAGAACCGGGAGCGAATGGCTTTCTCGTGCAAGTTTCCCCTCGCTCTGCAACTCAGTGCGGATCAACCGCGTCAGCTCCCGGCGTTCCGCCGCATCAGGAGCGACGACAACAGCTCGGTCCGGATGTGCCGCGTAGTCCAGAGAAACCGCCGCAAGGCGATGATCGGGACTCTGGTACTCGTGGACCTGGCCCTGCTGCTGAAGCCGTTCGGTAGCCGTACCAGGCTGATGCTCGCGAAAAAGCTGAACTGCTTCCTGCGTCTGTTCGGTCGCACTGGACGGATGAAAGTCCACTGCGGCGGTCTTCGAGATGTCGGCGGCGAGCCGTTGGCCCAGAGTTTCAGCATTGTTGGTGTAGATCCGCACGTCGTCGGAAGCGCGGGAGACAGCGACGTAAGCGAGCCGAGTATTGATGAGCAACCGACTCGATTCGGTGTCGATATTGGCGAGCACGCGCCCCGCAGTCAACCCTTGGGAACTGTGTGAAGTGACTGCATAGCCGTGATCGAACTGACGAAATTGCTCGGTGTGGAAGGTGATCTCACGCGGCTGCTTGCCATCCAGACGCACGGTCATTTGCCCATTGTCGATAGAAGTGATGGTCCCAAGATCCCGGTTGGCGATGCCGAGGGTCTTATTGGGCTCGGTGAACTGAATGCGGTCGCCATTCGAGAACTCGCGCACGGCTTCAGTGAAGACATTGACGCCGCGCAACCGGCGCGGATCGTAGGTAACTGAGGTTCCGTTTTCAAGTTCGACGGTGAGTGTATTGGCGCGGGTATCGACCTCACTGACACGGGCGTAACTGTTGCGTTCGATGCCTTCAGCTTTGCTGCCGGTGTTGTAATGCAGCACGTCGCCCACGTTGTACCGCGCCGCCCAGGTGCGGTCGGCTCCGGTCATATCGGAGCGATGATCGAGCACGCGCAGCTCGTGCCCATCAGGCGCCAGCGTTCCGTTCCGCCGCAACTCGGCGCGCACGGCTTCATTGATCTGGCGGCGGCTGCGATTGTCGGGCGAGACGATGATGGTATTTTCGGGCTGCGCCGCGTAGTCTTTGGCAATCGCTGCTATACGTTCATCGGCGCCCGCAATTTCCGTCACCCTACCCTGTTCGGAGAGCAGCGCAACGCCCCTTTCTGTTTCGTTGTTGGCAAGGAGTTCGACGGCGCGGCGCAGCTCCGGGTCTTTCTGGCGCATGATCCGGTCGAGCTGCGAGGTCCGCATTCCGGCCTGCTGCATCTGCTCGAAGGGCCGTCCCGCATCGACTGCCTGATGCTGGCTGGTATCGCCGATGACGAGCACACGGTCCTGGGGGTTCAGCTTTTCAAGGAAAGCGCGCATCTGCCGCGTGCTGGCCAGACTGGACTCGTCCAGCATATAAAGATGACGGGACCCCGAGCTTGAGCTGGCGTGATTGTCACTTCGCGCCAGGAAACTTTGCAGCGTGCCGGCTTCGATGCCAGCCTCGCGAAGCTGAGCCGCGGCGCGGGAAGTGGGCGCAAACCCTTCGACCGCATACCCGCTCTTTTCCGCGCCCTCGCGAATCGAAACTAACACGCTCGTTTTTCCGGTCCCGGCCCGTCCCTGGAGGCCGTGAACGCGGTCGGTGGAATTGAGCGTTTCCTCAATGACGCGCTGCTGCGCCTCGTTCAGAAAGTCCCGCGAGCGCGCTTGCTCCTGTGCCTGCTCCGCACTCAGAATCGGCTCAACGGCATTGCGGCCACGGAGCATGAACTCAACGTTGGCGCGCTCCGCAGCAATGGCCTCCGGCGTGGTGAACCTGCGCCCGGAAGCATACTTTGGGCTATCCACGACCCGAAAATCGCCCGCCGTGCGCCGTGTCTCGAACTCCGATCGAATCTCCCGGTACGTTGCCTCTCCCATCCCACGGCGCAGGGCGTCGCGCAGAATCCTGCGCTCATCGGAGACGGCCTCCCGCTCAAAAACACTCTGACGGGCGAAGGTTACGGCTTCCTTGGCCTGGGCGCTACTCTCTTGCCGGACGTGCTGTTGGCGGGTGCGTTCTCGCGCGGCAGCAACGACCTTCTCCGGTTGATCGCCAAACTCGGCGGCCATCTTCCTGTGGGCATCGAGAACCTGCTTCGCGGTGAGATTCTGTTTGCGGTCGCGGGTTGAGTGCGCCGCAATCTCGGCAGCTTCCGCACCGGCGCGGCCCGTCCTTTCGAGCTGTTCCCGTATCTGCCGGGAGCGCGGGCTCGAAGCGTCGAGATACTCCTCCGAGTAACCTTTGATCTCGGGTGCGCCGCTCTTGCCGCGCTCGATCTCGTAACCGAGATTGCGGAGCTGGTACATCAATTCAGACTGGTAGACGGCGGTCGCATACTGCTGGCTCTCGAAGAGCGAATGCGGCTGCAGGGCGCGTGTCGAGCCATCGGTCCGCTCGGTGACATTGAAGATAACGGCATGAGTGTGGAGTTGCGGCGCGGCGTAGCCATCCACAGGCCGCGCCGTGTCGTGCTCGAATTTGGCGGCAATGAATTTGCCGGTCGTTTCGGCAGGGTGATTGCCGCCGATGCGCGCTTGCGTGTATCGCTCCAGTTCATTCAACGCTTCGGTGACCGCGGCGTGATGCGCCTCCCGGACCCGCTCATCGTCGCCAACAAGCGCGGTGAGCGAAACTGACTTCGGGGCCGAAAAGGTTGCATCCCATCCTGCCCGGTGCTCGACGGTTTTGATGGTCTCGCCATCGGCGTTTTTGTATTCGAAGGCGGCGCGGGAGCGGACCATCGGTTGCTCGGTCTCTGGATGCAGTCCTTCCGAAAGACGCTGAAATTCGAGCGGCGCGACAGCGCCGGAGAGACCAAACCGCTCGGCAAGCTGGCCCTGCCATTCGCCCCGAGCGGTGTCACCCTGCCGGTAGTAGCTCTGCGTTTCCGAGGCGAAGTCCAGCTTATGGTAGGTCTGCGCCTGGCTGGCGCTGAGCGATTTGGAAAGTGTCAGCATAGGATTACGACGGCCTTAGTTCAAAGGAAATCTGTTCGTCATCGGGGTGCTCCTGCGCATCGGGAGCATCCGAGGAAGGAAAAGAATGGGCAATCTCCTGGACAGGCGAGGACGGATTGGTTGGTACGACCTCGGCCTGTTCTATCACTTGCTGCACCGGCCAGGGAATCGGACGTGGCGACTTTTCCTGGACTATTGGAGCGTCCCCGGAGACCGCTGCGACAGGTTCGGAATCCATACTTTCCGGCCTTTCCTTGTCCTCCTGCTGAATCGGATCGAGCGTGTCGGGATCGAAGGCGAGACCACCGTCCGCCATCTTCCTTGGTATGAAATCAGTGGTCGGCGTGGGCAGATCGAGGTAATCGAAGGCGAAGCGGGCCACATTGTTTCCGAGCTTCAGGTAGGCGTGCCGGTCATCGAGTCCTGTGATTTCCGACCCCATGACAAGCGGCTCGATCTGCCGCTCCACGGTGAAGTTCTTACCGGAGCGCGTGCCGTCGAACTTGGTCTCTTTCAGCCGTTCGATTTCGACCTTGCCGATGGCCTCCGAAATCCACTCGGCGGCCTTCGGTTCGGCGGTTTTCATGAAGATTTTGGTGGCAGGCTGCGAAAGCATCACCTCGGCCAGATGACCGTAGGTGACCTCAAGCTGGGCCTTGCCCTGGAAGCCCAACACAAGCGGGTTCTTCGATTTCCTGTTCTCGGTGATGGCCGTATGAAGCTGGGGCAACTTCTGCAAACTCGCCAGCTCGTCAATCACAAACCATACCGGGCGCTGGCCGGGCTGCGGCGCAGTGAGCAAGCGCATGACCAAAAGATCGATCCACAGTGAATGCAGTGGCCGCAAGGTGTCCCGCTCCGCTGGACGCGAAGTGATGAAGATCCATCCCTGCCGCTTCTTTGCCCAAGTACGGGCATTCCAGACAGGCCGATTCTCATCCTTCTCTGGCAAGAGCCGGAAGCTCTTCGCCACGAGAGTCAAAGAGGAAAGGACACCGGCCCGCTGCGGGCCGGCCTTCTTATCAATGTAGAAGGCCATCTCGGTTCCCTGGACTCGCTTCAGCAATTCGGCATCGCTCGCCATCCACGCTGCAAGCTGGTGCGGCGTCGGTCCGAGCTTCAGCAGATGTGCGAAAATCTGGGCGGGCGTATCGTGAAAGAACTCGTCGATGACGTCCGTCTTTCGCTGATAGAGCGAGGCGGCGATGGCATCGGCTTCGGCGTTCGAGGCCATTTCCTGCGCCGGTCCCCAATACGGGCAGCGGTCATCGAGCGGGTTGAGCACGATGTCTCCACGCTCCTTTTCAAAGAACCGCTGGATGTACTCACAGGCCGGATCGTAGACGATGGCTGAGTCCGTCCGGTCCCTGATCTGGCGCAGAATTTGCATGATGAGCTGGGTTTTGCCAACCCCGGTGTCGCCCATGATCTGGATGTGCTGGGCCTCTTTGCGTAGGGGAATCCGCATCATGCGCGGTGACTCGGTGGTTTTGAAACCGACGCCTTCTCCCTTCGCAACACTGTTGAATTGCCGGGGCGTGAGCATGAGCGGACCGCGCAAAACGCGCCCATACTTCATCTGCCGGAAGCGCTTGATGTCCTGGGGAACGGCCAGTGCGAGCAGCGTAACGAGGATGACGCCACCGCCGATGAGACGGGCGGCGAAGAGCGCAAGCAGGCTTTCACCATCGAAAACTACATCGTGCAGCCAGCGGTAGATCGAAGCGTCGGTATACTTCTTGGCCGGGCCACGGAAAGGAAATTCGTACCCTTCAGAGCGCGCCAGGTCCGCCAGCGCGAAGGGAGCGGTCTTCCCGTTTGGAAGCGTCATGTTGCCTCGTGTGAAGTCGAAAGGAAAAGCCTGCCGGGGTTTGGCTTTTCCACCGCCCAGATAAACAAGCCGGTAGTTGCCATTCAGATGAAAGGCGGTCCCGGCCTGGGCGCGCATGTAGTCCCCAAAGTACGTCTGTTCGAGCGGCGGCATGTCGAAGCGAACCCGTTGCCAGAGCAGAAGGCATGTCAAGAGCAGCGCCACCACCGCCGCCGAATAGCTCATGAGCGGAACGTGCGGCGGCCAGATGATCGTCTCTTTTCGTCCCCAGTGCGTAGCCATATCATCGTCCTCCTTTCGCGTCGTCCGTGTACTGCTGCATGACTTCCTGCGCGGCCCGACGCTTCTCGCGGCGCACGGCGGTCATGGCCTCGGTGATCCATTCCGATGTGACTGGCTTGCCGAGAATGAGCGGCTTAATCAGGTTGACCAAAAGCATCCGCGTGGCAACGATCTCTGTGAAGACAGCATCGACATCGGGGCGCCGCGCCTCGCGGAGCAGAACTTCGCGCGCCCATTCGCCGAGAGCTTTCTTTTCGGATTGCGCAATAGTTTCCAGTTGCGCCAGTTCGTCCTTGGTGAGCTTCACGTTGGCAGAATGAGTCCGCCCGGTGCGGCCACGCGAACGCTGGAGACGACTCTCAGATGAGATGATTTCGGTCGTTGTGAGTGATTTCATGTGTGCTCCTGTACGAAGAGTTCCTATAGGAACCGGCAGGATTTCTATAGGAACTCACTTGGCTGTAAGCCAATGATTCTGGAGCAAGGTTCCAATAGGAATCTTGCGGGGCTTGACACACCACCCTGGCAGGGGTGGAGTGTCCAAATTCTTCCGGTGCGTAGCGCCGTAGTGGCTTTGCCACCCTTGTAGGCGCGGGATCATGCCTTCGATCCCACCGCGATTGCTGGCATATTGACTGCCGATGATGCTGCGGAAACCGGCTTCTTTGCGGGCGGTTCACCGGCATCATTGGCGGCTGCTCTGCGCACACGCAACGTGGGTGCAATTCGCTGTGCTTCCGATGTGCGAAGAAACTCCTGAAAGTCGCGGTCCTTGGCAAAGACATAGGTAAGCGCCTGCTCCATGACTTCATCCGCTGTTGCATGGATGAATGCGGCGTACTGATCGACCTGTAACGCGGTCGTATCAGTCAATCGAATGGAAGCGCTGACGTAGCGGGTTTGGACGACTTCAAGTAATGGCATATTGACTCTCCTTGGGCTGTGGAATCAGGCCGTCTTACGACGGGCAATTATGCGTTGGGCCGTCGCCGCAATCTCCCGCGCACGAGCAGAGCAAAGTGCGGCGGGAATCTCGAAGCGGCGGCGGACTTCGAGCATGGTGATAACGTCGTGGATGGGAATGCCACTGCCAAGCCAAAGGCAGGCTGAGGCTACATCGACGGTGCGCTGGGCGTAGTAGAGAGGATCAGGTTTATCAGAACGGCGAACTACCAAATCATGTGTCAGCTTCGCGGCGTCCCGGCCGTGAGTAAGTTGTGCGCAAACCCACGCCCAATCGTCCTCCGAATGCGAGTGCTTGCTGGTGGGCGATTGCCGTGCGTTCCCGCGTAGCGGCAGCACGGAAGAGCCTGTGACATTGTCGAGCCGGAAGTCTGCGGGGCCATAGGTCGCATCGGCAGGGTATTCAACCTCTACACGATGCGCGGGAGAATATTTCCGGTTGTAGAAACCGGGTATGCGCAGCACTCGGTTACGGTCGGTGCAAGCGGGATCGCCGCCGAAGGCTTGGGCGAGCAGCTTGAGTGTCTCTTCCTGGCGCTCGAAGTCGAAGCCAGCAACACGCCAGAGCGCCTGATATTTGCCCGGCGAAGTCGAGAGAATGGTCGTGGGCGCTGGCACTCCATCCGACGCCCGCAGCGCAGCGAGCCGGGCGTCACCGTCCTCGTCAATATCTATGTAGATATGACGGACAGAAGCAATGCACTCCTTGGTGCGTTTGCGGCTGCCGGGAAGCAACGGATTGGCGGAAACATAGATGTTTGCGCCAGCATCGTTTTCGTAGGCTAGCCAAGCCATATAGCGAGGCGCTAGAACTTGTTCGAGCGTAACCACGCGCTGCTGTGGCCGGGGCGCATCTTCCCGGCCCAGCAAGAGCGCAATCGTTTCGCTCGAAGCGAAACTGCGGGTAAGAAAGTTGGTGGCGACTTGATTCATATGTTGACCTCTCAAGAGCGCGATTCCACGGGCCATTGTCAGAAGGAAAGCCCGGCGTGTGCCAGGCTTTCACCGTGAAGGGGAAGCGGCCTATTCGGCCACTTCCTCGGAGGGAATCTCCTGCTCGACTTCCTGCTCTTCCGCGGCGGCCTTTTCCGCGCGGTCGAGCTTGAGAATGGAGTTGACGCGAATGTTGTCGGTACGCACCGGCTTCTTGGCCTTCTTGGGCGTGTACTCGGTGTGGCGAATCTCGCCCTCGACCTGTACGTGCGCGCCTTTCTTGAGCGTGGCCGCGAACTCGCCGAACTTACCGAAGACGATGCAGCGATGCCACTCGGTGTGCGAGATGTATTCGCCGGACTCTTTGTCCTTGTAAGAGGTCTTGGTGGCGATGGAGAGGGTGGTGAACTTCTGGTCGTTCTTGCCGGTACGGACTTCGGCGTCGCCGCCCAGGTAGCCAATGAGAGTTGCACGATTCAGAAACATTTTGAGTCTCCTGATTTGAATTCCCGATCTGCTCGGGTCACACCTGGCGAAGCTATGCGAGTGGGCGCGACTCCCAAGGCCGAAGCTCTGCATTTACGGAGGGTCCATCGCAGATGGAAACCGTAACCCGTAGGGTGCGATAGCAAAGCAGAAGAGCGAGCTTGCCGCCGGGCGTCGCAAAGGCCCCGAAGCAGTGACCGAGCAAGTGAGGAATTGATCCGGGGAGACTCGCATCTGAACGATGCAAACTACCTGCTTCCTGGCGATGCCATTGGTGCAATGACCGGCAAACCAGATCCACATTCCTCGTTGCCTGACCTCAGGAGAAAGAGCCGCATCTCGCACCCGCATTCGCTCGTCTTGAAGTTCGGCGCGGCCACGCTCATAAGCGCACAACAAGGGCGAGGTTCCATCAGCTTCACCGTGCCCAAGAAGGCTTATCATAGCCGTGCCTCCGATTCGCGTTTCCATTCGCTCGGTCCGCACCGAAGTTCACGCTGCCGCCGTGGAGGAAGCCCGGTAGATTTCCTCCGTCTCGAAGGACTGCTCCGCGTGGCTGTAACCCTTCACGGTGATCAGCTCGCGCACCCGGCGTCGCCCTGTGGAATCGCGTTCGCAGTAGAGGACATAATCCACTGCCTTTCCGGTCTGTGACCGGATGAACTGCTGATTCAAATTCGTCCGCGCGCTTAGCGCCATATCCGCCAGCCGGTCGAGCGCATCTACGGCTGAATCCGCGTGCAGAGTCGAGAGCGTTCCGCCGTGGCCGGTGTTCATCGCTTGCAGCAGGTCGTAGCCGCATTCGTCGCGTATTTCTCCCATGATGATGCGGTCGGGACGATGACGCAGAGCCGCGGCTACAAGCTGGCTCGGAGTCACGGCAACCTGGCCGGGAATGGCCGCAACAGCCTCCCAGCGAACCGCATTCGGATGGGCGATCTTCAACTCGGCAGGCTGCTCGATCACAATCAACCGCTCTTGCATGGGAATGTGGTCGAGCAGCGCTTTCATCAAGGTCGTTTTTCCCGATCCGGTTCCACCGGCGATAATGCCGTTCTTCCGTTTACCGATAAGCTCTACTACCGCGTCCCGAACGTTGGCTGGCAAACTACCCGACGCAATCAGTTCATCGGACGTAAACCAGCGGTTGAATTTGCGCACGGTGAGCGTCGGACCATAGACCGATGAAGGCGGGCCAACAACGGCCACGCGCGAGCCATCGGGCAAGCGCGTATTGAGGATCGGATTCTGCCCTGTCAAGTCCTGGCCGAGAATGCGCGCCACGCGCTCAATAGCGGCTTGTAGCCGCTCGTTCGTATACGGCGTTTGCAGCTCAATGTGCTCGACCATTCCGTTCCGATCCGCGAATACACCCGTGCTGCCGTTGATCATCACATCGGAGATCGAAGGGTCCAACAAGAGCGCCCGCAGTTCTTCCGGAAAGAACGGTAATATCAGATCGAAGCTCACCGATTAACCTCCCGATCCTTGCTTGCGGCCACAGCGGAAAATATGAGCTTGACATCATATGAGTTCGAGCGCATTATGTATGCGTGGCTTACGAAATTCGCGCAAGACCTGAGTTTCGGGAATGGATGCAGACCCTTTCTCGGGAAGAACGGGAATCGTTCGATACAGCCGTAAACCTTCTCAAGGAAAGAGGCCCGATGCTCGGTCGGCCTGATGTCGATACCGTCAAGGGATCGGCATTTCCCAACATGAAGGAACTGCGCACCGCGCACGACAAACATCTGGCGCTTCGCGCATTCTTTGCCTTCGATCCCAAACGTTCCGCCATCCTGCTCCTCGGTGGCGACAAACATGGGCGGCGCGGCTTTTACGAGAAGTTGATTCGCGAAGCCGATGAACTCTACCGCGACCACCTGCGCACGCTGAAGAAGTAGGCGCAAACCTGTCCCTGCATTCAACACGCGAGAAAGGACACTATGGCAAACAAGACCCTCTCCTACGACAGCATCGCTGACGAGCTGATGACCAAGGCCAGCCGCGTCCGTGCAAAAAAGCGCGCCGATGCCATTCTCAAACGCATGACACTCGATGAACTGCGTAAGGACCGTAAGATGACTCAAGGAAAACTCGCGCTCGCCATGAAGATCGAGCAAAGCGAAGTTTCCCGCCTCGAAAAGCGCGCCGAAGTCAAGCTTGGCACACTGCGTAATTACGTCAGCGCCCTTGGCGGACACATCGAAATTCGCGCCGTCTTCCCAGACAAAAACGTTGAACTCGCGCTCTCCGAATAGCGCAGATCCAAAGGACTGACGCAAAGCACATCCGCCCGCGCAAGGGCGCGTCATCGGTCCCGGCTGGCAGACCCGCGTGGAGGATGTTTTACGCGCCTGGGTTGACACAGCAAGCCTCACCGCACCCCTCCGTCTGCCCTGGCTGCGGCGGTGCCGGGCGGAATTGGGTCAACCGAGACACGGTTTTCGTGGAACTCGGTGATGGCCAATCCCAACGGATTGATGAACTCATACTGCGGATAAATCCTGGACTGGTCGCTGACCTGTTTGGGATTCAAGTAGTAAGTGATACTGAGTATCCAATGCTCCGTCCGTGGCTCGCGCGAATTCTGTGCGGAATAGAACCGATCCACGGTCATCAGGGCCGTGCCGCGAGCGATGCGAGCATCCTGCACCATTTCCTCGGACATAGACGTGATAGTCACGTTCTGGACTGCGACATCGCTCGATTCGATCTGACCTGCCGTGACTTGTGAAACCAAGTGATTCTGGTTGTCGTCGGCCATCAGGCGCGACGCCAACGCCTGCGAGAGAAAGTAGTAATTGAGCGGATATTTCTTGGCGATCATGTCCCGATTAATGGTGTAGCGGTAGTTGGCCCAGTCAGTCAGATAGGTGCGGACTTCACCCTCGCGCGGGCTGTAGTTGAGGTCGCTGTATTGGATCGCCTGTGCGCGGCCCATCTCGTCGATACGGATATAGTGATTGGCAATCGGGCGGCGTGCCAATGACAGGTTCATCCCTAACGATGCGAGGAGCACAACCGTGCCGCAGGCAATGATGAAACGGTATGCCTTCCGCTCGGCATAGTGGGACGAGTACACCTCGTTGCCGATGCGATCGACGAGCGGGGATTGCACGGGCGTCAACGGCGCTTCAACGGGAGCTGTGCGTGTGGACATGGGGAGCATTTGTCCTTTCTTCAAGGGTGAGAAACAGGTTTGCGGTGTAGATGAGAACCACGATGACGAGGCCAATCATGAACACGGCAAGCACAATCCGGATGGGCTTCGACAAACCAAGCCGACGAAGGAACAGAAAGCTGAAGATAAATGTCCACATATCTCTCCTCTCATCCCGCCATCATGGCGATGGAAGCCACAGCTCCACCGACCTTGGACACGCTGTCGGCCATCCCTGCCGTACCGCCAAAGATCGCCTGCGTCATGCTGGGGATAAAGAGCAAGTTGATGATGAAGGCGATGAAGACCATCGTGCAGGGGATCAGGTTCGCAAGCCACATATCCATCGAGTAATTACCATTGAAAGTTTGTTGGATAAAGGCATTCAAAAAACCGGACCACACGAAGATGAACGCGGCTGCCACGGCGCGGATCATGGCGAAGCCAAGCAGCACGTCGAGGAAGTGAAAGAACTTCCCTCGGAAGGTCCTGGTCATCAGCAGCGGAATGAATACCGGACCGAAGAGCGCCGTGACGCCATACAGGATGAACGAGCTGCAATTGATGAGGAAGAGAATACCCGAGGCAATCCCCAGCAGTCCTTGCACCACGAAGTAGCAAAGGATCTGGACAGGAGCCATGAGCGACGGCATGGCGGTGTTGTCGCCGGCCGTTTTGAACAATTGCAGCAGGTTGTTCAGCGAGTTCTGGTCGAAAGCCGCCACCATCGCCTGGGCGATGTAGCTGAAGAAGTGGTTGAGGCCGAAGCTTGCGCCGGGGAGCGGATTCACCCAATAGTTGATAAGTAGGCAGCAGAGGATCAGCCGCAACAGAAAGTGCGTCATATCGCCCGCCCGAACCGGGTGCGTATGGAAGCGCAGTGTCATGCCGGAGGTGTTCCAATTGATGACCATGCTGATGAGCGTGAACAGGGCAATGGCGCTCAACTCGGTCAGTCCGAGTTGAGTGAGCGCTCCGCCGTTCTGCGTGGTCAGATTCGTCAGATTGTTGGTGAACTGGTAGAGCCAGTCCACGCCGGAGCTTGCACTCGGTAATGCCTGGGCCAACAAGGTTGGTGAAATCATGGTTGCCACCTCTCTACTGGAATCAAGGGCGGCGCTGGCTGGGCGGCCAGCGCCGCAAAGTTTTCAGTCCGCCATTCAACTCATGGAAGATAGGTTTGCCAGGTATTGCTCTCGTTCGCGGCGCTGGTATCATTGGTCGCGCGCTGCTGCTGGACAAAGACCGCGGTATTGAGGTCTTCAACAGCGGCATTGCGCCGTTCCATGCTGGCAACGGTCATCTGCCCGGCAAGGCAGGTATGAAGCGTCCCCTGAGCCTGCATCTCGCTCAACTTCTGTGCCTCGGCTGCGTTCAAGAGATTGAGTTGCTGGACTTCGCTGTTGGTGCTGTCTGTGCTGTCGAATTGATCCGAGAGCAGCGTAGAGTTGGCCGTGGCATTTTCGGTCCGATTGCTCCGGTACTGGCCTACGGCGGTAAGACAGTCGGGAGAGATCGAGTCCGCGGTTTCGATCATGGCGAGCTGCGACATGCGGGAACTGCCGAGAGACTGTCCTTGCAGGTAGCTGCTCGTGCCGCTGTTCATCGAAACCGTGGCGGTCTTCCACGCCGTGGCCGAAGTGGACGGTGAGTTGGTATTGAGCGAAATTCTGATGCCCGCCGTCTCGCCAAACATGTTGGCGACATTCACGTTTTCAAGCGTATGCAGCGTTGTCTGCCACTGCTGCTTGATCGAAAAATGGGTGATGTTGTTTTTGAGCATCTTGTACTGCGTTTCCAGAGTAGTGAGTTGGGAGACGAGACTGGCGTAGCTGGTCGGGTCGAAGACGATGTCTCCAAGTCCGAACAGGGCAAAGCTAGGCGTTGCGGTCAAGAGCAAAACCGTTCCGGCAATCAGCCACTTGCGATGTTTCTTGAGTCTGAGCGGCATAGAACCTCCTCATGGTTGATCGAGCGTTTACAAGCATTGCGGGCAGGTTGGATCAAACCTGTCCAGGGTGAAACACTTGCCGTGGTCCAAAAGAGTGCATGGAAAATGCAACGCTCTTTCGGTGATCTCAGCGAATTCATCCAAAGCATACGAGAGGACGTTCTGCGTGGCAGGAATTGCGAGGACGAGAAGCGCCAACGAGACCAACGCGGCATTAGCGACGAACCTGCGGCGATTTACAGAACGGTGTGTCATGCTTCCTCCTCGGCGAGTTGGCGTGCCATCTGCGGGATCATGGCAACCCACTCCTGGCCGGCACGCTCAATGGCTTCCGCAAGGGTGTAGTCAAACTCCTCAAGCCAGTCGGCGCGGTTGAGCACAAGCGCGACGGCGACCTTTTCGCCGGTGGATTGCACAGTCCAGGCGCTGTGGCCGCCGCACTTTGCACTCCTCGCCTTATTGAGTAAATGGTTGTATCGATCGCTAAATGCGTTCATGAACCTTCACCTGTTGATCGCTGGTGTTCATAGCGTGGGGTCCATGCGGTGTTCCGCATAGGATGGAATCAGGATGTCGCGGCCCACGTACACGCGGGCACGCGAACCCTCTTTGAGCGTGATGATAGGCAAACGATTGAGGAAGTGGTTTAACACCTGCTCGCCTTCCGCCGCCGTCTGTTCGGAGATGCCGTTGCGAATTTGCGTAGAGGAATCGAGAACACTGCTGTTGTTTCCGATCTGTGCGAGACCGCCCAGACCGCCGATGGCCGCTGCCGCGCCGAAGGCCATCAGATACCCGTGATTGACCTTGGTAGCGAGGCCCGTGGTTCCCAACGGGTCGAGCCCGATGTACTTGTCGAAGTCGAGCGAAAAACCATCAGGGCAAACGGCGCGGTGAAAGGTGACGAACATCTTTCGCTGCTCACTGTTGCCCACGCTCTGCACCGTGCCAATCAAGCGGGTGCCCTGCGGCATCAAGAGTTGCTGGTGATCGTGCGAGTAATAGTCGGTAGTTAGCATGACCAGAATCGGTCCGCTGAAGCCGCCGTCGATGTGGTTGGTGACAACGCCTTCAAAGACAGTGCCCTCGAAGATCCGATAGAGTCGGCCCTGATACTGGTCGAACTGATACGGTCCCATCGGATCGGTCTTGGCGGTTGCTTTCGTCTGCGCGGTGGTGGGTTGAACGGACTCAGCGCCGCCGGCCACGTCAGTAGTTGCCTTACCCTGCGGCGTTTCCGCCGCTGGCGGAACCATAGCCGCGACGGCGGGAGTTCCGCTGGAATGCTCGAAGTCGATCGCAATCGTACCGCTGTTGATGGCATCCTGTTTCTGCTTTTCGCGTGCTAGGGCCTCTTGCTTGGCCTTGGCCTGGGCTTCGGAGGCATTGGAAGTGTGTTGCGGCGCGTTGGAACTGCCGCCGTACATTGTGTCCCGCTGCGCCGAGGTCATGGGCGCGGCATTGGCGTACTCGGGACCGGGAGCACCCTCGGCGGCCTGGAGTTGCTGCATGGCCGCAACCAACTGCTGCTGGCGCTGTCGTTCGTCGGCGTCGTGCTGGGCCTGCAACTGTTGTTGCGTCTCGAAGCTCGACACCTGCTGCGCATTGGGCGAAGTCGGGCGCATCTGTAAGCTGCTCGCCGGGGCCGCCTTCTTGTTGCCACGCAGCAGGCTTGATACGTTGGCGATGCCGAGTATGGCAAGAATTGCCACAAGGGCAATCACCACGGGCATACCCTTACGCAGTGGCGGCTTTGGTTCCGGCTGTTCGGGAACGGTAACAGGAGGATTCCGATTCGTTTCCGTCATGGCTATTTCGTGCCTCCCACGCGATGGAATTCAACTTTCTGCTTACCGATGGCGAGATACCCGTTCTCTAACTGCTTGGGCACGGTATAAAGGCCGCTGTTGAAATCGAAGTTGATAAGAGAGCCTTTCTTGTCTTTCAGTTCGTAGAGCGCGGGTGTCTCCTGGAATTGACCGCGCAGGTAGGTGAACTTGTCGTCTCGCCAGATTTGCTGGAGCCCGAGTTCCTTGGCTTTCTTCTCGTCCCACACGTAATCGAAGTGCAACGAACCTGGGTACTCACTGTGGTACTGCTCCGCTCTGGTCTGCTCGGCCTTGAGTTCCGCGGCCTGAGCGGCCTTCGCGGTAGCAGCTTCCTGTTTCGCCTTATCCAGTTCTGCCGCAGGCACGAATACAGGAAGCTGCGCCAGACGGTCTTTGGCGGCCTGGTCGCCGGGATTGATGAAGACCTTGGAATCGAAATGCGAATCGGGATCATTCGATACCTCGCGCAACTGGAGCGTGTACTCATTGCCGTGATCGGAGACGATGTGAATGTCGGTCGAAGCATTCGCAGTTCGCGGCTTCACGCTGATGAAGCGGC
>Ga0224529_1001208_pt1 | contig 16322 bp, 14 predicted proteins | sample CBST50metaG_FD_179893 | JGI IMG/M metagenome (GOLD analysis project Ga0224529, IMG submission 179893) | Peat soil microbial communities from Stordalen Mire, Sweden - C.B.S.T50 | ecosystem: Environmental > Terrestrial > Soil > Wetlands > Peat | place: Sweden: Norrbotten County, Stordalen Mire... | reverse complement strand
ACCATGTCGATGGAAATCTCCACCAGATCGCGAATCATCGACTCCACATCGCGGCCCACGTAGCCGACCTCGGTAAATTTCGAAGCCTCCACTTTGAGAAACGGCGAGTTAGTCAGCTTGGCCAGGCGGCGCGCAATCTCCGTCTTACCCACGCCGGTGGGGCCGATCATGATGATGTTCTTGGGCATGATGTCGTCGGCGATGTCGGGCGGCAGCTTCTGGCGGCGCTGGCGGTTGCGCAGAGCGATGGCCACGGCACGCTTGGCGGCCTTCTGGCCAACCACATGCTTGTCAAGTTCGGTGACAATCTCGCGCGGCGTCAGCTCGTCAAGCGAGAGATCTTGTTCTTCGGCGGATGCGGGCAAATAAATGGCCATGGATAAATGAGACAGGCGGAGGTCAGCCGCTAGCCTTTTAGCTCCTCAATCGTAACGCGGTCGTTGGTGTAAATGCAGATTTCGCCAGCAATCTTCATGGCTTTTTCGGCGATTTCGCGCGCGCTCATCTCGGTATTTTCAAGAAGAGCACGTGCCGCCGCAGTGGCATAAGGACCACCGGAACCGATGGAGGCGATGGGCTCGTCAGGGTCAATCACGTCACCCGATCCCGAGATCAGGAAGGTCTGCCCCTGGTCAGCAACCACCAACAGAGCCTCCAAATTGCGCAGCATCTTGTCTGTGCGCCAGTCCTTGGCCAGCTCGACGGCGGAACGATTCAAGTTGCCTGCGTATTGCTCGAGCTTGGTTTCAAAGCGCGCAAAAAGCGAGAAGGCATCGGCTGTCGAGCCAGCAAACCCGGCCAGAATCTTTTCCTGGTAGAGGCGGCGAATTTTTTTCGCCGAGTGCTTCAGCACGGTATCGCCCAGGGTCACCTGGCCATCGGCGGCCATCACCACCACGCCGTTACGACGGATGCAGATCACCGTGGTAGAGCGAATCCGCTCACGCCTTTGGGAAGTTTGTGCCGTTGTGGAACTAGGACTTGATGCCAAGTAAAGACCTCCGAAAGACGGGGCGCCCGGCGGGCCGGAACTCCTTAAGATGCAGTCACGAGTATATCGCAGTGCGAAACCAGGGGCGCTCTTATCTGTTTTGTTAATGCGGCGCGGGGATGTAACTGCGGTATGCTCTAGCTTGGGACTCTGGGAGACGTGTTCCACCTCGAATGACCCTCCTCAACGCCAATTCATGGGAAATTGCCGCGGCGGCGGCGCTCGTCACCGCTCTGGTCGTGGTGGGGCTGTGGCTATGGCTCCACAAGCGCCCCACCGCGGAAGAAATCGAGCGAGCACGCCGTCTGTTCCTGGTGCAATCTGGCCGTCTGGTGGATGGAATGCTGCTGGATGTGTGCGAAATCCAAGGCGAAGACGGGCGCACCCTGACCATGCTGATGTTCAGCTATCGCATTGGCGGCGTGGACTATGAGTGCTCTCAGGACGTTACCGACATGCACGATGTCGTTGATGCGAGCCAGGAGGTCCGCGCCGGATTTCCCTGCTCAGTGCGCTACCTGCCCGGAAATCCCCAGAACAGCATTGTGGTAGCCGAGGGCTGGACGGGGATGCGCATGGGGCTGCCCGTGCTACCCGTCTTCGATGACCCCGATCCAGTCGATCGAAGCCATTTACGCCCCGGCCGCAGGTAGGCACAGAGGCTTGCGACCCATACCCACCCCCGGTATACTTTCCTCATGCACGTTCACGCCGCGCCTGCCACTGGCAGAACCCAATCCGTACTGCGCTTTTCGCTGGTGGTCACCTTCGTCTATGTGGTGGTCACCTTCGTGGCCGGGTTGCGCGCGCACTCGCTGGCGCTCATCTCCGAAGCCGGGCACAACGTTTCGGATTTTCTCGCCCTGCTGCTGAGTTTTGTCGCCGTCTACCTGCAAAACCGCCCTGCCAGCCATTCCAAGACCTTCGGTTATCAGCGTACCGGTGTACTAGCCGCCTTCATCAACGCGGCGACGCTCATCGTCATCGCCCTCTGGATTGGCTTTGAAGCCATCCATCGGCTTTCGGCTCCGGTGGTGGTACAGCCTCGGCTGATGATGATCGTGGCCGCCGCCGGCGTGTTGATGAATGGCGTCATCGCGGCTCTGCTGTGGGGCGTGGCCCGCGATGTGAATCTGCGCTCGGCCTTCATTCACATGGCCGGCGACACGCTTTCCACCGCCGCAGTCATCGCTGGCGGCACAGGCATTCTGTTCACCGGGCAGAACTGGATTGACCCGGTGCTTTCGCTCGTCATTGCCGCGCTGATTGTCTGGACTAGCCTGGGTATCGTCCGCGAAACCATCAACATTCTGCTCGAAGGCACACCGAGTGGTGTTTCACTGACTGAAATTCGCACCGGCATGGAAGCCGTCGAAGGCGTGGTCAACGTTCACGACCTGCACGTCTGGAGCCTTGGCTCGAACTCCCGCGCCCTGGCCTGCCACGTCACCATTGCCGACATTCCGCCGTCAGAGAGCGCCAGCATCCTCTGCAAGCTCAACCACCTGCTCAAGCAGCGCTTCCACATCAGCCACTCCACCCTCCAGTTTGAAAACCTGGGCTGCGCGGAGCTCGATGGCTGTGTCGTGCCAATGGAAGAGTTGAACGGCAGCCAAGAGCAAGCTCATGGCCACGATCATTCGCATTGAGAGTAAGCGTTCTTGATGCATGGTCTGACAGGTCAGGGTTTTTATCCCCGCCAGCCGATTCCGCCATTCTGCCTGCGCCCTTCACTTACAATCGAGTTATAAAATTCCCCGTTGTGAACTTCGTGGAGGTTTCCCGCTTGCTGCGCTCTCGTCTCGCATTTCCGGTTCTTTGCCTTGCCTTGCTTCTCACCACCCCCGGACTCGCCCAGGCGGTTGCGTCCTCGCCCCACAGCTTGCCTGCGCTCGTCGGCGAATACACCAGTCTGGCAGACCCCGATACGCCGCTGGATATTTGCGCAATCGAAGGCCATCTCTTCCTCGAATCCGAGCGCAAAGTGCCCGCCGCCATGACGCCGGTCTCGCAAACTGAGTTCAGCCTCCCCGACTCCAAAGCCACCCTACGCTTCACACTCGATGCCACCGGTACGGTAACAAGCCTCGCATTCTCTGATCACGCGGAGACCGTCTATCGCCGCACTGGCGACGCTGTCCAGCGCATCTTTCACGACTACCAACGCACCGAAGTCATGATCCCCATGCGCGACGGCGTCAAACTGCACACGGTGATTCTGAAGCCAGCGGACATCAAAACGCCGCTACCGTTCCTCGTCGGGCGCACTCCTTACGGCGTGGACGGATTCAATCGCGGTCTGTTTTACGCCTGGAATCCGGAGTTGGCTCGCGACGGCTACATCTTGGTCTCCCAAGACATTCGCGGCCGCTTCAAAAGCGAGGGCGAGTTCGTCATGAGCCGCCCGCTGGCTGACCACCGCGACCCCAAAGCCATTGACGAAAGCACTGATGCCTACGACACCGTGGCTTGGCTGCTCTCCAACATTTCCGGTAACAACGGCCGCGCCGGCTTTATCGGCACCAGTTACCCCGGTTTTCTCGCCATGATGGCCGGCATCGACCCTCACCCCGCGGTCAAGGCCATCTCTCCGCAGGCGCCCATGATCGACGTCTGGATGGGCGACGACTTCTTCCACAACGGCGCCTTCCGCCAAAGCTATGGCTATGACTACGTTTACGAAATGGAGACCAACAAAGAGTCCACCACCGTGGACTACGGCAAAGACAAAGACGGCAAGCCCCGCGACGGCTTCGACTTCTTTCTACAGCGCGGCAGCTTTACCGAGGCCGTCAAGCAGTCGGGAGCCAAGAAACCCCTGCCCACCTGGAAGCTTTTCCTCGACCACCCCACCTACGATTCCGTCTGGTCCTCGCGCGGCGTGGAGTTCAGCTTGAACACCGTCGCCGTGCCCACCCTCAGCGTGGGAGGCTACTACGATCAGGAAGATATGTACGGCCCGCAAGAAGAGTATGCCCGGCTAGAGCCGCACGACGACCACCACCAGAACTTTCTCGTGCTCGGCCCCTGGCGTCACGGTTCCTGGTCTGCCACCGAGCGCCACATGGGCAACCTGGACTACTCCGAACCCATCGGCAAGGAATACCGCGCCAACATCGAGTCCAAGTTCTTTGCTCACTACCTGAAAGACGAGCCGGGCTTCGATCTTGAAGATACAGCCAGCTTCCAGACCGGTTCCAACACCTGGAAACGCTACGCCCACTTTCCGCCGAAGGAGGCGCAGCCTACCAGCCTGCACTTGCAGGGCGACGGCCTGCTGAGTTGGAGCGATGCGACCACCACCGCCCAAACCAGCTACATCAGCGATCCCGCCAATCCCGTTCCCTATCGCCAGCGCCCCATCCAACCCACCTATGGGCCTGGTTCCAAGTGGCGACCCTGGCTGGTTGAAGATCAGCGCTTCGTCACCAGCCGCAAAGACGTCGCGCTCTGGAAGCTGCCCACGCTGAAGAAGGATCTGGTCGTCACCGGCGAAGTGCTGGCCGACATCTACGCCTCCACCTCCGGCACCGACAATGATTTGGTCGTCAAGCTCATCGACCAGTATCCCGACAACGACCCCGACCCCAAGGTGCGCGGCTACCAGCTCATGACCAACGCCGAAATTTTCCGCGGCCGCTATCTCGACACTTTTGCCAAGGCCACGCCGCTGCGCGCTGGCTCGGTGCGCGAATACCGCTTCAGCCTGCACGACGTAGACCACGTCTTCAAAGCAGGACACACCGTGCTGGTCGAAATCCAAAGCTCCTGGTTTCCCCTCTACGACCGCAACCCGCAAACTTTTGTGCCCAACATCATGACCGCCAAACCCGCCGACTACAAGCCGGCCACCGTCACCATCTACTCCGACCCCGCGCACGACTCCAATTTGCAACTGCCGTTGATGAACGCCTGTGATCACATCGAGTGTTTTGAGAATTGACTGCTCCGAATAAGATTTCCGTCGAAACAAGTTTTATTCGCAAGTGGGAATCTTTCCACTTCTGCCTCGAATCAAAGGACCGAATTTGATTTCTCGAAATCCATCTTTCAAGGAGCCGATACCATGACCTTATCTGCCATTGAAGTCAATAAGTTAAAGCAAGCCCCGGCAGTCGACGGAGTATTGCCCGCTGTGCTCAGCCGCTGGAGCGCGCGTTCCTTTGCCGACCGTGATGTGAGCGACGCCGACTTGACCAAGATTTTCGAGGCCGCCCGCTGGAGCGCCTCGTCCTATAACGAGCAGCCCTGGCGTTTTTTGGTCGGCAAGCGCAAAACAGAGACACACCAGAAGATTTTTTCTTCTCTGATCGGCTTCAACCAGTCCTGGGCAGGTGCGGCGGCTGTGCTGATTCTGGGCGCAACCAGCACCAAATTCAGCCATAACGGCACCGCCAATGCCTACGCACTCTATGATTTGGGTGCGGCGGCGGCAGAGCTTGCCGTACAAGCCGCGGCACTAGGTCTGACTACCCACTCCATGGCCGGCTTCGACCACGACGCCGCCCGCAAAGCCTTCGCCATTCCCGAGGATTACGCCCTGGGCGCAGTCATCGCTCTTGGCTACCAAGGCGAACCCAACGCACTGAATAGCGAGCAGTTGATTGCCCTGGAAACCACCCCACGGGAGCGCAAGCCTCTGAAGGAACTGGTGCTCTCCGCCTGGAAAACGCCAGCCAAGCTAATCTGACTCCGCCCTACTTCGCGTTAAATTAAAGTGGAGGCAGAGGTATTTTTTGACCAGCAGACAGAAATCCCGCACCGTGCGGCCAGTCCGACCCAACCACCGCCGTCCCCAAAGCTGGGCCAAGTGGCCAGGCTGGCGTAGCAAGCTGCTGCCGGCGGGTGCCTTTACGGTGCTGGCTTTGGTTGGCTGGGCGGCATTGGCGCGCCATTTTGCGCCGGTTTCCAACACATCGCGGTCCCGGTTTGACGCCATTATCGTGCTTGGCCGCCCCGCCGACCACGACGGCAATCCCACACCAGAGCAATTGGCCCGCCTCACCGAGGGTGTCCATGAGTACGAGCGCGGCGTCGCCCCTCGACTGATCCTCACCGGGGGCGCGGCGGCCAATCGGTTTGTCGAAGCCGAGGTAATGGCGCGCTCGGCTGAGGCGCAGGGCGTTCCCGCGTCGGCCATTTTTATCGAGCCGCAGGCTCAGGACACGATCCAGAACGCCTGTTACTCAGTGCGCATCATGAAAGCACACGGCTGGGACTCGGCTGAGGTGGTTTCAAGCGCCTACCACCTGCCCCGCGCCGGTATCCTTTTCAACCGCTTGCCGGTCGAGTGGAGCACCCATGCAGCGCCTCCGCTCACGCCCACTGCTAACCTTGCGGGCCTCGCACCCGTCGAAACCCTGAAGACCTTGTACTTTCTGACCTGGACTCGCTGGACAGAGCGTTGTGTACCCTAATGCCTTTCCGCTTCATGCCGCGAAAAGGCCATAACCTGAAAGATGCCGCCCACTTTGCATTGTCGCTTGCTGGCGCGGTCCTGTAAGCTGGATGGTGATGCGTCTACCCGTAAGATTTTCCGCCTCTCTCGCACTCGTTGCCGCCTTGGCTCTGACGGTCGGATTCCGCTCCCAAGCGCAGACCACCGCCTCCCCAACCGCCGGCAACGGCACCTACATTGCCACTGATCCGCTGGCCAATGTCCGCTATGACAACCGCTTCGATGTTTCGCTGGGCGCGGCCTACCAACACATGAAGGCCGGACCGAACGTGCTGGAAGGCGCCAATCTGGGCGGGCTGGATTTCTCCGCCTCCTACTGGTTTAGCAAGCACTGGGCTCTGGAAAACTCCGAACGCGCCTTCTTCGGCACCAGCGGCGTGGGCGCCGTCAACACGACAAATAATTTTGTCAAAGGGCCGTTTGTCAGCGAATATTTCTTTACCGCTGGCCCGGAATGGCTGGGACCGCACAACAAGCACGGCGCGCTGATTGCCCACATGCTGGTGGGCGGAGCCTATGGCAAATTTCAGCAGGATCTGCGCACAGCCACGCCCGAAGATGTGGGTTTCTACAACGACCAGTTGGCCCCGGTCTTCATCATCGGCGGACACATGGATCTGAACCGCTCGGCACGCTGGGTCTTCCGCATTACGCCCGACGCAGTGCTGACGCGCTATGGCATTAACTACGGAACCAAGATCACCCAGAACGATGTCAACTTTGCCCTTTCGGTCGGCGTCCAGTACAAGTTTCACCGCAAACGATAAAAAGCGCGAACTCAATCGGCATGCTTTCCAAATATGGGAGCCCCTGCGAAAAATTGTTCACGTTGAAGTGAAAAACCGGAGCCCCAGCGACGAAGATAGATCGCGGTGGCTCCGGTTTTTTGTTTTTTATCTTCAATAGCGCGCAAAGGGCTGCCAAGTTCATCGGCGTGTGGTATTCTCCAGCGTTCAGTGACACTTCTAGATTCGTGTCATCGGAAGACAAGCTGTCTCGGATAGCGGCACTGGTCTTGATGCAGACTGGCTTTCCAGGCAGAAATCAAAGCGAAGGCAGGGCTCAGCGGCAATGAAAGACACACTTGGAGTATTGCTTGCGGGGGGCGCCGGAGAGCGGCTCTTTCCGCTTACCCGTGATCGCGCCAAACCTGCCGTTCCCTTCGGCGGCCACTATCGCATCATCGACATCACCCTTTCCAACTGCATCAACTCTGGCCTGCGCAAGGTCTACGTGCTCACCCAATACAAGGCGCTCTCCCTCAACCGGCATATCCGCGAGGGGTGGTCAGGCATTGTGGCCCAGGAGTTGGGCGAGTTCTTCGAGTTGCTGCCGCCCATGCAGCGCACCGGCGCCAATTGGTATATGGGAACCGCCGACGCTGTTTATCAGAATATTTACTCCATCGGCAGTGAGCAGCCCAAGCACATGATCATCCTCTCCGGCGATCACATCTACAAGATGAACTATAGCCGGATGCTGGAGTACCACAAGGAGACCGGGGCCGACGTTACCTTGGCCACGCTGCCCATTCCGCCCGATGACGTGAAGCAGTTTGGAGTGGTGGACGTAGCCGCCAACGGCGAAGTGCAGGGCTTCGAAGAGAAGCCGACTACCACCAACTTCCGCTCCCACAGCAATCCCAACGCGGTAAACGCCTCCATGGGCATTTACATCTTCAACACTTCGGTGCTGCTGAAAGCACTGATAAGTGACGCCGAGGAGCCCAATTCCAAGCACGACTTTGGACACAACATTCTGCCCAGCCTGCTCGGCAAAAAGAAGATGATGGCCTACAGCTTTGTAGACGAGAACAAGCAGCAGGCGCTCTACTGGCGCGACGTAGGCACCCTCGACGCATACTATGACGCCAATATGGACCTTTGCTCAGTTTCACCTGTCTTCAACCTCTACGACAAGGATTGGCCGATTCGCACCCGTGTGCGCCAGTATCCCCCGGCCAAGTTCGTCTTCGGCGAGCCGGGCCGCTCCGGCATGGCGGTCAACTCCGTCATCACTTCGGGCGTCATCATCTCCGGCGCTTCGGTGTCGAATTCGGTGGTTTCGCAGGATGTGCGCGTCAACTCCTACAGCACCGTCGACGCCAGCATTATCTTTTCGCACGTGAATATCGGCCGCCACTGCCGCATCCGCCGCGCCATCATCGACCGCCACGTGCACATACCCGAGGGAACCATCATCGGCTACGACCCAGTCGAAGACAAGCGCCGCTACTTCGTCACCCCCTCGGGGTTGACCATCGTCACCCGCGACGCCTCGCTCTACGAGAATCCCGTCGAGCCGGAGTTCATGGAGCAGCACTGATTTTTCAAAAGAAAATAACGAAGCCCCAAGCCTCGAAATCGAGACTTGGGGCTTCGTTTGTAGTTCAGCGTGAGAATACGCCATTTTTTACTGACAACAGCCTTTTATCCCTTAGCGATCACAAAACGCTTGTTTACCTCATGCCAGTTGATCACGTTCCACCAGGCGGCCAGGTACTCGGGGCGGCGATTCTGGTATTTGAGGTAGTAGGCATGTTCCCATATGTCGTTGAGAATAATCGGATAAAGCCCCTGCGAAAGCGGCGAATCCTGGTTGAGGCTGGTCACCACCTTGAGCTTGCCGCCCTGGTACACCACCCAACCCCAGCCGGAGCCGAACTGCTTGGCCGTGGTCTCGTTGAAAGTCTTCTTGAAAGCGTCGAAGTCGCCGAAATCCTTGGTGATCTGTGCGGCAATGGGGCCCGTGGGCGCTCCGCCCACACCATCCGAGCCAACCTTGCCCATCAGATTCCAGAAGATCGAGTGATTAGCGTGGCCACCACCGTGGTTGCGAACCGCAGTGCGAATCTCATCGGGAACCTGAGCCAGGTCGCGAAGTAAATCGTCAACCGGCTTGGCGGCCAACTCGGGGTGGTTGGCCAGAGCCAGATTCAGATTGGTAACGTAGGTCTGGTGATGCTTGTCGTGATGCAGATGCATCGTCTCGGCATCAATATACGGCTCCAGTGCGGCGTAGTCGTAGGGAAGCGGTGCTAGCTCGTAAGCCATAGGTAAATCTCCTCCATCGTGAATTGTACGTGTCGGCCAGATCTCTGCGGTGAGCAGAAATGGTCAATTTTGGTGGCTGCTTCTGGCTGAAACTGAATCTTCACGCCTGTCCACAACTCCCTGTGTCTGAGTGATGCGGGCAGTTGCGGGCAGGGTGCGGAAAAGTTGCCAATTTGGAGCATTTTAGTGGAATTACCTTAGCGCCGCGGACCATGCTTTTGCAATCGAACAAAAGGCCTATGCCTCCTCGCCGCATATCGCTGTTTACAATAGGGAGGTAAAGCTCTGTCAGTAAACGATTGATTGGCGCATCCAGTTTTCAACGAAAGGATCTTCTACACATGGCTCCTCATCTTGCGGACCCCTCTCTCGACCAACTTTCCATCAATACCTTGCGGCTTCTGGCCGTGGACACGGTGGAAAAGGCCAATAGCGGCCACCCCGGCGCCCCGTTGGGCTGTGCGCCGATTGCCTACCTACTCTTCAACAAGCTGATGAAGCACAACCCGGCGCATTCCAAGTGGGTCGACCGCGACCGCTTTGTTCTCTCCAACGGCCACGCATCGGCGATGCTCTACGGATCGCTGTTTCTCTCCGGCTACGGTGTAACGCTGGATGATCTCAAGATCTTCCGCCAGTGGGGCTCGCGCACGCCCGGCCATCCGGAGCGGGGCGACACCGACGGCGTCGAGGTAACCACCGGCCCCCTTGGCCAGGGAATCGCAATGGCTGTGGGCATGGCGATTGCGGAAAAGCACTTGGGCGCGATCTACAACCGGCCAGGTTTTGACGTGGTAGACCACCACACCTATGCCCTGTTGGGCGACGGCGACCTGATGGAAGGCGTTTCCCACGAAGCTGCCTCGCTGGCCGGAACCCTCGGCCTGGGCAAGCTGACCTTCCTCTATGACGACAACCAGATTTCGCTTGATGGACCCACCAGCCTGAGCTTCACCGAAGACGTGAAAAAGCGCTTCGAGGCTTACAACTGGCAAGTCTTGCGCGTGGAAGACGGCAACGACGTTGCGGCGATTGAGTCGGCCATTGCCACCGCCAAGGCCGAAACCACCAAGCCCACGCTCATTGCAGTACGCACCATCATCGGCTACGGCAGCCCCAAGGCGGGCAGCAACAAGTCCCACGGCGAGCCGCTGGGCACCGAAGGCGTAGCCGCAACCAAGAAGTTTTTCGGCTTTCCTGAAGATCAAAACTTCAACGTTCCCGAAGCCGCTTTGGCCAACTGGCGTCAGGCTACTACGCGCGGCGCGGCGGCAGAAGCCGAGTGGAAATCACTCTTTGACGGTTACCGCGCGGCTTTCCCGGAATTGGCTGCGGAGTTTGAACGGACGCAAAAAGGCACCCTCAAGCCCGGTTGGGAGAAAACGATTCCCAGCTTTGCTCCCGGCAAGCCGCAGGCCACGCGTTCCGCGGGTGGAGCAGTGTTGAATGCCCTGGCCGAGGCCGTGCCAGAGTTGATTGGCGGAGCTGCCGACCTCACCTCCTCCACCAAAACCATCTTCAAAACCGGCGGCAACTTCCATCAGGACGCCACCGGGCACAACGTCTTTTTTGGCGTGCGTGAATTCGGTATGGCCGCAGCCGTCAATGGAATCGCCGCCCACGGCGGACTCATCCCCTTCGGCTCAACCTTCTTTGTCTTTTCCGACTACGCCAAACCGGCCATGCGCCTAGCATCCCTCATGCAATTGCACTCGCTCTTTGTCTATACCCACGACTCCATCGCCGTGGGCGAAGACGGCCCCACCCACGAGCCCGTTGAGCAGTTGCTTGGCCTCCGCGCCATTCCCGGCTTCACCGACTTGCGCCCGGCCGACGCCAACGAAACGGCAGCAGCGTGGCGTCTTGCCTTGGAGCGCACCGGACCTAGCTTCTTTGCCCTCAGTCGGCAAGATCTGCCCATCATCGACCCTGCCACGCACGACATTTATGCCAGAGTCAGCAAGGGCGCTTACATCCTTGAAGACGCCGCCAAACCTCAAGTCATTCTGATCGGCGCCGGCGCCGAAGTCTGGGCCTGCGTGGAAGCAGCCAAGCTCCTGGCCGCAGATGGCATCGCGGCGCGCGTGGTCAGCTTCCCCAGTTGGAAGATCTTCGAGGAGCAATCAGCGGAGTACAAGGCCAGAGTGTTGCCGACGGACGTGCCCAAGCTGGCTGTCGAGGCGGGCGTCACCGTGGGTTGGTGGAAGTATGTCGGCCTGGACGGCGACGTCCTCGGCCTGGATCGCTTCGGCGCTTCTGCTCCCGGTCCGCGCGTACTGGCGGAACTGGGCTTCACCGCCGAGAACGTGGCGGCGCACGCCAAAAAGCTGGTGAAGTAACACCCTCGTTAGAGATCGGTTGCCAGTTGTCGGTTTTTCGGTGGCTTGTTACCTGGATCGCGAGAAAGGTTCGCATCTCCACGGTAATTGACCACTGATCACTGACAACTGACAACCGCTCCGAAAGGAACGCACTTTGAAACTCGTCATCGCATCCGATCACGCGGGATTTCCTCTGAAGGAAGAAGTTCGCGACCATCTCACCAAGGCTGGCCACCAAGTGGTTGACCTCGGCGCATACAACACCGAGCCCTCAGACTATCCCGACTTTGCCGAAAAAGTGGGTGAGGCGCTGAAGCGGGGCGAGGCGCCACGCGGCGTTCTTATCTGCGGCTCGGGCGTCGGCGTCTGCGTGGCAGCCAACAAGATTCCCGGCATTCGCGCCGGCATGTGCCACGACACCTACTCCGCACACCAGGGTGTGGAGCACGATGACATGAACGTCTGCGTGCTGGGCGCGCGTATCATCGGCCCGGCGCTGGCCTTCGAAGTGGTCGACCATTTTGTCGCGGCCAACTTCGTCGCCACCGAAGAGCGCTTTGTGCGCCGCTTCAACAAGGTACTGGCCATTGAGGCCAAATACATGCGCAAGGACGTAGCGGCAAAACCGGAATAATCTCACAAAATTACTGCAACCCTTCGGAAAGGCGCCGATGTTCCCCTTCGACGTGATTCTTTTTGATGTGGGCGGAGTCCTGCTGACCAACGGCTGGGACCACGATGAACGCGCCCTGGTGCTAAACCGCTTCCACATGGACTATGACGAGTTTGAGGCGCACCACCTGGCGCCTTATCGCGAGTGGGAGCGGGGCGCTATTTCCGTCCATGCCTATCTGGATGCCTGTGTATTCTACCAGCCGCGTCCGTTTTCCCCCGACCAGTTTTTTGCCGCCATCCGCGCCGGTTCGCGGCCCCTTCCCCATGGTGCTTTAGGAATCCTCAAAGAACTTGCTGCATCCAATCAATATTTGCTGGGCGCTTTGAATAACGAGGCACGGGAAACCAACGAATATCGCTTCCAGCACTTTGGCCTGCGCCAACTCTTCAAGGTGGCTCTGAGTTCCTGTTACTTGGGTTTACGCAAGCCCGATGCTAAGATTTATCAGTGCGCGCTCGACATCTTGGGCCGGCCGGCGGAGCGTATCCTGTTTATCGACGACCGGCAAGACAATGCGGAAGCCGCGGAAAATGCCGGAATGAAGGCCATTGTTTTTGAAGACGATGAAAGTTTGCGAAAGCAGTTAATAACTCTCGAAGTTCTCTAGTTTCAGGAGGAATCAATGCAACTCGGTTTGATTGGTCTGGGTAAGATGGGCGGTAACATGGCCGAACGCATCAAGCTGGGCGGCCATCAGGTGGTGGGCTTCGACTTTAACGCTGAAGCAGTTCAGCACCTGACGGATGCGGGCAATGTGGGCGTGTCCACTCTGGAAGCTCTCGTACAAAAGCTGGAAGGCCGTCGAGCTATTTGGATCATGGTTCCCCAGGGCGATCCGGTGGACCAGACGATTGCCAAGCTTCTGCCACTGCTCAATCCCGGCGACATTCTGATCGACGGTGGTAACTCGAATTACAAGGATTCCATCCGCCGCCATCAGGAAGTTACGTCCAAGGGATTTCAGTTTGTGGATGTAGGAACCTCTGGCGGTGTCTGGGGTTTGAAAGAGGGTTACAGCATGATGATCGGCGGCGACAAGGAGCCGGTCGAGTTTTTGCGGCCAATCTTCGAGGCTTTGGCTCCGGCAGCCGACAAGGGCTGGGGACACGTGGGTCCGGCTGGCTCCGGGCACTTTGTGAAGATGGTACATAACGGCATTGAGTATGGCCTGATGCAGGCTTATGCCGAAGGCTTTACCATTCTCGAAAAGAAGGAATCGCTCGGCCTGAACCTCCCGCAGATTGCAGAAATCTGGCGTAACGGAAGCGTGGTGCGCAGTTGGCTGCTCGATCTGACTGCCGAAGCACTGGCCGGAAACCCCACCCTGGATGGGCTTGAGGCTTATGTCTCCGACTCCGGCGAGGGCCGCTGGACGGTCTTCGAAGCAATCGACCTGAATGTTTCCGCGCCAGTGATTACCGAGTCGCTGATTCGCCGCATTCGTTCGCGCGAAGAGAACAACTTCACCGACCGAATGTTATCGATCATGCGCAACGCCTTCGGTGGTCACGCGGTAAAAAAGAACTAGCTGGCAGCTAACAGTTGACAGCAGGCAGTTGAACTTTTGCCTTTGTTGTTGACTGTGAACTGCTCACTGTCATCTGTTAGCTGTTAGCTGCGAGGAACGAGCCATGACAACGATCGAAATGAGCGTAAGCCCTGAAGATTTATCGCAGGCTCCCAAAGGTGGCGAGCAAATTCCCAACGCGGGGATTCTGGTCATCTTTGGCGCTTCGGGCGACCTGACCAAGCGCAAACTCCTACCCGCTCTCTTCCACCTGGAGCAGACAGGTCTGCTGCCCGCAAAATTCGCCATCGTAGGTGTGGCGCGGCGCCCGCTGGGCGATGAGTTTGCCGCCGACATGCACGCCGGTATCATCGAGTTTGGCGGCGTGGACGCGGGCGACGCAAGGCTCGATAACTTTGTGAAGCAAATCAGTTACTTCCCGCTAAAGTTCGACCACCCCGCGGACTATGCGGGATTGAAGATCGAGTTAGACCGTATTGCGGCAGGAAAAAACATAGGTGGCGACCGGCTTTTTTATCTAGCCACAGCGCCCGAGTTTTTTGCCAACATCATTGAGAACCTTGGCGCGCAGGGCATGGCGCATCCAGAGCAGGGCAAAGTGGGCGTGGTGATTGAGAAGCCATTCGGCCACGACCTCAATTCAGCGCGCGAACTGAATCATCAGGTTAACGCCGTCTTCCACGAGAGCCAGGTCTTCCGCATCGATCATTACCTGGGCAAAGAGACGGTGCAGAACATTTTGGTCTTCCGTTTTGCCAACGGAATTTTTGAGCCCATCTGGAACCGCAATTACATTGACCACGTGCAAATCACGGTAGCGGAAACGCTGGGCGTGGAGGGGCGCGGCCCGTTCTATGAGAAGGCCGGCGCGCTGCGCGACGTAGTGCAAAACCACATGATGGAGTTACTAAGTCTCGTTGCTCTGGAACCGCCTTCGAGCTTCGAGTCCGAAAGTGTACGCCGCGAAAAGCTCAAGGTGTGGAAGGCCATCCCTTCCGTGCCGATTTTGAATGCTGTGCGCGGCCAATATGGGCCAGGGGTAGTAACTGGCGAGCATGTGATTGGTTATCGTGATGAAGACCGAGTTAGCCCCGAGTCTGGCACGGAGACTTATGCGGCCGTGAAACTGGAAATAGAAAACTGGCGCTGGGCAGGAGTTCCCTTTTATCTGCGCGCCGGCAAGCGGCTGAAGAGGCGGGCCACGGAGATCAGCATTCAGTTCAAGCAGCCGCCGCTTTTGATCTTTGACCGCATCGCGGCTAATGCCCCCTGCCAGCAGATTCAGCCCAACCTGCTAACCATCCGCATTCAGCCCGACGAAGGCATCGCACTGCGCTTCGGAGCCAAGGTGCCGACTACGCCAGAGATGGCCGTTTGCCCCGTAAATATGGATTTCGACTACGCCGAAGCCTTCGGAAAATCAAGCGCCAATGGGTACGAGCGCTTGCTGCTCGACGCCATGCTCGGCGACCAGACCCTCTTTTCGCACCGCGACGGCGTGGAACTCAATTGGGCGCTTTACACTCCGATTCTCGATGCCTGGGCGAACAAGCCGCCGGAGACTTTTCCCAACTATATCGCTGGTTCATGGGGACCGGAGTGCAGCGATCATTTGCTGGAACGCGGCGGACATATGTGGCGGAACAACTTGGGCCGAAAGGCCTGAGAGTAATAATAGGTGTCCTGCCTTCGGCGCCGTTTCATCGCGGCGAAGCCAGGATACCTATTATTCGGCTCTGCAAGTTGACATTACTCGCGTACTATTTTCACAAAAATTCCCTCCGGCAATTCGCCGCCGAGCAGGTGGACCACGCCGTTTTTCACATAGCCTTCAAGAATTTGTTTGGTAGCAGCCGTCGCAACGGGACGGGCCGCAACAGGCCTGCTGGCTTGCCGCGCAGCCTCGAAGTCTTCCGGCTTGCCTACTTTCGGTAGAGGCGACTTACCCATGCCGCGGTCCATGGCTTCGTTGGCCAGCCGATCAGCCACCTTGTTGCCACCGCGCAGGGTATGACGCATTTCAAAGCTCTCCAAACGGCGCGAGCGTTTCCTCGCCTCCTCAAAGAGAGGCCGCAATACCGGGCTTTTCACCGCATATTTGCCCTGCATCTGCTTGACCATCAACTCGGAGTCAGAGACCACGCGCAAGCGCTTGAAGCCGTTTTCGATGGCCCAGGCCAGCACTCCCAACAGACCGTGATACTCGGCATAGTTGTTGGTTTGCAGGCCCAGATATTCGCTCAGTTCGGCCAGCACGCGGCCTTTGCTGTCTTCAATGACCGCGCCATAACCAGC
>Ga0224529_1001201_pt1 | contig 16416 bp, 10 predicted proteins | sample CBST50metaG_FD_179893 | JGI IMG/M metagenome (GOLD analysis project Ga0224529, IMG submission 179893) | Peat soil microbial communities from Stordalen Mire, Sweden - C.B.S.T50 | ecosystem: Environmental > Terrestrial > Soil > Wetlands > Peat | place: Sweden: Norrbotten County, Stordalen Mire... | reverse complement strand
CTCTACTTTCTTGCGCAGAACTTTGTCATTCCCTCTGGCTCGATGAAAGACACGCTGCTGGTTGGCGACCACCTGGTGGTGGACCGCATCACGCTCGCGCCTCCCACCAAATGGATGCCGCTGGTTCACTATCGGGAGCCGAAGCGCGGCGACATTGTGGTCTTTCTCAAGCCCGTTCCCGACCTGGATGCGGAAGGAAATCCCCATTACCTGATTCTGGTCAAGCGCCTGATCGGCGTGCCGGGCGACCATATCCATCTGAGCAACGGCATTGTCATTCTCAACGGCGTGGCCCAGAATCAGCCGCACGCCCAGCCGACAACTTCGGAAAACCATCAGGATTTTCTGGACGAATTTCCCGCCGTGCCGCCAACCACCGATATTGGCGCGACCGAAGCCTGGTCGGTGGACTTTCAAAATCACATTGTGAACGGCGAGTTGGTGGTCCCGCCCGGCCACTATTTCATGATGGGCGACAACCGGCACAACAGCCTCGACTCGCGCTACTGGGGTTTTGTGCCGCGTGAGAACATCTTGGGCCGCCCGCTCTTCAACTACTGGTCGTTTGTGACTCCGGAGAACCAGTATGAACAGACCGGAGCCGGCAGCAGTCTGGCCTGGATGGGCCACATCGCGCTGCACTTCTTTACCGAAACCCGCTGGAGCCGGACGCTGCATCTTGTGAAGTAGCAGCAAGACAGTGGCCAGTGAACAGTGGTCAGTGAACTGTGATAGAGATACACTGACCACTGACCGCTGTAAACTGTTCACTGCTAGAGACTATGACCGAAGAGATTGAACCTCGAAAACGGAATCACAAACGGCTCTGGCTTGCCCTGGCGGCGCTGCTGGCGCTGCTGGCGATTCTGATCGTGCCTCCGCTGGTCAGCGTGAGCCGCTACAAGAGCCGCATCACGCAACTGGTCTCCAACTCGCTGGGCCGCCCGGTGCGCATCGCTTCCGTTGAAGTGCGCCTGCTGCCGCGGCCGGGCTTTGTTCTCAATGACCTGGCCGTCGAGGAGGATCCAGCCTTCGGTGCCGAGCCGATCTTCCACGCCAACACGGTCACGGCCTCGATTCGTCTGCTTCCGCTGTGGCGGGGACGCCTGGAGATTGGTACGATCAGCGCGGATGAGGCCAGCCTGAACCTCGTGCGCGCCGCCTCTGGCCTCTGGAACCTCGACGCTTTGCTGCGCTCGGCCACCGCGCGTGCTCAGGCCGCGAAGGGGGCTGGGCCGCGCGGACTGGTCACGCTGCCTTACCTTGAGGCCAAAAACTCGCGCATCAACATTAAAAACGGCGCGGAAAAGTTGCCCTTTTCGCTGCTCAATGCCAAAATGTCGCTGGATCAGCAGCGTCCCGGCGACTGGCGCGTCCAGTTGCGCGGCGAGCCGGTCCGCACTGATCTCAGCCTGGAACAGGCCGATACCGGCACCGTGCGTCTGGAGGCAAACTTGCGTCAGGCGGCGGAACTGCGCCAGGCGCCGGTGCATATTGACCTGGAATGGCGCGAGGCGCAACTGGGTCAGCTTACCCGGCTGATTCTCGGTTCTGACGCCGGCTGGCGTGGCGACCTGACCGGCGAACTTCATCTGGATGGCACCGCCGAAGCGGCCAACATCAAGGCGCAATTGCGCGCCACCGACGTTCATCGCGCCGAGTTCGCTCCGGCTGCTCCGATGGATTTCGACGCCAATTGCTCGCTGGTGGCCCATTACTCGACCCACGCCATCGACAATCTCTCCTGTGAATCTCCGCTCGGCGCGGGGCACATCCGCCTTACCGGCAGTCTGCCCGCCGCGTTGCCTGGCCAGCGAGCGTTGCCGCGCATTTCCGTCGCTCTCGACCGCATTCCTGTGGCCGCTGGCCTGGATGCGCTGCGCACCGTGCGTAGCGGCCTGGCGCCGGACCTTGTGGCCGCCGGATCGGTGAGCGGCAGCTTGACCTACGCGCCCGTTGCCGAGGAGAGCGTCGCACCACAGAGGCCCGCCCATTCCAGCCACGCCCGCTTGGCCAAGCCTCATCTGGCGGTCCAGACCCCGCTTACCGGCGGCTTAGCCGTGCAGGGATTCGAGTTGAGCGGTGACGGCCTCAGCGCGCCTATCAGTGTTCCCAATCTGCTCTTGCAGCCTGCTCCCGCGCTGGCCAATCAGCCCGCAGCGGACTCTTCCCAGGCACTGGCGGCGACCGCGACGATCTCCGCCGGCGGCTCCGGTCCACTGACGATTTCCACGCGGCTCTCTCGCGCCGGCTATCAGGTTACGGTGCATGGCCAGGCATCCATTGTTCGCGCCAGGGAGCTGGCGCATCTGGCCGGTCTTGCCCATGCCTCTGCCCTGGACGCTCTGGCCGGCGACCCCGTCTCCGTGGACCTGACTGCCGAGGGGCCTTGGATGCCAGCCGAGAGAATTCCTTTCGGCGCTCTTCCTCCGCCGTCGGACAACCTGACCGGAACCGTAACCCTGCGCAACGCCAACTGGAAGGCAGATTACCTGGTCAATCGCGTTGACATCTCCCAGGCGACGCTCCAACTGGACGGCGCGGGCGAACTCCGCTGGGAGCCGATCACTTTTTCCTACGGACCGATTAGGGGAACGGCCAACCTTACGCTGCCCGCCGCCTGCGTCGAGCCTCAGAGCTGCCTGCCCACCTTCGAACTCCAGCTCGGCGCGGTGGACGCACGTGTTCTTCAGGCTGCATTTCTGGGCGCGCGTCAGCGGGGCACGCTGCTTTCCACGCTGCTTAATCGCATCCGCCCCACCGCTGCCCCGGCCTGGCCGCAGCTCGAAGGCACGGTCAAGGCTGAATCGCTTATCCTCGGGCCGGTCACACTTCACGCGCCCGTGGCCACCGTTCGCACGCTGGCCGATGGAGCGGAAATCACCGCCTTTGACGCCGGTTTGCTTGGCGGCCGCGTCCACGGCAACGGCACGCTCCACACGCCCGCCACGGCCAAGGACAAGCCTTCCTACGCGCTTAATGGCCAGTTTGAAAAGCTCCACCCGCAGGCCGTCGGCCAGTTGCTTGGGTGGCGCTCGACCGGCCGTTCCTTCGACGGCAAGGGTACGCTCGTCCTCTCTGGTTATACCGGCGACGATCTGGCCGCCTCGGCCAAGGGCGCTCTGCACTTTGAGTGGCAGCGCGGAAGCATCCATGCCGGTGCCAATCTTCCGCCAGCCCTGGTCCGGTTTGACGGCTGGATGGCAGACACGGAGATCGCCAACGGAGCGCTCACGCTCAAAGAGAGCCAGGCCCGGCGCAGCGCCGTGACGACACCCGTCCAGGCCTCCATTCCGCTGTCGATTCCTCCCAAAATCGTCTTTCCCGCCTCCAAACAGGCGTCGGTTAAGCGGTAGTCCATTGCTCCCGGCGCCAGCACGGTGCGGTTCGATTGAGTAGATTTCAATCCGGCCGCCTGCCGGGCGGGAATTGCTGTACGCAATCTTCTGCTCCAACTCTGAAGGTGCAAGAGAGAGTGCTACATTCCTTGCACCCTCTGCGGCTATTGTATGCCGTGCCCGAATGGCGTAAACATCCCCGGCAACTTCGAGTATGTGACCTTCCTCTTGTCCTTACGGAGGGAGCAGTGGCCTTCAGGCCACTGAGAAGCAGACGCAAAAGCGAGGGGCTTCAGCCCCGGGCCTTTTGTTCGCAGCCAAGACAATGCACGCGCCTGAAGGCGGCCTCAATGGATGCGGCAGACTCAGGGGGCTGAAGCCCCTCTGCTCCCTCCGCACGCAGCCCCTCGGATCGAATCGCAAACCAAAATCGTATTCGTTGCATGAATCGGGCATAGGTGGCAACGCAAGCGAAAGTAAGAAGAATTTTTCTTGATTCCCGAAAAAGGAAGAGGCGGCGCACAGCCACCATTATATGAACTTAGCCGCACAATGTGGGATTCCGCCGCCGCTTTGTGTCATGCATCACAGCGGCTGGCACCTCCGTATATGAGACTCGAACAAGCGGCAGATTTTCCGCCGGCCGCTCTATGAGGCAAATACGAATGAGTGAAAAGAACATGGTCATCATGGATGGGAACGAGGCGGCAGCCTCGGTTGCCTATCGTCTCTCCGAAGTCGTTTCGATCTACCCCATTACCCCCTCGTCGCCGATGGCCGAGTGGGCCGATCAGTGGCGCTCGGAAGGGAAGACAAACATCTGGGGCGCATTGCCCATCGTAGAAGAGCTTCAGAGTGAAGGCGGAGCATCGGGCGCATTGCACGGCGCGTTGCAGGCCGGAGCTTTTGGCACCACGTTTACGGCCTCGCAGGGCCTGTTGTTGATGATCCCGAATATGTTCAAGATTGCCGGTGAACTGATCCCGGCGACCATGCACGTGACGGCTCGCACGCTGGCCACGCACGCACTGGCGATCTTCGGCGACCACTCGGACGTGATGAGTTGCCGTTCGACGGGCTGGGCGATGCTGGCCTCGAACTCGGTGCAGGAAGTGGCCGATATGGCCCTGGTGGCGCAGATTGCGACGCTCGAATCGCGTGTTCCGTTCCTGCATTTCTTTGACGGCTTCCGCACTTCGCACGAAGTGGGCAAGGTCTTCCCCATCAGCGACGAGACCATTCGCGCCCTGGTGGACGACAAGTACATTATCGAGAACCGCCAGCGCGCCCTAAGCCCGGATCGTCCGAGCGTCCGTGGCACGGCGCAGAATCCCGATGTCTTCTTCCAGGCGCGCGAGGCTTGTACCCCGTTCCATGCCGCGGTTCCGGGCATTGTGCAGTCGGTGATGGACCGCTTTGCCGCGCAGACCGGCCGCGCCTATCATCTGTTCGACTACTATGGCGCGCCCGATGCGGAGCGCGTAATCATCATTATGGGTTCTGGCGCCGAGGTGTCCGAGGAAGCTGTTGCCGCGCTGAACAAGACGGGCGAGAAGCTAGGCGTGCTCAAGGTTCGCCTCTATCGGCCGTTTGACTCGAGCGCCTTCCTGGCCGCGCTGCCATCGACCGTGAAGTCGATCGCCGTGCTTGACCGTTGCAAGGAGCCGGGAGCTACTGGCGACCCGCTCTATATGGATGTGGTGACGGTGCTCGGCGAAAACTCCGCCAAGCTGCCCTTCGCCAAGCCGGTGGTCATCGCCGGGCGTTACGGCCTTTCTTCCAAGGAATTCACGCCGGCCATGGTCAAGGGAATCTACGACGAGCTGGCCAAGCTAGAGCCGAAGAATCATTTCACCATCGGCATCAACGACGATGTCAGCCACACCAGCCTGACCTACGATCCCAGCTTCTCCACCGAAGACCCGAAGACCGTGCGCGCTCTCTTCTACGGACTGGGTTCCGACGGCACCGTGGGCGCCAACAAGAATTCCATCAAGATCATCGGCACCAACACGCCGAACTACGCGCAGGGCTACTTCGTGTACGACTCGAAGAAGTCCGGCTCAATGACCACTTCGCACCTGCGCTTCGGGCCTGACCCGATCCATTCGAGCTATCTGATCACCAAGGCCAGCTTTGTGGCTTGTCATAACTTCAGCTTCCTTGAAAAGATGGATGCGGTGGCGGCGGCCCAGCCGGGCGCGGTCTTCCTGCTCAATTCGACCTACTCGGCCGACGAGGTCTGGGACCATCTGCCGAAGACCACGCAGGCGGAGATTCTGCGCAAGAAGATTCAGTTCTACGTGATCGATGCTTATACCGTGGCGGAAAAAGCCGGTATGGGCCGGCGCATTAACACCGTCATGCAGACCTGCTTCTTCGCCATCAGCGGCGTGCTGCCGCGTGAGGAAGCCATCGAGCAGATCAAGAAGTCGATCAAAAAGACCTATGGCAAGCGCGGCGATGCCGTGGTGGCCAAGAACTTTGCCGCCGTGGATGCGGCGCTGGCTCATCTGCACAAGGTGGTGTTGCCGGCAACGGCTACGTCGGATTTCGACATTATTCCCGCTTTCTCCGACAAGGCGCCCAAGTTCGTTCACGATGTACTGGGCGAAATTGCCGCGGGCAAGGGCGACGATCTTCCGGTCAGCGCCTTTCCTCCGGGCGGCGCCTTCCCCACAGGCACAACGCAGTGGGAGAAGCGCAATATTGCGCTTTCCATCCCGGTCTGGGATAAGGATCTTTGCATTCAGTGCGGCAAGTGCTCGATGGTTTGCCCGCACGCCGTGATTCGCTCGAAGATCTACAGCGCTGAGCTGGGCGCCAAGGCTCCCGCGACCTTCAAGTGGGCCAAGCCCAAGTGGAAGGGTCGGGAAGAGGATCACTTTACGCTGCAAATCGCGCCCGAGGATTGCACCGGTTGCGGGTTGTGCGTCCAGACTTGCCCGTCCAAGAGCAAGAGCGACGCCAGCCACAAGGCGATCAACTTGGCTCCGCAGGAGCCGTTGCGCGTCTCCGAGCGCGCCAACTGGGAATTCTTTCTCAGCTTGCCCGAGGTGGACCGCTCGAAGCTCTCGCATACGCAGGTGAAGGATCTGCAACTGTTGCAGCCTCTGTTCGAGTTTTCCGGCGCATGCGCCGGCTGCGGAGAGACAGCATACGTCAAGCTGCTCACCCAGCTTTTCGGCGACCGGCTGGTGATTGCCAACGCCACGGGTTGCTCGTCAATCTACGGCGGCAATCTGCCGACCACGCCCTATTCCTTCAATAAGGATGGCCGCGGACCGGCATGGGCCAACTCGCTCTTTGAGGACAATGCCGAGTTTGGCTTCGGTATGCGCACGGCCATCGATCAGCAGAAGGGCTTTGCGGAAACCTTGCTGAAGCGCCTGGCCCCCGCGGTTGGGGACGAGCTGGTGAAGGAGATTCTGGAAGCTCCGCAAGCGGCTGAGCCCGAAATCAACCTGCAGCGCGAGCGCGTGTTGGCGCTGCGCCAGAAGCTGGCCGGCAATGACTCATCCGATGCGCGCAACCTGCTGGCCATTGCCGACGATCTGGTTCGCAAGAGCGTTTGGATTCTGGGCGGCGACGGCTGGGCTTATGACATCGGCTACGGCGGATTGGATCATGTGCTGGCATCCGGCAAGAATGTGAATGTGCTGGTGCTGAACACTGAGGTCTACTCGAATACTGGCGGCCAGATGTCCAAGGCCACACCGCGCGGCGCGGTGGCCAAGTTTGCCGCCGGCGGCAAGCTGAACCGCAAGAAGGATCTAGCAATGGAAGCGGTCAGTTACGGCTCGGTTTATGTGGCTCAAGTGGCGCTGGGCGCCAACGACAGCCATGTAGCCAAGGCCTTTGAGGAGGCCGAAGCCTACCAGGGACCGTCGCTGATTATCGCCTACGCCAGTTGCATTTCTCACGGTTACGACCTGACGCATGGCCTGGAGCAGCAAAAATTAGCTGTTCAGTCCGGCTATTGGCCTTTGATGCGCTATAATCCTGACCTGAGTGAGCAGGGAAAGAATGCCTTCCAGCTTGATTCGAAGGCGCCTTCGATCCCGCTCAAGGATTTCAGCTACAACGAGGCCCGCTTCACGATGCTGGTGCGCAGTAATCCAGATGAAGCCGCCAAGTTGTTGGCGGAATCCCAGGACGATGTGCAGCGCCAATGGCAGCTCTACTCTGCCCGCGCCGCCATGCCGGGTACGAGTGAGAAGACGGAATAGAAACTGGCGGACATTGCCGGCGGAGGAGCGAGGAACGGAATGATTGATTTTGCAACGCGGTACCTGGGCTTGAAGTTGAATGGGCCTATCGTAGTTTCGTCCACGCCGCTCTCCGATTCGATCGACAATGTTCGCCGCATGGAAGAGTCCGGCGCGGCAGCGATAGTGCTTACCTCGCTCTTTGAGGAGCAGTTGGAGCTTGAATCGCAGACGCTGGACGAGGATCTGTCGAGGGGTACTGAATCTTTCGCTGAATCACTGAATTACTTGCCCGATTTGGGCGATTACCACATGACGCAGGATGTTTACCTCGAACACCTGCGTCAATGCAAGGCCGCAGTCGGGATTCCCATTCTGGCCAGTTTGAATGGAGCCACAACCGGCGGTTGGATAAGCTTCGCCAAGCAGATCGAAGAGGCTGGCGCCGACGCCATCGAACTGAACACCTATGCGTTGGCCACCAACAAGAACCAGACTTCAGAGGGACTTGAACGGCAATTGGTGGAGCTGGTGAAGGCGGTCGTTGCTTCGGTCAAGATACCAGTCTCGGTAAAATTCTCTCGCTCATTTACCAGCGTGCCTAACCTGGTCTCGCAGTTCGAGGAGGCCGGAGCGCGCGGCGTGGTACTCTTCAACCGCTTCTATCAGCCGGACTTTGACATCGAAACGCTGGAGGTACGGCCCACGCTGCACTTCTCCACCTCCTCGGAGCTGCTGACGCGGCTGCACTGGGCGGCAATTCTCTACGGGAACGTCAAACTGGACCTGGCTATCTCTGGCGGCGTTCACTCGGCCGAAGATGTGCTGAAGGGCATCATGGCCGGGGCGGGCGTGACGATGATGTCCTCGGCCCTGCACATTCACGGTATCGAGCACATCGGCCGCGTGCTGGCCGACGTGCGCTACTGGTTGGAGAAGCGTGAGTATAACTCGCTCTGGGAGACGCACGGCTGCCTCAGCCGCCGTTCTGTCCCGGACACCTCGCTTTTCGACCGCAGTAACTACATCAAAACACTCAGCTCCTACAGCCTGCGCCAAACCGTGGGCGCGTTCTAAAACAATCAGCAGTAGCGGAATGAAAAGCGGTGGCGGCAACACAAAAGTGTTGCCGCCGCCGCTTTTTATTGAGCCGATTCAATCTGCTCTGGGGCATCGAAAAGGCGCAGAACTGTCTCTTCAATCAGGCGGCAGGCCTCCGGAAGCGCGGCGGTCATCGGAGCGCTGAATTCTTCGCTCAATGCCACCGAACCTGCGCCAACGGTCAGTTGCTGTGCGTGCGGGGGAAGGGAATTGTAAAGTTCGCGGCACAGAGCAAGCAATTCCGGTGCGCCCATGTGATGCGTTGCGTGAGCTTGATCGCCGGCGGCTGGCTCGACGGCTGCCAGCTTTACCGAGCCGGGAGCGGACCCGACGGAGCAATCGATAAACAGCACGGACTGGGCGTGGACAATCTCCTCGGCCAGTTCCGGCGTCCATTGCTGACGGGAGACGACGCGAAGCCGGGCCTCCGCGCGGAAGCGATTTTCTGCCCACGCAGCCAGCCACGGACCAACGCCGTCATCTCCGCGCAACGTGTTGCCGCAGGCGAGGATGAGGCATCGGACTTTGGGTTGGTTCATCGATAATCTCGGCCTTGAAAGGGCACGGCTTCAGCCTTACCGTAGAAATGCCCAAATAAATGTGGCTTTAGCCACGGAGAGAAGGTTTGCGGATGGATAAATCTTCCCTCAGTGGCTAAAGCCAAGACTACTATCTGCTTTCTGGCGGCACAACTAAAGTCGTGCCCTTTCAAAACATCAACCTGACCAAACGGCATTGCGCAGGTCTCTTCTTAGCGGATGATCTGATCCACCACTTCGCCGTCGGCATTGACTAGTGTGACGGCCAGCGGCATCTGGCCGAAGGCGTGCGTGGAACAACTGAGGCAGGGATCGAAGGTGCGGACCACGGCCTCGATGCGGTTGAGAACCCCTGCGGTGAACTTGCCGTCCTTCACGTAGTGCCGGGCGGCCTGCAAGACGCCCTGATTCATCGCGTAATTGTTCTGGCCGGTGGCGATGACCAGGTTGGCCCAAACGATCTTGCCTCCCTCGTCCACCTTGTAGTTGTGCATCAAGGTCCCGCGCGGCGCCTCGGCCACGCCAGCGCCCTCCAGACGGTTGACGCCTGCCGTGGCGCGCACGTGCTTGTCCAGAATGAGTGGATCGGCCAGAATCTCCTCGATTTTTTCCAAGCCGTAGAGCATTTCGATTAAACGGGCATGATGGTAGTAGAAGGAGCTTTCGACTGGTCCCGCAGCTAACTGTTTGAACTCGGCCAACTCCTTGTCGGCTAGCGGCGTGCCCATGGACTTCACGATGTTGAGCCGCGCCAGGGGGCCGACGCGATAGCTGCCTTCGGGGTAGCCGAGCGGTTTGTAGTAGGCGAACTTGGTGTAGCTGTACGGCTCGACCGCCTCGCCGATCACCTCGGTATACCGGCTGGCGGTGATGCCGTCCTCGATGATCTTGCCCTGGGGGTCAATCAGCCGCAAATCGCCGTCGGTCAGCTCGATTTGCTCATCCTCATCAATCATGCCGAGGTAATTCGACGGGAAATTGGCGAAAACCTCGACCTCCGGGCTGAAACTGGCGGCGACCTGCTTGTAGGCGTCCAGCGCCAAGGCAAGGTTGGCGTGAGCCTCGGGCAGCATGGCCAGAATCTCATCGCGCTTGACCGCGTCGAGTGGCTCGGTGAGGCCGCCGGGCACCACCCAGCCGGGATGGATGCGCTTGTTGGCCAGCAGTTCGATGATGTGCTGGCCAAAGCGGCGCAGTGCCACGCCAGCGCGGCCCAGTTCGGGCTTGGCCGCCACCACGCCGAAGATGTTGCGCGCCGCGGGATCGGACTCCATGCCCAGCAGCAGATCCGGCGAAGAGAGATAAAAGAAGCTCAGCGCGTGCGACTGAACCATCTGCGCCAGATTCAGAACGCGGCGCAGTTGGGCGGCGGTATTCGGAATGCGAACCGACATGATGGCTTCGCAGGCCTTGGCGGATGCCAGCAGGTGCGAGATCGGACAGATGCCGCAGATGCGCGCCATCAGGCTGGGCATTTCGTAAAACGGCCGGCCTTCAGCGAACTTTTCAAAGCCGCGCACCTGCGTGACGTGAAAGTGAGCGTTCTCTACCTCGCCCTGATCGTTGAGTTCGATGGTGATTTTGCCGTGCCCTTCCAGGCGGGTTACTGGATTGATGGTGATCGTCTCGCTCATGGCTCAGGCTCCAAAACGTGTGAGAGCTGGAATATCCAGCGGCTCGCCGGTGACCAGCGCGGTCAGCGCGGTATGAAATGTATCCGCCGAGGGCGGACAGCCAGGCAGAAAAACGTCCACGTTCACGTATTCGTGAATGGGGCGCACCACCCGCAGCAGCCGGGGCACAACGACGCTGGGAATCTGCTGCTGCGCGCTGGCATTTTCCATGTATGCCCGGTTCAGGATCGATTCCGGGCCGAGCGAATTGCGCATTGACGGTACATTGCCGGTCACCGCGCAGTCGCCCATCGCCACCAGCATTTTCGAGTGGGCGCGAATCAGTTTGATCTTCTTCTCGTCGTCGACCGAGGCCACGGCGCCCTCGACCAGCGCAATGTCCACCTCGTTGGGGAACTGCTTGGCGTCGACCAGGGGGCTGTAGACCACATCGATCAGTTCGGCCAGTTCCAGCAGCCGCTCGTCCATGTCGAGAAAGGACATATGGCAGCCTGAACAGCCATCCAGCCATACGGTTGCTACCTTCAGCTTGCTCATTGCGCTCCCCTCATTAGGTTCAGATATGGCAGAAACTCGGGATTCTTGGGGTGCGCGACGCCGATCTTGCTCTTTTCGGAAAGCGCTCCGGTGGGGCAGCACTGCACGCATTTGCCGCAGCGGGTGCAATTGGAGCTTCCCCAATCCTGGTGCAGATCGGTGATGACTATCGAGTCGATGCCGCGGCCCATCACATCCCAGATGTGCGCGCCTTCAATCTCAGCGCAGGCGCGCACGCAGCGCATACAGAGAATGCAGCGGTTGTGGTCGAGGGTGAACTGTTCGTGCGAGGCATCCACGGCCAGCGTGGGATTGCGATAGGGCAGGCTGATATGCGTCAGCCCCTGGCTCTGGGCCAGCGCCTGCAGCTCGCAGTGGCCGTTGGAAACGCATACCGCGCAGATGTGATTGCGCTCGGCGAAGAGCAGCTCCAGGATCATGCGGCGATGCTTGCGGAGCCGCTCGGTATTGGTGCTGACCTCCATCCCTTCCTGAACAGTGGCCACGCAGGCGGGCAGAAGCTTCTTGCTGTCCTTGATCTCCACCAGGCACATACGGCAGGCGCCGACGTCACCGAGGCCGTCCAGGTGGCAGAGCGTGGGAATGAAAATGTCGTTCTCCCGCGCCGCCTCAAGAATGGTTTGGCCGGCGCGGGCGCTGATTTGCTGATCGTCGATAACAAGCGTTTTGACGTCCACATCGGCACTCATGCCAGCACCTCCACGCGTGCCTTCATGTCGCATACGCCCGCCGGACATCGCTTGTTCACAATGTGCTCGATGTACTCGTTGCGGAAGTATTTGAGCGTACTCAATACGGGATTGGGCGCGGTCTGCCCCAGTCCGCAGAGGGCGGTTTCCTTGATCGTCTGGCAAAGGCTAACCAGCAGATCCAGATCCTTCATGGTTCCCGTGCCGTCGCAGATGCGGCTCAGCAGCGTATACATCTGGGCCGTGCCCGCGCGGCAGGGAATGCACTTGCCGCAGGACTCGGTCATGCAGAACTCGACAAAGAAGCGCGCCACATTCACCATGCAGGAGGTATCGTCCATCACGATCATGCCGCCGGAGCCCATGATCGAGCCCACCTTGACGAGCGCGTCGTAGCTGACCCCAATGTCCAGCATCTCGGCGGGAATGCAGCCGCCGGAAGGCCCGCCGGTCTGCACCGCCTTGAATGAGTGGCCGTTGGGCACGCCGCCGCCAATCACTTCAATAATCTCGCGCAGCTTGATGCCCATCGGTACTTCCACCAGTCCGGTATTGGTGATCTTGCCGGTAAGCGCGAAGACCTTGGTGCCCTTGCTGCGATCCGATCCCATGCTGGCAAACCACTGGCTGCCATGGCGCAGAATGGGCGGAATATTGGCGTAGGTTTCCACGTTATTGAGCAGCGTCGGCTTGCCCCACAGGCCGCTAACCGCCGGGTAGGGCGGCCGCGTCCGCGGCGTGCCGCGACGGCCTTCAACCGAAGCCAGCAAAGCCGTTTCCTCGCCGCAGACAAAGGCTCCAGCTCCCAGGCGAATCTCGATGTCGAAGTTGAAGGGCGTGTTGCCGATGTTGTTGCCGAGCAGACCGCGGCGGCGGGCGTCGCGCAAGGCCGTCGTCAGCCGGCTCACGGCCACTGGATACTCTGCGCGAACGTAGATGTAGCCCTTGCTCGCGCCCACCGCGTAAGCGGCGATGGCCATGCCCTCGATGACCCGGTGCGGATCGCCTTCCATCACGCTGCGATCCATGAAAGCGCCGGGGTCGCCCTCGTCGCCGTTGCAAATCACGTACTTCAGGTCGCCGGCGGCCTTGGCCACCGTTCCCCACTTCAGCCCCGTCGGATAGCCGCCGCCGCCGCGCCCTCGCAGGCCGCTTTCGGTGATGCGGTGAATCACGCCGCTGGGCGTCATCTCAGTCAGTGCGGTCAGCAGCGCCTTGTAGCCATCGCGGGCAATGTAATCGTCGATCTTCTCCGGATCGATGTGGCCGGCATTCTCCAGCACCACTCGGACCTGACGGTCGAAGTGTTCGTTCAGGTCGCACTGCAGGGCGGGCACTGGCTCATTGCCCAGGCTGTTCACAATCGCTTCCGCATGGCGGGCATTCACGCGCTGATAGAGAATTTCATCCGGGTCTACCCGGACCAGCGGCCCGGAGGAGCATGGCCCCATGCAGCCGGTGCGGCGGATCAGCACCTTCTTGCCGGAGCGTTCGGCCACCTTCTCCAGCGCCTCCCGCAGATGGTCCGCACCCTGGCTCATGCAGGCCAGATCCATGCAGACATTCACTTCATAATCGTATTTGGCGTTCTCCTGGGAGACGCTCTTGGCTATCTGCTCAAGCTCTTCGATGGTCATTCCACGGCCCACCTTTCCAGTTGCTCGAGTATCTGTGTCTCGGTGGCCTCGCCCAACACCTCGCCATCGCGCAGCATCACAGGCGCGCGGCTGCAGGCTCCGACGCAACGCGCGGTCATCAGGCTGATCTTGCCGTCGGCGGTGGTTTGCCCGCGTGTAATGCCCAATTGCGTTTCAGCGGCCTCCACCAAATTTTCGGAACCCTTGATGTAGCAGGCCGTGCCGATGCAGACGGTTACCGTGTGCCGGCCTGGCGGCTTCAGACTGAAGTAGTGATAGAAGGTCACCACGCCGTAGGCCTGGCTCAAGGGCACGCGCAGGGAGTTGGCCACGAAGCGAATCGAGTCGTCGTCGAGGTAGCCGAAGACCGACTGCACCGTGTGCAGCGTCTCGATCAGCGCGTGACGGGCAAACCCATTCTTGCGCATGGTGCCGTTCACGATCTTCCAGCGTTTATCGTCGCTTGGTAGCGGCGGAGGTATGAAATCAGGCAAGATCCTCTCCCCTCGGAACAAGACGCAGCGAGTGAACTGTTTCGCCTCGTTCCACATACAGGTATGTCTTATATGTTGGGATTTGGAATTATCCGTGACCATGGTCACAGCTAATTGCCATCCGAACAATTTTCCAGAGAGGGAGGAACCCTGATTTTTCAGAGCTGGTAGAGCACGTTTTCGCGCTAGTTTTCCGGACGAAGCTGGAGATGATAGTCCTGATAATCGACGGTGACCACGATCTTTCCAAACAGAAAGCTGTTGCTCTCGGCTCTGGCATGGGCAGCCATTGCAAATCCACTCACGCGGGCATATTGGCGCGTGATCTGCGTTGGTCCCGTCCACACGGAAGGGTTTTTGGACAACATTCCGCGGATTTCGACGATGGAGTCGTCCTTCGCGTCCACCCAGATGGTCCCCACAATGAGATTGGCCACGCTCTGCCGGGGGGTAATGGTCACAGCAAAGCACTGCCGTCCACCGATCCGTTCGGGGCCGCCGGGTTTGAGCTTCATCTCGTAGTTGGCGGAGGTAAGCCACGTGGTCTCCCGCGTGGCCGGATCGTTGATGCGTTTTTCGCTGTCCAGCAGCGAGCCGAAGGCCATTTTCTTGATGATTTCCGGGCCGGATTGGGAGACAATGACGTAGCTCTTGCCAAAGTTCTTCCGGTAGTGGTCCTTCACGGTCATTTCAGCCATAGGCTTGGATGCACTGCCGCCTCGGAAAATTGCATAGTGCTCAAGGACGGTATATTCCGCGATGCCCTCAAACCGGGCTCTGACCGCCGCGTCAACGCCGCGAATCACCGAGGAGGCGTCCGGTTGCTGGGCCGGAAGGGCAGCAGTTCCCAGCCAGGCCAGCAGGAAAAGCACCGCCGCTCGCCACGCGGTAGCGGGCCGTCTACCAGGGATCAAGCTGTCAATCTCCACGTTGCCCCTTCTCTAGGTTACTTCCGCCCAGGCGTTGCGTCTTGCGAGACAACGTTAATGTGATGCTTGAGCACCCTGGTTTGCACCAGCGGTTCACCTGTTATTGTGAAGTATTTGAAGGCGGAGCAGTGTTATTTCTCAAGGAAAATGGAAGGCCGCTCTATGCTGATCTTGGGGGCGAGGCTCTTACTTGACTGACAAATCCCAACCGGAACAGGCGCCGCTACGCAAGCAGGCGTGGGTGCGCGGCGTGGTGCAGGGGGTTGGATTCCGGCCATTTGTCTATCGGCTGGCCTCGGAGGAGGGACTGGCCGGTTTTATTGGCAACGATACCGGCGGAGTGACGATCGAGATCGAGGGGCCGGATGAGCGGTTGGACGCATTCTTCACTCGTCTGCGCCGGGAGCCTCCGCCCTTGGCGCGCATTGATTCGATTGAAGTGAGCGAACTGCCCGCAACCGGCGAGACGGGATTCAGAATTCTGGCCAGCGAGCGGCTGGGCCGCGTGCGCACCGGCATTCCCGCCGATGCGGCCACCTGTCCAGACTGCCTGCGGGAGTTGTTCGATCCGCAGGACCGCCGCTACTGCTATCCGTTTATCAACTGCACCAACTGCGGGCCGCGCTTCACCATCACGCGTCAGATTCCCTACGACCGGCCGCAGACTTCGATGGCGAAATTCCCGATGTGCCCGGCCTGCCAGCGGGAGTACGACGATCCCGCCAACCGGCGCTTCCATGCGCAGCCGAATGCCTGCTGGCAGTGCGGTCCGCGGCTTTGGCTGGCGGGAGCCGATGGCGCGTTGATTGCCGCAGAGGACGCCGTTGCCGCCTGTATTGACCGGCTGGTTGCGGGTGAAATCATGGCCATCAAGGGCATTGGCGGCTTTCACCTAAGCGTGGACGCCACCAACGCGGCGGCGGTCGAGCGCCTGCGCCAGCGCAAACGTCGCTGGGGCAAGCCGCTGGCGGTGATGGTGCGCGATCTCGATGCGGCGCGGAGGATTTGCGCGCTGACGGCCGGCGAGGAGGCGCTGCTCACCACTTCCGCGCGGCCGATCGTGCTGGCTCGGCGGCGCGAGGGTTGCGGCATCGCCGAGAATGTGGCGCCGGGAATTCCGTGGCTTGGTGTCTTTCTGCCTTATGCGCCGCTGCAACACCTGCTCTTCGCCGACTCGCGCGTGCGCGCGCTGGTGATGACCTCCGCCAATCTGAGCGAGGAGCCGATCGCCATAGATAACGACGAGGCACTCGCGCGATTGGGTGGCATCGCCGATGCGTTTCTGCTGC
>Ga0224529_1001189_pt1 | contig 16503 bp, 13 predicted proteins | sample CBST50metaG_FD_179893 | JGI IMG/M metagenome (GOLD analysis project Ga0224529, IMG submission 179893) | Peat soil microbial communities from Stordalen Mire, Sweden - C.B.S.T50 | ecosystem: Environmental > Terrestrial > Soil > Wetlands > Peat | place: Sweden: Norrbotten County, Stordalen Mire... | reverse complement strand
CGGTGAAATCATCGAGGGCAATCGGCGCTTCACCATGCAAGTTCGCTTCCCCGAGGAGCAGCGAGCCTCCATCGAGAACATCGGCGACCTGCGCGTGGGCGACAACGAGGGCCACTTCATTCCGCTTGCGCAGTTGGCCGATATTCAGGAGGAAGAAGGCCCTGCGCAGATTAGCCGCGAGGGAGGCCAGCGCCGCATCAGCGTGGAGGTGAATGTGCGCGGGCGCGATCTGGCAGGATTCGTCGCCGATGCTCAACGCGCCGTCTCCGCCAAGGTGCCGATTCCGAACGGTTATCAACTGCAATGGGGCGGCCAGTTCGAGCAGTTGCAAAGCGCCAGCCGCAGACTGATGATCGTGGTGCCTGCAGCACTTCTACTGATCTTTGTGTTGCTCTACTTCAACTTTCAGGCTGCGATGCCGGCATTGTTGATCTTCATGAACATTCCGCTGGCCGCAACAGGAGGCATCCTTGCATTGCTCCTGCGCAGCATGCCCTTCAGCATCTCCGCTGGAGTCGGATTCATCGCGCTGTTTGGCATTGCCGTTTTGAATGGCATTGTCCTACTCACCTATATCCGCGACCTGCGCAAAGAAGGGCTTCCCTTTGAAGTAGCCGTGGAACAAGGCGCACTCACGCGTCTTCGTCCGGTGCTGATGACCGCACTGGTCGCCAGTCTCGGCTTCATCCCCATGGCGCTGTCGCATGGCGCAGGAGCAGAAGTGCAACGGCCACTGGCAACAGTAGTCATCGGCGGCCTTGTCACTTCAACGCTGCTGACCTTGCTGGTTCTTCCCGCCATCTATCGATGGTTCGAAGGACAACGGGACTAGGTAAAACATTGAAGGGGCGAATGTGTATCTTCGATTTGTCCCTTCAATGTGCAGTACGATGAAGTTCACGAGGGACCACTCTTGCGTACTCTGACCCGCCAGTCTTTGCGCCGGGAAACTAACCAATCTTGGACGGTTGCACATCATCCACAAACTGCCACGACCAAGTGTTCGCTCGAACGATCACTTGAGATGAAAGGAAAATACATCCGGTCTGTTATAGTGTCCAGCCACATCTAAATCGAATTTGCCACGTGGAATATCATCAAGATCCAGCCTGGCGAACAACAGTCCTTCACCACTCATGGGACCAGCGACGATCTCTCCTTGGGGAGAAACGACTAGGCCGCTTCCGTCGATCGCGAGACCAGTTTCTCTCAGATCCTCCGGCCAATCGTCTTTCTTCAATACTTGGCACGCGCTCAGAACAAAACAACGGCCTTCATAGGCGATATGGCGCATGCTTGTCTGCCATATTGCGCGCGCATCTACGGTTGGAGCACACCATATCTGAACGCCCTGGTTATATAAGTGTTGTCGATAGAGAGGCATATAGTTTTCCCAGCAGATAGCCATGCCGATACGACCTAACTCCGTATCGACGACCTGCATGGTTGATCCATCGCCCAATCCCCAGACAAGTCGTTCAATGGCTGTGGGCATTAGCTTTCTGTGCTTGCCAATCAAACCTTTTGTGGGAGAAAAGAGCAGCGATACACAGTAGAGTGTGCCGCCGTCGCGCTCCACTACGCCGATGACGATATGAAGATTTAGTTCCTTCGCTAGATGCGCAAGCAGTTCGGTCTCCGGTCCGGGACACTCGATGGCAGATTGCCAGTAACGGCGAAAGAGTTCCCGCCCGTCATCGGTCCGATTTCCAAGCGTAGCTCCAAAAGTGAGTCCCTTCGGGTAACCACCCAGCAGAGCTTCTGGAAAAACCAGCAGTTGAACATCGGATGCTGCCGCTTCCCGACACAAAGCCTCGACTCTCTGAAGCGTGCAAGGAGTATCGAACAACGCGCTTCCGACTTGGGCAACCGCAGCTTTAATCATGCATCGATTATATTAGTGCATTTTCGGAATTTGCGTGAACTTTCGAGGGACGTGCGAAGTGGATTTCTCTTTGAGAAAAGCCACTTATTGATCCGGCCCTAATGGATAAGACATTTACGGATGCCTCACCCGCGCAGCGCCTTTGTCTTTGTGGCTAGATTCTCTCTTTTGCGTCAAGTATTTTGGTGGGGAAGGGTTGGATTTTCAAGGCATGAGGGTCTATCCCTCCGATGTCTGTCGGGGCCGGGCGGGGATCTCCCGCCCGGCCCTCGGTTCATCGTCAGGATGAGCCCATCCAGTTAACCCTCGGCATGGTTGCTTCCCAGCAGAGCCCGCTTCCGTTTCACTGGATGGGGCGATTGTAGCTCTTATGCGATCTGCAACTGCGGGAAGAGTTTGCTCCCATCATAGGGCATTTGGTTTTTGAAAATTCCGTAGATTGCGTGCAGCAGCTTTCGCGCCACCGCGATCAGGGCCTGCAACTTGGCCTTGTGGCGACTTAGCAGGGTTTCGTAGAACGCCTTCAAGTGCGGATCGCGGCGCGCCGCAACCAGAGCCGGCATGTAGAGCGCCCGCCGCAGATGCCGGTTGCCGGCCCGGCTGATGCGCGACGGCTTGTGCACCGAGGTTCCCGACTCCCGATGCGCCGGATCAAGTCCGCTGTGCGCCACCCACTGCCGCACACTCATCTCCGGCGAGAGCGGAGCCAGTTCTCCGAGCAACTGCAGCGCACTGATTGCGGCGATCCCCGGTATGCCGATCAACAGCTCGAAGCGCTCCCGCATCGCCTCATCGCTCCGAACCAGTTCCAGTGCCTCACCGCGCAGCCGTGCGATGCGCAGCTTCAGCGAAGCCATCGAACGTTTCAAGTCGTTCACCACGCAAGCGGGCGTAGACGTTGACTTTTCCGCGGCGTGAAGGCGATTGTTTTGTCGCGTGTGCTCCACGACCAGACTTTGGATATGACGGCTGATAGCGCGCAATTCGAGCCCGCTCAGCTCAGGCGCACACCACGGCGTGAAGGGCATCCGAGCGCTGTATTCAGCCAGAACCTGCGCATCGGCCGAGTCGGTCTTTGACCGGCGTAGCGTCTGCGCAAAGCGGTGAATCAGCTTCGGATTCAGTACCGCGACTTCGATGCCATCGGCCCCGTCCAGCGCCAATGCAAGGTCCAGCGAATAAATGCCGGTCGCCTCCAGCGATACACGCACCCGCGCCTTCAGCTTGTGCAACCAGCCGATCAGCGCCTTGTGCCCGCCGCCCGAGTTATCAAAAACACGCTCTTCGAATCGTTGATCTTCCTGTTGAACGGCTACGGCCAGGCTCGCGGCACTCACATCAATGCCGCAGAATACCATCGCTTGAATGGGCTGGATCGGCTTGCTCATGGCGCTCCTTGAGGGTACGATTAATCTCGGCAACCGCCCCTGTCCGCGCTCACGGACTTACTCTACCCGCCGACCTTGAACATGCAGGCTCAACGGCCTCCGATTCTCCACGGCGTAAAAAGAGAGGGGCGGGGGCCGGTCTAAACAACAGGCTCAGATCACTCTGGCCTCGGGTGGGAACGGCCTCTCCGCCGAAACGTAACCTATCGTCACGCCTCAGTTCGCAAGATACAAGGGTGGGATAGGTAAGTCTCACCGGGCCGATCAATAAGCGGGTGCTTTCGTTCTGTAGCAATTCCGAAAATGCTATAAGCAAAAAACGAGTTTCAGTGCTTTAATCGGTGGCTCACTTACGTTCGTCTCTCTCCGACATGGCATGTTCAAGCCATGGCTCTTAACCACACCGTTCACCGCCGCAGCTTTTGGCTGAAGCAGTTTGTGGCTGTTTGGAGCCCCTCCCGTCCGGGGCGGCTCCATACTATCCTCATTCTTCGTATAGCATGGAGCCCACGTTTCTTCAGATACAAGCAGAGCCTGGGAGAGCCTCCTTCGTTGCTAACGCTCGTGGTGTTTATCGGTCTCCTCGGAGCGTTCGTCGCTGCTCCCTTGGACGGATTCGTGAAGTTCCTCGGCATAGTGCAGAAATTCGACATATGCTTTGACGTACGCCCGCCCTGCATTTAGGTCTTCCGTGTTGAACTTTTTTGCGGCAATGACCTTCTGAAATCGCTCACGGATACCATTCGCAGATTCGTGAGCGATCAATAGCGCCAGATCATCCACGGACCCGCTTTCGATGGCTTTATCCGCTGCTGGAATAATAGGCCCCAGGTCACGCCCAGCTGGCTTCAGCCCGGTGTATGGCGCGCCTTCGCCTGCGCGGTGTATGCGAACAAGCGTTTCAAAGAAATACTGGTCGGCGAGTTCTCTGGCTTCTTTATTTAGTGGGCGTACGGCCATGGTTTTGGCAAACGCGCTTCGAATCTCGGCTTCGTCATTGGCCTTTACCCAAACGAGGACAAGGTTTACGTCGCCCTTGGCTAGCGCTTGTTGAGCAGCCTTGACAACTGGTCCGTCTGCCCCGTCGCAGTGGGCGAGAGCCTTGGTAGGCATCATGAGAACGACCCCAAACACTACAAAAGTGAGTCGCATAACCAATCCATTCTTCATCATAAGAATCTTCCTCTTTGTCGCCAGACAGGCGATGACTCAACATCCTGCTGCTGTTTGCCAGAGGTTTACTCAGATCTTCCCTGGCGTTTAAAGCGGTTCTCCAATAGGTGTACCCTTGCCAACACAGTGCAAGGGGTCTTTTTCTTGAGAAAAAAGTCCCTCAACCGCATTGGCTCAGGATATAGTGCCTAGAACGGTAACGCTGGGACTTAAGTCACAGAAACATCCAATTGTGGATTCAATAATGTAGTGCAACGGCTACTTCGCGTTGGCAAGACCGTATCTACCACATCTCGGTGGCTAAAACTCGCGGTGGTCCAGGAGAGCCGTTGATCAGCTGCGTTCCCAACACAATTTCAAAATTTTTCAGATTATGATTATTCTGGAGTTTTGCGGCAATCTCTTTGAGGTCTCCCGGGCGAGCAAGAAACTTAGCGGCGGCTTTCGTGCCATCTCCACCGATTCCGCCGACCAACATCACGGTCTTATCCGTTTCGGGGTTCTGAAAACGAGCGATGATTGCGTAGTCGCGGTTCAGATTTGGATAGACGGCATTCTGATCGACGATCCAATCATTCTGTTTGTGATCCCGGTGGTCGGTGATCTGTATCTTCCCGGAACTGACCTCGTCGAACTGGTAACGAAGCGACTTCATCGCACGCAGCGTCCAGGTGTTGTCGAGTGCACCAACATAGATAGTGGAACCCTCCTGAAGATCGGAGAAGGTTGTTTTGGCGCTCGATTTGATGAGAAAGGATTGTGCGTGAGCACGCAGAATATCAGTGATATCGAGCAGAGCCATCACATCGTCGTAGGTAAGCGCATTGACCTGATTGATGTGATCGAGAAGGGTGGTATCGCGGGTGTCCTCGCTGGCCTTGCTTCCTGGCCTCCCGATGCAGATCAGAACCGGCGAATGGCTGCCGATAAAGGGAGCCCATACAGTTTCCACCGGGGAGATCGTATACCATTGCCAGGCTTTCCACGCACCAAAGGAGCCGAGCACAAGCAGGAGAAGTCCCAAGGCTACCCAGGGTCCACGCGCCAGCCTTTGTTTAGCGGCTGTCGGAAGCTCGGAATTGAAGGTGGGAGATGCTGCCTCTGATTGCGGCGTGGCTTCGGTGGTATCGGAGTTCGCGTGAGGCGGCAACTGCAACGGGGTTGAGAAATGGAATTCGGGGATATAGCTTCCCGCGGTTAATTCGATCCGCAACTCATTGCTGTGCGTATCTTCATGATAATACTGCGCGATACGTTTGCGGATTTCGGCGATGGTGGTGCGAACCACTGGATCATCGGCAGTGTTGTAATCCGGAGTCCGATCAAAGACCTCGACGCCGATCGTACGCTCCTTGAGCAGGTGGCCCTCTCCGCACAGTGTCTTTTCGACCAGGTAGCGAAGCAGTATTGGGTACTTTTTGCTGAGCTTGAAGTGGTGGCTGGCAAGCAGCCGTTCAAGTTGAACCAGGACCAACTCGGATTCACCTTTGTTCCACGCATTTTGTTTTGGCTGGTTCCGTTCACTTGTTTGCATTTCGCTCTCAGCTCTGGCTGTTGGAGTATGAAGTCGTCTGATACGACGTTCATCGACCTTTCCCCGCACACCATGCATCGATGCATCCATAGTGTTTTGAGTGGTTTAGTCTTTCAGACGCGGGCTAACACACTCCATGCCAACTTCATGGCTGCGGCTCTTTCCGGTATCTCGCCTTTTTTCGGACAAGCACTTTGGATTGGGAGATGTCGGACTCGCCTTGATTATAACGAAGAGAGAAATGAGTTATGTATTCGCCTATTCTTTGCCATGCGAAAATTACGGGATGGTAAGGAGCACGAGAAGATGCCGTAGAAGTCACTTCTGATTTCCTGCGAAAAGGAAAATCAGAGTGAACATGAACACCTTGCAAGGCAGAAATCCAGGTACTATACCGTCAGATGACAATTTGCAAATAGCACATAAATAAATAGTTACGCTTTACACTGACAGTAATGTTCCCGATTCATCCTTTTCCTTCGTCTGAAGCACGCTGTAGTTTTGATACGCATTGAAATCTTGGGGCTGCGGGCTCTGAGTTGCGGAACTCCACGATGGGTTGGCATTGGGCTGCTTTCGGACAGCTCTCCGTTGCAGGGCGTTTCCACCGTTCATGATGCAAGACGCTCTTTTCATGCACACAATCCATCGTTCGGTACAGAGTGAGAGAAAGAACGGGGCAAAAAACATATGTCCGCTGAGTTTTTGAACCGGCGCCAGATATTGAAGAGCGGTGCTTGCGTTGCTGTGGGCACAACGATTGCCACACTCGCACGGCCGATTTCAGCGGTGGCGCAATTGCCCGCGAACGAGCCACTGCACGATGATCGCGTCACGCTTATGACCACCACAGAGGGAGCGGCCTGGCAGCAGGGTACGCCATTGAAGCCATCTTTTTCATGGGAGCAACTCAATCTAAATATCGATCCCGAGCAGATTCGAGAGAGCGCGCAGCCGGTCCTGGGATTTGGTGGCTGCTTCAATGAACTCGGTTGGAGATCGCTTCAGGTTCTCGAAAAGCAGGATCAGGAAAATATCTTGCACGAACTGTTTGATCCGCAAGCCGGAGCACGGTTCAACTATTGCCGCATGCCGATTGGTGCAAATGATTTTTCCACTGCCGCCTACAGCTATGACGAGAGCGACGGCGACTTCGAGTTGAAGAACTTCAGCATCGATCATGACAAAAGCACGCAGATCCCGTTCATCCATGCGGCGCAGAAATACCAGCCTCATCTGCGTCTCTGGGCGTCGCCATGGACTCCGCCAAGCTGGATGAAGCGAAATCACTTCTACGCCGAAGCGAAGTCCTGGCCGAGTATGCCGGATAACGGCATTCGCTCCGATCAGATTGGGCACGAAGGTGAGGACTTCTTTATCCAGGAGCCACGCTACTTCGAAGCTTATGCCAGGTATTTCGGCCGCTTCATCGACGCCTATCGTGCCGAGGGGATCGATGTCGGTATGGTGATGCCGCAGAATGAATTCAACTCTGCGCAAAACTTTCCCAGTTGTACATGGACGCCTGCGGGGTTAACTCGCTTTCTGCGTTCATTGGCACCGGAGATGCAAAAGCGTGGCGTCGACATTTTCTTCGGCACGCTGGAGCGGGGAGATCCACAGTTATTGGATGCGATTCTGACAGACAAGGATATAGCGCGCGTAATCAAGGGTGTGGGCGTGCAATGGGCGGGCAAGAATGCTTTGCCAAAGATACATGACAAGCATCCAGATTTGTTGATCTACCAGTCCGAGCAGGAATGCGGGGACGGCGCGAATACCTGGGCCTACACGGGATACTGCTGGCAACTGATGAAGCACTACTTCCGCAATGGGGCTTCTGCCTACATGTACTGGAATATCTCGTTGGAGATGAATACTCCGAGCACGTGGGGATGGGCGCAAAACTCGCTGGTTAGTGTGGATCCCATTGCGAAGACCTATCGCTTTAACCACGATTACTATCTGATGAAACACCTGACTCACTATGTTGATCTTGGTGCCAAGTCTCTGGAAACAGCGGGAACATGCGACAACGCCCTGGCTTTTGTCAATCCAGATGGCTCCGTTGCAGTCCTGCTACGGAATGAGTCGTCTCTTGCTCAGAAGGTGCAAGTGCGTGTGAGAAATCGTGAAGTGAGTGTCGAACTTCCGCCGGATTCAATCGCCACGCTTTTTGAAAAAGCATCCTGACGCGTGTTCCATATGGCGTCTATTTGCGCCAATCAGGAGTTACGCTTCATGGTGAATGGAACTGCTGTGTTGCCGAAGTAGAACTTGATAAGATGGGGTCTGCTTTCAGGCTATCGCTGAACCTTCTGCTTCAGTATTTGTGAACCTCTATCAACGTTGTTCAGACATTCCCATTCAGGGTATGTCAGAAAAGGAAGAAACAGAAATCATGAAAATGCTACTCTCCATGCTGCCGATTCTCTCTCTTTGTGTGCCTGTTCTCGCGTCAGCCCAGAACCTGGGGGATAAGGAATGTCACATTGCCTTGCCTGGAATCACCTTCACTCGCGCTCTCAATGGAGCTGCCGACCATGCCAAAGTGAGTGACGGAAATTTGACGCTTTCGAGTGAAGCGAAGCGCGATAACTTCCGTGATCCGGACGGGAAGCTATCGAACAACACTGCACCTGTTCTGCTTTCTCAGGTTGACAACTCGAAGCCATTTACCTTGACGGCGAAGATCACGCCAACGTTTTTGAAGACCTATGATGCCGGAACGCTCTACATCTGGGTAAAGGATGACCTGTGGCTGAAAATGGCGATGGAGATGGACGAGCGCGGCAAACATCGCATGGTCAGCGTTCGCACCACTGGCACCTCGGACGACAACAACCACGACGTGATCACGGCGAAGAGCGTCTACATGAAGATCTCTTCGGACACGAAGACCGTCGGTTTCTACTACTCGCTCGACAAGAAAAGCTGGCAGTTGATTCGCCTCTTCAAGAATGAATACCCGACATCGCTTTGGGTTGGCGTCAGTGCGCAGTCTCCGCTTGGCGAAGGGACGTCCGCGCTCTTTGAGGACGTAACGCTGACCCAGCAGAGTATCTCGGACTTCCGACTGGGGCAAGAGAAATAGTCCTACCCGCAGTTTGTTTGCCCGCGCCTGGCTCAATCGCTGAGCGCGGGCAGCGTGCGCAAGAAGCACTCTACAATCCGCTCAGCGCAGGAGGGCATCATGTTCAAGCAGACTCTGTTTATGCTTTCGTTAATTCTGGTTGCGTCCTCGTCGGTTCCGGTAGTATTCGCGCAGACCAACTCAGAGGTCGCTCCTGTCGATGTGCGCACGGAAGACTCAGTCCTACTCGACATCCCCGGAGCCGTGCTGGATAACAATGTCTACGGCAAGGGCAACATCACGAATTACAAGCAGTCCATCTTTCGCGGCAAGAACAACGCTGGCTGGAATTGGGATTGGCCGGAGAGCGGTGGACCGGAGTTGAAGAGCTATCCCGAGGTGCTTATCGGGCGTTCGCCGTGGAGCGATGTCGGCGGGATCGCCGGTGCGGCGGAATTGCATGCAGGGAACCAGCTACCCCGCCGACTGTCCGAAGCTCGCCAAACCCTCGACTTCGACTTCGTCACTGTCGCCAACGGGCTCTGGCTCGCAAGTTTTGACTTCTGGATTACCAGCTCCGACCATCCTGCCAAAAATGATATTGTGAGCAATCTATGCATTTGGACCATGAACCATGGCCTAAAGCCTTCGGACGTTTACAAAGGCCGTCATATGAAGTTGAAGATCGGCGGTCGCACCTACGAGGCCATCTTCGAGACACCCAAAGACAATCCAGACAAATCATGGAAGACCCTCTGTCTGATTGACACCGAGCCGCGCAGCAAAGGCAGTCTTGCGCTGGGGCCATTGATGGACGCACTGATCGCTCACGGGTTGGCAAAGCCGACGGACTTCCTCGCCACCGCGGAATTGGGCACCGAGGTAGCTTTCGGCAAGGGCCACACGACGCTTCAGATCTTTAAGCTGAGATAGGCTGTCGTGTACCTCTCTTGATAACGGTGAATTCTGGTGCGACAACGCGATCATAGCCAAAGCTCCAAGTTCGATTGCAGATGCCGGATTGGAGCAGGCTGAGGCGCTCAAAACACACCGGCTGCGGGACTTGGAGTAGCACATGCCCGAATACATTTCAGCAGAATTTCTGCACTGGATGGTAGTCCTTGCCGATGAACAGAGCTTTTCCGCAGCAGCGCAAAAGCTGCATATCGCCCCTTCTGTTTTGCGCGCGCGGACTCATGAACTTTCCATACGCGTGGGATGCCAGATATTTCTTGAGAAGGAAAATCTAGTGGAGTTGACAGAAGGCGGTAGGGGCCTGGTCAACATCTTACGTGATTATCTGGCTTGGCTTGAAAAACAGAAGTAGCAGAGAAACGATCATTTAAGGCTTGTGAAATCCATGTGCTTCTAGCATCTCTTCGTCGATTTCGGCGGAATATACTGGACAGGAGTTCAGGAACTTGTACTCTTCCAGATTCTGCACATCTTCTGGGCAGATCAGATGCAGATTCTTCAAGAGCGCAAGCATAGTTGCGCGGTTGTCAAAACTGCGGACGCGTATGGGGACATCCTTCAATGGACCTGAGACAAGCACATTGAAACCATCATTAGCCAAAAATATAATGATTTTTACCGTCATGGCAATAGCGCCTCCAAACTGTTTTATCGGTGCTGGCAATTCCTGGGATGGCCGAATCCATCGTATCTTATCTGCATCCTTGGGGGAACGAATAACAAGTTGAATCGATGAAGTAGCGCATAAACCTGTGGTTCCTGATCGCCAGGCAGAAACATGGATTGTGTCACGTCAAAGAACCCGTCTCACCTTAACCATCTCCGACCATCCGGGTACGTTATAGAGATAATCAAGGGGAAGGCTGAGTGCCAGCACGCTATCCATAGAGAGAACACCTTCAGCACTGAGCAGACGAGAATCCGAGTTCTGAACGCGAAAAGTATCCCAGGGAAGTATCACTGGGATGGACTGGCGGACCGAAAATCCGCTGCGTGTCTGTCCTGTTCTGGTGATACTGGTAGTGATACTTTGTTCAGGAATTCTGTTCGCTATTGTGCGCGGTAGTGCAAAATAAAATATTCAATATCTTGTTGAATTATATAGTCTTACTCTTCACCGTGCGACGTTGTGCGATATGGCGCGAATAGCCAATAAATAGACTTAAAATCCGCAGACCGCAAGGTCGTGGGGGTTCAAGTCCCCCTCCGGGCACCAAATAAATCAATAACTTACAAGATTTACCCTCCAAGCATGAATCACAAATACCTTGCTGGTGCCGGTTTGTTCCTGACTTCCTATCGTCTTTTTAGGGAGGTATGCCTATGCCCAGGAGGATCGAGAAGAAGGAGCGAGGAATCTTTGAGAGGGAACCAGATAGGTTCTGAGAAATTTTTAATCACTTCCGTCCATTCTCTTGGTTTTCAGGCAGGACGATGGCATGAGGAGGTGACTATAATCACACCTTAGCAAAGGGTCGACGTTCTTTAGAATTCATTGGAAGGGATTTCCGCCACATGGCGACAAGCGATTTCACCCTGATTCAACAACAGGGCACATCCAGCGCGCACGTGATCAACGATTTCAGCATCAATGTAGCCACGGTGAACGGCTCCGGTTCGCAATCGGCCAATAGCGTTCTGCTGAAGAGCATCTTCGGAATGGGCGTTCCCGTCGGCGGGAAAAACCTTTTTCCTTCGAACATTGCCGGACAACCCACATGGTTTCTTATCCGCGCCAGCAGGGACGGATACTTGGCCCGGAAGAGCGTCTCGGAGATTCTGATCGCGATGAATCCAGAGACGGCACAGACCGACGTAGCGGCGCTACCGACGGGCGGCGTGGCTATCTACGAGGAAAAACTTGACCAGACACTGAACTTGGCGCAGAGCCGCCAGGATGTCACCTTCTACCCGGTTCCTTTTGACAAGATCACGGTCGCGGTCTGTCCTGAAGCCAAGCTGCGTAAGCTGGTGAGGAACATGATCTACGTGGGCGTGACCGCGCAGTTGCTCTCGATTGATCTGGAACAGGTCGAGAGCAGCCTGCGCTGGCAGTTTGGGAAAAAGCAAAAGGTCTTCGACCTGAACTTTGGCGCGGCTAAAGCGGGTTTTGAATATGCCCAGCAGAGCTTGACCAAGAGCGACCCATTCGTGATTGAGCGCATGGACAAAACCGCGGGCAAGATCCTCATCGATGGCAATGAAGCCTGCGGCATGGGCGCGGTCTTTGCCGGGGTCACGGTGATTGCCTGGTATCCGATTACGCCTTCGACCAGCAGCATCGAAGCCGCTACGAGCCTGCTAAAGAAGCTGCGTGTTACGCCCGAAGGCAAAGCCACCTTTGCGGTAGTGCAGGCTGAAGACGAACTGGCCGCCATCGGCATGGTGCTGGGCGCTGGCTGGGCAGGAGCGCGCTCCATGACTGCAACCAGTGGACCGGGCATGTCCCTGATGGCTGAGTTCTGCGGGCTGGGGTACTTTGCTGAGATTCCCGGCGTGATTATCAATGTGCAGCGCACCGGACCGTCAACGGGAATGCCGACGCGCACCCAGCAATCGGACCTTCTTTCGGCGGCATTTCTGTCGCACGGCGACACCAAGTTTCCGATTCTGCTGCCGGGTTCGGTGAGGGAATGCTTCGAACTGACGCAGGCGGCCTTTGACCTGACCGAGCGGCTGCAAACTCCTGTTTTTGTGCTGAGTGATCTGGATTTGGGCATGAACAACTGGATATCGGAAGTCTTCGATTATCCGACCAAGCCGCTGGATCGGGGCAAGGTATTGACGGCCCAGGACTTGGAGCGGCTGGGCAGCTTTGCCCGCTATCATGATGTGGACGGAGACGGTGTGGGCTGGCGCACTCTGCCTGGAACTCCGCACCCCAAGGCGGCCTACTTTACCCGTGGATCTGGCCATAACCACGCGGCCGCCTACACCGAAAAGCCGGACGAGTATCAGGCCGTGATGGAGCGGCTGGCGCGCAAGTTCGAGAGTGCGCGTTTGCTGACTCCGGCTCCGGTCGTGGTGAAGAACAGCGGCGCGAAGGTCGGCTTTATCGCTTACGGCACGACGGATTTCGCCTTGCGCGAGAGCCTCGACGAGATCCAAAAGCAGTATGGTTTCGAAGCGGATTATCTGCGTATTCGCGCCTTCCCCTTCGCTCCCTCGGTTGCGGAGTTTGTGGCCGCGCACGAACGCATTTACGTGGTCGAGCAGAACCGCGACGGGCAGATGTCCAGCCTGCTGAAGCTGGATCTGGCCGGAGCGCAATCGGCCAAGCTGCGCAGCATTTTGCACTACAACGGATTGCCGGTTGACGCCCAATCCATTACCAGGGAATTTGCTCGTCAGGAGGGTCTCTAAATGGCAACCGCAACTTCCACACCGAAATTGAACCACATTGGCCTGCCAATTCTGGAATATCGCGGCGGCAAGAGCACCCTGTGCGCCGGCTGCGGCCACAACGCGATTGCCGAGCGCATTACCGACGCCATGTTTGAGATGGGCGTGGAGCCGGAGCGGGTGGCGAAGATGAGCGGCATTGGCTGCTCGTCGAAGAGCCCGGCCTACTTTCTGGGCCGCGCGCACAGCTTCAACGCGGTGCATGGGCGCATGCCAGCCACGGCCAGTGGTGCCGCGGTGGCCAACCGTACGCTGAAGGTGCTGGGCGTTTCGGGTGACGGCGATACGGCGTCCATCGGTGCCGGGCAGTTCGTTCACCTGATGCGGCGCAATCTGCCCATGATCTACATTGTCGAGAACAACGGTGTCTATGGGTTGACCAAGGGACAGTTTTCGGCTACCGCTGACCTGGGATCGAGGCTCAAGACCGGAGTAATCAATGACTTGCCGCCAATTGATACCTGCGCCCTGGCCATCCAGTTGGGCGCGACCTTTGTGGGCCGTTCGTTCAGCGGCGACAAGAAGCAACTGCTTTCGATGCTCAAGGCGGCGATTGCTCACAAGGGCACGGTGCTGCTGGACGTGATCAGCCCCTGCGTCACCTTCAACGACCACGAGGGCTCGACCAAGAGTTACAAATTCATGCAGGAGAACGACGAACCGATCAACGAAATCGGCTTTGTGCCCAGCTTTGACGACATCGAGGTGGATTACGACAGCGGCCAGATTTATGAAGTGGAAATGCACGACGGCTCCAATCTGCGTCTGCGCAAGCTGCTCGAGGATTACGATCCCACCGACAAGGCCAACGCCGTGCGCACCCTGATGGAGGCCTCCAGCAAGGACGAAATCCTCACTGGCGTTTTCTACATCAACACCGAGCAACCCACCTTTGTCGATCTGCTGAATATGGTCGAGGAGCCTCTGGCCACCTTGCCGGAGTCTCTCACGCGGCCTTCCAAGGCAGCCTTCGAAGCACTGATGGCCGACTTGCAGTAGAGGGTAGGTTTCTTGGCCGCTAAACAAAGAAAAGCCCCGTGATTGCGGGGCTTTTCTTGTTGCCTAGATCTTTTGTGACTCACCATGGATTTTTCTGAGGCTGCAACTGCTTCAGGCGGTAGGCTAATAGCAGAATGCGTCTCAAAACCAAACTCGTGCTGTCGATTACCGCCCTGGTCTTTTTGATTGCCGGGATGCTGTCGCTGCTCTATGTGAGCCAGTTGCTCCATGCAGCGGTGCAGCAATCCTATGACAGCAACAAGATGGTGGCCAACCAAGTGCGGCTGGCTGTGCAGAACGCCCTGGAGACCGGGCTCAAAGACCAGAAGGTCGATCCCGGCAACCCGAGCGAACTGCGCAATCTTGCCGCCGAGGCGGTGCGCGAGGACGAGGCGCTGCAAGCGGTGGTGGACTCGGTCAACCGCTATTCTCTCACCGTTTACGATATCAATATCGGCGACAGCCAGCAGAGCACGTTGCTGAGCACCGATCCGGAAAACGAAGATAAACCGCTTCCGACGCGGTCCGATTATGACCAGCTCCTTGACGCTAACTCCTTTGATTTGATCAAAATAGTTTTTGGCTCTCCACGGGTTTTTGACGTCGTGGTTCCCTTGGAACGCAATGGAAAGTCCTTTGTTAGCGTCCATGTGGGGGTGCGCACCACGCTGCTGCGAGCGGTGTATGCGCCGTGGCTGGGCGAGACGCTGACCTTGATGGGATTCGCGCTGGCGGCGGCGCTGTTAGTGGCTTTCCTGCTGAGCAACCTGGCGTTGCGTCCCTTGGAAGAGATCAGTCGGCAACTGGACTACTGGACCGCATCGAGCGAAGCGGCCAGCGAGACGGCGAACGAAGAAGAGGCCAAGTCGCGGCAGGACACAGCAGCCCGAGTCTCGAACAAAATCGAACGGATCGGGCAGCGGATGCGGAATGTGGAGGAAGTATTTTCCGCGCTGAAGGAGAATCTGGACCAGTTCCTGGGTAATTTGCAGGACGGGATTCTGCTGTTTACCGGGGACGGTCGGGCGGTGCTGGTTTCCGAGGCGGCGCGGCGATTTCTGGCTATTGAGAGAAGCGCAATTTTGGGACTTCATGCAAGCGAAATCTTCGACCGATCAACGGTTCTTGGGCAGACCTTGCGTGAGGCCTTCGAATCGGGTAAAGCGCTGGAAAAAATAGAGATACGAACCGAGACCGGACGACGGATTCAGGCTTCGCTGGACTTTATCCATGAGGCACGGGGTAGCCATAGCCTGGGTGCTCTGGTGACGCTGCACGACCTGGAGTCGGTGGAGGAGATTGAGTCGGAGTTGGAGCTTTCGCGGCGCATGGCGGCGATTGGGCGGTTGACTTCCGGCGTCGGCCATGAAGTGAAAAACCCGATCAACGCGATTGTCGTTCACCTGGAGCTGCTGAAGACCAAGCTGGGCGAAGCGGGAGGCCCGGCGCAACGCCATCTGGAAGTGATTGACGCGGAAATTCATCGGCTGGACCGAGTGGTACAGACGCTGGTGGATTTTTCACGCCCGGTGGAGCTGCAACTGCGCGAGCAGGATTTGCGGTCGGTGATTGGCGACGTTTTAACGCTGGCCGCAGAGGAACTATCAACGCGCAACGTACTTTTAATCAGTAGTTTGCCAAATAGTCCGGTGGTTGCCAATGTGGATGCGGACCTGCTGAAGCAGGCGGTATTGAACGTGATTCAGAACGGCGCGCAGGCGATGCCAGAGGGTGGACGGCTTGAGGTAACGTTAGCCGAAGAGGGAAAAAACGGGGTTCTGCGCGTGAGCGACGAGGGCCCAGGAATCGCGAAGGAGATACGGGAAAAGATTTTCGATCTTTACTTTACGACGCGCAGTGAGGGCAGCGGGATTGGGCTGTCGATGACGTATCGAATCTTGCAGTTGCACCACGGCAGCGTCGAAGTACAATCGAAAGAAGGCAGTGGCGCAGAATTCTTGTTTCGGATTCCGCTTACGGCCGCGGAATGGGGGCGCAGGCACCTGCCGAAGGTGAGCGTCGAGAATGAGAAAGGGTCTGAGAAATGAAGCCGACGAACGCTCCAAACCTGCTC
>Ga0224529_1001187_pt1 | contig 16515 bp, 9 predicted proteins | sample CBST50metaG_FD_179893 | JGI IMG/M metagenome (GOLD analysis project Ga0224529, IMG submission 179893) | Peat soil microbial communities from Stordalen Mire, Sweden - C.B.S.T50 | ecosystem: Environmental > Terrestrial > Soil > Wetlands > Peat | place: Sweden: Norrbotten County, Stordalen Mire... | reverse complement strand
GAGGGGGGGTACCCCGATAAGCGCCAAGATAAGCGGGATCGTGAATCCTCAATATTCAGTTGAGAACGGTGGATTTCGATTCCGGACGGTAGCTTCTGAGTTGGCCACAATCCGCCAGGAACTCGACTCACTGATAGGAAGTGCTATCATCTCGCTACTCGTCATGGGCAGAACGCTTTGATCAGAAGGGCTTTCTTGGTAGAGTGGACTCGTGCAAATATGACCAGAACCAAGCTCTCTCTTCCCAACGTCGCACTTTTACTCCTGGGAATCGTCATCTCCCTGATCGACGCATTTCTGAGTGTGATGACGGCTGGGTTTGGAGCCGATCCCATACATGACCTGAAGAGCTTCGCAATGCAAGTTGTGATTCTGGCCTCGCTTGCTCTCCTCCCTTCCTCGTTGATCGTTTTCTTGTGGTCGAGAATAGGGGTTGTGGTTTCGTGGAGCATCGTTGGGCTGTGCAGTCTATGTGTGCCGCTTGGAGGTGCTTGGGCTGGAATACTGTTTCTGATCCTTGCGTTCGTTCAGTCCATCATCGCAACCGCAGTCGATGCTCGAAGCAATGAACTTCCGAATTCCGACGTTGCCCTTGGATGACCGACTAACCGGGAGTAATCCTTCCTAATTTTCCCGCGTATGGGGGACACCCTACTGAGGGCTGAGAAAACCCGCTCTGATGGTTGCTTTGATCGTGCGCCGGAAGAGGATAATTCTCTGCAAGACGCACCGGGTTTGTCGGGCCGCGGAAAAACAAATGGGGAATGTCGAAAAGCCCGAAGCGTGTACCGCAGGGCCTAAAGTGGCCGCGGAAAAAGGGCTGGTTGAGAGCGAAACTCGACGGCTAGTTTTGCAGGGGCTAAAGCCCGACGTTGATTTGATTGGCCTTATCGGCACGACTGAAGTCGTGCCCTGACACTTCTTGCCGCTTCCGTTGAGTTTTCCTCAGCCTGTAAGGGTCGCGCACATTCTGAGGCGTTTACAGCACGACTAAAACGTCGTGCCCTGACACTTCTGCACGGCAATTGCATGAATGCGGCCTGTCGTCGAAGCAACGGTTCGGTGCGGCCCTCCGGGACGCCTGGGCATGGGCGGATTCGTTTCCCAGGGCTCCGCTACGCTGCACCCTGGGCTTTTTTCGGACCTTCCCTACGGGAAGGGGGCTGTCCTACGGAATGACTGGCGGTACCCTACAGAAGGACTGGCGCTCAGAAGGACTGGCGCTGTCCTGCGGAAAGACTGCAGCCGGCCCGTTTCAGGAACCGGCTGCGTATCCTTCGCCAACTTTCATTCTTCGCCACCTTATTGACCCGGCCCTTAAGGAGTGTTGCGCCTTCCCACCCATTTCGCGATAAAGCCTGCGAAATGGATGGGGCACTGTGCTTTTCTTTGGGAGCCGGGTCAATAGAGCATTTTTTGGCAATGGTGTAAACCGGAATCTGTGTTTCAACCTTCCCGCTCAGATCAATGCATCCTTTGGGGGTCACGCGAGGTCGAAGCGGTCGAGGTTCATCACCTTGGCCCAGGCGGCTACGAAGTCGCGCACGAACTCGTGCTGCGCGTCGCTGCACGCATAGAACTCCGCCAAGGCCCGGAGCTGCGAGTTTGAACCAAAGACCAGATCGACCACGGTGGCCGTCCACTTGTGCTCGCCGGTCTTGCGGTCTTGGCCTTCCAACAAGCCTGCGGGGCCAGCGGACTTTTGCCACTTGGTGTTCATGTCGAGAAGGTTGACGAAGAAGTCATTCGTCAATGCTTCAGGCCACTTGGTGAAAACGCCATAGTCCGTCTGCCCGAAGTTGGCATTGAGCACGCGCAGACCGCCGATCAGAACGGTCAGTTCGGGAGCCGTCAGCGTGAGCAGGTTGGCGCGATCCAACAGCAACTCGGCCGCTGAATCCACGTTCTCCTTGCGGACGTAGTTGCGGAATCCGTCGGCGATGGGCTCCAAGGGGGCGAAGGAGGGCACGTCGGTCTGGTCCTGCGAGGCATCGGTGCGGCCGGGCGAGAAGGGAACCTTGACGTCGTGGCCGGCCTTCTTTGCGGCGGCCTCGACGGCTGCGGAGCCGCCCAGAACGATCAGGTCGGCCAGCGAAACCTTCATCTCACCGGGCTGCGAGCCGTTGAAGTCCTTCTGGATCGCCTCCAAAACCTGAAGCACCTTGGCCAGCTCGGCCGGCTGGTTGACTTCCCAATCCTTTTGCGGCGCGAGACGAATGCGGGCACCGTTGGCCCCGCCGCGCTTGTCGCTGCCGCGGAAGGTGGAAGCGGAGGCCCAGGCGGTGGTCACCAGTTGGGAGATGGAAAGCCCGGAGGCGAGGATTTTGGCCTTGAGGTCCTCAATTTCCCGCTCGTCGATCAACTCGTAATCCACTGCGGGAAGAGGGTCCTGCCAGATGAGCGGCTCCTCGGGAACAAGGGGGCCAAGGTAGCGCGCGATGGGTCCCATGTCGCGGTGGGTTAACTTAAACCAAGCCTTTGAGAAATCGTCTGCAAGTTCCTGTGGGTTCTCAAGATAGCGCCGTGAGATTTTCTCGTAGACGGGATCGACGCGCAGAGACAAATCCGTCGTAAACATGATGGGAGCGTGCTTCCGGTTGGGGTCGTGCGCATCGGGGACGGCATCTTTGCCCGCTCCGTTCTTGGGCGTCCACTGGTGAGCGCCGGCAGGGCTCTTGGTGAGTTCCCACTCATAGCCGAAGAGGTTTTCAAAGTAGTTGTTGTCCCATTTCACCGGGTTGGTGGTCCATGCGCCCTCAAGGCCGCTACTGATGGTGTCGACTCCGTTGCCCTTGCCTAAGCTGTTTCTCCAGCCCAGGCCCTGCTCTTCGACGCCAGCGCCCTCGGGTTCGGGACCGACATATTTGAGCGGATCGGCCGCGCCATGGGCTTTGCCGAAGGTGTGTCCGCCGGCGATGAGGGCGACGGTCTCCTCGTCATTCATGGCCATGCGCGCGAAGGTCTCGCGGATGTCGCGGGCTGCGGCGAGCGGGTCCGGGGTGCCGTTAGGGCCTTCCGGATTTACATAGATGAGGCCCATTTGAACGGCGGCCAGAGGATTGTCGAGCTGGCGGTCGCCACGATAGCGCTCGTCGCCCAGCCACTTGCCTTCCGATCCCCAGTAAATGTCCTGCTGCGGCTCCCATATGTCCTCGCGCCCGCCGCCGAAACCGTAAGTCTTGAATCCCATGGACTCCAGCGCCACGTTGCCGGTGAGAACGATCAGGTCGGCCCAGGAGATTTTGCGGCCGTACTTCTGCTTGATGGGCCAGATGAGGCGGCGCGCCTTGTCGAGGCTGACGTTGTCGGGCCAGCTATTGAGGGGGGCAAAACGCTGCGCGCCGGAGCCTGCGCCGCCGCGACCGTCGGCGATGCGATAGGTGCCCGCGCTGTGCCATGCCATGCGGATGAAGAACGGGCCATAGTGGCCGTAGTCCGCAGGCCACCAGTCCTGCGAGCTGGTCATCAAGGTGCGGAGGTCGTTGATGACGGCATTCAGGTCGAGGCTCTTGAACTCCTCGGCATAATTGAAATCCTCGCCCATGGGGTTGGACAATTGGGGGTGCTGCCGCAGGATATTCAGGTTCAGTTGGTTCGGCCACCAGTTGGCGTTCGTTTGAGCGCCGGCGGCTACGGTGTGTTTGCCGTTTGAAAACGGGCATTTTGCATCGCCTGACATGGCGTTCTGATCGTCGACTATCGGGGGTCCGGGGGTCTTTGTCTGGCTGTCAGCCATGGGAACTTCTCCTTGGTTTTCGTGTTGGAGATCTGTTGTCAATCCCGCAGGGGCGCGGTAAGAGTTCGCTATTCAACTCACTGGGCAGGGGAATTTCTCCCGCCGCCATAATACGCCTGCTTCTTGAAGCTAGACTGGTCACTTTGATAAGTAAAATCAATTGTTTCTACGGTGACGATTGGTGTGGTCTATGATGAGATTGAAAAGGACGGTGTATGAATCTGCAGGAACTTCGTTACCTGGTGGCAGTAGCCGAGCATCGGCATTTTGGGCGGGCAGCGGAGGCTTGCAACGTGAGCCAGCCAACCCTGAGCGGCCAGATTCGCAAACTCGAGGACGAGTTGGGCGTGACGCTGCTGGAGCGGACGAACAAGCGAGTGGACGTGACGCCGGTGGGGAGCCAGATTCTGGCCCATGCGCAGCGGGCGCTGGCCGAGGCCGGGCAGATGGAGGCGGTGGCGCGTGCGGCGCGGGACCCGCTGGTGGGGCCGTTGAAGCTGGGCGTGATTCCTACGCTGGCACCCTATCTGATGCCGTTGATTCTGAAGCCGCTGAGGCACGCCTATCCGGGGCTGGCGATCGAACTGTGGGAAGACCAGACACGCTCGCTGATCGACGGCCTGCGCAATCACCGGCTGGATGCGGCGCTGGTCGCCACGGACCCCGATGCGCCGGAGATTACCGAGATTGCGCTGTTCGAGGAACCGCTGCTGGCCGCGTTGCCGCTCGATCACCGGCTTGTTTCGGGGGTAACCGTCACCGAGGCGGACCTGGCCGATGAGTTGCTGGTGCTGGCCGATGGACACTGCCTGGCAAACCACGCGCTGGCCGCCTGTGGTCCCAGGAGCGAAGCCGGGCGGAATGGCCTGCAAAGCTCGATGCAGGCGGCGACGCTGGAAACGCTGGTGAACCTGGTTGCGGCGGGGTACGGAACGACCTTGATCCCGGCGTTGGCGGCCGAGTCGCTGGGACTCCGCGGCATTGCTTTGCGACCGTTGACGGGCAAGGCGTCGAGGACCATCCGGCTCGCCAGCCGGCCTGGGTTTCCGCGCCCGCAAGCACTGAGGGCGATCGAGAAGGTGATCCGGCAAACGGTGGGGCGCGCGCTGGTGTAGGGAGATTGCGCAAGCCCTTCCGGCTGTGCAAAAAACGGGCGAAACTCGTTGGAAAATCCCAATTTAGAACCACTCGCTGAATAATCTTTAAGAAGACGAATTCCGGCCTGCCTTATCCACAAGAACCCCGCCCCGGGCCGTTGACCCTGCCCCTCAGGCTCCGTAGAGTTTGTAATTGGAGCGATCTATTTCTCCTCTTTCCGCTGTGAGGTAGGGGCTGGCTAGCGCGACCAAGGGACATCCAAGCAACACGCAAACGATTCGGAGTGAACATGCTGAAATTAAAGAAGATCCACATCCTCGGCTTCAAGAGCTTTTGCGACCGTACGGAATTGACCGTGACGGGAACGGGCATTGCCGTGGTGGTGGGGCCGAACGGATGCGGGAAGTCGAACATCCTGGACGGGGTGAGCTGGGTGCTGGGCGAGCAGAGTGCCAAGACCTTGCGCGGCGCCAATATGCAGGACGTGATCTTTGCCGGTACGCGCGACCGCAAGGCGCTGGGAATGGCCGAAGTGACGGTGACCATGGTCGATCCCGAGGCCTACGAGGGACCGATTCCGGTAGAGCCGGAGGTGGTGGTCGACCCGGACGGCCCGACGGACTGGGACGAGGACGAAGTACGCCGCCAGCACGCCAGCGAGGCTGAAGAGATTATTGCCAGTGAGCAGCCTGGCCAGGTGCTGGACGAAGACTCCGTTGAGAAGCCTGCTCCGGCGCAGGCGACGGTCGAAGGCCCGCAGGCCGTGGTGCTGAAGATTCGCCGGCGCAAGTTCCACCGCACGCCGCAAAAAGGCGAGATCGTAATTACCCGGCGGCTGTTCCGCACCGGGGAGAGCGAATATCTGCTAAACGGCAAGCTGTGCCGGCTGCGCGACATTCAGGACATCTTCATGGGCACGGGCCTGGGACCGGAAAGCTACGCGATTATCGGCCAGGAGCGGATCGGGCAACTGCTCAGTTCAAAGCCCCACGACCGGCGGGCGATTATCGAGGAAGCTGCGGGGATTACGCGCTTCAAGACCAAGAAGCGGCTGGCCGAGTTGCGCCTCGAGAGCGCCAAGCAGAACTTGGCGCGTGTGGACGACATCTTCGACGAAGTGACGCGGCAGATGAACAGCCTGAAGCGTCAGGCGTCGAAGGCCGAGCGCTTTGCAACGGTGCGCGACGAGTTGCGCGGACGGCTGCGCGTGGTACTGGCCAGCCGCATGGCGACGATGGACGCCGATCACGCCCGTCTGGAGAAGGAAATTGCCGGCCTGTCGGAGCGGATCAACACTGCGGCAGTGGAGATTGAGGCGCAGGAAGCCAGCCAGCACACACTCACCGAGCGCGGCTATGAGTTGGATCGCGAGGGGCAAGAGGCGCAGAGCCGGGCCAACTCGGCGGCCGTGGAACTGGAACGGGCCGCAGCACGGGAGCGTTCCAATGCGGAGCGCGTGAATGAACTGGAGACCAGGATTGCCGCTTCCGGACTGGAACTGGAGCAGACGCGGACGCAGTTGACCGGCATTGCCGAGGAGCGGACGCAGCAGCACAGTTTTCTTGAGTCAGCGGCTGGAGAAGCGAAGGCCTTTCGGCAGAAGGTGGAGGCGCGGCAAGTGGAGGCGCGCACGGCGGCCGAAGGGGTTTTTGCGGCCGAGCGGGAGCTTGAAGCCAATCGCCGCCACGTGATGCATCTGTTGACCCTTGCGGGCAACGCACGCAACCACACGGCGCAGGGGGAAGAGAGTCTTGCGGCGCTGGAACGCGAGTCGGAGCGGCTGGAAGCGGAGTTGGGCCAGGCGCAAAATGAATTGGAAAACCTGGGCGTGCAGAGCGGGCTGGCCAAGGCCAGTTTCGAATCCGCAGCCGAGGCGTTGAAGCGGCTCGAGAGCGAGATTGCAGCCCTCCGCGAGTCATTGCAGGCTCGGCGTGCCGAAGAGAATGCACTGCGCACGCGGGCCAACCAGTTGCGCAGCGAACAGGCCGCCGTGTCTGGACGGCGCAATGCGCTGGAAGCACTGATTCGCAACCATAGCTATTCGACCGATACGGTTCGGCGGCTGCTGAAGCCGGGCGCGCTTGGCGAAGATATGGCGCCGGTGGGAACGCTGGCCGATTTTCTTGAAGTGAGCGGCGCACACGAAAGCGTGGTGGACGAATTCCTGCGCGAAGAGCTGAACTACCTGGTGGTGGAAAGCTGGGGAGCGGCCGAGCAGGGCGTCAAGCTGCTCAAGTCGGGCGTGGATGGCCGCGCAACCTTCCTGATTCACCCTGTGGCACCGGATGGGGTCCATGCACTCCCGTCCCACGAACAAATCAAGGCTCCCGGACTCACTCCGCTGATTGATTCGATCAAGGTCCTGAACGGTTTTGGACGGTCTCTGGAAGCGATTCTGCCCAAGCTGAGAGACGGCTACCTGGTGGACGATCCCGACCAGGCGCAGCGGCTGGCCGCGCAATATGAGCACGCCTATTTTCTGACGGCAGAGGGCGAGTGTTTTCACAATGCGACCGTGACCGGCGGCAAACCGGCCAGCGAAGGCCCACTGGCGATCAAGCGCGAGTTGCGCGAGGCGGAAAGCCGCCTGGCGAAATTGGCGACAGGCCTGGCGCAAGCGGAGGCCGAAGGCGCGGCGCTGATCCAGACCATTGAAGAGCTGACCGCGCAAATGGAAGCCCGCAGCGAGGAGAGGCGGCTGGCCGAACGCACCACGGCCAACCAGGGCGCGGCGCTGAAGCAGATGGAGTCGGAGTTGCAGCGGGTCCAGCGGCGGCTGCAGGAGTGGACCGCGCAGGCGGCTCGCAATAAAGATGCGCGGGAAGTGAAGCGCGCGTCCATTGGCGAAAAGCGCGAGGAGATGCTTCGCCTGGAAGCAGAGCACCGGACGGCCGAAGCGGCGCTGGATGAGTTGCAGGCAAAATTGGCCCTGCTGCGCCAGGAGCGCGAGGGCTTGCAACAGGAAGCAGCGCAGGTGACGGCGGAACTGGCAGGCCTGGAGGAGCGGCGCAGAGGGGCAGAGGCAGCTTTCCAGCGCATCGACCGGCTCCATGCCGACCTGGAGCGGCGCGTGCTGTCGATTGGAGAGCAGCGAACGGCGGGCGAAGCGGAGCGCGAACAGCGCATTCGCGAGAGCGCCGAGTTGGCACAGAAGGAGCAGGAATTGGCGGCTGTGCGCGCCGAGGCTCTGGCCCTGTCGCAGACCCTTGTAGCCCAGGCCATTGCCCTGCGCCAGCAACTGGCCGCCATGGAGACGCAACTCAAGACCGGGCGGGCCTCGCTTGACCAGTTACGCGAGAACCGCGCCAGCCATTCCAGCGAAGTGGCCAAGCTGCGCGCCGACCTGGATCACCTGGAAGCAAGCTGTCTGGCCGAAGTGAACGTGGAAGCGGCGGTGTTGCGCGCCGACAAGGAAATCGTGCATCTGGCCGGCGATGAACTGGCCAGCGAAGACGAGGCCTGCCGCGCTTTGCGCCAGCGCATTGAGCAGATGGGCCCGGTGAACATGATGGCTCTCGACGAGTACAAGGAGACCGCCGAGCGCCACAACTTCCTCGAAACGCAGCGCAAGGATTTGATGGAGTCGATCGAGAATACGCAGGACACAATCAAGGAAATCGATCAGATTTCACGCACCAAGTTCGATGAGGCGTTTGCGCGAATCAACGAGAACTTCGCGCAGGTCTTCTCGCGGCTCTTCCATGGCGGCCAGGCGTTTCTGCGGCTCACGGACGCGGAAAACCAGGCCGAGAGCGGACTGGAGATCGTGGCCTCGCCGCCTGGCAAGAAGCTGCAAAACGTTCTGTTGCTCTCAGGCGGAGAAAAGGCGCTGACGGCGCTGGCGCTGTTGGTGGGCATCTTCCAGTTTCAGCCCAGCCCGTTCTGCGTACTCGACGAAGTGGACGCACCACTCGATGACACCAACGTGGGCCGCCTGGCCGACCTGCTGCGCAGCTTGAGCAAGGAGACGCAGTTCCTGATCGTCACGCACTCCAAGCGCATGATGCAGGCCGCCGACCTGATTTACGGCGTGACCATGCAGGAGCCGGGCGTGTCGAAGGTGGTGAGCGTGCACCTGGGCGGGCACGAGCAGCGCGCCACGGCGTAGAGCGAAAGCAGAGTAGCTAAGGTTGCTTGAGACGGCTTCTTCTTGAGGAAGAAGCCGTCTCGGCGTTTTGCATTGAGAAAGCTGCGCCGAAGTCTTGGCTACGCATGGCATGGGCTCATCCAGCAGATTTTGAGATGGGTGGCAAGGGAGTCGAAGGCAAAAAAATCGCCCCCAAAGGATCACTTCGCTCTGGAGGCGCTTGCTTTACACAAGTGAGACGGGGGCCAGTAGCCGGCGCTGGAGGTCGGTAGCACACAGCTACTGGTGATCCCTGTACAAACGAAGGTAGCTGCGGCTTCCCCTTTCCACGGCTACTTCGTGTCGCCCGGCTCTAAGAAGGCTTTTTTAACGAGCCCTCCGAACCATGTTGACAAATGGAGTGTCTCCCATGCGGGAAACTCATTCCGTGACGGCCGTCACATGAGTGTGTCGCAACGGTCTCCGTCGTCTCTTCGATTGGATTTGACAGCACGCAAGCCCACTCTGTCGGCCGAAAGTGGCCCCGCAGATCGCCGGTTCACGCGCTTCCTGCTGAAGGCGTTCTCTCATGGGAGAATTGAAGAGAGAGCCGGGTTGGTCTATCTACGCCGGGAAGGGTATTCTGAAGCCGTATGACCAACGCATTCATAGGCCGTGCCGCGCATAAGTCGGCCACCCCGGAGCCGGTCCTTTGACGGGCGCTCGCTGGGGCGCCGGATTTGCCGCTGCTGACCGCTTCGTAGCGGAGATTGAGGCCGCGGCTGCCGGTAAGGGGCCAATGCGAGCCGGTTACGTCCTAGCCGGAGACGAGGCTTTCCTGCTCGACCGCTGCCGTGGGGCGGTTCTGAAGGCCTTCGTGCCGCCGGATCTTAAAGACTTCTGCCTTTCTGACCTGGACCTTGCGGGAACCTCGATCTTCGAGGCGCTGGACCGCGCGCAGACGCCTTCGCTGATGGCGCCGTTCCAGGTGATTTTCGTGCGCAACATCCGACAGCTTTACACCCGCGGCGCCAAGAAAGACGAGTTTGCGGCGCTGGACCGCTATTTCAAGTCGCCCAACCCCCAGGCTCTACTGGTCTTTGTCGCCGACTTTCTGCGCATCCCTTCCGACGTTCGGCGCATGGAACTGGACGACAAAAACCGCTTCGAGCGTCTCAAGGAGACACTGGGCGAGCACTGCTCTCTCATCGAGTTGGCGCGTGTCAATGAAGACGACGCCATACGCTGGGTCGGCGCCACCGCGCAACGGGCGGACACACGCATGGACCCCGACGCCGCACGCCAACTGGTCGACGCGCTGGGCGCGGATATGATGCTGATCGCCTCAGAGATGGAAAAGCTGCTGCTCTATACGCTGGGCCGCGGCCGCATCACCCTGGGCGACGTGGAGACCATGGTGCTGGGCGCCAAGCAGCGCTCCCTTTATGAGTTGACAGACGCCATCAGCGCCCACGACCGGGTGCGCGCGCTGGCCTTGCTGCAAGGTCTCTTGAATAGCTCGGAGGCCGGCGAAGACGCGGCCATCGGCCATCTCTACATGCTGTCGAGGACGTTCCGGCAGATGCTGGTGATTCTGGAGAAGAATGTGCGCGACTCGCGCGCCATTTGGCAGGCTCTGTGGCAGGGCTTCCGCATGCCACCGTTTGCTGCCGACGACCTGATCCGCCAGGCCCGCCGCTTCAAGAGCCGCCGCGACCTGACCAGGGCACTCCGGCTGATTGCGCGCGCCGATCTGGAATTGCGCTCTTCCCCGCCCGACAAACGGCTGGTGCTGGAGCGGCTGGTTTACGAGTTGGCTTCGGAGCCCAAAGCGACTCGGCCGTTGTTCGCCTCAACACAGCTTTCGCTTGAGGTGTAAGCCAGCAAACCTCCTGCTGGCCGCCAAGTCTATCGCCGCATTATTTCGTACTTTGGGTTCATGCTATCCCAGATTCTCAAAAGCGAGACCTGGGGCACCCGCATCCAGGCTTCCCTAATTCAGGCTCTGCCCGCAACTGTCCGGACCTAACGGGGTCTATCTCGATAGCTAGTCCCTGCCGCACGAACGGTTCCCGGCAATTGATTGGTTCTGGAGTGTCAATTATGGATCTCGTCCAGAGATCGTTGGCGGCGCTGCTTTGCCTCCTGTTGATGAGTCCTGCCGCGCCGGGGAACGCTTTAACGCCAGTTGCGTCGACCGACCAACCCCGCCCAAAAGCTCGACAAGCGTATCGATCCGACCAGTTGCATGGGGACGACCGCATTCTCCACGCCCTGAATCGCTTCACCTTCGGACCGCGTCCCGGAGATTTGGAAGCAATCCGCGCTCAAGGCCTGGAAAAGTGGTTCGAGCAGCAATTGCACCCTGGCATTCTCGACCAGTCCGATGTCGGCGCACGCCTGGCCCAGTTCCCGGCAATGCAACGGAGCCCGGAGGACTTGCTCGCCCGTTTCCCCAGCAACGCCATCATTCGCCAGACCATGGACGGCAAGCTGCGCGAGCCGGAGAGCGGAGTTCTCCATGCGATTTATAAGAACCAGATGTCCCGAGTCGCCGAGAAGAAGCAGGAACAGGAACAGGAACAGAAGAAGATCGCGGGTCAGCAGGCACAGAAACAGCCGTCAATGCAGGGGTCTTTGACCATGGCGGGCGAAATGGCGCCGGGAATGATGAGCATGGGCTCCGCTGCCGCGCCCGCTCCCACGCCGTTGGACCCAGCGCTGATTGATTCCCTTCTAGCGCTGGCTCCTTCGCTTCGCGTGGCGCGTCTGGCAGCCATGAAGCAGCCGGAACTGGACGGATTCTTCAAGTCACTCAAGCCCGCGCAACGCACGGCTCTCGAAGCGGGCCTTGCCCCTGCGGTGAAAGAGCAAGTAGCCGCGCTCGAGAACCCCGAGCGGCTGATTACCGATGAACTCACTGCCCAGCGGCTCACGCGCGCAATTTATTCGAGCGCGCAACTGCAAGAGGTGATGACCGACTTCTGGCTCAATCACTTCAACGTCTTCCTGCACAAAGACGAAGCAACCCCCTACTACCTGGTCAGCTATGAGCGCGACGTGATTCGGCCGCTGGCGCTGGGCAAGTTTGAAGACCTGCTGGAAGCCACGGCACACAGTCCGGCAATGCTGCTCTACCTTGACAATGCCAGCAGCACCGGGCCTGACTCGCCCTCCGCCGAACGGGCCAGGGAAGCCGCTTTGCGCAGACCCGGAAACGCGAAGAAGGCGGCGCAAGGGTTGAACGAAAACTATGCGCGCGAGTTGATGGAGTTGCATACCCTGGGCGTGAACGGCGGATACACGCAGGCCGACGTAACGCAGGTGGCGCGTATCTTCACGGGCTGGACCGTCGATCGGCCGCAGCGCGGCGGCGGATTCCAGTTCGACCCATCTCGCCACGAGCCCGGCGCCAAGAAGGTTCTCGGCAAGAAGATTAAGGAGCACGGCGAGTTGGAGGGACGCGAACTGCTGCACATGCTGGCCACGCGTCCGGCAACTGCCAAGTTTCTGTCCCGCGAACTGGCCGTGCGCTTTGTGAGCGACGACCCGCCGCAAAGCCTGGTCGATCGTATGGCCGCATCGTATCTGTCCAGCCATGGCGACATTGCCGCAGTACTCAATACGCTGTTCCATTCGCCTGAATTCTGGTCCACGCACTCCTATCGCGCCAAGGTGAAGACGCCCATTGAATACGTGGCTTCCGCCGTGCGGGCCAGCGACGCAGCCATCGACAATCTGCGTCCTCTGGCCAACACCCTGCGCGAGTTGGGCATGCCGCTCTATGGATGCGTTCCTCCCACCGGCTACAGTTGGCAGTCGTCCAACTGGGTAAGCACGGGTGCGCTGGTGGCGCGGATGAATTTCGCTTTGTCCCTGGCTGCCAATCACTTGCAGGGCATCAAGGTCACATGGGGTCCGCAGCAGGATCAGGGTGGCGCAGTGGTCGCTTCCCTGCCCGGCGCTACCATCGCAAGCCCGCAAGCGGAGGAGTCCCGCCTTGAGCCGCTGCTGGTTCCCGGCGGCGTCAGCGCGTCCACGCGAACTGCCGTGCTTGAGCAGTTTCAGCAACAGATTGCGCAAAGCCCGGGGCGCGTGACAGATAAGCCGGTTTCTGCTCTGAAGTCCCCAGATCGCGTTCGGGCGACGGCTGCGCTTGAACGGCAGGACCAGGTGCTGGCCGGATTATTGCTTGGCTCACCGGAGTTCCAGCGCCGATAGAGAACGAACGAGGAGAAACACCATGCAGATGTCAAGGCGATTCCTGCTCAGAAACGGCGCCCTTGCACTTGCCGGAACCACGGCCATCCCCGGCTTCCTGATGCGCACCGTGTTGGCCCAGGCTGCGCGTGTGCCTGGCCGGCGTCTGGTTGTGATTTTTCAGCGCGGCGCAGCCGACGGGTTGAACATCGTGGTGCCGTACCGCGAGAAGAATTACTATGCGATGCGGCCGAGCATTGCGATTCCGCAGAACCAGGTGCTCGACCTCGATGGATTCTTCGGCCTTCACCCCTCGCTGGCGGCACTGAAGCCACTCTACGATCAGGGCCACCTGGCCGTGGTTCATGCGGCCGGATCGCCCGACATGTCGCGTTCGCATTTTGACGCGCAGGACTACATGGAGTCAGGAACGCCGGGCGTGAAAAGCACCGCGGATGGATGGCTGAACCGCGCCCTGCAAGCGGAGGACGTGCGCCGGCACCAGGCGCACACAGCCTTTCGCGCGCTAGCCCTGGGTTCGGAAGTTCCACGCACCCTGGCCGGCAAAATACCCGCCATTGCGCTCAGCAATGTGAACAACTTCGCGGTGGCGGGACGCGGCGCCACACCTTCGCCCGCCGCCGGCGCATTTGAAGCCATGTACGGCAACAGCGGTGACCGCATCTTCCACGCGGCGGGTGAGGAGACCTTTGAGGCCGTCAAGATGCTGCGTGCTGCCAATCCGGCGCAATATGTGCCCAGCGCCGGCGTGCAGTACCCCAGTTCGGAGTTTGGCGGAAACATGCGGCAGATCGCCCAACTGCTCAAGGCAGACCTGGGCGTGGAGGCGGCCTTCACCGACGTGAGCGGATGGGACACGCACCACGACCAGGGCAGCGTGAACGGCCAGCTTTCCAATCGTCTTCGCGACTTTGCCGACACCATTGCCGCCTTCTGGCGCGATCTGGGCGACAGCGCGGGGGATGTCACGCTGGTCACCATGTCGGAATTCGGCCGCACCGCTCATGAAAACGGCACCGGCGGCACCGATCACGGACACGCCAACGCGATGTTTGTCCTTGGCGGCAGGGTGAAGGGCGGCAAGATCTATGGCCGCTGGCCGGGCCTCGCCAAAGAACAGCTCAACGAAGGCCGCGATCTTGCACTGACGACGGATTATCGGGTGGTCTTGGGTGAAGTGGTAACACGGAGTCTCGGCGCCAGCAATCTGGAACTGATCTTCCCCGGCGCAAAGCTCACGACCACGCGTTTTTTGGATGTGGAGAGACTGGCGTAGCGCGTCATTCTGGCTGCCCTGGCCACGGGGGATGAACTGAGAATGCGCGGCTGGGTACCCCCACCCATATTTTGGGCGTAAAATCCTTGTTTTGTTCACCTTACAGCACTGTTTCGCTGTAAAATCCTCATAACAAAGGGTTTACCTGCAAAATAGTCCAGAATAAGGAGTTACGGGAGGATTTGGCCTCGGCAGCCAACTTCCGCCCCCAAGGCAGGCACAGGGACAACGATTGAAGGGAATGCCCCTTATGACGATTGTGCGACAAGCGGGGGAAATCATCTGCAAGAGGCGGAAGAGTATTTGGCTGAGTTTCTGCCGGGACTCAAGTCCGGGCTTACCAGTCCGAACCGAGTTTTTTCGCAGCCTGTGAAGTCCTGACCACACCCATTGAGGAGACTATCCGCTTGAGGCGATCATCGAGTTTCCCGCGGCCTGGACTGTCTCCCCGTTATCGTCCGCCGCGAAGCCCACGGCGCAAGGCCTTATTTTTGCATCTGACTGCTTGAATGGCCATTCAAGCCATCGATCCGCGGACTGGCCATTGCCACGTCGCCATCCCTGAGATTTGAGGACCCGAACGACTGATGTTGATTCGCCTCGCATACGACATTCAATTCGACCTTCCAGCCGACACCGCGATGGCGGCGCTGCTTTACGTTCACCCTTCGCGGGCCGGCGACCTGCTGGAGCCGGACGAATTGCTGACCGAGCCGAAACTGGACGTCAGTGAATACCTGGACACATTCGGCAATCGCTGCGCGCGGTTCGTTGCGCCGCAAGGGCATCTTCGACTAACGAGTTCCATGCTGATTCAAGACTCAGGCGAGCCGGACCCGGCGGACTTGTCTGCGTGCGAGTGGCCGGTGGCCGACCTGCCCAACGAGATGCTTCTCTTCCTGCTCAGCAGCCGCTACTGCGAGGTGGATCTGTTCTCCAACATCGCCTTTGAATTGTTCGGGCACATTGAGCCGGGATGGGGCCGGGTGCAGGCCATCTGCGACTGGGTCAACAGCAAAGTTACCTTCAACTACCAGCAGGCCCGGCCCACCAAGACGGCCATGGATGTGTACACGGAGCGCGTTGGAGTGTGCCGCGACTTCCAGCATCTGGCCATCACCTTTTGCCGCGCACTGAACATTCCGGCGCGCTATGCAACCGGCTACCTGGGCGATATCGGCGTGCCTCCGCGCCTGCCGATGGACTTCAGCGCGTGGTTCGAGGTGTGGCTGGGTGACCGGTGGTGGGCCTTCGACGCGCGCAACAACGAGCCGCGCATCGGCCGCATTCTGATGGCGACAGGCCGGGATGCGGCGGACGTAGCCTTGACCACTTCATTCGGCCAAGCCAACCTGAGTTACTTCTTCGTGGTCACCGAAGAAGTGGCCGCCGAGGAAGAAGTTCCGCCCACGAGCGAGCCGCCTGCTGTTGAACTGGACATTGAAACAGGTGCGCCTTATTTGGCTTCTCCGCCGGGCGCGTAATAGCCTTCGCGCGTCACCACAGTCAGATCGTCCTTCTTGGCTTTGAGCGCGATCTTGTGGAAGCCGCCTTCCTTGTCCGCCACGTCGGGTGTGTAGGTGAGAAGGTACTGGCCGCGCAGTTCCTCGGCGATCTGGTTGTAAATCTCCTCCAGGTTGTCCTTCTTCTTGGCCTCGAAGTAGCGTCCGCCGGTGCGGGTGGCAATCTTCTCCATAATTTTTTTGCCGTCCACGCTGGACTCGCGGTCTCCGCCGCCACGCCGTCCGCCGCCACCGCCGGGGTAGCCACCACCGCCGCCGGGATAGCCACCGCCGCCCATGCCGCCACGGTGCCCGCCGCTTCCGGGAAAGCCGCCCTGGCCGCCCTCCTGCTCGCCCTTGAAATAGATGGTGTACACCGCGAGGTTGGCCCGGTCCGCCGCATCGACCGCGTCATTGAGCGTGTCTTTGCTGCCGCGATCCACGCCGTCGGAAAAGACGACCAGCGCCTTTCGACCGTCTTTGGGCTTCATCAGTTCATCGGAGGCGAGATAGATCGCATCGTAGAGTTGCGTGCCGCCGCGTCCGCCGCGGGATTGCCCGCTGCCGCGGTCGCGATCATCGCCGCTGGTTTCAGGGCCGTGGCTCGAGTTCTGCC
>Ga0224529_1001185_pt1 | contig 16557 bp, 9 predicted proteins | sample CBST50metaG_FD_179893 | JGI IMG/M metagenome (GOLD analysis project Ga0224529, IMG submission 179893) | Peat soil microbial communities from Stordalen Mire, Sweden - C.B.S.T50 | ecosystem: Environmental > Terrestrial > Soil > Wetlands > Peat | place: Sweden: Norrbotten County, Stordalen Mire... | reverse complement strand
CCGTCATAGAACGTAACCGTGCCAGTGGCCGCGGAGGGCGAAACCGCAGCCGTCAGGGTCACGCTGGCGCCCGTCGTGGTGCTGGTTGAGGAGGACGAAAGCACCGTGGTGGTCGCAGTCGGCGAGCCGCCGCCACCGCCGCCGCCGCAAGACGTTCCGTTGACCGCGAAGTTGGTGGGAACCGCGTTGGTGGTGCCGTTCCAGGTGCCGTTGAAGCCAATGCCGGTGTTGCTGCCGCCAGCGGCGATGCTGCCGTTGTAGCTCTGATTGGCCACCGTGACATTGGCGCCGCTCTGGGACGCGATGCCATTCCAGAGGGACGAAACGGTCTGCCCATTGGCGAAGGTCCAGGTCAGCGTCCAACTGGTCCAGGCCGTCGAGCTGGTGTTATTGATGGTAAGGGCCGCGCCGAAGGCGCTGGAGTTTTGCGGCGAGATTGTGTACGTCACCGAGCAATAGGAGGAGGTGGAGGATGAAATTGTAATGCTCACAGCACTCGAGGTGCTGGTGGCATAGGTCGATGAACCCGCATAAACAGCGGTGATCAAGTGTGTGCCAGCGGTCGAGAACGAGGTGGACAACGTGGCCGTGCCGGAGCTGAGCGTGCCGGTTCCGAGCAAGGTTGTGCCGTCATAGAACGTAACCGTGCCAGTGGCCGCGGAGGGTGAAACCGCAGCCGTCAGGGTCACACTGGCGCCCGTCGTGGTACTGGTCGTTGAAGACGAAAGCGTCGTAGTGGTCGCGGTCGGCGAGCTAGACGTAACCGTGATGCTAACAGCGCTCGAGGTGCTGGTGGCATAAGTCGATGAGCCCGCATAAACAGCGGTGATCGAGTGTGTCCCGGCAGTCGAGAACGAGGTGGACAACGTGGCCGTGCCGGAGCTGAGCGTGCCGGTTCCGAGCGAGGTCGAGCCGTCATAGAACGTAACCGTACCAGTGGCCGCGCTCGGCGAAACCGCAGCCGTCAGGGTCACACTGGCGCCCGTCGTGGTGCTGGTCGTTGAAGACGAAAGCGTCGTCGTGGTCGCGGTCGGCGCGCTAGACGTAACCGTGATGCTCACAGCGCTTGAGGTGCTGGTGGCATAGGTCGACGAACCCGCATAAACAGCGGTGATCGAGTGTGTGCCAGCGGTCGAGAACGAGGTGGACAGCGTGGCCGTGCCGGAGCTGAGCGTGCCGGTTCCGAGCAAGGTCGTGCCGTCATAGAACGTAACCGTGCCAGTGGCCGCAGAGGGTGAAACCGCTGCCGTCAGGGTCACGCTGGCACCCGTTGTGGTGCTGGTCGTTGAGGACGAAAGCGCCGTGGTGGTCGCGGTCGGCGCGCTAGACGTAACCGTGATGCTCACAGCGCTCGAGGTGCTGGTGGCATAGGTCGACGAGCCCACATAAACAGCGGTGATCGAGTGTGTCCCGGCGGTAGAGAACGAGGTGGACAACGTTGCCTTGCCGGAGCTGAGCGTGCCGGTTCCGAGCGAGGTCGAGCCGTCATAGAATGTAACCGTACCAGTGGCCGCGCTCGGCGAAACCGCAGCCGTCAGGGTCACACTGGCGCCCGTCGAGGTGCTGGTTGCTGAAGACGAAAGCGTCGTGGTGGTCGCGGTCGGCGAGCCGCCGCCACCACCGCCGCCGCAAGACGTTCCGTTGACCGCGAAGTTGGTGGGAACCGCGTTGGTGGTGCCGTTCCAGGTGCCGTTGAAGCCAATGCCGGTGTAGCTGCCGCCGGCGGCGATGCTACCGTTGTAGCTCTGATTGGTTACCGTGACATTGGCGCCACTCTGGGACGCGATGCCATTCCAGAGATTGCCGTTCGAGATGGTCTGCCCATTGGCAAAGGTCCAGGTCAGCGTCCAACTGGTCCAGGCCGTCGTTCCCGTGTTGTTGATGGTGAGGCCCGCGCCGAACTGGCTGCTGTTCTGCGGCGAAATCGTGTAGGTGACACTGCAAGCCGTGGTCGCGCGAGCGCTGGGCGCGGCAAGGGTTAGAAGAAAGGCCACGAGTACGATCGCGTACCCGCTCAATCGCCGGACTCTATTGCGCCGGCGGTAGGTAAAGAACTGTTGGAACATTGTTTCTCCTTTGCATCACGTTGCCCGAACCCACCCAAATCGGTGAATCGGTAAGTGCCTTTTCAATACATGGTGTCGGTAGAAGGACTTGCCCCGTTCATCCTTATTGCGTCTTTCAACCAGTTCACTCGCTTGTGGCGCGTACATTTTCAGTTCTAATGCCGGTTGATACAGTGACCTTCTGAAAAGAAGGAAGCCGAGGAGAGCTAAGTTAGCCCTTCCCGGCTTCCTTCTTTGTTCAGTAAATGCCGTCGAGTCTATCTACGGCTAGTTGACGGTGCAGGCCATTCCGTTGATCGAGAACGCCGTGGGTACCGCGTTGGTGGTTCCGTTCCATGTGCCGTTGAATCCAATGCCTGTGGTGCTGCCGCCGGCTGCAACGTTGCCGTTGTAGCTCTGATTGGTTACCGTGACATTGGCGCCGCTCTGGGACTCAATGCCGTTCCAGAGATTACCGTTGGAGATAGTCTGTCCGTTGGCGAAGGTCCAGGTCAGTGTCCAATTGGTCCAGGCCGTCGAGCTGTTGTTGACGATGGAGATCGCCGCGCCGAACTGGCTTGTGTTTTGCGGCGAGATCGTGTAGTTGACCGTGCAGCCAGAGGTGGTTGTGGACGAAACCGTGACGCTCACAGCGCTCGAAGTGCTGGTGGCGTAGGTCGACGAACCCGCATAAACAGCGGTCAGCGAATAAGTGCCTGCCGTTGCGATGGAGGTGGAAAGCGTAGCCACGCCGGAGCTGAGCGTGCCGGTTCCGAGCAAGGTCGAGCCGTTATAGAACGTAACCGTGCCCGTGGCCGCGCTCGGCGAAACGGTCGCCGTCAGCGTGAAGCTGGCGCCGGCCTTGGGGGTCGTCGTTGAAGACGAAAGCGTGGTGGTGGTCGCAGTCGGCGAGCTAGACGTAACCGTAATGCTCACTGCGCTCGAAGTGCTGGTGGCATAGGTCGATGAACCCGCATAAACAGCGGTGATCGAGTGTGTACCGGCGGTCGAGAACGAGGTGGACAGTGTTGCCTTGCCGGAGCTGAGCGTGCCGGTTCCGAGCAAGGTCGTGCCGTCATAGAACGTAACCGTGCCAGTGGCCGCGGAGGGTGAAACCGCAGCCGTCAGGGTCACGCTGGCGCCCGTCGTGGTGCTGGTTGTTGAAGACGAAAGCGTCGTAGTGGTCGCGGTTGGCGCGCTAGACGTAACCGTGATGCTCACAGCGCTCGAGGTGCTGGTGGCATAGGTCGACGAACCCGCATAAACAGCGGTGATCGAGTGTGTGCCAGCGGTCGAGAACGAGGTGGACAATGTGGCCGTGCCGGAGCTGAGCGTGCCGGTTCCGAGCAAGGTCGTGCCGTCATAGAACGTAACCGTGCCAGTAGCCGCGGAGGGTGAAACCGCTGCCGTCAGGGTCACACTGGTGCCCGTCGTAGTGCTGGTTGAGGAGGACGAAAGCGTCGTGGTGGTCGCAGTCGGCGCGCTAGACGTAACCGTGATGCTCACAGCGCTCGAGGTGCTGGTGGCATAGGTCGATGAGCCCGCATAAACAGCGGTGATCGAGTGTGTCCCGGTGGTCGAGAACGAGGTGGACAACGTTGCCTTGCCGGAGCTGAGCGTGCCGGTTCCGAGCAAGGTTGTGCCGTCATAGAACGTAACCGTGCCAGTGGCCGCGGAGGGCGAAACCGCAGCCGTCAGGGTCACGCTGGCGCCCGTCGTGGTGCTGGTTGAGGAGGACGAAAGCACCGTGGTGGTCGCAGTCGGCGAGCTGCTGCCGCCGCCGCCGCAAGACGTTCCGTTGACCGCGAAGTTGGTGGGAACCGCGTTGGTGGTGCCGTTCCAGGTGCCGTTGAAGCCAATGCCAGTGTTGCTACCGCCGGCGGCGATGCTGCCGTTGTAGCTCTGATTGGTTACCGTGACATTGGCGCCGCTCTGGGACGCGATGCCATTCCAGAGGGACGAGACGGTCTGCCCATTGGCGAAGGTCCAGGTCAGCGTCCAACTGGTCCAGGCCTTCGAGCTGGTGTTGTTGATGGTAAGGGCCGCGCCGAAGGCGCTGGAGTTTTGCGGCGAGATCGTGTAGGTGACGCTGCACACGCTGCCGGAAGAGGAGGGGTTAACGGTCAACGAGATGGTGGTGGACGCGGTCAGCGAACCGGAGGTTCCGGTAATGGTGACCGTGGACGTGCCGGCGGTAGCCGAGCTGCTGGCCGTGAAGGTGACCGTGCTGGAACTGGTCGAACTGGCCGGGCTAAACGAAGCCGTCACGCCGCTCGGTAATCCAGAGGCGGCAAACGCTACGCTGCCGCTAAACGGGCTGATATCGGTCACCGTGATGGTGTCGGTTGCGGTCTTGCCCTGGGTAACGGACAGAGTCGAAGCAGAAGGCGCAAGCGTGAAGCCCCCGGACGAGCTAACAACGGTGAGCGCGAAGGTGGTGGTGGTGGTGATGCTGCCGGAGGTGCCGGTGATGGTGACCGTGCTGGTTCCCACGGTAGCCGAGTCGGAGACCGTCAGCGTGAGCGAACTGGAACTCGTGGAGGATGCCGGGCTGAACGAAGCCGTTACGCCGCTCGGCAATCCAGAGGCGGCAAATGTTACGCTGCCCGTGAAGTCGTCCACGTCGGTCACTGTGATGGTGTCGGTTGCGGTTGTGCCTTGGATGACGGAAAGAGTCGAGGCCGAAGGCGCCAACGTAAAGGTGGGAGTAGTGCTAATCGGAGTCTGGGCGAGGACAGGATAGGCATCCTGAACCAACTGTGTGAACTGAGCAATCCAGAAGGTACCGGCGGGTGGCGGGTTCGGAATCGAATTCGCCTCGGTGTCGGCTCCAGCCAATGGGTTATCGGTCGTCGGGTTGCAATTCTTATCGCCGACGGTGGATGCGGGTGAAGTAATTTTAGTGATCGGGTCATAATACTCGCTGCCCGGATAGTTGCCGTCTGATTCTCCCGGAGGCTTGATCCAAACCAAGGCTTCCAGGTTCGGGAAGGCCGGGATGACCGTGCCGTCGGCCTTTGTCGTGGCCTTGTAATAGCCCGTGTTCGTGTCGGTAGAGGAGGCAAAAGTGGGCAAAGCGCCGATGCCGGCATTCTCCTGGTTGCACCACTGACCAGAGGAATTGCGGAGATCGATCTTGCTTTCGTTCACAAATGTGTCTAAGTTGGTGCTGGAGCCCGTAGCGGTTGGCCGCGTGGTGTACGTGCTGAGACCGCCGCCGTTAGAGGCAGAGAGGTTGCCCCAACCGTTGCGCGATGTGTCGATCAGGAAGCCAATCGTCGTCGGGAAGCCGCCGCCGGGCGTGTGCGCCTGACCACGCCGGTCGGTATAGCCAGCCGAGAGCGACGAGGTCAAAGCAGCATAGAAGTCTTCAGCATAAGTCAACTCATCGATCTCTGGATTCCACTGATAGTAGTTGTTGCCGGTAAAGATATCAGAGGACTGGTTGGTGGCGGATATGGTGCCGCCTGGAAGCATATCCCAATCCAAATACGGTTCAAGGGTAGGACCATAGTTGGCCGTATTGGTGATGAAGCCGTCAATGGTGGCATAACCATCGGTAAGCGCAGTTGTGGCGAAGCTGCCAAAGAATTGGACGGCGTAGGCCATGTTGGATGTCCAGCCGAGCCAGCCGTGGTGGCCCACGTCCAGATAGTTGTAGACGTTCGGCAACTTGTGGAATTGGTTGAGCGCGTAGGCAATGCCCTGATAGTACACGCCAGTCGACGGAATGCTTAAGTCGGGCGTGGCCGTTTGAGTCCAGTTTTGGGGAGAGCTTGTGTTGTCTACGCCGCCGTTGGCAGCTGTGCAGGGTTTCGTGTACGGATAAGTGGTGGAGTCAATACCGGTGTTGGTGAACAGATTGGGCAGCGAGTCATCCTCGACCACCAGCACAAAGCGAATGGCCGCGTTGGTCGAGTACTTCGCCAGAATGTTGTAGATCGGAGTAACGTAGTTGTACTCGTACTCCTTGATGCCGGTCTCCGTGTTGCCGCTGGCATCAGTCAGCGCTGTGGTGCCGCCAATCGGGATATCGCTACCGGCGATGGACAATTCGCCGTTCGATGCCGCGGCTGCGCAATCGCGATCTGGAAGATCATAGATCACGATTTCCACGACAACAGGCTTGGAGGTAGTCCCCTGGGTCAAGGCCTCTTGAATGAGGGCATCAAGGCCTTTGCCACCCGTCGATGAGCCATCCTGGTTAATGCCTGTAATGGCTGCAATGTGATCCATCCAGACGGCCGAGGGCTGATGCGCAACCGTTTCCATCTGCTCTTGCAGGTTGTAACTAGGGTAACTCGGGTTGGTGGCTGAGCTGGATGTCACCGAAATTGCAGAGGCGACTTCCTTGGCGTAATTACTAGACACATATCCGACTGCGCCTTCGTATGGATTACTGACGTGGGTTACCTGGGCGAAAATGCCCGGCGTAACAAGGGTTAGCAACAAGGCCGCCAGCGCCATACAATACTCGCTCAATTTGCGAGTAAATGCGCGACCATGAGTAGAGCTGAACTGCAGAAACATGAGTTCTCCTTTACTTCACACATCGATTCGCGCCGCTCAATCAGCGGACGCTTTTGGCAATATGATGCCGCGATCAAAAAAGGTGCCCCCCGTGCCTGAATGATGATGAACGGCCCGGGGTTCCAGCTTGTTCGAGTTGTCAAATGTTACGAACCTGAGGAAAACAGGAAATGAAAAGAGAGGGAAGAAAACTGATGCATCAAGCAAAAGTGCGTGAAAGTGAATCTGTCAAAACGAGCAAGAGAGACCAAAAATTCCAATGAAATTCGAGCTTTGAGTCAACGAAGCCTGGATCAATGCTTGTCCTAGCCGCTAGAGCCCTGAAAACAGGGCGATTGCAAAAACCGGGAAAGAACCCCACCCTCGCGCTCTTGAATCGGCGGTTCGCGTTCCTGGAGGCATACGCCTGTGCCTGGACGGTTCCCCTCTGAGAGTCAACCTTGGTTCCTGACATTTTTGGATATGGCAAGGCCGCCCAAGCACATCAGGAACCACCCTCGGAAAATGCCCAAGGTGTCCGAATTTATTTAGGGCAACAGACAGTTTCAAGGTGCGCTACTGCATAGAGGCCGGAAGATAATTCTAATAATAATTAGAATCAATATTATACAAACTAAATTGACACACCATGCGAAGAGTATCATACTCTCATACGGCGAAGGGAGAATGACGTAGCGCACTGTTGCGTTCGGAAGATTTCCTATGTTGATCGAATCGCTCCATGAAGAACGAATTGCGCCCAAGGAGATCAAGAGGCAACTGGAGCGACTTCAGAGCAGCCCACTCTTCAGTCTCAGCCACCGCTATCCGAAATTTCTGAACTACATAGTCAACAAAACACTGGAAGGCCGTCAGGACGATCTCAAGGAAAGAACCATTGGGGTTGAGGCATTTGGCCGCTCCCCCGATTATGACTTGAATGAAGACCCTATCGTCCGGGTTACTGCTGGCGAAGTCCGCAAGCGCCTAGCCCAGTATTACTACGAGGCTGAGCATCAGGAAGAGGTGCGGATCGAACTGCATCGGGGATCCTACATTCCAGATTTCAAGTTCTTTACAGCTGAGAACGCTGAACAGCCCGCCGAGCCTGCCACTATCGAGATTCTTCGTCCAGCGGTAGTTCGGGCGCTGAAGTTCGACAGGATTCCGGCGCTTTCCGCTTCTTTTCTGAAGAGGGTGCCCCCTTGGATATTCCTCGGTCTTGCCTTTTTATGGGCGGCTGCCGGTGTTCGTTTCCTGATGCTGCGGCCATCGCCTCTTGAAGAATTCTGGCAGCCGATAACTGATACAGACTGTCCGGTCCTGATCTCGGTTGGATCTGTGATGGCCCTCGTGCATCCCCAATCCTCCACTTCCGGAGGATCGAGTGTCGGAGAGCACCCTCTTTATTCCGATCCTGTCGCTCTCGCCGATACGATAGCCATTTCAACCCTCCAGCAGGTTCTTGCCAGCCATAATAAGGTGAGCAGCATTCAATCTTCAGCGGAGACGACGTTTTCGGATCTGCAGCGAGGGCCGGTCATTCTCGTCTCCGGCTTCAACAATCCATGGACCATGCGCCTGACCGACCCCCTGAAATTTCACTTTATCCGTCTGGAACCCTCTGTATTTGAAATTCAGGATCGCGCCGAGCCCGATAGTAAAAAATGGGCGATCAATACCTTGACGCCATTTACAGAAATGAATCGCGACTTCAGCCTTATCGCCCGCATTCACGACCCTACCACTGACCAGATCATCATGGTTTCCGCCGGCATCGGGGAAAACGGGACAATAGCAGCAGCCGAATTTCTTTCTACTGGAAAATACTTTAAGGAACTGAAAGATAAGCACCAATTGCCGCGTAGAGGACAGAACTTCGAGGCAGTGATTGAGACCCAAATTATTAATGGAAAACCTGGACCTCCTCGAACTGTGGCAACCTATGCGTGGTGAAAGGACGAATCGCAACAGGGGATATTGACCTTGCCCCCCAACGTCCCCTTAGTCATCATGGAGTGACCGGTCCTCTGCGCGGACCGTGGGTTAGGCTTTGATTCAGGAGTGAATCACAGTTCAGAGCCACAAGCGGAGAGAAACCGGTCATGAAAGAAAATGTACGATTTTTGGGCTTGGATGTCCATGCCGAAACGATACCGGAACTGCATTACCGATGGCAGAGAGAACGCGCAAGCCGGTTGCATTGGCAATGGCTTCCTCCCTGCGCCGCTTCTCCTGTTCGGCCTTGAATTGCGCATCGTTGGCGCTTGCACCGTTGGCCTTCTTGGGATGATGCACGGGGCAAGCGGGATTGGCGCAGACTTTGTACATCGTGCCAATCTCGCTGCCCTCGGTGACGATGGCAGCGGTGGTGAACTTGCACACCTTGAACTCCGGGCGCTTTGCCTCGTCGTTGGACTTCGGTGTGTCGTCACGGATGGCGGTGTACTTGTTGCGTGGCAACTCCGGGCTACCTTCCTTCTGCGTCCCGTAAGCCGTGCTGATCTGGACAAGCTGCGGTTTGGCGGCAATGGTCTTCGCCACCTGTGCCGAGACTTTCGCTTGGTAGCATTTGGGATCGACGCAGCGGTCACCATCGAGAATCATTTCGTGCAGTGCAGACTCTATATCGAGCCGAGGTAGGGCAGTACAGGCTATACACCATGCAGGTGGAAGAGTGGCTGCACTCCCTGCCGCTCGCGCCGGCCTCGAAGACAAAGCTGAAGAGCGCTTTTTCTGTGCTCTACAGCCACGCCATCCGGTGCGAGTGGATCACGTTCAATCCCATCAGCAAGGTCCGTACCTCGTCGAAGCGTCTTCGCGAGAAGGATGTTCTCAGTCCGGAAGGATTTCAAGCCCTGCTGGAGCAGCTTTCTGTGCGGGACCAAGCGATGGTTCTGCTGGCAGGGAGCACTGGGCTCCGGTGGTCAGAGATGATTGCCTTGACCTGGGCAGACGTGAATATCCAAGGCCGCCGATGATGACATGCGACTGACTGTATCCGGAGCCGCCGCCCGAGATGAGGCACGAGCCGCCTCCGGTGCCAAGCGAACTGGGAGCCTTGACTTCGGCATCCATGTAGCTCAACTTGCCGAAGAGCGAGGATTTGGGATCGATCTGCCAGGAAATCTTCTCGTCAAAGGAGAAGCGGTCCAGGCTGTCAATGCCAGAGACGGAATAGTTGTTTGAGGTTCCAGACAGATTGGCGTGGGGAATGAGCGCAAGCATCTTGAGCGCGGCAGGGCTGATGCCCGACTCGACCGCGTTCTTGCCATCGGTATTCTCACTGGCAAAGCTGGCACGCCCGGTAGCGGAAAGGCGGCTCCACCATGAGCAACACTCACACCGGCCAGAACGTCGATTCTCCGCCATTGCCAAATGCCGAAGCACATCCTATCAGCCGCGCCAAAACGGTAGCGACCCGGCTCTTTGTTGAGGCGCTGACCGAGGTCGAATTGGCGGCCAAACGAGACGAAAAATCGCTGGCCGAATGGCTCCGCGATACCATCCTGCGGGAAGCGAGGCCGCGTCCCGTCGATCCGTTTGAACAGATACTGGCAGAGATTTCTGCCTGCCGCGTCCTCTCCGGACAGATCGCCCAGCAAGTGAGCCAGTCAAGACAGGAGATTCCCCGGCTGGTCAGCCAGTCCGCCGACCAAGCGCTGGCGCGTGTCGAGGACGTAACAGTGAAGGCCATCCGCAATGTGACGGTCAGCGGAGTGGGCGCGAAGATCGAGCCCATCGCCGGCCGGCTGGCGACGATCGAGAATGAACTCCAGATGCTGAATAGATTCTCTGAGCGCGCGGAGGAAGCTGCAACCTCCGGGAGTAGTTTTAGCGGAATCTTCCAATGGCAACAGCTTGCCGTCGCCGTGCTTGCCGGTATCGTGATCGGTGTCGGCGGTTCGTGGTACTTTGCCAGCCGCCCGCTCAAAGAAGCGGCAGACTACATCTTGCAGCTTAAAGAGAATCCGGTCTCACCGCAGAATGCGCCTCAAAGCACGCCGCCTGCTCCCCGCCATCCCATACGGAATCAGAAGCCGAAAAGCATCCAGGGGACTCAGCCGCAGTAATTTGGACCGAAAGGCGCACATCATGCTTTCCATCTCTCCAGCACTTTCGGCCGGCCAGGCGCGGACATACCACGCGCGGGAGTTTGTTTCAAGTGAGCAGAACTACTGGAGCCGTGACCAGCATGGGTTCAGCGAGTGGCAGGGCAAGCTAGCCGAAGAGTGGGGCCTTTCCGGAGCCGTCGGTTCCGAGCACTTCGCCCGCCTGAGCGAGGGCCAGCACCCGGAGACCGGGGCGCAGCTCATCCGGCATCAGCCCCAACGGACCTACGATGGCAAGTTTGGCAGGGAAGTGACCAGCGTCGAGCATCGGGCCGGGTGGGATGCGACCTTTTCCGCGCCGAAGTCGGTTTCGCTCACCGCCCTGGTAGGCGGCGATGACCGTGTGCGTGTGGCGCACCGGGAGAGTGTCCGCGCGGCCCTGGCTGAGCTGGAGCGGTATACGCAAGCGCGCATCGGCAACGTCCATGCGCCGGAGACGACGGGAAAGTTCATTGCCGCGACCTTCGAGCACGACACCGCCCGGCCCGTCGAAGGCTATGCCGCGCCGCAACTTCATACCCATGCGGTGATCTTCAACGTCACCGAGAGAGAGAATGGCCTTCCCCGCGCTCTTCAGCCCCAGGAGCTTTTCGCTTCGCAACGCTATGTCACGAATGTTTACCGCGCGGAGCTGGCCGTCCGGCTCCAGAATCTCGGCTACACGCTTGAACCCGGCGAGTTTGGCCAGCCTGAAATCAAGGGCTACACGAAGGAGTATATGGCGGCCAACAGCTTGCGCCGGGAGCAGGTGAAAGACCATCTTCGCAGCACCGGCTTTGACGGACCGGCTGCCGCGCAGATCGCGGCGCACCGGACGCGCGATGCCAAGCAACTGATTTCTCCGGAAGAGGTCTTGCGGCAGCATCGGGCGCTGGCCGCGCAGCACGGCCATCAAGCGGATCGCGTGGTGGCCGAGGCGCGCGAGCGCGGACAGCGGCACGCATATGAACCCGGCATGAATCGAAGCACGGGGGCCGCCCAGGAGGCCGTGACCTATGCCCGCGATCAACTCTTCGAGCGTTCGGCAGTCCAGAGCGAACGCTCGATTCTGACGGAGGCGCTTGGCAGGAGCCTGGGCAAGGCGAACTTTGCCCAGGTCCGGCAAGAGTTCGACCGCAGGGTCCAGGCGGGCGAGTTTCTCACCGTCGAGCATGGACCAAAGCACAAGGGCCGGCAATACACCACCGCGGCCATGCTGCGCATGGAGCGGGAAATCGTCGCGCGCCTTGAGGAGGGCAACCGGCGCGGTTCCGGCGATCCGATGCTGGTTTCGTCCCAGGCGCGCATCAATGCCGAGGACCGCCATCCGGAGCTGAATGCCGGGCAGCGCCAAGCCGTCGATGAGATATTTCTTTCGCGTGAGAAGGTCGTTGGCTTGGATGGTCTCGCCGGCACGGGCAAGACCACGACGTTGGCGGTGATCCGCGAAGGCGCAGAGGCGGAAGGGTACAAGGTCGAGGGTTTCGCGCCCACATCCCGCGCAACGCAAAAGCTGGCCGAGGCCGGAATCGAGACTTCCACGTTGCAAAAGGAACTGGCGCGCCGGCCAGGGCCGGATACCGGGGCGCGGCGGCTTTACGTGCTCGACGAATCCTCGCTCGCCTCCACCAAGCAAATCCACGAGTTTCTGAACCGGCTTCATCCGAACGACCGCGTTCTGATGGTTGGCGACCGGCGGCAGCATGAGGCGGTCGAGGCCGGGCGGCCCTTTGCGCAGCTCCAGGAAGCGGGCATGAAGACGATCAAGCTGGAGCAGATCGTTCGCCAGAAAGACCCGGAGCTGAAACAGGTGGTCGAGCAGCTCGCGCATGGAGAAGTGGGGAAAGCCGTACAGGGGTTGGAGCGGCAGGGCCGCGTTCACGAGGTGAAAGACCCGGCCGAGCGCGTCGCGGCGATTGCCCGCGAGTACGCGCGATCGCCGGAGAGCACGCTGGTTGTCTCGCCCGACAACCGCTCCCGCGCGGAGATCAACCGGGCAATTCACGCCGAGATGCAGGGACGTGGCCTTGTCGGCAGGGAAGAGCATCGCGTGCAAACGCTGGTTCCGCGCCAGAACCTCACCGGCGCGGACCGCGCCTGGGCCGCGCGGTATGAGGTGGGCGACGTGCTGCGCTATTCGCGGGCATCGAAGGAAACAGGCATCGGAAAAGGCGAGTATGCGCGGGTGAAAGAGATCGATGCTGTCAACAACCGGCTGACGGTGGAGTTGAAGAACGGCACGTTGCGGAGCTACGATCCGCGCCGGCAGCAGGGCGTCTCTGTCTATCGGGAGGAGCCGCGCAATTTTTCCGTGGGCGACCGCATCCAGTTCACCGCGCCGGCCAACGATCTGAAGGTGACCAACCGCGAGTTGGGGGTCATCGAAAGTATAGGCCGGGATGGGCGAATGAGCCTCAAGCTGGACGGCGGCCACGAGGTTTCGCTTGACCCGCGCCAGCATCCGCATCTCGATCATGGCTACGCGGTCACGAGCCATTCCAGCCAGGGGCAGACCGCCGAGCGGGTGCTCATCAACGTGGACACCGAGCTGGGCGCGCGGGATCTGCTCAACAACCGCATGGCCTATGTGGCCGTTTCGCGCGGCGCGCACGATGCGCAGATCTTCACCAACGATCGCAAAAAGCTGCCCGCCGCGTTCGGGCATGACGTTTCCCACATGAGCGCTTATATGCATGAGATGAGGCAAGAGCGGGAAATCGCGCCGCAACAACAGAAGATTGCGCCACGGCACGAGCAGAGCTTAGATATGGGCTTGGGTATTTAATCAAAAATCTGGTCTTACTACGGCAACCCATTCGGGGGTGACGTGTCCACCCCATGCCCATGCGGAGCATGGCGGGCTTTTGCTGGTCGTGACGAGGATGCTGGAGGAGCCTCAGAAGCAAGCAAGCCGCCCCGGAAGACGGCTCGCTGCGATACTCACTTTTGGTTGGAGGTCTTAACCCTGCGCCTGCGAAACCCGTTTAGGAAAACTTTTACGCCGATGAAGAACCATACGATTGAAAGCACACCGATCCCCCACCAGTGCTTTTGGTATGCCCCCGCTAACCAACCAACGCCACCCAAAATAAATACGATGCCAAACGACCAAGCCGCGACTCGCTGAACCAATGGGGCGTCGGGATTTCCTTTCCACAAGAACTCGTTGACGCCTTGGCTATTTATTAGAGCATCGGGCCAAACAGTATTGCTCTGTTTTGTCCTGATGTCCTCGATGAGCCGATTGCGTCTTGAGTTTTTAGCCCTAGTTTCCGTTGCTCGCCTATTACTGTGCAAAGCATCCCCCTGACGAAAAAACATAGTCAATGGCTGCACACTTACGCTTTCTTCCTGACGAAGGCCGCTATCATGCGATAAGCAAGCCATCCCAACCCCAAGTAAATCAGTCCATTTATAGCAGCGGCTATCCACAAGTGCCAGGCATGAGCATTTCCGCCTATACCCATTGAGCCGAGGATTCCCGGCATAATGAGAACAAAAATGAAGCTCTGCGCAGCACCGATAATGGGATTCTCTGAGATTACCGATAGTCTCTGAATCGAGAGCGTTAGGCCTACGAACAGTCCCCCTATTGCCATAGCAACGAGCAATCCATAGCTCATGGGAAAGACCCTTCTTCTGGAGTTCATCAATCCTACTGATCGCATGTAGTTTGACCTCCAGCGGTCACGCAGGCCCTTGGCTGTTTTATCTGCTGTGTCAACATCCAGTTAAACTGGTTTCCGAAGATTCGATTAAAGAGTGCTTGGGCAGCTTTTTTGGCGGCGGCCATTTGAGCAGCGTTAGCGTGAATCTCTCGCGCAACATGTGACAGCGTTTCCTTGCTGTACTTTGGCTTGTTTGCCCATGGTTGTTCGCCTTGGTGCGCAGGAGATGTCCTATCAGTTGTTGTGTGAAGGGCGTTTCCAAAGGCAGTCAGTGCAGCAGGAGCAATTCCACTGTGCCCAGATGCTTCCCAATCTGCTTGGGCTTGCTGGGCAGCTTGAACCTGATCGGATATGTAGTCATCTGCCATTTGCCTTGCGTCCGCAGGATTCTGATTTGTTGTAGCGTCACTCATTCCATGCTCATAAGAGTTTGCTGGATTTTGTTGACCTGGCCCAAAATCCATGTTCCAGCTCGCATCTTTTAGTCCCTGCAAATCCTGCTTGCTCATTCCTGGAAATGACTCATCAATAATCTCGTTGTGAATGAAGAAAGGCCACATTCCGTTACGATCAGCAACGGTCAGAGGATTGTTCACTGCATAGACGTAGCGATTCCAGGTCTGCGGCAAGTAAATATCTACACCGAGGTTTGACGGATCAGGACTCATCCAACGCCCCATCGCACTGCTGTAGTACCTTGCTCCGAAGTAGTCGTTTCCTGATTCGGAGTCACGTTCTTTGCCGGTGAAGTGGTGTTCGGTGGGGGTGGTGGTCGAGCCGGTGCAACTGAGGCCATCGCCGAAGGGGAGGCTGGAGCAGGTCTGCTCGACCACGCCCAGCTCGTCGGTCTGCACGCGCCGCGTGCCCAACGGGTCGTCCAGGTAGAAGTGTAGGCCCTTGCCCGTCATGTCATAGGTCACCAGCAACTTGCCGCCTGCCCAGACGTTGGTGTGCGACCAAGTGGATGTGCCACCACTCACGGACATTTCCGTGACCTGCTCGCCGGAGGGGCCGAGGACGTAGTCGTTAGTTGTGGTGAAGCCGTTGACGCCAGGATCGCAACTCCACTTGGTGATGGTTCCCTTGGCCACACGCCGTTCCTCGGCGTCGTAGACGTATTGCGTATAACTTCCCGTGATAGCTCCGCTGGCCATTGCGCAGAGCCTCCCCTCGGCGTCATAGAGGTACGAGTTACCATTAACAAGGTCGTAAGTAACATTGCCCGCCGCATCATGAGTTCGCGTTGATAGCCGGTTGTTGTAAGACGCGCTCTGCGGTGTCGAAGTTGACTGCGCATTGTCATTGGCACCCGTCGTGCAGGGCGTCGTGCTGGCTGTAGAATACGCTTCCAGGAGGCGGTTGCCAAACGCGTCATAGGTCCAGCAGCCATACAGATCGGCATAACTGCCGGAGACGCCGGTCACCGCCGTGTTTTGCGTCGAGGTTAGCCGGTTCAGCGAGTCGTAGCCGAAGGACCAGCTTCCCATCACCGAGTCCGTGTGCGACTTGCGCTTGCGCCGTCGCGCGGCCTCGGGTAGCGGACCGCTGGAGATCTCAGTTTCGATCTCGTCGTTTGATACAGCAGGCTCAAGATCGAGTAACTTCAACTGCAGATCGGATAACTTCTCGGATCGCGAGCCGTACTTGCGGAAGCGCTCCAAGCGAAGTGCTTCTTCTAGCTTCTGGATATTCAACTCAGACTGAGCAATGATTTGATCCTTCGCCGAGATAACTCGATTCTTCGCCTCCACCTGTTCTTCTAACTGCGCCATGACGGCCGCAACAACCGGGTCGAGAACAGCAGGAAAAGAGGATTTTGAAGCGGGGTTCATCTGCTTCTATTATTGCAAATAAAGATGTGAATAAGTCATCGCATCGCCTGTATTCATGCGCTTTTCTTCATAGGTTACGTTGCTCCTATAACCACCTCGCGCCGATACCACTTCCGCTTCGTCGTCATGGTCAGATCGATGCCGCCAATCAACAGTGCAAGCTCTTCGCGCGTCAATTGCGCACGGCATCTTCGGATATCGGCCAATGCAATCGCCCCTTCTCCATGCGCCGCGCACAGGCCCAAAGGCTTGATCCATCGAAGAACAGAATCTTCATCCTATCTCTTCGCTTATTCGCAAACAGGAACAGATGGCCGCTTTGCGGATCCTGCTGTAACTGACCGGCGGCAAGAGCATACAGCCCATTGAACCCAAACCTCATGTCCGTCACGCCGGTGGCCACGAAGATGCG
>Ga0224529_1001182_pt1 | contig 16616 bp, 16 predicted proteins | sample CBST50metaG_FD_179893 | JGI IMG/M metagenome (GOLD analysis project Ga0224529, IMG submission 179893) | Peat soil microbial communities from Stordalen Mire, Sweden - C.B.S.T50 | ecosystem: Environmental > Terrestrial > Soil > Wetlands > Peat | place: Sweden: Norrbotten County, Stordalen Mire... | reverse complement strand
GACTGGGTGGGCGCGGCGGGGTGGGAAGACGCACGGGAATCTCTTCCAGCGAGTTCAGCAGCTCGCGGCAGAAATCGTCGATGGCCGAGGCAAACACCCTGATCCGTGCAGAGAACTGGTTGTAGGCAATCACGGCGGGTACGGCCACAAACAGGCCGGCCGCGGTGGTGATGAGCGCCTCAGAGATGCCCGGTGCAACAGCCCTGAGCGTAGCCGATCCGGCCGTGCCCAACCCGTGGAAGGCGTCCACAATGCCCATCACCGTGCCGAAGAGACCAACGAACGGGCTGACGGAGGCGATGGTTGCCAGCCAGGTGAGCCGCCGTTCCAGGTTGGTTACGGCCTCACTGGCAGCGGTTTGTGCGGAGCGCTCCAGCGGAACCAGGTTGCGCGGCGGTCCGGAGCCGCCGGTCTGCCGCTTGTAGGTTTCGTAGACATCCTCGAAGACCTGGGCCAGCGGGCTCGCCTTGTATTCGGCGGTGAGCGCGGAGATCTCCTGAAGGCGGGTGGCCTTGCGGAAGGCGCGGATAAAGCGGCGGCTCTCCTTGGTGGCCTTGCCGAAGGCGGAGCTCTTGCTCAAAATCACGGTCCACGAGTAGATGCTGGCAATCAGCAGCAGCGCCAGCACGCACAACGCCACAGCCCCCATTTTGGAAACCATTTCAACCAGCGCGCTCGACCCCGGAGACCATGACGGCACTCCCGGAACCGCATCGCTGTCAGCCTGCGACATCAAGACAAAAACAGCAGCAAAAATCGGCATGTCACCTCATATTCAACGGTATCAGACCAGATGGCCCTCTCCAAGTTATCGATATGGTCCCTCCAGACGCTTGCGGGCGCATCGGCAGGCCCGGAAGCGCACCGTTCATGGTATGCTGCGCTCGGATTCCCGTTGCGCTTTTTGTTGCCTGCGAGCCAAATCATGACGCGTGGCAGCCGGAGGTTTACGGGGTACGAATTGCTGTTGGAACACCGGAGTTGCTTGCGGACTCCAAGAGGCTCGCCGAAAAATGCTCGTCGAACTGCGCGCTGAAAACTACGCCGTCATCGATCACGCCATTGCCGTTTTTGGCCCTGGGCTCAACCTGCTCACGGGCGAAACCGGCGCGGGCAAGTCCATCCTGGTGGACGCGCTGGCCCTGCTGATGGGTGGCAAATCCTCGGCCGAAGTGGTGCGCCACGGCGCGGAAAAGGCCGTGGTGGCCTGCGTCTTCGAGTCGACACTGGGCGCGGAGACCATTCTGGAAGAAAACGGCATCGACTCAGAAGGAAACGAGATTATTTTGCGCCGGGAGATTCTTTCCACGGGCAAGGGACGAGTTTTTGTGAACAACCAGCCGGCCACCGTGGCCGTGCTCAAGCAACTGGCCCCGGAGTTGGCGCTTGTCCATGCCCAGACCGAGACGCTGACCAGCTTCGATCAGACGCAGCAGCGCATTTTGCTCGACCGCTTTGGAGGGCTTTCGACAGAGGCCGCGGCGGAGTCCCACGCACGCTGGCGCGAAGCGGCGACCAAACTGGACGAACTGCTGCAGGGCGAGCAGGATCGGCTGCGCATGGTGGATCTGTGGAGCTATCAGCGCAAGGAGATCGCCGGGGCGCATCTGGAAGCCGGCGAGGACGACGCCCTGGAGACGGAAAAACGCGTACTGGCGAATGCGGAAAAGCTGTACGCCGCGGCGACGGGGGCCTTCGAGCAGCTTTATGAAGGCAGCGCCTCGGCCGAGGGCGCCCTGCGCGCCGCTCTGCGCAATGTGGAGGAACTGGCCCGCTACGACTCGCGCTTTACCGAGGCGGCACAGCAACTGGAGTCCGCCCGCGCCACCGTGGGCGACGTGAGCGCCAGTCTCCGCGACTACGCCGAAGGGATCAATGCCTCACCCGAGCGGCTGGAAGAGATTGAGGACCGCCTGGCCCTGCTTGACAGGCTCAAGCGCAAGTATGGCAAGACAGTGGCCGAGGTCGCTGAATTTGGCGAGGATGTTGCACGCAAGCTGGCCGAGGTGGAAGACCGCGACGAGATTCTCAAGGAGTTGCGCGCCGATCTCGATGAAGCGGCAAAGATCTACAGGGCCGCCGCAACCGCCCTCAGCGCCGAGCGCAAAGCCGCCGCAGGCAAACTGGCCAAACTGGCCGAGGCGCAGATCAACTCGCTGGCCATGAAGGTCCGCTTCGATGTGGCCGTCACCGCGACCGAAAATCAACCCCACTGGACTGCGGCCGGGTGGGACGAGGTCGAATACCGCATCGCCACCAACCCCGGCGAACCGCTCAAGCCGCTGCACGAGATTGCCTCAGGCGGCGAAATGTCCCGCGTGATGCTGGCTCTCAAAGTCAGCGTGGAAGAGGGCGCGGTAAAGCCGAAGAAGAAGACGCCTACTCCCCGTACCCTGGTCTTCGACGAAATCGACATCGGCATCGGCGGCCGCGCGGCTGAAGCTGTGGGGCAGAAGCTCAAATCGCTCAGCCGTGGCCAGCAGGTTTTGTGCGTCACCCACCTGCCCCAGATCGCGTCGTTCGCCGACCAGCACTTTGTAGTGGAAAAGCGCGAGGCCGACGGCCGCACCAAGATGCAGATTCGCCTGCTTGACGACCGGGCGCGCACCCACGAAGTCGCCCGCATGTTATCCGGCGCAACGGTGACGGAAACCAGTTTGCAGCACGCCGCGCAGATGATTGCGGGGAGCCGGTAGGAGAGATTGGAACCGCAAATGGGCGTAATTTTCTTGATGGTTTATACCGAAGTGGGCATAATATGGAAATGAGCGAAACGCTCAGGGCGTTGCGCTGGATTGGTTCTGCGAAGAAGGATCTGCAGGCCATGCCGGATGAGGTGCAGCAGGGTTTTGGCTTTGCCTTGTATAACGCCCAGATTGGTTTGCTTCATCCGGACGCAAAACCTCTCAAAGGATTCGGCTCGGCTGGAATTCTGGAGATTGTCGAAGATTGGCGCGGCAACGCATATCGGGCGGTCTACACGGTGCGCTTTGCAAAAGCGGTTTACGTCTTGCACTGTTTCCAGAAGAAGTCGAAACACGGAATCGAGACTCCCGCGACGGATATGAATTTGATTCGTGCGCGACTGAAGGAAGCCGAGGCGCTGGCGAAAGGAGTTGAGCAATGAATAATTCAGAAAAGAGCATGAATGTCTATGAGCAGTTGGGCTTTCCAGATGCGGAGGCGATGCTCGTCAAAGCGCAACTTGTCTCGCAGATAGCGGAGATTCTGCGCGAACGGGGATGGAGCCAGCAGCAAGCAGCAAAGGTGCTGGGGCTGACTCAGCCCAAGCTATCCAAGATGCTTCGCGGTCAGTTTCGCGGCATCAGCGAGATGAAGATGATGGACTGTCTGCTCCGGTTGGGACGGGCCGTGAAAATTGTTGTGGGGCCTGAGGGCGAAGGCGCGGACGAGCGCATTGAAGTGGTGGCTGCGTAAAAGCGAGACTATGAAGAGAGGGTTCCCAGGGCCGCTGACGCCGCAGTTGCAGGCCGATCTCGATGCTTTGGCCGCAATGCCGGAGAGTGAGATCGACACCGCCGATATGCCTCCCATCACCGATTGGAGCCATGCGGTGCGTGGGCCGGGTGTTCCAGAGCCTCGCATTCGCCCTACAATCCCTACAAAGGGGAGGTCATCTTGAGAACCATTCGACACAAATGCCTCTGCGTTTTCGCTCTTGCTCTCTTCGCGCTGGTTTCCATTGCCACAGGCCGCGCGCAGCAACTCTCGCCGAAGCTGCAGAACGCTGTTGGGCACTGGCAGATCGTCGGCAGCGACGGCAAACCCGGAGGCCAGGCGGAAACCTAACTGGTGAACGGCATGCTCTTTGGCCGGGTCACGCAGGTGCGTTCGGGGCGCAGCGAGCGCGACGTGTGCGACAAGTGTTCCGGCGAACTCAGGAACCAGCCCATCCTGAAGATGGTCTTCATGCGGAACTTTCATCCCGACGGAGACGACTGGGTGGATGGGAGCGTGGTGGACCCGGAGAACGGGAAGGAATACAAGGGCAAGATCTGGGTTGTTGGCAGAGACGAGCTCCATCTGCGCGGCTTTATCGGCATCTCCTTGTTTGGGCGGACCGAGACCTGGGTGCGGATGCACTGAGGAGAGCGCACTTGCCAGGCTCGGACTCCAGGGCGATTGCAGGAAGGGCAATCACGCTCATGAATGGGATTCGATCCGCCCCTCCGGGGCGGGTTCATCCAACTGAAACGCATTCCCAGGGCTCCGCCCTGGGCTATTTTCGTCGCCTCCCGCCGGGAGGCGCGCCGAGGTGATCTTGCTCAAGGGCAAACCGGACCGGATTCGGCAACAAAGAAGGTTGATGCGATTGCCCTGGCCCCTGACCCCTGTTTCCTGTTCCCTGGGTCTGCACATTGGTATACTGGCAGTGTGACCACAACGCTGCTCGATTCCATCTCGAACGGTACCCACGCCGAGACTTCCCCCAGTCAGAAACGGGTGTTGTTGCTCAAGCCGCGCGGCTTTTGCGCTGGTGTGGTGCGCGCGATCGACATTGTGAAGATCGCTCTGGAAACCTTTGGCGCGCCCATCTATGTGCGCCGGGAGATTGTACACAACCGCTATGTTGTAAATGAGTTGGCAGAAAAAGGCGCGATTTTTGTTCATGAAATCGACGACGTGCCCGACGGCCAGCGCGTCATCTACTCCGCGCACGGAGTTTCGCCCGCGGTGAGGGCGTTGAGTAAGGGCCGCAACCTGAAGGTGATTGACGCCACCTGTCCGCTGGTGACCAAGGTGCATATCGAGGCGGTCAAGTTTGCCCGGCAGGGTTATTCGCTGGTGTTGATCGGGCACCGCGACCACGACGAAATCGAGGGCACGCTGGGCGAAGCGCCGGAAGCGACCCAGGTGGTGTCGAATGTGCGGGAGGCCGCGGCTCTTCAAGTGCCCGATCCAGACCGCGTGGCTTATTTGACTCAGACCACCCTGAGCCTGGATGAGGCGCGGGATATTATCCACGCGCTCAAGGAGAAGTTCCCCAACATCGTCGGACCCCACTCGCAGGACATCTGCTATGCCACCGAAAACCGTCAGGTGGCGGTGCGGAACGTGGCGCACAATGCCGGATTGGTGTTGGTGGTGGGATCGACCAACAGCTCCAACTCCAACCGGCTGGTGGAGGTTTCGCGCAATCTGGGAACGATCGGCTATCTGATTGACAACTCTCAGGCCATCGACCCCAAGTGGCTACAGGGCGTGACTACGGTTGCAGTGACGGCAGGCGCGTCGGCTCCCGAGGTGCTGGTGGAGGACGTAGTGAATTATTTGCGTCAAAACGGCTTTGACAGCGTCGAAGAAGTAGAAGTAATGCCGGAAAATGTTCGTTTCGGATTACCGCCGGAGATTGTGCAGGCCATTGGCGGCGCAGGCGGGGCCGAGGCTGTGCCTGTCCGTTGAAAAGACACAGGGATCAGGGGAATAGGTCTCAAGAGCGAGACTTGGCGCACCCGGCGCCCGGCAATTATTAGCGCGTTTTCGGAAATGGTGTAGACCGAAATTGTGTTTGGTATCCCACCCTTTCCGCAGGAAAAAGCGGAAAGGATGGGGCACGGAAGTCTACAGCAAAAGCCAAAATGCTCTAGCGCATTTTCAGAGATTCAGAGATGGTGTGATGCAGTGCGAATGCGAACTTTCTCGCTTTCCACCCTTCGCAAAAGACGCGGCGAAGGATGGGGCGCCCACATTACATAAACCGTGAAAATGCTCTAAATTGCGTACAGTTCCAGGTTATTCAGTTAGAGTAGCGGGATGGTTGGGAGATCGGTATTGTGCGGATGCCGCAGATGCGGGTTTCCTGGAGAAGAACTGAGGCGTTTCAAAATCGCATGAAGCTAGAGCAGAGGAAGAAACAATCAGCGGTACCGAGATTTGGCCGGCTGGACGCGGACATGGCGGATGTGGAGTCGGCCATTGCGCAGTCGCGGGAGTTCCTTCTCTCCCAGCAGCACCCCGATGGGTACTGGTGCGGGGAGCTGGAAGGCGACTCGATGCTCGAGGCCGAGTACATCCTGATGCATACGCTGCTGGAAAGCGGAGACCCCGCGCGGCTTCAGCGCGCCTTCGCCGAGATGATGCGCTACCAGTGCGAGGATGGCAGTTGGAATATCTATCCCGGTGGGCCGGGCAATATCTCGCGGTCGGTGGAGTGCTACGCAGCGGCGAAGATCATGGGGCTGGGCGCGGACGATCCGCGCATGGCCAAATGCCGCGGGTGGGTTCTGGCGCATGGGGGCGTGGTGGAGTGCAATACCTTCACCAAGATGTATCTCTGCTCGCTGGGCGAGTACGACTATGACGCCGTTCCCGCTGTTCCGCCGGAGATTGTTCTCTTTCCGAAGTGGTTCTACTTCAATATCAACGAGATTTCATCGTGGTCGCGTTCGATCCTGGTTCCGCTGGCGATCATGTACGCGCGCAAGCCGTTCAAGAAACTGCAACCCGAGCAGGGAATCGACGAATTGTTCGTGGGTGGTCGCGCCAAGGCGAATCTTCGCTTGCACTGGGACCGCAAGTCGATCGTATCCTGGCGTAATTTTTTTATTGCGTTGGACAGGGTTCTTCATCTGGTTGAAGCGGTTCACATCCGTCCGCTGCGCACACTGGCCCTGAAACGCGCTGAGAAGTGGCTGCTGGAACGGCTGGAGATGAGCGATGGGTTGGGCGCAATCTATCCGGCCATGTTGAATGCCATCATCGCGCTACGCTGCCTGGGCTACTCCGAGGACGACCCGCAGGTGATTCGCGCCCGCGATGAGTTTGAGAAGCTGGGCATCGAGGAGCCGGCCAATGAAGACATGCCGGAGCCGACCTTCCGCATGCAGCCCTGTGTTTCACCTGTCTGGGATACGGCGCAGGCGGTTTTTGCCCTGGGCGAGGCCGGCGTACCGCGCAACGATCCGCGCCTGCTCAAGGCCGTGGATTGGATGCTGTCAAAGGAAGTTCGCCACAGGGGTGACTGGGCCGCGAAGGTGCCTAACACCGAGCCGGGCGGCTGGTACTTCGAATTCAACAACGAGTTCTATCCCGACACCGACGACACCGCGCAGGTGCTGATGGCGCTGAACAAGGTGGACAACCCCCGCGAGCGCTATCAGCACCAGGTGGTGCAGCGCGCCATCGACTGGGAGTGGGCCATGCAGTGCAGAAATGGCGGCTGGGGCAGCTTCGACAAAGACAACACCAAGATGATCTTCCAGTACATTCCATTTGCGGATCACAACGCGATGCTGGACCCGCCGACGGTGGATATTACCGGGCGCATTCTGGAGATGCTGGCGACCTATGGCTTTACGCGCGACGACAAGCGCGTGGAGAAGGCAGTGAAGTTCATCCTCAGCGAGCAGCAGCCGGATGGAAGCTGGTTTGGGCGTTGGGGCGTGAACTACATCTACGGGACATTCCTGGTGCTGCGCGGACTGGACGCCATTGGCGTGGATCATCTGGAGCCGCAGATACAACAGGGCGCGGAATGGATTCGCATGGTTCAGAATTCCGATGGCGGCTGGGGCGAGACCTGCGGCAGTTACGACGACCCGGATACGCGCGGCGAGGGGCCGAGTACCCCGTCGCAGACGGCCTGGGCGCTGCTTGGCCTGCTGGCCGCCGGCGATGACCGCTCCGATTCTCTGGCCAAGGGCGTTCGCTGGCTGCTTACCCGCCAGGAAGCGGATGGAAGCTGGGACGAATCCATGGGAGAAGGAAAGATTCGCCAGAGTATCATCACAGGAACGGGCTTCCCCAGGGTCTTTTATCTGGCCTACACCATGTATCGCCAGTACTTCCCGTTGCTGGCTCTCACAGGCTACCAACGGGCTATGGAGCGCGCCTCGTAAGGCTGCGCCGGAGGTATCATCGAGATGGCTGTTCCGATCTCCCAGATGTGGACGGTTTCAACCTATGTGCTGAAGAAGAAGCTGACCGGCAACAAGCAATTTCCGCTGGTGCTGATGCTGGAGCCGCTCTTCCGCTGTAGTCTGGCTTGCGCCGGCTGCGGCAAGGTGCAATATCCGCCTCACATCCTCAAGAAGCAACTCACGCCGGAGGAGTGTTTTGCCGCGGTGGATGAGTGCGGCGCGCCGATGGTCTCGATCCCCGGCGGGGAACCGCTGCTGCACCCGCAGATTGTCGAAATCGTCAACGGCCTGATAGCGCGCAAGAAGTACATCTACCTCTGCACCAACGCGCTGGAACTCAAGCGGCGGCTGCCGGAGTTCACGCCGTCAAAGTATCTTACCTTCTCGGTTCACCTGGATGGGCAGCGCGAGCATCATGACTTCTCAGTGTGCCGCGAGGGCGGCTACGACATTGCCGTCGAGGGCATCAAGGAGGCCGTCAAGCGCGGCTTCCGCGTGACGACGAACGCCACCTTCTTTGACGGCACCGATCCCAACAGCGTCCGCGCCTTCTTTGACGAAGTGATGGGGATGGGCGTGGAGGGCATCATCCTTTCGCCCGGCTACAGCTACGACAAGGCCCCGGACCAGAACCACTTTATGGGCCGCGCCCGGGTGCGCCGTCTCTTCCGCGCGATTTTGTCGAATCGCAAGCCGACGTGGAAGTTCAATATGTCTCCGCTCTTTTTGGAATTCCTGATGGGCGACCGCAATTACGAATGCGTTCCGTGGGGCATGCCGACCTTCAACATCTTCGGCTGGCAGAAGCCCTGCTACCTGCTTCAGGAGGGCTACGCCGACAGCTACAAGGAGTTGCTGGAAACCACCAAGTGGAGCGAGTACGGCGTGGCCAGCGGCAATCCGAAATGCGCCAACTGCATGGTCAGTTGCGGCTATGAGACGCCCGCCGTGATCGATGGCTTTGGATCGTGGAAGGGCTTTCGGGCCATGGTTCGCGGAACCTTCAATACCTACCGCGACCGGCACGCGCTGAAACTGCTGGAGGAGACGGCGGCGCAAGCGCAGCATCCTCCTCTGGTGCAGATCGAAGAGCCCGCCCATAGCCTCGAGGAGACTAACGTATGACCGTTGAAGTGCTGAAATACACGCTGGAACAGGTCGAGGCTCTGGAACTGGCTCCCGGTGTGGACCATGAGAATCTGGAAGGCTGGATTCCCGCGCTGGCCAGCGAAGACGATCTGCGGCAGGCTTTGGAAAAAGCCTTTGACTATCGCGGCGACGTGACGCTGACGCTGAAGAATGGCGAGCGCATCGAGGCCTACATCTTCAATTGCCAAAGCGGCCCGACGCTGGCCGATTCACATGTGCAATATTTCACTCCGGGCGCGCCGGAAAAGCGCAAGGTGAGTTATGCCGAGATTGCCCGGCTGGAATTCAGCGGCAAGGATCGCGCGGCCGGCAAGCACTGGGAAGACTGGGTGAAGAAGTATAATGAGAAAAAGGCCGCGGGCGAGACGAACATTGCGCTGACGCCGGATGCGCTGGAGTAAAGGGAATCGGAAAAGCCGAGGTTGTTTGGGGGGCTTATGGAAGGATTCTGGACTGTCCAGTTCGAGGGGATGGAAGGCCGTGGCGGGGGCGTCATTGTATTACTCCGCAATCACGTCTACGGCGGAGACAGTGGTCTTCATTACACCGGAACCTATGTGGATGAAGATGGCCAATTGTCTGCGGATGTTCTCGTACATGAGTTCTTGCCCGGGACAGGAAATGTTCTCGGAATTAAGGGAGATTTTAGGCTTGTATTGAAGGGAACGGTTGCAGGAGCCGTAGTTGAGGGGACTGCTAAACTTGTTGGCCAAGCTGGTGTTGGCCTTGCATTCAAGCTCAAGCGAATTAGCAACCTTTTCTGACGATCTCTATTTTGTTTCCGGAAAGTCCTCTTTGAAAATTGCGACACGAATGCTTCTATTGCCGCTGAACACTTCGAGGAGTCGCTTCCTCAGTTCCTCTTGCTCCCTGAACTGGATTGCCTGCAAGCGAGGAGAGTAGGCGTTGCGTTTTATATGGCTTGGCTCGAATTCATAACCAAGTGATTTTCCCATGGTATCAAGAAGATCAATGGTTAGGTCCGTAGCCCGCTCGTCCCAATCCGTTGCGCTCGTGTCTTTGTAGAAATGATCCATCAAGATGAGCCATTTTGCTCGAATTTTGCGCTCGGACTCATTCCTCTTCTTGAAAACAACATCAATCATGTTTAGTGCGTTAACATACTCTGGCGTAAGGCGGACGGCTCGGAGCCGCATGAGCGTCGCGTAAAGGGACATTTTCTCCTTCCGAATCTGCCGCCATTTGTCGAGTTGCCCCTGGAGGAGTAGGGCGACGATTGGTCCAAGAAAGATCGCAGCAATTTCGATTACGTCGCGTGGCTGTAATCGTCCTGAGTTCGCAGGTAGTTGTATTTGGGGCACGTTCTGGATGATTAAGGTAAGCACGATCTCCTCCGCTCAGATTGGATTTAAGATAGTCCTTTACCGGCATTTTAACTATGAAAATTTTTCTTACAGGCGCGACGGGATTTGTAGGCCATCATGTGGCCAAGGCACTCGCCGCCGAGGGTGCCGAACTGCGCATGCTGGTGCGCAAGACCAGCAATCTGGCCAACCTTGAAGGCATCGCGGGAGAAACGCACGTTGGCGATCTGGCCGAGCCGGAGTCGATTCGTCCCGCGCTGGCCGGCTGCGACGCCGTGATGCACGTAGCCGCCGATTATCGTCTCTGGATTCCCGATCCCAAGGCCATGTACCGGGTCAACGTGGACGGGACTCGCGATTTGTTAAGGCTGGCTCGCGAGGCCGGTGTGCCGCGTTTTGTTTACACCTCCAGCGTGGCAACCATGCACTTTCGCACCGACGGCCTGGTTATCAACGAGGACACGCCGGTTTCTCTCAGCGACATGATTGGCCACTACAAGCGATCCAAGTTTCTGGCCGAGCGGCAGGCCATCGCCGCGGCGCAGGACGGGCAGCAGGTCGTCATTCTCAACCCCACCACGCCGATTGGCCCCAACGACTCGAAACCCACCCCCACGGGCCGCATCTTTGTGGACTTTCTGAACGGCAAGTTTCCCGCCTACATGGATACGGGCCTGAACCTGGTGGATGTGGCCGAGGTGGCCCGCGCCCATGTAGCCGCGCTGACCCTGGGGCAGCCCGGCCACCGCTACATTTTGGGCGGAGAAAACCTGACCCTCAAGCAGATTCTCGATAAGATGGCGGCCATTACCGGCCTTCCGTCGCCCACCGTCAGGATTCCCTTCGCCGTCGCCGCTACCTACGCCTTCTTCGAGGAGTGGATCACCGGGCGCATCCGGGGCCGGGAGCCGCGCGCCACGCTTCAGGAGGTCCGCATGGGGCGCAAGAAGATGTACGCCTCCAGCGCCCACGCGCAGCAGGAACTGGGCTTTCGCATCATGCCCGTCTATCCGGCGATGCGCGCCGCCATTGAGTGGTTCAAGGCGCATGGGTATGCGTCTTAGAGCATTTTTGGAATTTGTGTAAACCGAAATTGTGTTTGGTATCCCACCCTTTCCGCAGAAAATTCCGCAGAAAAAAGCGGAAAGGATGGGGCACGGAAGTCTACAGCAAAAGCCAAAACTCTCTGGAAGGGATCGATTGGGCCAGGCATGACTAGAGTCGCAATTATTGCCGCCATGGCGGGCGAGTTGAAGCCCCTGGTGCGCGGCTGGAGGCACGAACGCCGCAACGGCGTCGATCTGTGGCGTTGGCGATCTGAAAAGGGCGAATGGGTGGCTGCCTGCGCCGGGGCCGGTGTGGATGCCGCCACGCGCGCCTTTGCAGAGGCAGAAAAAGATGGTGCCAATGATCTGGCTATTTCCATCGGCTGGGCCGGGGCTCTGAGCGGCAGATTCAAGCCGGGGCAGGCTTACCGCGTCTGCGGGGTCATCGATGCCCGCACCGGGGAAAGATTTGCGGCGGATTCATCTGAACGATTTCCCAGTTCTCAAAATCGGGAGCTGGGGCACTCGGATTTCTCCGATTTCCCAGGGCCCTGGCTGGTGACCAGCCCGAAGGTTGCCGACGAAGCGGAAAAGCGGCGCCTTGCGGCTGCCTATGGAGCCGGGCTGGTGGACATGGAGGCGGCTGCGATTGCCCGCCTGGCCGCAATGCGCGGCATTCCTTTTTATTGCGTCAAGGGAGTCAGCGACGGCACTACGGACCAATTGCCTGATTTCAATCGCTTTATCTCAGAAAATGGAGAATTTCAACTGGCCCGGTTCATCGTTTTCGCCATTCTTAGGCCTCGGCACTGGCCCGCACTCATGCGGATGGGCGAAAATAGCAGGAAGGCCGCTCAAGGCATCAGGGAGTCCCTGCTCGATATTCTGGATGGACCGGGAGCTATCAGAAGGCGAAATGGCAACACAAATCTTAAGCACTGAAAGCCAGATCGAGAAGAAGATTCCTGCCACCATGCGAGCCGTGGTCTATCGCGGCGTGAACGATTTGCGCGTGGAGACGGTGCCGGTGCCCACCATCGGGCCGGGGGAACTGCTGGTGAAAGTGGCCGCCTGCGGCATCTGCGGGACGGATCTGAAGAAAATCCATACCGGGTCGCACTCCGCGCCGCGAATCTTCGGCCATGAGATGGCGGGGACCATTGTGGCTGTCGGCCAAGGCGTAACCCTGTTTGCCGTGGGCGAGCGGGTGATGGTCTTCCACCACGTGCCCTGCGGCGAGTGCTACTACTGCCGCAAGCACACGCCGGCGCAGTGCGAGGTCTACAAGAAAGTGGGTACGACCGCGGGTCTGGAACCCTCCGGCGGCGGGTTTGCGGAGTATATCCGGGTGATGGACTGGATTGTCGCCAACCGGGGCGTGGTGCGGATTCCCGATGGAGTGCCGTTTGAGCAGGCGGCCTTTATTGAGCCGGTGAACACCGTGCTCAAGGGCGTGAAACTGCTGAATCTGGCCGCGGACGAGACGGTGCTGGTGATTGGGCAGGGGCCGATTGGCCTGATGCATGCCGTGCTGGCCAGCCGAACCGGAGCGCGGGTGCTTACCTCCGATCTTTATCCCGAGCGCCACGTGATAGCGGCGAAGTTTGGGCTGCATCATCCGATTCAGGCTGGGACCGAAAATGTGGTAGAGCGGGTGTTTGCGGAAACCGAAGGGCGCGGCGCCGATGCCGTGATTTTGGCCGTGGGCGGCAATACGCTGATCTCGACCGCGATGGCCGCGGCGCGGCACGGCGGCCGGGTAATGCTCTTTGCCCAGACGCAGCACGGAGAAGCCGTCTTCGACCCAGGCGCAGTGTGCATGGACGAGAAGACACTGCTCGGCTCTTACTCATCTTCCTTCGAGATACTTGACGAAGTGATTGATCTGGTTTTTAGCGGCTATCGCAACGGATTCGATTTGACACAACTGATTTCGCATCGCTTTTCGCTCGAAGAGGCGGTTCAGGCGATCGAAATCGCTTCGCACCCCAAGGCCGACTCAATGAAGATTATGATTGAGCCTGTGCTTGGCGCAGACCCCAAGTAGGAGGGATTTGATGGCGACAACCATGAAGGCCGCAATCCTCCACGGTCGCGAAGACGTTCGCATCGAAAGGGTACCTGTCCCCGAGGCAGCGCCAGGGGAGCTGATTGTCAGCGTGGGCGCCGCGCTGACGTGCGGAACGGATTTGAAGGTCTTTCGCCGCGGCTACCATGCGCGCATGATTGTGCCTCCCGCGCTGTTTGGGCACGAGTTGGCGGGTACGGTTGTGGAGGTGGGCGAGGGAGTGGTGGATTTTGCTCCCGGCGACCGGGTGGTGGCGCTGAACTCCGCGCCTTGCGGGCAGTGCTTTTTTTGCGTACGCGGGCAGGAGAACCTGTGCGACGACCTGCTGTTCAACAACGGCGCCTATGCCGAGTTTATTCGCATTCCGGCGCGCATTGTAGCCAAGAATACACTCCATGTTCCCGACCACGTGCCGCTGGAGCACGCGGCGCTGACCGAGCCGCTGGCCTGCGCGGTGCATGGGTTTGAGGATTCGCGGCCGCACTCCGGCGACACGGTGGCCGTGATCGGCGGCGGCCCGCTGGGGCTGATGATTCTGCATGTGGCCGCGCTGGCCGGCTGCGAAGTCATCGCCATAGTGAAGCACGACGGCCAAGTGGAGGCCGCGCGGCAACTGGGCGCGGCGCACGTGGTGCAGACGACCAGTATTCGCAAAGCCATCCGCGAGACGCGCGCGCTAACGCCCAAGAACCGCGGAGTGGATATCGCGATCGAGGCCGTCGGCGTTCCGGATTCGTGGCAAGAGGCGGTGGAACTGGTGCGCAAAGGTGGCACGGTGAACTTTTTTGGCGGATGCGCCGTGGGAACCCATGTGACTTTGGACACCAATCGCATCCACTACAGCGACATCACGCTGCGCGCCACCTTCCATCACACTCCGGCCATCTGCCGCAAGGCGCTGGATCTGATTTCCGGGGGACGGTTCCAGGCGCAGGCCTTCATTACCGGTCACGCCCACCTTTACGAGCTCAACCGCGTCTTTGAGAAGCTGATGAACCGGAGCAGCGAGATCAAGACCGCAATTGTTCCCTGAGGCGAAGCGATGAATCCGACGGCGACTCTGAAACCGGAAACGAGAGTGGAAGTGCTGGATGAGGAAGCGCTGTTAGCCCGTGGCTGGGCCGCGCTGCCGGCCAGCTATCGCATTCCCGAGGTTGCGCCTGCGCTCAACGAGGCCCGCGCCTGGTGCAAACGGCTGGCCGAATCGCACTACGAGAACTTCCACGTTGCTTCGTGGTTTCTGCCCAAGGCGCTGCGCCCGCATTTTCACTCGATCTATGCCTACTGCCGCGTCTCAGACGACCTGGGCGACGAGGTGGGTTCGACGCCGGTGGCGCTGGCTCTGCTTGACCTGTGGGGGCGCGAGTTGGACGCCTGTTACGAGGGGCGCGCGCGCCATCCTGTATTTGTGGCGCTGGCCGAGACCATCCGCGCCTGCGGAATTCCCAAGGAGCCGTTTGCCGACTTGCTGACGGCCTTTCGCCAGGACCAGACGGTGACTCGCTATGCATCGATGCAGGATGTGCTGGGCTATTGCCGCTACTCGGCCAACCCCGTGGGCCGGCTGGTGCTTTATGCCTGCGGCGAGGCAAGCGAGGAGAAATTCCGGCTTTCGGATGCGACCTGTTCGGCGCTGCAACTGGCCAACTTATGGCAGGATGTGCGCAGCGACTATAGCGCCAAGGGACGCGTTTATCTGCCGCAGGACGATATGGCTTGTTTCGGCGTGAGCGACGAAACTATTGCCCAGGGCGCCGCAACGCCGGAGTTTCGCGCACTGCTGAAATATGAAGTTGATTACGCGCGCTCGCTTTTCAAGCAAGGGCTTCCGCTGATCGGCATGGTTGGCCGCGACCTGGCGCTGGATCTGGATCTCTTTAGCCGCGGCGGCCTGGAGATTTTGCGGGCCATCGAACGGCAAGACTACGACGTGCTGAGCGCAAGGCCGGCCATTGCAAAGAGCACCAAGTTCCAACTCGCACTGCGGGCCGTGGGCACCCGGCTGCTGCCTTTCTGGAGCCTTAGGCGCGGCGGCCGGCGCAAAGAGAAGGCTGCTTGACGGACGAATCCACATTGGACGGAGCTACGCTCGCCGGACTCACTCTGGACGAGGCCTACGCGGCTTGCCGGGCAATCGCCCGACGCGAAGCGAAGAATTTCTACTATGCATTTGTCGCTCTGCCCCTGGCGCGGCGCAACGCCATCTGCGCCATCTATGCCTTCATGCGCCGGACCGACGATCTGGCCGACGACGAAAGCCTGCCTCGCAAGGAGCGCCGCATCCGCCTGGACGCGTGGCTGGCGGAGTGGCGCGACGCTTGCCAGGGCGGAGAGACAGCCGATCCGGTCTTTCTGGCCGTGCGCGATGCGACCCAGCGTTTTTCAATCCCGTTCAGCCTGCTGGATGAGCTGATTGACGGCGTCGCGATGGACCTGAAGCCGGCCACGAGCGATGCGCCGGACACTTACGCCACCTTTGCCGATCTCTACCGCTACTGCTATCTGGTGGCGTCGGTCGTGGGCCTGGTCTGCATTCGCATCTTCGGCTACCGGGAGAGCCGCGCGGAAAAACTGGCCGAGGAGACGGGGATTGCCTTCCAGCTTACGAACATCTTGCGCGACGTGGTCGAGGATGCGGAGCGCAATCGGGTGTATCTGCCGCTGGAAGATCTGGCGGCCCACGGTGTTTCGCTGGATTCGCTGCTCCATCGCACGCCCGGCACGCCGCCCACGGCACAGGAGCGCGCGCTGCTGAAGGAGATTGCCAGCCGCGCGGAGAACTTCTATCGATCCGCGCAGGAGCTGATGCCGCTGATTGACCGCGAAAGCCGGCCGGCGCTGTGGGTGCTGGTTGCCATCTATCATGCGTTGCTCAAGCGGATTGAGCGCGCGGATTACGATGTGTTTTCGCGCCGCGCCAGTGTGCCGATGGCGCAAAAGCTGGGCATTCTGGTCGTGGGGCTGGTGCGGATGGGGTGGGCAAGGCTGTTTGCTTGAAACGGAAGAACTCTTGAACCCTTTGCGGCAGAATTCCGAGAGAACCGTCACCGTCATTGGCGGCGGCGTGGCTGGCATGAGCGCGGCGTGCGCGCTGGCTGAGGCGGGGTTGCGCGTGCAACTGGTGGAACGGCGCGGGTATCTGGGCGGG
>Ga0224529_1001177_pt1 | contig 16676 bp, 17 predicted proteins | sample CBST50metaG_FD_179893 | JGI IMG/M metagenome (GOLD analysis project Ga0224529, IMG submission 179893) | Peat soil microbial communities from Stordalen Mire, Sweden - C.B.S.T50 | ecosystem: Environmental > Terrestrial > Soil > Wetlands > Peat | place: Sweden: Norrbotten County, Stordalen Mire... | reverse complement strand
TGCGGCGGGCCGCACCGACGGGGACGGACGCCTGACCGGGTTAACGGCCGGCGACGCGCCGCCGGGGCACTATCGTTTGTGCGCCGGTCTGGGCGACTATTTCGCCGCCGGCGGCCGCCAAACGCTCTATGGCAGCGCCGTAATCGATTTTTACGTCGCCGAAAGCGACCGGCATCTTCACCTGCCGCTGCTGGTCAACCCCTACGGCTGGTCAACCTATCGCGGCAGCTAACGGCCGTGTCGTTCGAGCAACAGCGCTTAGCTGCGGTTAATCTTTAAGATCGAAGTCATCGGCATCCAGCCACGCGGGAAAACTTTCCCGATAGTCGTGCAGACTCTCAAGCGACAACTCCGCCTCAAGACACTGCGCCTGATGGGGCTGACCCTGAACCAGCACCTGGCCCAACGGATCGAGAATCATACTGTCGCCGCTGTAATCAAGCCCGTTGCCATCGACGCCGACCCGGTTGCAACCCGCCACATAAACCTGATTTTCAATGGCGCGCGCCGCCAGCAGCGTTTGCCAGTGCCGGGCGCGGCGGGCCGGCCAATTGGCGACATACAGCGCCAAATCATAATCCTGACGATTGCGCGACCAGACCGGGAAGCGCAGGTCATAACACACCTGCGGCAGGATGCGCCAACCCCGCCATTCCACCACCAGCCGTTTTCGGCCGGCCTGATAATAGTGATGCTCGTCGGCCATACGGAACAGATGGCGCTTATCATAGATATGCAACCGCCCCTTGGGGTCCGCCAGCATAAAGCGATTGACCGCCCCGTCCGGCGTACTGACGGCGGCGCTGCCGCCGACCATCGCCCCGGTCGCGGCCGCCCACTGTTGCAGCCATTGCGCCACCCGCTCCTGCGGCAACGATTGTTCGGCCGCCGCCATGGCGAAACCGGTGGTGAACATTTCAGGCAGGATAATCAGGTCGCGCCCGCGGGCCTTGGCCAGCAAACCATCGAAATGCGCCAGATTGGCGTCGCCGTCCATCCAGGCCAGCGGCTGCTGCAAAACGCTGATATTCAGAGCCGGCATAAACGCTCCGCGGCGGCGTCCAGCGTGGCATCCTGTTTGGCGAAGCATAGCCGGATCAGTTTATGGGGGAACGGATCGGCGCAGAACACCGATAAGGGGATCGCCGCCACGCCGATATTGATGGTCAGCCACTGGCAAAACGCCACATCATCCAAATCGGAGACCGCGCTGTAATCCGCCAGCAGAAAATAGGTGCCCTGGCTGGGCAGCACTTTCAGCTTGGTCGGCGCCAGGGCGTTGACCAGATGATCGCGGCGCTCGCGATAGAAATCGGGCAATTGCCGCCAATGCTGCGGCTCGGCGCGCAACATATCGGCGATGGCCAACTGCGCCGGCGTATTGACCGCAAATGTCAGATACTGGTGAATCTTGCGCACTTCATCGCTCAGGGCTGGCGTGGCGACGCAATAGCCTATTTTCCAGCCGGTCATATGAAAGGTTTTGCCGAACGACGATACCACTATCGCCCGCTGGCGCAGTTCGGGATGCGCCAGCACGCTGGCATGGCCGCCGGGGGCGAAACAGATATGCTCATACACTTCATCGCTGAGCACATAGATTTCCCGTTCGGCGATAGCCTGCCATAACGCCTCGAAATCCTCGGATTGCCACACCGTGGCGGACGGATTATGCGGCGTATTAAGGATAACCAGCCGGGTCCGGTCGGTAATGCTGGCGCGAAAGGCGGCCCAATCGACGCGAAAGGCCGGCGGCTGCAAGGCGATATGACGGGTGACGCCGCCCGCCAGCGTTACGGCCGGAGCATAACTGTCGTAACTCGGGTCGAAACAGATAACTTCATCGCCGGGGCGCACCAGGGCGCTGATGCCGGCGAACAAAGCTTCGGTGGCGCCGGCGGTGACGGTGATTTCACGGTCGGCATCGGGACGCCAGCCGTAAATCTGCTCGGTTTTATCGGCGATGGCCGTTCGCAGCGCCACGGCGCCGGTCATGGGCGCGTATTGATTGGAACCCTGATCCACATGATAGGCCAACCGCTCTCTCAAATAAGCGGGGCCATTGAAATCGGGAAATCCCTGCGACAGGTTGATGGCTTTATGTTGTTGAGCCAGCGCGCTCATTATCGTAAAAATGGTGGTGCCCAACGACGGAAGTTTGCTTTCTGGAATGTAATTTTTACTGCTCATGGTGATGGACCACTCTCGACAGCCGGTTTTTCACTCAATATAACACGCTCAGCACAATTGGCAATCGGGACGTGTAGATGGTTAAACGGCTAAACAATCGGTCAAAAGAATTGAAGTACTAATGCAAATAATTCTGGTTTGATTCGGCGGGCACACCGGTCATGATATTTGGACATACGATAATTGGACAAAAAACCTGATGAACATCGCAAAAAAAATCGCTTTCCCTCTGATAGTGGCCGGCGCGCTGTCCACCAGCCTGGCCCATGCCGCCACCGAAACCTTTGCGCTCGACCCCGATCATACGTCGGTGGTGTTTTCCTGGAGTCATTTCGGCTTTTCCAATCCCACCGCCAATTTCGCCCATGTGACCGGCAATATCGTACTGGACGAGCAACAGATTACCCGTTCAAAAGTGGATATCACCATACCGGTCGACTCGGTGGATACGCACGTCAAAGCGCTGACCGACGACTTTAAGGGCAAAGATTATTTTAATCTGGCCGCGTTTCCGCAGGCCACGTTCCACAGCACCAAAATCGTTCATAAAGGCGGCAATGAATACAAGGTGTACGGCGACCTGAAAATCAAGGATATCGTCAAGCCCGTCATATTGGATGCGGAACTGACCAAAAGAGGCCTGCATCCGTTGGCGAAAAAAGAGGCGGTAGGTTTTAACGCCACCACCATCATCAAACGTTCGCAATTCGGCATGGCGCAATATGTGCCGCTGGTCAGCGACGATATCATCGTCAAGATTTCCACCGAAGCCCTTGTGCAATAACACCCGAATCGCTGCCGCCGCGCTGCCGCCGCCGGAAATTCACTGCGCCCGGCAGCGTGCCGTTTATCCGTCGCCCGGCTTAATCCGCGCCCGATTGTTCAATAATGTGGCATGCCCTGGTGGAGCCTGCGCACAAATAGCGCATTTCCCGCCAATTACTCCCCTCAACCTAGCTATCTTCACTTCTCGTGGTTTCGCCAATCCGGTAAACTGAGTGTACCCCAATAGCTTTCCATTCGCGTCCGACACGCGTGCTGTTTGAAAGATAAGGGGCCAATCGTGTTCTCACATTCGCGAGCCTAAACCGAGGGACTTATGTATCAGGATTTGATTCGTAGTGAACTGACCGAAGCCGCAAAAACCCTGGCTGATTTTCTTAAAGACGATCGCCATATTCAATCTATTGAAGACGCGGCCAAGCTGATTGCCGATTCGTTCAAAGCCGGCGGTAAGGTATTGTCCTGCGGCAACGGCGGGTCCCATTGCGACGCCATGCATTTCGCCGAAGAGCTCACCGGCCGTTATCGCGACAACCGTCCCGCCTATCCGGCGATCGCCATTTCGGACCCGAGCCATTTGTCCTGCGTCAGCAACGACTTTGGTTATGATTTCGTCTTTTCACGGTATATCGAAGCGCTGGGCAACAAAGGCGATGTTCTGCTGGGCATCTCCACATCGGGCAATTCGGCCAATATCATCCGGGCCATCGACGCCGCTCATGCCAAAGGCATGAAAGTGATCGTCCTGACCGGCAAGGAAGGCGGTAAAATGTCCGGCACCGCCGACGTGGAAATCCGGGTACCGCATTTCGGCTATGCCGACCGTATCCAGGAAATCCATATTAAGGCGATACATATCCTGATCCTGTTGATCGAAAAAGAGATGGCGTCAGCCGCGTAAATTCTGTTTTGAGCTGTAGACAAACGCGAGGCGGGTCATGTGCGAACTTCTCGGGATGAGTGCCAATGTGCCGACGGACATTTGCTTCAGTTTCACCGGGTTAGTGCAACGAGGGGGCCGGACGGGGCCGCATAAGGACGGGTGGGGCATCACCTTTTACGAAGGCCTGGGCTGCCGGACCTTCAAGGATCCGACGCCCAGCTATAACTCGCCCATTGCACGGCTGGTGCAGGATTATCCCATTAAATCCTGCGCGGTGGTTTCCCACATACGGCAGGCCAATCGCGGACGCGTGTCACTGGAAAACACCCATCCGTTTACCCGCGAGCTCTGGGGGCGGCAGTGGACTTTTGCCCATAACGGCCAATTGCGGGGGTATCGCCAACTCGATACCCATCCGTATCGTCCGGTGGGCCAAACCGACAGCGAATACGCTTTTTGCTGGCTGTTGGCACGGCTGGCGGAGCGTTATCCCCGCACGCCCACCCACTGGTCTTCGGTATTCGATTTTATCGATACGCTGGCGGCGCAACTGCGGCAAAAAGGCATTTTCAATATGCTGCTGTCCGACGGCCGCTTTGTGATGGGGTATTGTTCCACCAAGCTGTACTGGATCACCCGCCGGGCGCCGTTTGGCAAGGCGACATTGCTTGATCAGGATGTGGAAATCGATTTTCAGCGCCAAACCACGCCAGATGATGTGGTAACGGTGATTGCGACGCAGCCTTTGACGGGCAATGAAACCTGGCACAAGGTTGCGCCAGGCGAGAGTGTCTTATTTCGCTTGGGTGAGCGCGTATTGTGATGCTACCGGCGCGCCGTTGTTCATTTGCATCGGCGAGCTGATGACATACTGCCCGTTGACCACACCTACCGCTGCCGGTTGATGGTGTTCAGCAAAAAAACGATACCCTGGCTCTAATTGCCGCCAGAAAGTGAAATAATTGGAGTAGTGATGGAGCTGCATATTTTTCGGCGTCATACGAAACGGATAAATATGAATTTTAATGGCGTTTTGACCATTTTTTAACGCGGCGGACACAAAGCGATATATTTCGGCAATAGAACTGTCGGTCATGGCGTAACAGCCAATGGAACGGCAGTCTCCATGAATCATCAGCATTCCGCCGGAATAGCCCTGCGCCTGGTCATAAGCATTGGGGAAACCAATGTTAATCGCCCGATAATAATGGCTGTTTGGCTGTAAATTCCTACTATCGATGGTATAGAACCCTTCCGGGGCTTTGAAATCGCCTTCAATCCGTTTGGGCCCCAGGCCGCCTGAGAAGTTGCAGATGTTATAATCGCCTATCATGCGGTATTCATTACCGACTTTGGCATATAACTCAAGCTTCCGTTCTTGTTTGAAGATTTGAATAAATACCGGCGAGCCCAGTAACTGCTCTTTTAATTGATTCGAGACGACTTGTTGTGTCTGCTCACTGGCATAACTGGCGGTTGTTACTGCTGATATACAAAACAACATCGCAAACAGCAGTGCGATTTTGCTCATTAGCATTCCTGCGTAGTCAAAATAAATAATAATCTTCAAGCCGGACAAAAAAAATACCGACAAACCCGTTAATAAAAAGCAATTATACCCTAGATAATTTGAGTTACAGGAAAGCCAACGCACCTGCAACGTGAAAAATGACGGGTATTTAACAATTATTCAGCGACAAGATATCACTGCTAGTAGTTTTATCAAGATACGTTTTGTATAAATTCATTCAATCACTGTATACTCATACAGGGTAGGAGGGGGATGAATGCGCAAAATCATACATGTCGATATGGATTGCTTCTTCGCGGCGGTTGAAATGCGCGATAATCCCTCGTTGAGCGCGATTCCCCTCGCTATCGGCGGCAGCGCCGATCAGCGCGGCGTGATCAGCACCGCCAACTATCCGGCGCGCGCTTTCGGCGTGCACAGCGCCATGTCCACCGCCATGGCGTTTAAGCTTTGCCCCCATCTCAAACTGCTGCCGGGACGCATGTCGGCTTACAAAGAAGCCTCGGCGCATATCAGGGATATTTTCAGCCGTTATACGCCATTGATCGAACCGCTGTCGCTGGACGAAGCCTATCTGGATGTCACCGATAGCGACTGTTGCCATGGGTCGGCCACGCTGATGGCCCAGTCCATTCGCCAGGAAATCGCCGACGAATTGCGGCTTACCGCCTCGGCGGGCGTGGCGCCGGTGAAATTCCTCGCTAAAATCGCATCCGACCTCAATAAGCCCAACGGCCAATATGTCATTACCCCCGATCAGGTCGCGTCATTCCTCCTGCGACTGCCGCTGCAAAAAATTCCCGGGGTGGGCAAAGTCACGGCGAAAAAACTGGCGGAAATGGGGCTCACGACCTGCGCCGATGTGCAGCGCTGCGATCTGGCGTCGCTGTTGCGGCATTTCGGCAAATTCGGCCGGGTGATATGGGAACGGTCGCAAGGCATCGATAACCGTGAAATCTCCGCCGATCGGTTACGTAAATCGGTGGGCGTGGAACGCACCCTGGCGGTGGACATCGGCGACTGGCAAGCTTGCCTGGCAATCATCGACGCGTTGTATCCCGAGCTGGAACGCCGCCTGCAACGGGTCAGGCCCGACCTGCTGATTGCCCGGCAAGGCATTAAACTCAAGTTCGCCGACTTTCAACAAACCACCCAGGAACATCTGTGGCCGGTATTGAATAAAGCCGATTTGATCAACATCGCCCGTCAGGCGTGGGAACAACGGCGGGGCGAGCGGGGCGTCAGGCTGGTGGGATTGCATGTCACGCTATTGGATCCGCTGATTGAACGGCAATTGATGCTGAATCTGGATGATGATCCGAATGGTGGCGGTTTCCCCTGAAAGGAGAAAGACCGCGTGGCTTCAGATCGCTGACAAACGTCTCAAAGTCTAAAGGGTGGGACAGGATGCCAGAAGAGTAAACCTTCCGCGCCAGGGATGGCGCGGATCGAGCCGCCAGGGATGGATTCACGGCGTGTTTATGATCTGGCATCCTGTGCCGACCAAGCACACCTCGTGAACAGCCTCAGGCCAGGCGATCAGCCTGGCCCCTTGAACAATCAAATCTTGTCGGGGATGGCCCTGAGCAGCGCCGTCAGCAAGATCCAATACTGGCCGACGCTTTTGATATGCACCTGTTCGTCCGGCGAATGCGGCCCGGTAATGGTGGGCCCGATGGAGACCATATCCAGGTTCGGATAGGGTTTCTTGATCAACCCGCATTCCAGACCGGCATGAATCACCTTGATGTTCGGCGTCTTGTTGAACAGTTTCTGGTAGGTATCCCGCACCAGATGCATGATCGGCGAACTGGCATCGGGTTTCCAGCCGGGATAGCTGCCCTTGGCGATACATTCCGCGCCGGCCAGTTGGCCCAAGGCGCTCATGACGCCGACCACGTCGTCTTTGCCGCTGTCGATCAGCGAACGGATCAAGCAACGGATTACCGCCTGATGCTCATCCATGGACACCACGCCCACATTCAAGGAGGTTTCCACCACGCCTTTCACGTCATCGCTCATGCGAATCACGCCATTGGGCGTCGCGTTCAGCAGCGCGATAAATTTATCGCCGCAGGGTTTGGTCAATGCCTGCGCAGTGGACTGGGCGTCTTCGACCTGGAAGGCCAGTTTCTTTTCCAGAGCCGCCAGTTCAGATTGAATGACCGCCAGGTATTCCCGCGCCAGTAAGGTCAGGCTCTCGGTGTTTTCCTGCGGCAGGGCGACGGTGGCGAAGGCTTCGCGCGGAATGGCGTTGCGCAAGGTGCCGCCATTGACATCCAGCAGGCGTAAATCCAGCTTATGGGCGTGCTGAAACAGGAAACGCGCCAGCAGCTTATTGGCATTGCCCAGGCCAACATGAATATCGCCGCCGGAATGCCCACCCTTCAGGCCCTTGAGCGTCAGCTTGACAATCTGGTAACCGGCCGGCACCGGTTCGCGTTGCAGCGTCAACTGGGTCTTGAAATCGACCCCGCCCGCGCAACCCATATAAATTTCGCCTTCTTCCTCGGAATCGGTGTTGATCAGAATTTCGCCCTGCAGCCAGCCGGGCTGAATGCCAAAGGCGCCTGCCATGCCGGTTTCTTCCGTCATGGTCAGCAATACTTCCAACGGACCGTGCTGTATGCTGTCATCCGCCAATACCGCCAAAGCCGACGCCATGCCGATGCCGTTATCGGCGCCAAGCGTAGTGCCGCGCGCCTTCACCCAATCGCCGTCGACATAAGGCTGAATCGGATCACGGGTAAAATCGTGAATGGTGTCGCTGTTTTTTTGCGGTACCATGTCCAGATGGGCCTGCAACACCACCGGACGGCGCTTCTCATAGCCCGGGGTAGCCGGCTTGCGCAACAGCACATTACCGACCTGATCGCGTTCCGCGTGTAATCCTTTTTCCTGGGCCCAACGGATAATATGGTTCGCCAGGGCCTCTTCATGGTAAGAGGGATGCGGAATGGAGCAGATTTTCGCAAAAATTTGCCATAAAGGCTGCGGGGAAAGTTGAGTCAGTTCAGACACGATAAGAACTCCTGTAACAACAAAAGATCCGATCCGGGAGATAAACGCGGCGCAAGCAGCCGGCCGGAGGATGACCAATGATCGCTAAAGAATACCACTTAACTTTAACCGAGGGTGAAACTGCGGTTAAAAAGGCCACTAGCACTGGTATTTCGTCGGCTGCGTCTCTATAATCTCGCGCAACCTTTTTACCCCTGGTAATTTTAAGCCGACCCGATCCGGCTGGGACAGCATTCTATGAGTGAAAAATACGTCGTAACCTGGGATATGTTGCAACTTCAGGCCCGGAAACTGGCCCAACGCCTGCTTCCCGCCGAACAATGGAAGGGCATTATCGCGGTGAGCCGCGGCGGCCTGGTGCCGGCGTCCATCCTGGCCCGTGAATTGGGTCTGCGCCATGTGGATACCGTGTGTATCTCCAGCTATGATCATAAACATCAACGGGCGCTGACGGTCCTGAAACGGGCTGAAGGCGACGGCGAAGGCTTTATCGTCATCGACGATTTGGTGGATACCGGCGGCACCGCCAAAGCCATTCGGGAAATGTATCCCAAAGCGCATTTTGTCACAATTTTCGCCAAACCCGCCGGCCGTCCGCTGGTGGACGACTACGTGGTCGATATCCCGCAAAACACCTGGATTGAACAGCCCTGGGACATGGCGGTGGCGTTTGTGGCGCCGTTGTCCGATCAAGCGGATAAATAACGCGTCCGGTTTGACTGACCATTGACATTTTTTGTTGCCTTTCTTTAACGCCCGACTCAGTCGGGCGTTTGTTTTTTGGGCTGGTAATGGTTAATCTTGCTGACATTCTCCCGGTTGGCGGGATGTATGGCTTAACGGAGGTTATTGCTCAATGAGCGAGACCAATCTGAGCGAGACACTGTTTAAACCTTCCTTTAAACAACAAGAAACATCGACATTGGTCACCCGTGTGCGCCATGGCGGCCAAGGCCCCATTGTCGATGCGCTGGAAGGCGCCAACCACAGCAACTGGTATCGCATGATCAACCGGCTGATGTGGATTTGGCGCGGCCTGGATGCCTGGGAAATCGAAGAGACCCTGGCGCGCATCGCGGCCAGCAAGGCCGAACGCACCAACGACCAACTGTTGGACACCGTGATCGGCTATCGCCCCGGCAACTGGATCTACGAATGGTCCCATCAAGGCATGGTGTGGCAGCAGCGGGCCATGGAAGAACCGCAGCCGGAACTCTCCGGCCAGCAATGGCTGAAAGCCGCCAATTTCTACAGCATCGCCGGCTATCCCCATCTCGCCGGCGACATGCTGGCGGAACAGGCGCAAACCCTGGCCAGCCGGGCCTGGCAAGAAGCGGCCCATAAATTGAGTTTCCAACTGAAAGAGCTGACGTTTCCCATCAGCGGCGGCGGCACGTTAACCGGATTCCTGCATTTGCCGCAGGAGGGCAACGGGCCATTTCCCACCGTGCTGGTGTGCGGCGGCCTGGATATGCTGCAAAACGACACGTATCGCTTGTTCCGCGACTACTTTGCCCCGGCGGGCATCGCCATGTTGACCATCGACATGCCCTCCATCGGGTTTTCCTCGAAATGGACCTTGACCCAGGATTCCAGTTTTCTGCATCAGCAAGTGCTGCACGGCTTGCAGGATGTCCCCTGGATAGATACGAACCGCGTCACCGCCTTCGGCTTTCGTTTCGGCGCCAATATCGCCGTTCGCCTGGCCTATCTCGAACCCCAGCGTTTGAAAGCGGTCGCCTGTCTTGGCCCGATGGTCCATGCCCTGTTTACCGACAGCAGCCGGCAAGACCGGGTGCCCGGTATGTATATGGATGTGCTGGCCAGCCGTATCGGTATGTCTAATGCGTCGGACGCGGCGCTGAAAATCGAACTCAGCCGTTATTCGCTTAAAATACAAGGGTTGCTGGGCCGCCGTTGCATGCTGCCCATGTTGTCTGGTTATTGGGAAAACGATCCTTTCAGCCCGAAAGATGAAGCGCAGCTTATCGTTTCATCCTCGGCGAACGGCAAACTGATGGCGATAAAAGCCACGCCTATCTATCAAAATTTCCATCATGCCTTATTGGAAATCACTAACTGGCTGCAAAAAATCTGATATTCTGGCGTTGATTAATTCTGGTAGTTTGCTAAACAGAGAGTACCAATCACTTTTTGTGGTAACAGGGGTTAAAGGCATGGCTTTAGTCAGTGGACATCCTAAAAGCAGACTGATGAAAGGATTTACCGCACTCGGTCCTTATATACGTGAAGGGCAATGCAGCGACGATCATTTTTTCTTCGACTGCCTGGCGGTATGCATCAATATGCAGCCTTCGCCGGAAAAGCGCGAATTTTGGGGCTGGTGGATCGATCTACAGGCGGAAGAAAAACGCTACACCTACAGTTATCACCTTGGCCTGTTCGACAAAGAGGGCCACTGGACTGAAAAAACCATTAACGATCAAGTGGTGATTGATAAATTGGAAAGCTCATTGCGCGCTTTTCATCAACGCCTGCGCGCTTATATCGTATCGCTGGAAATGGTGCTTGAACCGGCTGATTCCTTTAAGGACCACCCGTTTAACCTCTCCGCCTGATAGCACGCCAGGCCTGCTTTTTATCTTAATTCGCGTTATGCTGACCGGCATAACGCTTTTTCTTGTTTAAAAAAACATATTTTCATTACGGTAGAAAACTTATGGATGGCAGCCAGACATTGGTTGTGAAATTGGGCACCAGCGTGCTGACCGGCGGTTCCCGCCGGCTTAATCGCGCCCATATCGTCGAGCTGGTGCGCCAATGCGCGCAACTGCACGCCAGCGGACACCGCATTGTCATAGTCACCTCGGGGGCCATCGCCGCCGGACGAGAACATTTAGGGTACCCGGACCTGCCGGCCACCATCGCCTCGAAACAACTGCTGGCCGCCGTCGGGCAAAGCAGTTTGATCCAATTATGGGAACAGCTGTTTTCCATCTATGGCATCCATATCGGTCAAATGCTGCTTACGCGCGCCGATATGGAAGACCGGGAACGTTTCCTTAATGCCCGCGATACGCTGCGCGCCTTGCTGGATAACCATATCGTCCCGGTGATCAATGAAAACGACGCCGTCGCCACCACGGAAATCAAAGTGGGCGACAACGATAATCTCTCGGCGCTGGTGGCTATCCTGGCGGATGCCCATAAATTGCTGCTGCTCACCGATTTGGCGGGCCTGTATACCGCCGATCCGCGCACCCATCCCGACGCCAAACTGATCCCCGATGTCAAAGTGATTAACGATGCGCTGCGCAGCCTAGCCGGCGACAGCGTCTCGGGACTGGGCACCGGCGGCATGGCCACCAAAATTCAGGCGGCCGATATCGCCAGCCGCGCCGGGGTGGATGTGGTGATCGCCGCCGGCGATCGCCCCGGCGTCATCGGCGACATGATGGCCGATTTACCGGTGGGCACCCGCTTCCACGCGCAAGAGATGCCGCTGGAGTCCCGCAAACGCTGGTTGTTCGGGCCGCCGCCGGCAGGGGACATCACCGTGGACGACGGCGCTATCGCCGCCATCCTGGAACGGGGCAGTTCGCTGTTGCCCAAAGGTATCCGCACGGTATCGGGAGACTTCTCCCGCGGCGTGGTGGTGCGCATTCGCGGTCTTGACGGCAAGGATATCGCCCACGGCGTCAGCCGTTACAACAGCGATGCGCTGCGGATGATCGCCGGGCAACATTCCCAGCACATCAGCGCGATCCTCGGCTATGAATACGGGCCGGTCGTTATCCACCGCGACGATATGATTATTTATTGAGGAGTGTGTATGATCGAGCAAATGGGGCAAGCCGCCAAACAGGCTTCCTGGCAACTGGCGGTGCTCAGCAGCGCTGAAAAAAACCGGGCGTTGTTGGCCATCGCCGATCGGCTGGAAGCGCAAAGCGACGCCATTCTGGCGGCCAATGCCCAGGACATGGCCGATGCCCGGCAAAATGGCCTTGGCGACGCGTTGCTGGACCGTTTATTGCTCACGCCGGCGCGCTTATCGGCCATTGCCGCCGATGTGCGCCAGGTCTGCCGCTTAACCGATCCGGTCGGCCAGGTGATCGACGGGCAACTGCTGGACAACGGCCTGAAACTGGAACGTCGCCGGGTGCCGCTCGGCGTGATCGGCGTGATTTACGAAGCACGCCCCAATGTGACAGTGGATGTGGCGGCGCTGTGCCTGAAAACCGGCAACGCGGTTATCCTGCGCGGCGGCAAAGAAACCCATCGCACCAACACCGCCACGGTGCAGGCCATCCAGGAAGCGCTGGCGGCCTGCCACTTACCGAAAAGCGCGGTACAGGCCATTGATAACCCCGATCGCGCCCTGGTGACCGAACTGCTGCATCTGGACCGCTATATCGATATGATTATCCCGCGCGGCGGCGCCGGCCTGCATAAACTGTGTCGCGAACAATCCACCATCCCGGTGATTACCGGCGGCATCGGCGTGTGCCATATCTATGCCGATGAGACCATCGACTTCACCCAAGCGCTCAAGGTGATTGAGAACGCCAAAATACAGCGCCCCAGCGCCTGCAACTCCCTGGAGACGCTGTTGGTGCACCACGCCATCGCGCCGGCCTTCCTGGCCGCGCTGAGCCGCCATATGCAGCCCCTGGGCGTTACGTTGCATGCCGACCCGCTGTCACGGCCTTATCTGGCCGACGGCCCGGCGACTTGCGTGGCGGTGGAAGAGATGAATTACCAGGAAGAATGGCTGTCGCTGGACTTGAATGTGAAAATCGTCGACGGCTTCGACCAAGCGGTGGAACACATCCGGCGCTACGGCACCCAGCACTCCGATGCCATCCTGACCCAATCGCTGAGCGCGGCGGAACGTTTTGTCAGGGAAGTGGATTCGGCGGCGGTGTATGTCAACGCCAGCACCCGCTTCACCGACGGCGGCCAGTTCGGCCTGGGCGCGGAAGTGGCGGTCAGCACCCAGAAGCTGCATGCCCGCGGCCCGATGGGTTTGGAAGCCTTGACCACGTATAAATGGATTGGGTATGGGGATAATCTGGTGCGCGAGTAATGCGTGCCAGATAGTTACCAACGGCTGCCCGGAATGGGCGGCCGGGCTATGATGCCGGCTTCCTGTTAATCGATCAACCTAAAGAAAACCATATCACAAATCCTTATTTTTCGTCTGGTTAAAGCGTTCCCTCAAAGCCAAGCAGTGTTATTATTTTGAAAAACCAAATATGCAGGGTTAAGGGTGAGCTGCTCGATGAATAAATTTTTTTCGGTATTGTTATTGATACTCGGTTCCGTATCTTCTAATGCTTGGGCGGTTAGTTTCGATTGCACAAAGGCCCGCAGTTTTGCAGAAAAAGAAATATGTACCAAGCCAGCTTTATCCCAGGCTGATGATGATTTATACAAATTATACCTCAAAGCCCGGGATAGCAGTCATAAGAGCCCAGAGTTTAAAAAATTCTCGCAAAGTTTATGGCTTATAAGAGAAAAATGCCGAACAGATGAATGCATTGTTAGTTGGTATAGTAAGGCTAATGATTTATATGCCTCCCTGGCCAACAAAACCAACAATGCACAAATCGTTAAGGCCGTACCCGTAACAGAATTTGAACCAGTGTCCATTAGTGACCTAAAAGAACATCTTGATAAATATTATGGCAAGAAAATTGCCGTTACGGCATTTTTACAAATGTACAATAACACCGCGTTGCTGAAAAATGGCGGATTGGATTCAACGCCGCTTTTAGCGAACATTGATAGCTTGTCAGCGGCGGATAAAAAAATATTAATCAGCGTCGGCGAGGATTCAACCGAAGGAATTTTTTATGGCGCTATTGGCGATACCCCGCAAGGTACCCGATTTGTCATCAAGAAAGTGGAATGGCATTTAGCACAGTAATCCTTTATTGGCGATTCAACCCGTGCAGCAGCTGAATACTGGCAGCTTGGTCAACCGCCAGGGGTAGTGGACCGATTTGGCCTGTTGCCCTGGTGTTTTTCCAGCCCGTGTTCCTAGAGTGCAAGCCTTTCCTTTCCAGTAGACGTATAAGCAGATCCTAAGCCGAAAGGGCCTGAGTCTGGCGATAATCTAAGCGAAGGCTGCTGTTTAACACGGGTTTTGTTGTTTTTATCAGCATACGCACACCATGCCTATTGACTCTTCAACCGCTTTTGCATAACGTGTCCCCCCGTGATTTGCCCCGCATGACATCCCTATCATGCCGATATAGCTCAGTTGGTAGAGCAGCGCATTCGTAATGCGAAGGTCGTAGGTTCGACTCCTATTATCGGCACCATTTCAAACTCTTCCCAGGTCTATCCAAGTCAACTAAAAGCGCTTATACTGCGGCTTTCAGCCCGTTTCTTATCTCCCAGCATCAACCAGACTCAACCGAAATCAAGTAGCGAGTGGGGGCATTTTGTATTCGGTCCAGGGAGATGCCCCCAATGAAGCTCAATGCACGGCAAGTGGATGCCGCCAAACCCAGAGAGAAAGCCTATAAGCTGGCCGATGGCGCAGGCTTGTACCTTGAAGTCACTCCCACCGGATCACGGTACTGGCGCATGAAATACCGCTTTAACGGCAAAGAAAAGCGCATGGCGTTTGGCGTTTACCCCCTCTGGCAGGATAGTTGACACCCCATACTGAAAATCTCGATGGGGGCAACGGAGCCTGATATGAAACGTTATTCACCGGAACGTAAAGCCGCAGTTTTGTCCAAGTTACTTCCTCCTTACAACATGACCGTCACCGCACTTGCACAACAGGAAGGGATATCGGAAGCTACCCTTTATCATTGGCGGATCCAAGCCAAACTGGAGGGGAAACCGGTGCCCGGACCTAACAAAACCACAGACCTTTGGTCGACAGAAGCCCGCTTTGCCGTCATCGTTGAAACCGCCACACTCAGTGAAGCCGAACTGAGCGAATACTGCCGTCGCAAAGGGCTTTATCCTGAACAAATAGCCCAGTGGAAACAGGATTTTCTCCAGACGCCACAAGCCGATACTCGCCAGTCGCAAAAGCAGGCCCAAAAAAAAATCAAAGGGCTGGAGCGTGAATTAGCACGCAAGGAAAAGGCCCTGGCAGAGGCGGCTGCGTTGCTGGTTTTGCGAAAAAAGTTGAATCAGTATTACGGCGAGGAGGACGAGGACGACTGACTCCCGCTCACGAACGCGTGCAACTGATCCGGTGGATACGTGAAGCCATGAGCGCCGGCGCACGTCTGATCCCCGCTTGTCGGGAAGTGGGGTTAAGCCTGAGCACATGGCGGCGCTGGAATGACCAGGCTGAAGACCGTCGACCCACGGCAGTACGTCCGGTACCGGCCAATAAACTGACCGCCGAAGAAGAGCATCAGATAGTCACGGTATGTAACGAGCCGGAATATGCCAGCTTGCCGCCGGCGCAGATCGTGCCACGGTTGGCGGACAAGGGCCTCTATCTGGCCAGTGAATCGACGTTTTACCGGGTACTGCGGCGACAGGGTCAAGTGCATCACCGGGGCCGTAGCCGCGCACCGCTGAAGGTGAATAAACCGACCAGCTATCAGGCTGTTGGGCCATGCCAGGTGTGGACGTGGGACGTCGCCTGGCTGGCCTCCAGGGTTCGTGGCCGCTATTTTTATCTGTATCTGATAGAAGATATTTTTAGCCGAAAAATCGTCGGTTACGAGGTTCATGAAGAGGAAAACGGCGAGCAGGCCGCCGCGCTGCTGCATCGCGCCGTATTACGCGAACGGTGTTACCGACACCCGTTAGTGCTTCATGCCGGCAATGGTGCGCCAATGAAATCCCAGACGTTGAAAGCGAAACTGGAAGAACTGAACATCACGGGTTCGCACAGTCGACCGCGAGTCAGCAACGATAATCCCTATGTGGAGTCGCTGTTCAGAACGCTAAAATATGTTCCGTCGTGGCCGTCATCAGGCTTCCTGGATCTGGATGACGCCAGGCGTTGGGTCGAGGGCTTCAGTCGGTGGTATAACGAAGAGCACCGGCATGGCGCCATCGGTTATGTCACACCGGAACAACGGCATCAGGGAGAAGATATAAGCCTGCTGGCAAAACGAAAAGCGTTATATGAATCGGCCAGAAAAGCCCGACCGGAACGGTGGTCAATGTCATGCCGTCAATGGCAACGGGTCGAGGCAGTGATGCTGAATCCAGATAAGCCAGAAACCGGGCTAAAATCTGCAGCGTAAAAACGAATAAGGGTGTCAACTTCGTTGACAGCTACCGGATGAAACGACCTGTTACTCCCTCATGGGATAGGAA
>Ga0224529_1001171_pt1 | contig 16743 bp, 11 predicted proteins | sample CBST50metaG_FD_179893 | JGI IMG/M metagenome (GOLD analysis project Ga0224529, IMG submission 179893) | Peat soil microbial communities from Stordalen Mire, Sweden - C.B.S.T50 | ecosystem: Environmental > Terrestrial > Soil > Wetlands > Peat | place: Sweden: Norrbotten County, Stordalen Mire... | reverse complement strand
TCTTGATGCGAAGGCAACAGGAGAGCGGAGTGCGGGAAATCCGCACGCTCCGTTCGATGCGGCGGGGATTGGAAACCAGTTCACGGTCGGGCTATTGAGGCACTCCCAGAGGAAACGGGGAGCAACAAATAGGCCGGACCTACGGAGCATGGCGCCAGTCCTCGACCCTACAGATCTGACCATCCGAAAATGATCGGGTGCCCCACATCCCGGTTTTGAGCAATGAACCGGCTTTGGCCGGTGGATAATTCTAAACAACTTACAAGAAGTTGCTTAGGAGACATGGGATGTAGGATGTTGGGATGACGAAGGAACCGGTTCGTTCTCAGGCGGGCCGCGGGTAGCCCAGCTTCCGCTTCTGGAACCTGGGATAGCTCGACCCTCTGCCTCAACTCCTGCCGGGATTCAGATTACCGAGTCTGTCCCACCACAGCTGGTTGCAGAGAATTAACCTCCTTCGGCGCACAATAGGAGATTGGGGTCGTGGGGGGAAACTTTCACGACGGCGTGGGCACCCCCCACCCCCCTCCCATATTTTCAAAACCTTGCAGTGAATTAACTGGTAAACAGTCAAAGCGCAGCAAGCCTCAAAGCGGCGGGTGGCGTACCCTAAGTTTTTCGGAATCTTCATCTTCCTACCAATGAGGGTGCCCCATCCTTCGCTTTTTTCTGGCGAAGGGTGGGTTCCCATGAAGCTCGATCATCGTATCGGGAGTAGAATTCTTCCGTTATGGGCGGGTGGCCCTGTGGACCCCTTCATAACTAAAACAAAATCAATAATTTACAACGGCCTCTTCCACAGAAAACAGCCACAGTATCCCAGTACGGCTCTGGCCCCTTCATCCGCATCCGGCTCCCGGCAATATCCCGCGGCTCAATCCTGTTTTGCCGCTTGAACGCCTGCGCCTACCGCCGCTTTCATTGCGCCGCAGTTGGAGAAGAAGCGGATCAGGTTGCCGGTGAGCGGCTCCAAGCTCTCAGAAGCGGGCCCTGGGGCACCCGGCGTTACGCTCGCCATCTTGAGTTCGCCGGTACCTTGCGCGTCGAGGATGAGGGCGGTGAGCTTGCGGGCCAGCCCCAGCGGAAAGCTCTCGGCGACAAAGACCAGCTTGCCGCGGGTGGTAATCACCACCGGGCCTTCATTGGTTGAGAAGACTTGTTCTTCCGATCCGCCCGGCAGATCGGCCGGCGCGGCGGCCGCGTCGATCTTGACGCCGGAGTATTTGCGGCCCAGTTCGTCGGCATAAAGCCGGGCAAAGGCCTGCGCGGAGGCCGCATTTTTCCACGCTGCCAGATAGAAGAGGGCGAGGGATTTTGTGTCGGCCTGTTCAGCAGCCGTCTTGGCGCTGCGCTGTTGGCCGGCCCAGTAGATGCCGCCATCCCAGGCCGGGGTCAGGTTGCGCGCGGCAGCGTCGCCCCCGAAGAGTTCAGCCAGAATGTGCAAGTCGAGCTGGCCCACCTGGCCGATGTCGTAAGGCTTGTAGAGCTTGTCCACCAGCGGATGAATGTCGGGCATCAGCGGCACGGCCGGGGCCTGCTTCTTTTCGTATTCGAGCGGGTTGATAATCTCCCAGGTGGAGGTTGGCGGCCGGTCGAGGGTGCCGGTAAAGGCTGCCGCCTGGCCCTTGTCCATCCACACATCCTGTTCAAAGCTGAGGCCCTCGCGGTAAGGGAAGAGCAGCGACTCCGAGAGCAGCAGCGGAGCGCGGGCCAGCACCGGAGAATTCTCCGATTCCGCCATCTGCTGCTTCACAAAATCGAGAATCTCGGGATTCTTGACCAGACTCTTGCCCATCGGTTTGAGGATGTAGTCCATCATGACGGCGGTGGCCTGTCCCTCGACCACGGCCTCGCGCGCCGTATCCATTTCGTCTTTGGCCAGGTGGTCCGTGTCATCGGGGGAGTTGAGCGAGACATCGTCGGGCGTCTGATCGTCCCATTTATCCAGATCGGTGTGCTGGTCCTGAAGGGCATGGGTCAGTTCGTGGGCCAGCACCGGTTTTTGCTCTTCGATGCCCACCCAGTCGAGCATGTAAACGGTCTTGGTCTTGGAGTCGTAGTAGGCCTCGATCTGCTCTTTCAGCAGCGCGAGCAGGAAGGGCTTGAGCGCGAAGTCGCGATCGAGCAGGCCAAATTTCTTGAGGACGATTTCGCCGCGCTGGAGACGTTTGGCGCCTTCGTCTTCCTCGAATTTCTTATTAAGATAGCTTTCCACGTCGGCGCGAGAGGTGATCTGGCGCTTGACATCGCTCTTGACGGGCAGGCCGGTCTCCTGCGACGAAAACTTGATCAGCTCATCGACGAGCGAGAATAGTTGCCGGGCCTGGTCGGGGGTGATGCGGGTTTCCGGCTTGGCTTTTGCCGCATCCGGGGCTGGATTGGCCTGTGGAGCGCTTGCGGCCGGCTGCTGCGCGCCAGCCGCCGTTGCCGCCGCCAAGCAGAACGCCGCCGCCAATGCCCAACCGCGCCAAACCCACCCCGCCACTGCTTGCTGCTTGCTCATCGATTCTCCTTCTACCCCGGCAGCGAATCTCTGTCGCTGGGCCCCCCGCTCCCTGCGGTTCCATACTATTTGGTCAGGGCGGTTCCGCATCTTTATCCAAGGCTATAATCAGGATGCGGTCAGGCGCGAGGTTTCGACCGGAAATCTGCGCGCGAGTCCGCGGAAAAGCTCCCTTATGACTGAAATAGCTCTTGCTGCAAACACTCCGGTTACTCCTCTTGCCGCGCTGCTCGAATCAACGGTGGCGCCGCCTGAACTCATTGCTTATCGAGGCGCGCTCACACCACGTGAGTTGGACGCGCCCGCCACGGAAACGGCGGCGTTGGCCTTTGGAGCCGCGGTTCACGACCTTGGGTGGCTCAAGCGCGTGGCCGTGCGCGGCGAAGATCGCTTTCGCTGGCTGAGCGGCATGGTGACCAACACGGTCAACGACCTTGCTCCCAATGCCGGCGCATGGAACCTGGTGCTGAATGCGCAAGGCCGCATTCAAGGCGACCTCACTGTCTGGCGCGAAGCTGAAGAGCTGGAACTGGAGATTGCGGCCGATCAGTACGACAGGCTGCTGGGCCACCTGAACCACTTCATCATCATGGACGATGTGGAACTGGTCCCGCTGAGTGAGGAGCCGGCCGGTGAAACGGCTATGGGACTGACGGGGCCGCTGGCGGACGATGTGCTGGGCCGGCTCAGTTTGCCCACGCTTTCAGAGCCGCTGAGTAGCACGCGCGTGGAATGGAACGGGCTCGATCTAAGGATTCTGCGCGGCTACGGCGTGCTGGCGTCGCACTATGCGCTTTGGGTTCAGTCATCGGGAGTTGCGAAACTACTGAAATATTTGCGTGCGGCCGGGGCGACTCTTATTGGAAGTGTGTCCCTGGAGACTTTTCGCATTGCCGAAGGGATTGCCGCCTATGGCATCGACATTGCCGAGCGCGACCTGGCGCAGGAAACCTCGCAGATGCGGGCGCTCAACTTCAACAAGGGCTGCTACCTGGGCCAGGAGATTGTGGAGCGCATCCGCTCCCGCGGTAGCGTTCACCGGCACCTGCGGGCGCTGGAGCTTACCGGACCTGTCCCCGCTGCCGGAGCCGAGCTGACACTGGACGGCGGGGCGGCAGCCGGGCAGATCACCAGCGCCGCTGAACTTGCTCTGCCTTCAGGCAGCCGCGTCTTTGCCCTGGGCATGATTCGCGGCGAGGCTGAAGCGCGTAACGAACCCCTCACCTACACTGCCGGAACGGCTACGGGCGTTGCCCGCATTCTGGCTATACCGCCCACCCTTGGCCCAGAACGGGCCTGACCTGGAATGGATTGGAAACCGGAGACCATGAGCGAAACCCCCAAATTCACAGTGATTGACCGCCGGAAGTTCAAGGCGGAAGAAGAGCAGGAAACCCAGCAGACGCCTCAGCCGGAAACAGCGCCTGCGCCAGTTGAGCCGAGCGCCGGCCCGCGGCTGGTGGTAACCGAGCCCGTTACGTCAGCCGCTCCTGAGGCCGCAGCGGAGCCGGAGACCGAGGAGATGCCTCCCGCGCCGACCGCCGAGGAGAGCCTCAAGCAGAAGACCGCCTATGATGCCTCAGCGCAGAGGCTTGAAGACCTGCTCCGGGCGCAGAATCCCGGCGTCGGCGCGCAGCCGCCTGTCAGCTTTGAGCACCTGGTGCAGCAGTTCTACGTTTCCGCCATGATCCAGATGGGTGCCGGAACGCAGGAGGGCCAGCGGCCGCACGTGGATATTCTGGGCGCGCGCAACACCATCGATCTGCTGGGCGTGCTGGCCGAAAAAACGCGCGGCAACCTGACCGAAGCCGAAGAACGCACATTGGAGACGGTTCTCTTCGAGGTGCGCATGGCCTTCCTGGAGCTGACCAGCATGGTCAGCCTGCAGGGCGTTCAGCCTCCGACTGCCCCGCCGCCGGGCAAGCGCTAAACAACGAATGGACGGTCTGCTCACATTTCTCGGCACGGGAACCTCGATGGGGGTTCCGACGCTGGGGTGCGATTGCGCGGTATGCACTTCGACCGACCCGCACGACCGGCGGCTGCGCCCCAGTGTGCTGCTGCGCTGGAGTGAACTGGAGGGAGAGCGCGAGCGGGTTGTGGTCATCGATACCGGCCCGGATTTTCGCGAACAGGCTCTGCGCAACGGCCTCACCCGCGTGGACGCCATCTTCTACACGCATTCTCACGCCGACCACATTCTGGGCCTGGACGATCTGCGCCCGCTCAGCTTCACGGTCTTCCGCGAGGGCAGCCCGATTCCGCTCTATGCCACGGCGGAGACAACAGCCGTGCTGGAGCGCATCTTCGACTACACTTTTTCTCCGCGAGCCACCTATCCCACTCGCGCCCGCGTCCGGCTGGAGCCACTGGCCGAGCGCAACCCGGTCCACGGCGTCGAATTCATCCGCGTACCGGTGATGCATGGGCAGATGGAGATTGCCGGCTTTCGCTTTGGCAGCGCCGCCTACCTGACCGACGTGAGCGCTATCCCCGAGGAGAGTTTTGCCCTGCTTGAGGGGCTTGACCAACTGGTGATCTCCGCGCTGCGCCACAAACCCCACCCCAGCCACGCCACGGTGGAACAGGCATTGGGCTGGGCGCGGCGCATCGGCGCCCGGCAGACCTGGCTCACCCATATTGCCCATGAGTTGGGCCACGACGCGACCAACCGTTCGCTGCCCGAGGGCGTCCGCCTGGCCTATGACGGGTTGAATCTTCCTGTAAGTCTGGGGCCTGTGACTCGATGAGCGATGGCGCTGTTCCCATGATTCCCGTTTATCGCTCGGTCCAGCAGATTTCTGCCGGATTTGGCCCCTCGGTGGCCGCTATTGGCAACTTCGACGGCGTGCATATGGGGCACCGCGAGATTCTTCTGTCTGTTGTCGAAGAGGCTCGCGCGCTGGGCGTGCGTTCGGTTGCCATCACCTTCGATCCTCACCCGGAGCAGTTTCTGCGCCCTTCGCGGGCGCCCAAGCTGCTTACGCCGATGGACGAGCGCGTTCGCCTGCTGGCCGCGACGGGCATCGATGCGGTGCTGGTGCTGCCTTTTGACGCGGCGCTCGCCGGCCTCACCGCGAAGGAGTTTGTGCGCGACATTCTGGTGGGCGCGCTGGGCTTGCGCGGACTGCACGAGGGCGGCAACTTCCACTTTGGCCATCGCGCGCGGGCCGGCGTGGCGCAGCTCCAGAGATTCGGAGCGGGGTTTGGTTTCGCCGTTCACGTGCATTCCTCGGTGCGGGTTCGCGGGCTTGAGGTTTCCAGTTCGGCGATTCGGGCGCTGGTGGCGGCGGGCGAGATGCGCAGGGCTCGCTGGATGCTGGGACGGCCCTTTGCGGTGTATTCGACGCAGGCCAGGGGACGCGGAATCGGCACACGGCTGCTGGTGCCCACGGTCAATCTGGCTCCCTACAAGAACCTGCTGCCCGCCTTTGGGGTCTATGTCACGCGGATCAAGGTGAGCGGGCGCTGTTTTCAGGCTGTCACCAATGTGGGCAACCGGCCAACCTTCGGCGAGGCGTCGTTTGCCGTCGAGTCGCACATTCTGAACTTCGAGCCGGTGGAAATGGACAGCGAGACGCCGCTTGAGCTGGAGTTTCTGCTGCGGCTGCGCGGGGAGATCGAGTGGCCGACGCCGGAAGCGCTGAAGGCACAGATTTTCAAGGACGTGGCGCGGGCGAAGCGGTATTTCAGGCTGGCGCGGTAAGGCCTGTCATTTTCAGCGCCAGGGCAGTTGCCGGATTGGCGGTTAGCTGACCGCGACTTTGAAGTGGAGAGATTCCTCCGCCGACGCGGCTCACGAGTGAATCGGAGATTTGAAGCAAAAAACGGTATTTTGAACTCAAAACAGGCTGAAAACTGCTCAAAAACGGGCAAAAACAGCCTTCAATGTTTACTAATCAGTTAATGTGTGTAATTTCTAAATTGTTCATATATATAGACTTACATGTGTATTCTGGCCGGAAATTGCATTCAAAAGGGAGAGGGGGGTGGGGTGCGCAGAATTTTTAAGGCCAATACGGAGCTTCGCTCCCATCTCTTCCCATCTACCATTGTGCGCCAGGGGACGGTAATTATCGGCAAGTGGAGTCGAAAGAGAGGCGCTGCCGTCGATCTTCGTCCACGCGTAGCTTTCATTTCACGCTAAGGGCTGTTGTCGCCAATTGAGCGCGGCCTACGGCCAATTGCTATCGAGAAGGCGACATTTCAGTACCGATCAGTGTTCGATGAGTGAGTTGGCGGCGATTTAGTGCGAATCGAGGATGAATTCGGGCGCGAAAACTGAACGAAGGCGTGTTGCCGCTACCGATCCCGCATCACCGGCTTTTCATCATCGAATTGTCGATTGGTCAAGCATTATCGAGAGTAAAATCATTCGCGGAGTCTCGATTTACCGAATTGGAGAACTGAGGTCTTTCATGGATTTCGACTATCTCCTCCTACCCGCAATTATTCTGCTTATCGGAATTTTAGTCATTTGGCTGTCAATTCGCCGCATCCGTTCAGTTTCAGCCAGGGCTTCCGCTAGGGGCCGGCGTATTGCTGAGTATATTGCGCTGACGGCGGTCATTCTCGCAACGCTTGCCCTGGCAGGAAGCGCCAGTTTCAACGCGATTACGCTTCTCTGGTTTCGGGCGCACAATCCGCCGCCGGGAGAAATCTACAATGTGCATGGACGCAAGATGCACTTGTACTGCACGGGGAGCGGTTCGCCCGCGATTGTTCTCGATGCGGGACTGGGCAATGACGCACTGATCTGGAGCGCGGTCCAGCCTGAACTGGCAAAAGCCACGCGCGTCTGCTCCTATGACCGCGCCGGAACAGGCTGGAGCGAAGCGCGTCCCGCCCCGCGCGATGCAGACAACATAGCCAGTGAATTGCACGACCTTCTGCTTGAAGCCAAGGTCACGGGCCCCATCGTTTTGATGGGCCATTCCATTGCCGGACTCTACATCCGCAATTACGCCACGCGCTATCCGGCGGACTTGGCGGGGATCGTCTTTGTAGACGCCTCCTCGCCGTTGCAGTACGACAGCCCTTACTTCAAGGCCTCCCGTGGTGGACCGCCTCAGTGGGCCGGCAGTTATGGCGTGATGAGGGCTGCATACATTGAAGGCATTCCGCGTCTGATGGGCCAATGTACACAGCCCATACCGGGGATTGACCCTCAAGCCTCTAAGTTGCTGACCGAAGACTTGTGCCATCTGCAGGTCGGTGAAATGGTCGCCGAAATTGAAAGCCTCGACAGGTCAATCCAAGAGACGAATCATACAGGCCCATACGGTTCGCTTCCGATTCTAGTTTTCTCGCACGATCCAGCCAAGGGTCTACCGAAGAACAATCCTCCGCGCAGGCTGCTGGATATGCAGGACGAATGGAGCCGGCTGCAGGAAGGCTTGGCAAACCTCTCCACGCGCGGCCGCAGAATCGTGGCCAAAGGCAGCTCGCATTACATTCAGTTGGACCGCCCTGGCCTCATCGGCAGAGAAGTGTCGCTCTTCATCCAGCAGATTCGCGGGGCGGCCCCGCAGCCTGCAAACTTCGGCTCCACGATCACCGAATAAGGCATCGATTGCGAATTGCGGGTAACGCGCGGATAGTCCGGCGGGTGGCCTCGGTCTCGACGCCCCAAAAACCACGCCGAGGGTGCCCCCGGTCCCTCGCTCTTGGGGACCGGGGAGACTCCGGACCTCAATTGGCAGGAAGAGGCCCACGGTCCAGCAGGATCGGTCCCGGCAAACGCCCCACGGTTCGGGAACAGGGAAGTGCCTGAATCGTCGCCAAACCGGAAACTAGTGCTCTGACCGTGTGATTTTGTAATGGTTCCAGATCAAATGCGGGCGTGGACGCCCGCAGGACAGCCGGTCTGGAGACCGGCGCTCCGTTCCGGCCATTCCACAAGTATGCGGTCACGGTACCAGTGTCCCGAGTCAGAAGTTCTTTGAAGAAATCAGCGACGAAAACGCAGATCCCCTTCGACTGCGCTCAAGAACAACCGCGGATCCTTCGACTCGCTGCGCTCGCTCAGGATGACAGATGTTTGTTGATGCTCAGGATGACAGCAATTATGAAGCGAACTTCAGAGACAGGACACTAGCCACTACTCTCATTGCCGGTTCATTGGTTTTGCGGGGTCGGACGCTGGAGCCAGAGCGGGTTTGACGGTAGCTGGTGGCCGGGTTCCAGCGGGCTGCGGGGGCAAGGCTGGCTTGACTGGCGTCTTGCTTGTGGCAGCGGTTGCGGAGGGTTGTACGGGCGGCTTGCCTTGAGGCTTGGCGGCGGGCGGAACTGAAGGTTTTGCGGCCTTGCCGGGTGACGACGACGGCGGCGCAGCCGGCTTTATGAACGGCTTGGCCTTCACAGGTGGGTGAGCGGGTGAGCCGGCCGCTGGCGGAGCTATGGGCGGCTTGCCTGCCGCGTTCGCTGAGGCTGGTTTCGCGGGTGGTTCCACGGCGGCTTTTTGCAGCGGAGGCGTCTTCTCGTCGCCGAGGAACCGCTCGTCGTCCTTGCCGGCGATGGCGACCCGCATCACGTTCATCCAGATGGGCAGCGCGGCTTTGGCTCCGGTCTCCTTTTCGCCCAGGGACTGGTTGTTGTCGTAGCCCACCCACACGCCGCAGGTGACGGAGGGCGAAAAGCCCAGGAACCAAGCGTCGGTGTAGTCGCTGGTGGTGCCGGTTTTGCCGCCCAGCGGATGGTTGAGCTGCGCCGCGGCAGCGCCGGTTCCCATGCGGGTGACGGCGCGCAGAAGGGTCATCATGGTGCGCGCCGTTGGCTGGTCGATCACCTCGTTGACGGCGGGCGGTTCTTCCCACAGGGTGATGCCGTCGGCGTTGGAGACTTTGCGGACCAGGCGCGGCGTGACGCGGATGCCGTCGTTGGGAAAGACCGCGTAGGAGGCGACCTGCTCTTCGAGCGTGATTTCGACCGCGCCCAACGCCACCGGCAGATAGGCGGGAATGTTGGTGGTGACGCCGAAGCGGTGGGCCATGTCAATGACCTTGTGAATGCCGATGCGGGCGGCCAGCTTGAGCGCGGGAATATTGCGCGACTCGGCAAAGGCGCTGGTCAGGGTCATTGCGCCCTTGTAGTCGTTCTCGTAGTTGTGCGGGGTATAGCTGCCAAAGCTGACCGGGCCGTCCACGATAATGTCGTCCGGCTTGGCGCCGTCCTCGATGGCCGCGGTGTAGACGTAGGGCTTGAAACTGGAGCCGGTTTGCCGCTGGGCCTGGGTGGCGCGGTTGAACTGCGAAAGCGCATAATCGCGCCCGCCCACCATGGCCAGCACGTCGCCGGTGGTGTTGTCCATGGCCATCAGAGAGCCCTGCGCGCCGGAGTCCTGCTCCAGCGTGGCGTGGCGCATGCCGCCCTCGACTGTGTCGCCGAGGTGAACGTAGATAACGTCGCCCGGCTTGACCAGCGCATCCCCATAGCGCTGTCCGGTCCACTTCCAGTCGTCGGACATGAGAATAACTTCTGAATTTTCTTCGCCGGGAGGGCCTATGCGCGCATGGATTTCAAGCGGAAGCACGCGGGTGACCAGCGCATGAATATAGTCGCCGGGCCGGGCCTTCATGGCCCAGTCGGGATGCCTGTAGTCCTCGATGGCGACGCCGCCGGCGAGCACGTTTTCCAGCTTGCCGGGCCCGTCTGCTCCGACCCAGCCATGACGCCGCTCGTAGGTGGCCAGGCCATCGGCCACGGCGCGGTTGGCGGTCTGTTGCAGGTCAAGGTCAAGGGTGGTTTCGACGCGCAGGCCGGCCTCATGCACCTGCTCGGTGCCGAAGCGCTTTTCAAGTTCCCGCCGCACCTCCTCCTGAAACCAGGGCGCCACCGACATCTCCGGCTGGGCAATGCGCAAGCCGAGCGGGGTATTGCGCGCCTGCTCGGCCTGGGAGGAAGAGATGGCTTTGTCCAACTCCATCTCAGTGAGCACCAGGTTGCGCCGGCGCAGCGCCTTGTCAGGATTGAGCAGCGGCGAAAAGGCCGACGGCCCCTTGGGCAGGCCCGCCAGCAGCGCCGCTTCAGTCAGCGTGAGGTCTTTGGCGTGTTTTGAGAAATAAAATTCCGAGGCGGCCTCAAAGCCGTACATTCCGTGGCCCAGATAAATCTGGTTGCCATAGAGGGTGAAGATTTGCTGTTTGGTGAAGGCGCGCTCGATCTGGATGGCGAGATAAGCCTCCTGAATCTTGCGGGCGGCGGTGCGTTCCGGCGAAAGAAAGAGGTTGCGGGCCAACTGCATGGTCAGTGTGGAGGCGCCCTGGGCGCGTCCGTGGCTGCGCAGGTCGTGCCAGACGGCGCCCATCACGCGAAACATATTCACGCCCCAGTGCGACTCGAAGTTCTTGTCTTCAATGGAGATGACGGCCTGGCGCAGCACCGGCGCAAAGTCGTCGTAGTTGACCACTTCGCGCCGCTCCAGAGCAAAGGAGCCGATGATGCGGCCCTTGCGGTCATAAAGGTCGGTGGTGGTGGAGGGGCGGTAGCGCTCCAGATCGTTGATTTGGGGCAGATCGACGGAGTAGACCAGCGTGAGCCCGGCCAGCGAGCCGGTAATGACCGCCAGCACAATCAGCACGGCCAGCGCGGATCGGCCGGCAAGCTTGCGCCGGCCGCGCGCGGGAATTGGCGGCTCGGCGAGCCGGTGGGTCCGGCCCAGGCCGCGCGGTTCCAAACGCTGAGGGGGAGGGGCAGCCAAACGATTCAGGCCTCGTGGACACTTCTCAAGGTGCGGGCGAGAAAATGCCTAAGCCTAAGGCTAGCATTTTAATGTTGCGCGAAGCTGTGAAGGCAGCGCACGCGTACCACACGATGCACGATTGGTCGCTGCCGTATTCGGCCGGTCGCAGGGCGCTAGACGGTCTTAGCTTTCAGCAATTCCAGCGCTTTGTTCAGTGGCGCGTCGGTCTTTGCGGGCGGCGCTTCCTCGTCCTGCTCTTCGTCGATTGCCGGACCCACCAGGACGGCGGGAAGCACGGCCTCGTCCTGAATCTTCTTGCCGGCAGGCCCCTGATACTTGGCCACGGTCAGCAGCAGGGCGGCGCCGTCGGGCAGTTCAAGGGTCTTTTGCACCGAGCCCTCGCCGAAGGTGCGTTCACCGACGACATCGCCGCGCTTGGAGTCGAGGATGGCGGCGGCCGTCAGTTCAGCCGCTCCATAGGTTCCGCGATTGACGAGCACAGCCAGCGGCGCATCGGTCAGGCACTTTGCCGGATCGGCGGTGAAGGTCTGGAGGGGGAACTTTTGTCCTCCGAGCGTGGCCAGGGTACCCTGCTTGATGAAGAAGTTGGCCAGGCGCAGTCCCTGCTGGGCGTCGTCGCCGAAGGAGTCGCGCAGGTCAAGCAGCACTTTGCGGCTCTTGCCGGCCGCCTTGAGTCTGGCGGCAATTTCGTCCAAGCGGGCCGGGGTCAGAACGCCGGGCTTGAGATAAAGGACGGTGGCGTTGTCATATTGCTGCTCGCCGAGCGCGGACGGAGCGGTGATGGCGCGGGTAAACGTCAATTTGTCGGGGTCGGCCTTGCGCGGGCGCACCACCGAGAGGGTGACCGTGCTTCCCGGCTGGCCCTCCAGCATCAACCGGATGACCGCCAGCGACAGTTCGCGAGTGGTCTGGCCGCCGATTGACTCGATGACGTCGCCGTCGGACAGGTGTTCCTTGTCGGCAGGCGAACCGGGCAGTACGCTGACCACCATGGCGTAGCCGTAGCGCTTGGAGACGTTGATTCCCACCTGGGCGACGCCGGTGGTGGAGCGATCCTTGTAGATCTTGTACTCGGTCGGGGTCAGGTAGCTGGAGTCGGAATCGAGCGATTCCAGCAGGCCGTGCAGAGCGCCGGTGGTGACGTCGTTGATGTTGGGTTCCGTAACGTAGTCGGTCTGGACCTTTTTGAGAACCTCGGCATAGACGCGCATCTGGCGGTAGGCGCCATCCTGCTCGCCGCCGGCATGAACGCCGAACAGCCCGAATTCACCCAGGGCAAAACCAAGGCCGAGGGCGGCAAAGATCGTCACGGAAAGAACGAAAACAAGTCGCTGGAAGAATCGAGACACGCACACCACCGGGTCGGCCCAGAGGGGAAACAGGCCGCTCACTCTATAGACGCGATTGTAGCGCAACCGGGATCAAGGGGCGGAGATCGAGGCGTTTCCGGGCTGGATCAATCATGGTTACCGTCTGCCGCCCGCCTTGTGGAAGTTCCACAGTACCCAGAGCATGAAAGCCACAGCCAAACCCACCGGAATGAATAAAAATGCGGTGACATCGATAGCGTGCGTCACGATAAGCCTCGATCTCGCCTTCCACCGTGCGGGTTTTTTCAGGGTGCGCCAGGGACGGAAAGCGTTCGACTCCAAGCTGAAACCACAGGCGGTAAGGAAGGAATACGCAATCCATAAGAGCTTTATAAGGAGTGTCGTATGTGCGCGAAGAGCCCCGGCCAAGGCGCATGAGCGCCACGGAACCGTGGCTGTTCGAGCGCGGAGCGCCTTGACACGCAACAGGCCGCGCGTATCTTATCTTGCTAGGCTTTCTTTTGGAATCCGGGCGGAACAAGCACTGGCAGAACTGTGCGATCTCCGAAATTGGACTTCCGGCTTCGAGTTTCAGGGGAAGGCTGTGTCGAACAGGAAGCAGACGGCAGTTGGGTCAAGGGTACGGATGCGGGCGCGGGATTGAAATCCAGTCCCCGGCATGCGGCAACCGGGCTCTTCTTCCCGAGCCTGGGCCAGACTTGACGAGCGGCCAGGACCATTCCCGGAGACGAATTTTCGATCAGGCACACCCGGCCCAAGGCCGGGTGTGCCTGTGCCCTGAACGGCGGCGGAACAAGCGGCCGGGGGCGAGCAAAGGATGAGCGTGGCAACGAGTTTCGCATTATTGGTGGGTGGGCCCGCCGGGGCGGGTGGCAGCAGTCTTCCGATGCTTCTACCCTTGCTGTTGATCCCGGTTCTGTACTTTGTGATGATCAAGCCGCAGCAGAAGCGGCAGAAGCAGTGGCAGGAGATGCTGGCTTCAATCAAAGCAGGCGACCGGGTGACCACCGCTGGAGGCATCCGCGGCATCATCCTCTCCATCAAGGACGATGTCATTGTGATCCGCGTGGCGCCGGACAACATTAAGATGGAAGTGGCCAAGAATGCAATTGCCTCGGTCACCACACAGGAAGGCCCTTCGGCCTCTTAGGTTTTGGACTAGAGAAACGGAACTAGAGAAACGGGACGATGAAGAAGAATCTCAAGAGCAAAGTTGCCCTGATCGTTGCGGTCTTGGCGATATGCATTTATGGCATCTTCGGAGTGCCTTCGGGCTTTACCGGCAAGGACATGACGGACGCCGTGGCCAAGCGGATTCATCTTGGCTTGGATCTGCGCGGCGGCGCTCACCTGATTTTGCAGGTGGTGGTGTCGGAAGCGGTCAGCGCCGAAACGGACAATACCGTAGCGCGGGTTCAGCAGGTGCTGAAGACGGCCAACCTGGGCTTTACGCAGGTGTACAAGCCCGATCCAGCCCGGCCGGAGATCGTTAGGATTGAAGGCACAGCGCCGGCAAGCGCAAGCACCGTGCGCTCCACGCTGGACACCAAGTATTCCAACGAATACGACCTCGGCGGCGGCGGCGCGGACAATACCTGGACGCTGACCATGAAGCCGACGGTCAAGACGGCCCTCGAAAAGAAGACCGTCCAAATGGCGATCGAGGCGATTCGCGACCGAGTGGATACCCTTGGCGTGAGCGAGCCGTTGATTCAGGAGTACGGCTTGGGCGACAACCAGATTCTGGTGGAGTTGCCGGGCATCGACGACCTGGACCGGGTGAAGGGTATCATCAATTCCACGTCGCGGCTTGAGATTCACGCCGTTGTTGGCGGCCCCTACCAGGACGAAACGGCCGCGCTGGCGAGCATAGGCGGCGCGGTTCCGGTGGACGAAGAGCTGGTTCATGGCTCTGGAGCGATGGCAACCGGCTCCGACGCTGACAGCGTGTATGTGCTGCAACGGGTCTCCATTGTGGCCGGCAGCGACTTCCGCTCCGCCGATCCGGGAACGGACCAGAACACGGGACAGCGGACCGTCAACTTCACCCTGACCAACGATGCCGGGGAGAAGTTCTACGAATACACCAGCGCGAATGTGGGCCACAGCATGGCTGTGGTGATGGGTGGCCATGTCAAGGAAGTGGCCAACATCGAAAGCGCGATTCACGATTCCGGCCGCATTACGGGCAGCTTCACCGCGGACGAAGTCACGATCCTCTCGAAGATGTTGCGCACCGGCGCGTTGCCGGCCTCGCTCAATTATCTTGAAGACCGCACGGTGGGCGCGTCCCTGGGCGCGGACTCGATCAAGCAGGGCGTTACGGCAGCCATCGTAGGCATTATGGTGGTGATGGTCTTCATGCTCATCTATTACCGCGGATCGGGCATCAACGCCGACCTGGCGCTGATTATGAACCTGGTGATTCTGCTGGGCTTCATGGGCTACAGCACCGCGACGCTCACCTTGCCGGGCATTGCCGGCGTGATTCTGACAATCGGCATGGGCGTTGATTCGAACGTGCTGATCTTCGAGCGAATTCGTGAAGAGGTGCGCGCCGGCAAGGCGGCGGCAGCGGCCGTTGACCAGGGGTTTGCCCATGCCTGGGTCACCATCGTCGATACGCACGTGACCACCATCGTTTCGGCCGCGATCCTGTTTATATTCGGCAGCGGCCCGGTGAAGGGCTTTGCGACCACCCTGACCATCGGTCTGGCGGCCAACCTCTTTACGGCGGTGTTCGTCTCGCGGGTTATCTTCGATGCCCACTTGAATAAGTTGAAGCCAGGGGAACTGGTCTCCATCTAGACCCCGGCACGGAAGCTGCAACAGCGGCACATGGAAGCACAAGAACGCTGGAGCCCTAGGGGCTCCAGCCTCCCAGGAAGCGGAGAGAACCAGTGGAATTCTTTCGTAGCGTAAATGTGGATTGGCTCGGGAAGAAGTGGTACTTCCTAGCCTTTTCTATGATATTCAGCGTGGCCGGCATTATCTCGATGGGCCAGCACATGCACTCGATCGGCAGCCCCGTGCCGCTAGGCGTGGATTTCAAGGGCGGCACGCAGGTGCAGGCGCAGTTCATTCAGACGCCCGATACAAACAAGATTCGCCAGGCCATGGATGCGGCCGGCATCAAGGATGCGACCATCCAGAGGTACGATGAGGCCAAAAACAACGAGGTGCTCATCAGCCTGCCCGAGCAGACGGATGAGACGCACCTCGACGCCGATCGCACCCGGATCGTAGGCGCTCTCCAGGCGCACTATGACAATCCCGTCGTTTTGCCCCTGCGCAACGTTCAGGTAGTGGGCCCCACTGTGGGCAGGCAGCTTGAGAAACAGGCTTTGCTTGCCACGCTTTACTCGCTGCTGGGCATGCTGGTCTACCTCTGGTTTCGCTTTCAGTTGATCTATGGCGTAGCCGCGGTGGTTGCCTGCTTCCACGACACCCTGATTACCGTGGGCGCGTTTGCGCTGACCGGGCAGGAGATCAGCCTGACGGTCATTGCGGCCATTCTCACGCTGGTGGGCTATTCGATGAACGACACCATCGTGGTCTTCGACCGTATTCGCGAAAACCTGCGCCTGAGCCGGCGAGAATCGCTGCCCGACGTGGTCAACCGAAGCATCAACCAGACGCTGAGCCGGACAGTGCTCACCTCGGGCCTCACCTTCCTGACGGTGCTGTCGCTGTACCTCTTTGGCGGCCAGGTTCTGCGCGGCTTTTCATTTGCGCTCGTGATTGGTATTCTTATCGGCACGTATTCTTCAATTGCCGTAGCGGCGCCGATGCTGGTGGCTTGGCAGGAGTGGCGCGGAACGAAGGGCAAGGCTTCGGTCCTGCCCGTAGCTAAACGTGCAAAAGGATAGAGGATTTTGCATGGGATTGCACCGGTTTTGCAGCATGTTTTGCAAGTCTGATGCAGTTCTGATAGAAGTAGGGCACACCTCTGTGATACCGTTTTGATGCTTGGGAACATTTCGCGTCCCTGTGGTGTCTAATTAGAGGTAACCAAACACCCGATTCGAGGCTGGCCATGTTTGAAGATTCCACGTTTGAATCCGGAGGCAGGATCAAGAGCAAGAGCGGACGCTGGATGCTTGTTACAGGCATCATCAACGCTTCAATTCTGTTTTTGATGATCCTGATTCCGCTGATCTATCCCGAGGCGCTGCCCAAGACCGCCATGCTGACGCAATTGACCGTCC
>Ga0224529_1001170_pt1 | contig 16757 bp, 10 predicted proteins | sample CBST50metaG_FD_179893 | JGI IMG/M metagenome (GOLD analysis project Ga0224529, IMG submission 179893) | Peat soil microbial communities from Stordalen Mire, Sweden - C.B.S.T50 | ecosystem: Environmental > Terrestrial > Soil > Wetlands > Peat | place: Sweden: Norrbotten County, Stordalen Mire... | reverse complement strand
GGCCAAAAAGGCCAAGAAGAAGGCAGCCAAGCCGCCTCGCAAGCCAAAAGAGCCGCGTCGGCCCTTTCCTGCGCGCCGCTTGCTGGCTCCGCTGGTGCCGCTTTACAAGTTGGCCCTGCGCATTCACGGCTTGTTGCGCATGTTGGGAATGAAACCCACTCAAATGCTGGCTTTGCCTGTCGTTAGCATCGGCAACTTGTCCACTGGCGGCTCCGGCAAAACGCCGTTGGCCATTACCCTGGCCAAGGCGCTGGGCAAGCGCGGTGTGCGGGTGGATGTGCTTTCGCGTGGCTACGGTCGAAAGAGCATCTTTGCCGCTCGCGTTCATCCCCAGGGATCTGCCGAAGAGTTTGGCGACGAGCCACTGCTGATTGCACGCGAGACGGGCATTCCGGTCTATGTGGCTCCGCAGCGTTATGATGCCGGGCTGCTGGCCGAGGCGGATGAGAAAGTCGAAGCCAAAGCCCGAGTCAAAGCTGAAGCGGAGGCGAAAGCAAAAGCCGTAGCTGAGGCCAGGGCAAAAGAAAAAGCTGAGGCGGATGCCAAAGCGAAAGCCGATGCCGAAGCCAAGGCGAGAGGTGAAGCGATGACCCCGCCCGTCGGGTCCGACCCCAAACAGGGTGCTCATGCCAAGAATGAGACTGCCGCAGAGAAGCCAAAACCGCTGCAGCCCTTCTCTGTCCATCTGCTTGATGACGGTTACCAGCATCGCCAACTGTCTCGCGCCGTGGATATTTTGCTGCTCAATCAGCAGGACTGGCAAGACTGGTTGCTACCGGCCGGCAATCTGCGTGAGCCGCTCGCGGCCCTCCATAGGGCCAGTGTCGTTGCCATTCCCCAGAGTGAACCGCTACTCGAAATTGCGCTGCACATGCACGGCTGGCAGGGGCCAATTTGGAAGCTGCGTCGCAAGATGGAGGTTCCCACCATCAGCAGTCCAGTGGCGGCCTTCTGCGGTATCGCCCGACCAGAACAGTTTTTCAAAGGGCTCCAAGAGGCAGGCTTGCAACTGACTCACCGCTTTGCCTTTCCCGATCACTATGCCTACCCCCCGGACGTCTTGATCGAAATGCTTGACGAGGCCCGACAGGCTAACGTCACCACTTTCGTCACCACTGAGAAAGATCTGGTGCGGCTCGGCAATCTCTCAAAGATGTTTCCCAAGTCCATCCAACTGGTGGCTGCTCGCTTGTGCGTGGAGATAGAAGACGAAGATACCGCCATCGATTGGCTGGTTGATCGGTTGCGGCCAAGAGCATAAAAGTGTATGTCATCCGTTTTCCTGTAGTGAAACGAAAAGGTCTCGAACGATAGTCAGTGAGCGCGTCATGGGTGGTGCGATCATGCCGATGCCGAGAACGGCTTTGACGAGTTGGTACTCCCGTGCAGCCAAACCAGAAGTCGGGATGGATGCCAATTACCGGCAGGGCGTTGCTGCTGGCCGCTGTGGAGCGAGCTACCAAACATGTGGAACAGAGGTCGCGAATATCTGACGATGATGCACGCGGCTAAGTCCACATCTGATGATGTTGATCGCCAATATTCGAGCGGCGATAAGCCACATAAGGATTGCCGAGCACAAAAAAGCACCACGAAAGAGTGAACTCTTTCGTGGTGCTTTTTTGTGACATACTACAAAATATTCAGAGCCTTGCAGAAGAAGCCGCCCACTACAGCGCCGAGAAGCGGAGCGAGGACAGGAACCAGAGCATAGCCCCAATCGGAGCTGCCCTTGCCAGCGATGGGCAGGATCTGATGAGCAATGCGCGGACCAAGATCACGTGCGGGGTTGATCGCATAACCGGTGGGACCGCCGAGCGAAAGGCCAATGGCCCAGACCAGCATGCCCCACAGATAAGGACCGTAGCCAGGCATCAACCCGTTGGGAGCAACGCCCTTCGAACCGATGGAGAAGCCCACCAGCAGCAGTGCGAAGACCGTGACCAGAAACTCGCACAACGCATTGGCGGGAAGGTTGCGAATAGCCGGGCCCGTGCAGAAGATGCCAAGCTTGGCGCCTTTGTCTTCGGTCTCGCGCCAATGGGGCAAATACACCAGCCATACCAGCAGAGCGCCAACCATGGCGCCGCCCATTTGCGCGCCGATATAAGACGCCACATTGGAAAAATTACCACTGGCCACGGCCAGAGCCACCGTAACGGCGGGGTTCAGATGCGCTACGCCACCCACGCCGAGACTGACCAGAATTCCCGCCAGAACGGCAAGTCCCCATCCGGTCGCAATGACAATCCATCCGCTGTTTTCGCCCTTCGACTTCTTCAATAGACAATTGGCACAAACGCCATCGCCAAATAGAATCATCACCATCGTGCCCAGAAACTCACCAAACACTGGTCCGTGCATTGCTCACTCATCCTTCTGAAGAGCTGAATCCCCATCCGCTCTTCCGCAAATGTTTCCCCTCAAAACACATCCAATTGGCGCGTAAACCGGAAAGCACACATCGATCAGGTGCTATGCACTTTCCGGAAACGAGCTGCTACTCGACCCAATCGAAGGTACGCTCCACTGCCTTCTTCCAAAAGTGAGACAGACGGTCGTGATCCTCTCGGCACATGCATGGCTTCCAGCGGAAATCCTCAGTCCAGTGGGCCTTGAGTTCATCGGTGTTGGCAAAGAAGCCCACTGCCAGGCCCGCGGCATATGCCGCGCCGAGCGCCGTCGTCTCTTGCACCACAGGACGAACAACCGGTTTTTCCAGAATGTCGGATTGGAATTGCATGAGGAAGTTGTTCACCACCATGCCACCATCGACGCGCAGGTCGGCAAGATCAATACCCGAGTCCTTTTCCATGGCCTCAACCACTTCAAGAACCTGGAAGGCTGTCGACTCAAGCACGGCGCGCGCAATGTGTCCCTTGTTGACGTAGCGGGTGAGGCCGACGATCACCCCACGCGCGCTGTCCTTCCAGTAAGGCGCGTAGAGGCCGCTGAAGGCTGGCACAAAGTACACGCCGCCATTATCGTTGACCGTCTGTGCCAGTAGTTCGATGTCGGCGCTCTTCTTGATTATGCCGAGGTTATCGCGCAGCCACTGCACGAGCGCACCAGTGATGGCAACCGATCCTTCAAGGGCATAGACCGCGGGTTGGCCGTCGATCTTATAGCCAACCGTGGTGAGCAGACCGCTCTGCGAGGGCACAATCTTCTCGCCCGTGTTCATCAGCATGAAGCAGCCGGTGCCGTAGGTGTTCTTCGCCTCGCCCGGAGCAAAGCAGGTTTGACCGAAAAGCGCGGCCTGCTGGTCGCCCAGGTCGCCAGCGAAGGCAACGCCCTTGATTGGAGCGAAGATGGCATGACCGTAGACCTCGGAACTCGAACAGATCTTCGGCAGCATCTGCCGGGGAATGCCAAAGTCCTTCAGAATTTCGTCATCCCATTGCAGGGTTTCAAGATCCATCAACTGCGTACGGCTGGCATTGGTCACATCCGTGACATGCACGCCGCCCTCTGGCCCTCCGGTCAGATTCCAGATGACGTAGGTGTCAATGTTGCCGAAGATAAGATCGCCGCTCTCGGCCCCTTCCCGTGCACCGGGTACATTCTCAAGAATCCAGCGAATCTTCAGGCCGCTGAAGTAGGTGGTCATGGGAAGACCTGTCTTGGCACGATAGCGGTCCTGTCCGCCCTCGGCGACATACTTCCTCACCGTCTCGGCCACACGAGTATCCTGCCAGACAATGGCGTTATAGATAGCCTTGCCGGTCGTCTTGCTCCACACCAGCGTGGTTTCACGCTGATTGGTAATGCCAATCGCTGCGAGGTCGGAGGGAATCAGCCCCTTTGCCTCCATGGCTTCGGTGATTACCTCTTCGACACGGCGGCGGATCTCGGCTGGATCGTGCTCCACCCAACCTGGCTTCGGATAAATCTGCTCGTGTTCTTTCTGTGCCACGCTGACAATCCGACCGGTTTTGTCGAAGACGATGAAGCGTGAACTGGTGGTTCCCTGATCGATGGCGCCAATATAGTCTGGCATGTGTCTTCTCCTTTGTGCTCGTTGTTCCGGCTATCTGCCGGAGAGTTCAATCCTTGAGGCTGATTGCGGCCAGACGAGCCTGCCGCTTGAGCTTCACCATATAGGCTTCTATGGCCTTGCGTGTTGCTTCTGAGCTCCAGTTCATCTCGCTGCCGAGCAACCTTCCCGTTGTCTCGGCCGCATCGATACATGCCTGCCAGTCGTGGAATTCCAGGCCCACTCTGCGAGCCAGAACATCCTCGATGCTTGTCGCCATCTCATTACGGATGGTGTAAAGCACCTCGCCACAAAGCACCGCCGAGCTCTTGTACAAAGGCTCCAGTCCATTGCTTGTAGCCGCGGCAAAGCGCAGCACATCTGTTGCGTTGCTGCCGAATTTTTCGCTTAAGTGATGCGCACTCGCCGCGCTGATGCCGAAGTCTTTGACGAGTTGCTGCCACAATGCGGCGCTGTAGCCCTCGGCTCCGGCCAGTTTGAATCTGCGCGTCATCGATGCCTTGAAGGCGCCGTCTAGTGCACGCATCACGTGGTTGATTCCGTCCTCTGCCATGGCCCGGTAGGTGGTCCACTTGCCGCCGAGGATACTGATCAGACCGCTGCGCTCATCGAGTTCCACTTCGTGATCGCGCACCAGCTTTTTGGTATCCACCGCGCCCTTTGAGGCCACCAAGGGTCGTGCTCCGGCAAAGGCTGCCTTCACATCGCTCGGGCCAAACTCACAATTCAAATATTGGTTAACGTACTTCAGCAGATAGACGATCTCTTTTTCCGTGGCCACCATCTCGGTGCCATGCTCGATTTCGTCTTCCGTTGTGCCCACCAGCAAGCTGCCAAACCAGGGAATGGCGAAGATCACACGACCATCCTCGGTCTTGGGAATCAGTAGGGCCGTCTCACTCCGAATGCCTTCGAGTGGCAACAAAATGTGAATGCCTTTGCTAACCCGCAGTCGCGGTGTTGCACCAGGATGAGCCATCAAACGGATGCTGTCGGCAAAGGGCCCCGTGCAGTTCAAAAAAACCTTTGCCTGAAGCGTAAAGCGTTTGCCCGTTAGTTGATCTTCCACTTCGACAGCGGTGAGCCTGCCCGCGGCGCTGCGTGTAAAACCAACTGCGCGCGCATAGTTGAGTAACTCACCGCCCTGGCTGGCAAAGCTCGCGGCCAGCGTCATTCCGTAGCGGGCATCATCAAACTGTCCGTCGGCATAACTCACCGCTCCAGAGACGTGTTCCATGCGCAGCGTGGGTAACTTCCGTGCAGCCGCGGATTTGGACAGAATGCGGCTTGGGAAAAGACTGGCACGGCCAGCAATCATCTCATAGAGCTTCATGCCGATGGCCATGTAGCCTAGTTGCCACCAACTGAAACAAGGCACCAGCAGTTCCAGTGGACGCGCCAAAAACGGCGCTGCCTTGAGCATGTAGATGCGTTCATGCAATGCCTTGCGCACCATCTGAAACTGCCCCACGTCGCAGCGTTCAACCGCCTGCTGCAGATACCGTACACCACCATGCACCAGCTTGGTCGAGGCGCTTGAAGTCTGCGAAACAAAATCTCCAGCATCAATCAATACCGTAGACAGCCCACGCAGTTGCGCATCGAGCGCGCTGCCCAGTCCGGTTGCTCCACCTCCGATCACACACACGTCAAAGCTGCGAGGGGAAATCGCCTTCAGCGCGTCAATTCGAGTTCTCATGTTGACCTCCTTCAGTTACCGTGAATGGAACGAGAGTTAGAAGACCGTCAAGAACTGAAAGCCCGCCAAAGCTGCTCCATGCTTGCTGCCGCCCACATTCGCGTAGTGTTGATAGACAGGCTGAATGCTCAGCCAAGGGGTAAGCTGCGCGCGATAGTTCACTTCAATCAGCGTTTCGTTTTTAAGCGCCAAGCCGCCCTGCGCCACGGTATAACGGTTGAAGGCATCGCCAATGGGGCTCGCCACCAAACCGAGTGCAATGCTGTCCTTGGTGCGCGCGGCAATCGGTGCATGAAAGACGAGTCCGGCGGTGTACTCGGTAGGAACCTTGGCCTTATCGGAGGGACTGGTGCTCACACCGAAGGCAACATCGAGTCCGCGATCGGAGCCTGCGCGCACACGATAGACTGGCTGATTAGCCTGCAAATAGAAGAGGTGATTGCCGTCCACATACTTGCCACGATTGTAGTCAAAAAAGCCGCTGGCGCCAGTGGTGGGTGAAACACTTCCGGACTTGCTGCCATTCACTATGAAGCCAGCCTGGTAAACCCCGGGATAGCTCTTGCGCGTCGCGGGCGCATTGGCGTCGGTGTTAAAGCCCACGGCGGCATTGAAGGTAGCGCCATGATGACCACTCTTGTAGTTGAAACCGGTGGGGTAATCATGCTGCTCACCGTCATCGGAGGGCAAAAAGTAACCCGCCTGCACGAAGTAACTCTTACTTGGAATAATCTTCAAATTGACAGCAGGGGCCGACTCGGGATCATACGAGGCGCGCACATTGCCCATGTTGCCAAAGTTGTAGAAGAGCGGCTCGGCGACAAAGTAGCCAATGTAGTAACAGAGGCCGTAAAGATCCTGCGATGCCATGATACCCGCCGTCAACTGCACCTTGTCTTTGGCGAAGTTCTGGGTTAGCGTCATTGAGTCCATCCGAAACTGATGCGAGCTGATCAGGCCACTTGGTGAAGCGATCGAGCCGATCACTGGACCCATGTCGACACCATTCTGCCACACCGCCGTTCCATGAAAGTAAAGGCCATGCAGGGCACTGAACTTGCCAAAATCGGCATCGACCGTACCCCGGATGCGCTCCCAATTCGAAAAGCGCTCATCGGTGCCCGGCGCAGGGTTGGGATCGCCCAATGCCGCCGCATAGTAGTGGAAGTTATAGGTCACGCCATGAGCGGCAAGCTTTTCCCGCTCCGGGCCCCAGTTGAGCATTGTCGGTTGATGCCACATGTCCATGGCAGGCGGCACACTCTGATTGGCTTGCTGCGCTGCAAGCGTGCCACTTGCGCTGAGTATCGAAAGAGCACCCAGAAGGCCGTAACAGATTGCATGCGCGGCCCCTATCCGATGCGCTTCTTTTGTGATTCTTCCGTGCATCATGTTTCCCCTCTCACCGAACTAGTTGAGTCATTAATCTGGGCACAAAAAATGCCGCCTGACGGACACACGTATGCGTCGCAGTCAGGCGGCATCTCTTGGACTCTGCCGCAAAGAAAGACCGATACTAGCTACGCGAAAGGACAATAGTCAAGGATTATTTTCAACTATATTTTTCGCCCCTGACTTGGTTAGTTATACGGATTGCCGCGCAGAAAAAGGAGATTCAAGCATCGTCTTTCAAATCCATTAGATGCGAGATTTTATCGATGTGTTTCTGCGCCTATCTTTAGAGCTATATTGATAACTTATAAGGGCGCAAATCACCGACCGCTCCTCGAGCTTGTTTTTTGCGCCATGACATACTAGCGAGTTTTTGTTGCTCTGCCGATTTTTCCCAGCAGGCCGACAACTTCGGTGGCTCAGCACATCCTCATCCGCGGCCTGCGCACAAAAACAAAGATGCCGCCAAACCGCACACAGTGGTGCCTGCGGTTTGGAGGCATCTCTTGGACTCTGCCGCTTCATGGAAATACAGACTACGCAGCCAAAAGGACGACTGTCAACAAGGCCCGTTGGCGGATAGGAATTTCCGTGGCTACAGTACCCACATTTCGGGATTGCTGATCGAAACCGCGCTCAGTCCGAGGCCGAGCAAGTCCTCTGCTTCCTTCAGGTTCCCCACCAGCCCACCGCCCATCACCACGGTTTCGGGAGCAACCGAGCGCACCCGGTCAAGCAGCTTGGGCGCGACCAGCGCGGGCAGCACCTCAAGCGCATCGACAGGCTTGCTTCTCAGTTGCGAGACGATAGTTTCGAGTGCGCCCGAATCAACCAGGAACGTGCGCTGAATCGCATACAGCCCCAGCGAACTGACATGGCGCAAGGTGTCGGCGTGTGTGGAGATAATGCCCTTGGCGCCGCATTTTTTCAGATATGCCACGGCATATTTGTCGCGCGCAAAGCCATTGAGAAGATCAAGATTGACAATGGGAACCTTGCCCGCATCGAGCGCGCTATGGATCAGCGCTTCGCAGTTCTCCGGGTTTCCCGTCAAAAAGAAAATTATCTTGCTCGAACTCGCAAAGGCGCGCTCGATGTGTTCAGGTTTGCGGATGGCCGGTATCAGCGGGGTTTGATGAAAGTAGATCTGCAAGGGCGTGAGAGGAGACTTTTCCATAAGCGAAGTTCCACCTTTATAACGGTCATTGTCCTTGCCTCAGCGCAACCTGCCGCGAAAAAGAAGGTGCAATCGACCCGCACTCGCCTTGGAAAAGCTCGAAGACGGGCGATGGCTCTCTCAGTGTAGATCAATTCCAGGCCTTTCACCCACGACAGATCCGAAAGCTCCATTCCGCAGTAATTAAAGGGGATTCCCTGCGCCGGACGACTGGGCAAATCAGCCTATCTTTTCTTGCTTGACAAAGCACAAAATCCCGTGAGAAGCTTGTACTCTCTTAACTTCGACACCGCTCCGTGTAGAGTCATCGAGAGACCACGAGCCGGTACCGAATGCAGCTGAAGTAGGAGGAAGCAGGCTATCGTGCCAGTTTCCTGAGGCTTTCAGTGTGGCAACGGTCCAGTTTTCTGGTTTTCGACGCATGACTTTCTTCCGCACCAGCGCTGAGATTCCCTTCCACACTCTTAAGGCATCCATAAACAGGCACTATTGTCTGTTCGGAAAGCTTTGCGTCCTTCTTCTTTAGCTGACTTCGCTCATGGATTTCGCTAGGCACTGCACCTGTACGGATGGGGCAATGCACGAAGGATCGGAAATGGAATCGACTCAAGTAGTCATCATCGGTGGTGGTGCAACCGGAGCAGGCATCCTGTGGGATCTTAGCCTGCGCGGCATTCCGGCGCTACTGCTCGAACAGGGAGACATCGCCAACGGAGCTACCGGGCGCTGTCATGGCCTGCTGCACTCGGGCGGCCGGTACGCCGTCAAGGATGCGCATGCTGCCGCTGAATGTCTCAAGGAAAATCTCACCCTGAAGCGCATTGCCGCGCATTGCGTGGAGGATGTGGGCGGGTTGTTTGTGCAGTGCGCACAAGACGATGCCGCCTTCTTCGACCAGTGGGATCGCGCCGCTGATGCCACCGGCATTGAACACAAATTTCTTACTGCCGACGAGACCCACGCCCTCGAACCGAATCTGTCGGATGATGTGGTGGGCGCCTTCACCTGTCCCGATGCGCACGTGGACGTCTTCCGCCTGGTGCTGGCCAATCTCGAAGCCGCTGTCGCTCGTGGCGGGCACTATGCCACCTATAGCAAGGTGACCGCGCTGGATCGCAGTGACAAGGGCATTTGCGGTGTACATTTTACGAATACGCGAAGCGGCGAAGAGCACCACGTGCGCTGCGAGGTGGTGGTGAATGCCTCGGGCGGATGGGCGGAAGCCACGGCAGCTTTGGCTGGCATTCACGTGCCGGTGCGTTGCGACAAGGGTGCACTGCTGGTTATCAATCACCGTCTGGCCAGCCACGTAATCAATCGCTGCCGTAAACCGGGCGATGGTGACATTCTGGTTCCCGCCGGCCCGGTCAGCATTCTCGGCACAAGCTCCATGCAAGTTCCCGGCCCCGAAGGCCTGACCATTGCCAACGAAGAGATTGCCGCGCTGCTGCGCGTGGGTGCCGAGATGGTTCCGGAACTCGCCGATGTGCGCCTTCTGCGTGCCTTCTGCGGGGTGCGTCCGCTCTATGTGCCACCCACGGCAACCGGCTCGGGTGGCCGCGAAATCAGTCGCGGCTATGCGCTGATCGACCACGAAAATAACGATGGCGTGCGTGGCTTTGTTTCGATTGTGGGCGGTAAGCTCACCACCTATCGCCGCATGGCTGAGGCAGTAAGCGATTGCGTGGCCGCCAAACTCGGTGTGCAGGGCGAATGCAAAACCGCCACGACGCTGCTACGCCCCAACGCTTCGACGCACCACCACAAGCGGGCTGATCTGCTTCCCTGGGCCGCGGAAGAAAAGCTCGTCAACCGGCTCGGACCGAATGCGGATCAGATCTTTGCCGACATCAAGCGTCGTCCCGAGTTGGCCGAGATTGTCTGCGAGTGTGAGTTAGTTACCCGCGCAGAACTGGAGTACAGCTTCAGTCAAGACAATCCACTGTCCGCGCAGACCATCAACGACGTGGGCAGACGCACACGCCTCGGCTTTGGTCCCTGCCAGGGAACCTACTGCGGATACAAGGCCATGCTCGCCGGCTACCAAAGCGGCAAATGGAGCGCCGAGCAGGCCGCGCGCGAGTTTGCCACCTATCTGGCCGAGCGCTGGAAGGGGCAGGCCTTTGTGCAGCAGGGCAAGCAGGCCGAGCAGTTTGACATTGGGCATGAACTCTATGCCACGGCAATCGCATCGACGGAAAAACAGGGAGGCAAAGATGCCAATTCAATCCTTTGATGTAGTGGTCGTGGGCGCGGGCATTGCCGGCCTCACCGCCGCCGCAATGGCCCGCCAACAGGGCTTCGATACCGCGCTCGTCGCCACGGGTCCGGGCCGCTTCATCTACGGTGCAGGGTGGTTTAGCGCGGATGGAAACAAAGACATGGACCCCGAGGCTCTGGAAAAGGCAATCGGCCTCTTCCGCCAGATGACCGATGAGGCAGATTGCGCCTTTGCCGGCAATCTGCGCGAACCGCAACTGCTGCCCACCCTGATGGGAGATTTTCTGCCCGTCACCCTGGCCCCTTTCACGCTGTGGAATGCCGCTCCTTCGGCGGGTGCGCGTATCGCCATGGTTGGCATCGAGGGCCTGACCGGCTTTGATGAAAACTTCATGGCCGAACGGATGCAGGCCGCGGCTTCCGGGCTTGGCATCTCCTGCGTTTACAAGGCGCGACGCATCAATATCTCTCGCGATCTTGGCCTGCCGCTTACGCCCACACGCTTGGCCAACTGCTTCGATAACGATGCCGCCTTCCGCGCGGAACTGGCCGCGTCGCTTTCTGCCGTGGCCGGTGATTGTGATCGCATCTTGCTGCCTTCCGTGCTTGGTTTCCAGAGCAGCGGTACTCAACTCGCCCAGTTCATCGCCGCAGTGGGCACGCAGGTCGGTGAACTGGCCACGCTACCGCCTTCGGTTGCTGCCATGCGCGTGCAGAATCGCCTTGAACATCATCTGCGCAATCAGGGAGTGGAATTTTACCGCGGCTTTCCCGTTCGGCGCCTGCTCATCGAGAACCGCCGTTGCACCGGTCTCGAAATCGATGGCCCAGGTCATGGCACTACGCTCCATGCACAGCGCCTCATACTTGCCGCTGGTTCGGCCAATGGTGCACTGTTAGGAACGGCTGAGTTCCAGACCGACGAAGCACTGCACCCCGTCACCAGCAATGGTGCGCTTGTTGCCAACAACGTGACGCTGGCTACAACAACTGCCGCGGCGCAGCACTGTTCCCTTGCGCCACTCCTTGCCGGCTTTCTGGCGGGTAGCCGGATGGAACGGACGGAGGAGTCTTATGCGGCATGAACAAGAAAATCTCGATGCCTGTCTGAAGTGTTCGGTCTGCAACACCGCCTGCCCGGTCTATCGCGTCATGCCGCAGTATCCGGGCCCCAAGTATCTCGGCCCCGAACTCGAGCGTATGCGCCGAGAAGGCATTCCGACGGACACGCGCTATGTGGAGTACTGCCTGGGCTGCCATGGTTGCGATGTCGCTTGTCCCAACCAGGTCGCCGTCTCCGAGATGATTGCCGAAGCCAAGGCCACCCATCACAAGCAGCCCATTGAAGCTCTGCGCGACTGGTGGTTTGCTCGTCCGGCTCTGTTGGGACGCCTGCTCACTATCGTGCCCTCGGTCTCGAACCTGGTGCTGAGCTTGAAGCCTGTGCGCCTGTTGATGGCGGTCATGATGCGCATCAACGCCAAGCGCGTCTTTCCCGCCTATCGCAATCCCGATCTCAAAAGCAAGACCGAACCGAAAGCCGACGCCCAGCATCTCATTTTTTTCCCAGGATGTTCGATCCGCTACAACACGCCCGATCTTGGCCGCGATGTCATCCGCCTGCTTGAGTTGAATGGCTACTCCGTCGAAGTTGCCGAAACCGATTGTTGCGGCGTTCCTGCGCTAGCCAATGGCGACATCGAATATGCACGTTCGCGTGCCCGGCTCAATCTTGATGTGCTCAGCCGGTACCTCCGCGCCGGAGCCAAAGTGGTGACCACTTGCTCCAGTTGTGGACACATGCTCAAAAGCGGCTTTGGCGGTGTGCTTGAAAACGAGCCCGACAAGGCTGAAGCCCTGCGAATGCTTGCCGAAAATACGCGCGATGTGGGTGAGCTGCTCTCTGAACAATCGGATGCTGGCAAGCTCAACACCAACTTTGCGGAAACGCCGCTGAAACTCGCCTATCACGCCCCTTGCCATCTGCGTTCGCAGGGCATTGGCAGGCCGTGGTATCACCTCCTCGGGCAGATCCCAGGCGTCAGTATCACCGATCTCGATGCGGGCTGCTGCGGCATGTCGGGTACCTACGGCTTCAAGGAAGAAAAGTATGGCATCTCGATGGCGATCGGCAGCACCCTCTTCAAGCGCATTGCGGAGACGGCCCCGCAGATGGTCACCACCGAGTGCGCCACCTGCCGCATGCAGATCGAACACGGCACCACGCTCACCACCATTCATCCGGTCGAAGTGATGCTTAAGGCCTACGACCGTCACTAACGCTTTCCATCACTGAAATTTCCGAGGCTGTCGTGAACTGGCTCAGACAGCGTACATAAATGTACAGGGTTTTGGCTGGATTTGGGGAGAAATGCGCTTCTACAAGTCGCTGAATCGGCCTTTTAGAGCGGAATATCTATTTTTGTGTGATTTTTGAGGCAACTCGTGGTATCCGCCGCGATAAGAGTCGTTTACAAACGGGCCAAGTTGACATCGAATTGTTTGAAACCTTCCATCTGGGACTATGAAGAAACAAGCGTGGGCCGAGAGGCCAACGCTACAGGTTAGCAAATCAGTCTTCGGGCATTTCCAGGATGGTCCAGAGCTTGTTGATATAGAAGCGGTAGACGATGCGACCGTCGACGATGGAGTCGGCCAAGGCATCGTGATCGATGGGCTGGGGACGGCGGACCATGGGTTGGCGAGCCTGACGAATTTGCTCGGGGGAAGCGGGATCAATGGCCCAGTTGAAGCCGAGGACGCCGCTGACGCCATGGGCTTGGAGGCAGTTCATTTCAGGCGCGGAAGAGAGCACCAGCAGGTCAGCCGGATTGTCGGCGAAGAAGACGAGAAGGGAGACAGTTCCCTGTACCGAGCAAAGGACGGCCCAGTCAGAGGAGCCGGGGCGTTCGAAGCTGGCGTGGATGACGTTTTCGGGACTGTGAGCTTGATAGGTTTGGGGAATAAGGCAACCGCGGCGGTTGAGTTGGAGCACAAAAGGCTCGGGAAGGGCGGGAAAGGAGCTGACCGGCAAGTGACGGATGAGGTAGGGAGTGGAGCGGCCGGCAACGATGGTTTGGCCAGAGACGTTGAGGAGGGGCTGCTGAGCGCAGGCCAGAGAGCAGGCTGCAAATCCGAGGGTGAACAGCGTAAGGCGAATTTTGTGAACGGCAGCCATTCTGGAAAACGCCTTCCTTGGGAGGTTAAACAGATTGCGGAAAAAGGACTGTTTGCAGATGAAATGCTCGAAAATCGTCCCGCAGGGGCTAAAGCCCATCCTTTTATATCAGCGGTTTACGGCGCGACTAAAGTCGTGCCCTTAAAACAGCGAATTTTTTCGCAAGCGGCAAGGCTCTACATCTGTTCCACATTCACTGTACGGTCTGAGGCCAGCCACTTTCAATGGAAACGAAATGAGATGGTAGACATTTGTTTGATGGGCAAACTATAGGTATGAATCAAGTATCGCCTAATTAATCCGATAAGTCTGATGAGTCTTTGGCTGTACGCTGGTAACCGGTTGACAGACCACGAAGAACGGAAGAGGCCAATCTATGTGGTCAATACTAGGCGATCTACGTCTCTCGCACAAATTTACGATGGCATTCGGCGCAGTCTGCTTTTTATCTCTTCTACAGGGATTTTCCGCACTGATCGGGCTGCACAAGGCCGACGCGCTGACCCGGAACTTGACGGAGAATTCGCTTCCGGTGATGCGGGCGGTGGTGGAAATGCGCGCGGGAATGCAGGCGGCGCGGCGCATGGAACTGGCTTCGTTGCTGTGCGTTGACAGCACCTGCCTGAGCCAGTATGCGACGAGACGGAATGCCGCACTAGAGATGTACGACAAGGCAAAAGCAGCGCTGACCACGATGCGAATGGGATCGAGCGAGGCCGCGCAACTGCAATCGTCGGAGAGTGAATTTGCCGCGTATCGGAGCAAAAGCGATGAGATCATGCGGAGCAATAACGCCGATGGAAAAAAGGATATTTTCGCCCTGGGCAAGCAGGAGCAGCAACTGTTGAGCAACTTCAACAACGCGTACAGCCAGGCGGTGAAGGTTGGTGACGCGTATGACCAGCAGATTGCGCATGATGGGACGCAAATCAACGCGAACAACTTGATTTTGCGCTGGCTGGCGCTGGGAACGATGGTGCTGGCGGCAATCTTGAGCGTGGGCGTGGGGGTGGTTTTGACGCGAGCGATTGCGCCACCGATTCTGGCGGCGACAATGGCGCTGGAGCGGGTGGCGGCGAAGGATTTGACGGTGTCGGTGGAGGTGTCGAGCCAGGATGAGATTGGCCGGCTTTCGACGGCGCTGAACACCACGGTGGCGGCAATTCGCAGAGCGTTTCAATCGGTGGCGCAGGATGCGGAGATGCTTTCGACGGCGTCCGTGGAACTGAGTACGCGCTCGACAGAAACCAGCAATAACACCAACATCCAGACGGGCAAGATCAACCAGATCGCGGCGGCGGCGCAGGAGATGACGGCCACGATTGGAGAGATCAGCCTGAACGCGGCGAGCGCGGTGAGCGCCAGCCAGGAGTCTGCCGAGACAGCCAGTCAGGGCGGAGTGGTGATGCAGGCAGCGGCCACGACGATGGAGCAGATTGCGGCGGCCACCGGGTCGGTGGAAGAAAAGATGAACTCGCTGTCGCACCGTTCGGAGGAGATTGGCAAAGTGGTGAACGTGATTCAGGAGATCAGCGAGCAGACCAACCTGCTGGCCCTGAATGCGGCCATTGAAGCGGCGCGGGCGGGAGAGCATGGACGGGGATTCGCGGTGGTAGCTGGCGAGGTGCGGCGGCTGGCGGAGCGGACCAAGGGAGCTACCGAAGAGATTGCGGGCACAATTCGGAATATTCAGGACGAGACGCGCCAGACGCTGGAAGTGATGACCCACAGCCGTGGCGCGGTGAAGACGGGAATCAGTGACACGGCCAGCGCACGGCATAGCTTGACGGCGATTATTGACTCGTCGAAGCAGGTGGAGGGTCAGATCCAGATGATCGCGACGGCGGCGAGCGAGCAGACGGCGGCCTCGGGAGAGATTTCGGAGTCTGCCAACCAGATTTCGCATTTGGCGACGGAGAACTCGCACGCGGCCAAGGAGACGGCGGCGGCGTGCAAGAGCTTATCTAAACTGGCGGGTGACTTGGACGATATTATTCGGCAGTTTCGCATTAAGGGGTAAGGGATTCTCCACTGTTTTTTCAAGAACGCATTGAGGACCGCCGGCGGTAGGGTCCGCGGCGCGGGAAACGAACTGAACTGAAATTTGTTGGGACAAAGGACTTGATGACCATGGCATCTTTGCGCGATCTGCGTATCTCACTGAAATTCGGCTATGCGTTTGGAGCAGTGTGCCTGCTGACCGCAGTTCTTGGAATTGCATCGCTGATTGGATTTATCAAGATCAACACGAATGTGAGCGACATTGTGAACAACACGATCCCAGCTAGCAAAGTGCTGGGGGATATTCGCTCGTCGGTGGCAACGATCCGGCGGGTGGACGCGCTGCTGATGCTGTGCGACACGGACGACTGCAAGCAGCACTACCTGGAAAAACGGGGAGTCACAATCATCAAATACAAGGCCGACATGGAGAAGTATGCGCCAATGGTGACCTATCCGGGCGAGCGGGAGTTGTATGAGAGCATCCGGCAGAACTCGGATGCTTACCTAGTGTTGAGCGACCGGGGCAACGAACTGATGAAGGCGGGTAAGAACCAGGATGCGTTGCACATTTTGATCGGCGAGGATGCGAAGCGGATTTATAACCTGGCAGTGGATGCGGTCACTGCGGATGTAGCGCTGAACGACAAGTATGGCGCGGAAGAGGGCAAGAAGACGGTAAATATGGGCCACGGCTTGGCGGTTATGGTATGCATTCTGATGGCCGCGACGGTACTGTTGAGCGCGGTGATTGGAATGGTGCTGACACGGCTGATTGTGCCTTCGCTGGTGGCGGCGACCGAGGCGCTGGAGAAACTTGCCAATAAGGATCTGACAGCCGAGGTGGTAGAGGTGGGTAGCGACGAGGTGGGACGGCTTTCGATGGCGATCAACGCCAGCGTGAGCTCAATGCGGACGGTTCTGCACACGCTGACGCAAGGCGCGGAGACGCTTTCGGCGGCGGCAGAGGAGTTGAGTTTGCACTCCGGCCAAGCCCAGACCAATACCCGCGAGCAGTCGGACAAGACGAACCAAATCGCGGCGGCGGCGGCGGAGATGACGGCGACAATTGGGGAAATCAGCCAGAATGCAG
>Ga0224529_1001166_pt1 | contig 16805 bp, 12 predicted proteins | sample CBST50metaG_FD_179893 | JGI IMG/M metagenome (GOLD analysis project Ga0224529, IMG submission 179893) | Peat soil microbial communities from Stordalen Mire, Sweden - C.B.S.T50 | ecosystem: Environmental > Terrestrial > Soil > Wetlands > Peat | place: Sweden: Norrbotten County, Stordalen Mire... | reverse complement strand
AGCCTGTGAGGGAAAACTTGTCGCCGAAATCAGGGCGATGCTGGGGCAGTTCCTGCACCAATCGATCTTCACCGCCCTTCTGATCGCCTTGCCCTCTGACTGAAATCGGCTTTTTCAGGATCGACTACATTAACAATCCTGCCGTCGCGGCAGCGGATTTGAACGCACTCAAAGCGGATGTTGCGGGTATACATTCCAACCTTCAAGTAGCCGAGTCATGCTTTCGCTCCAAAGAGGAGCAGGAGATAATCGGCGGAATTCGGGAAACACTGCCGGCGTACGAGAAGGGCGTTGAAGGTATTGTCGAGGCTTTGAATGCCAGCGACACCGCAACGGCGAGCGCCAGGCGCATAGCCCTTGCGCCAGCCGCAGCGCAAATGAGTTCTTCAATAAACAAAGCGCGCCAACTCAAAGAATCTCTCGCTGGGCAGAAATTTCAAGAGAACGACGGGGCATATCAAACCGGGCGCGAGCTTGTCATAGCCGCATCCGCCCTCGCACTGTTGCTAGGCACAATTCTGAGCGTCATCATTGCACGCAGCTTCGCGTTGCCTCTGGGAAAAGCAGTAACGGTTCTGGAGAAAGTCGCTGAAGGCGACTTGACCGCCTCGCTCGATGTGGACACCAAGGATGAAGTTGGGCACATGGCCAGGGCCTTGAATAAAGCTGTGGAACGGCTGAACGCCACCATGTGCGAAGTGGCAGATAATGCCGCTAACGCAAGCTCGTCATCGCAGCAGCTCGCGGCCGCTTCTGAAGCCATTGCTTCTGGTGCGCAGGAACAGGCGGCCAGCCTGGAAGAGACTTCGGCCAGCCTGGAAGAGATTACGGCGACCGTTCGCCAGAGCTCCGACAATGCGCAACAGGCCAGTCAACTCGCGATGGGTTCCAAGGATGCAGCCATTCAGGGACAGGAAGTTGTCGCCCAGGCGATCACCGCGATGTCGGAGATCAATGCCTCTTCCGTCAAGATTGCGGACATCATTTCGACCATCGACGAAATTGCTTTTCAGACCAATCTTCTGGCGGTGAATGCGGCCGTTGAAGCAGCGCGCGCCGGCGACGAAGGCCGCGGGTTTGCCGTGGTGGCCTCCGAAGTTCGCGCGCTCGCCCTACGAAGCGCAGGAGCAGCCAAGGAGATCAAGGTCCTGATTCAGGATTCGCTGCGCAAGGTCGACGCCGGCTCCGCGCTCGTAAATCGTTCGGGCGAAACGCTGCACGGCATTGTCGAATCGGTGAAGCGCGTGACAGACATCGTGGGCGAAATGGCAGTGGAGGCAAACGAGCAAAGCGCCGGAGTCGAGCAGGTGAGCACCGCGATGACGCAGATGGATCAGGTGACACAATCGAACTCCGCGCAGACTGAGGAGCTTTCGGCGACGGCGGAATCTCTCTCCGAGCAAGCTGCGGACCTGTTGGTACTGGTGGGCACCTTCAATCTAGGCAATGGCGGCAAGGGCCAGAAAAACTGGCACTCCGATAACCAACGAGCCGAGACGCACGCCATGCAATCGCGTCAGGCATCGCACCAGCCCGTCAAGACCCTGCGAAGGAGTGCACTGGCTTTAGCCAAAGTGGACACTTTCGCTCGCGCCCAGAAACCCAAGGGTCGTCTTGCGCCCTCAACCTTCGCTGCAACTCCGTCTACCGCATCCAGCGATGCCAGTTTTGAGGAGTTCTGAGGCCCGGGCGAGTCCCGCGGAATCAAGCATTGACCGGAACGATCCAAGAAAGCGCAACGCAGGTCAAAGGTGAATGAAATGGCAGTGAAGAAAACGGACGCCCATATAACAGTAGATTCGCAGCAGTTCCTTACATTCCTGCTCGAGGAGCAGGAATACGGGCTGGAGATTTTCAAGATCCGCGAGATTCGCGGGTATGCACCCATCACGCCGATCCCAAATATGCCGGCTCACGTTCGAGGCGTGATGGACCTGAGAGGAACGGTCCTCCCTGTCGTCGACCTGCGCACGAAGTTTCGCATGCCGGCCGTGGAACCGGACAAATTCACCGTCATCGTTATCGCAACCGTGGGCGAAAAGACGGTTGGATTGCTGGTTGACGCGGTTTCCGATGTTCTCACAGTCGGGCTCGACGCCATCCACGAGGCCCCCGACTTCGGAAGTGCCGTCGACACGCGATTCATCAATGGCGTCTTTCAGTCGAAAGAACATCTCACCGTCGCATTGAACCTGGAAGAACTGCTGACCGAGAGCGAACTTACCGTGACTCAACTGGCTGCATAAAATGGCCCGGTCTCCGCAATTGAAACACGTCATCAATCCAGTTTCTTAGCTCCATTGAATCGTCGCGCAGTGGAGGAGCAACAGCCGCAGACGCAGCAAGGGCGCCAGAGCCGGTGATTCCGGCGGCGCCCTTCTTGATGCGGGTCTCGTGAATCCTCAGACGTGATTGCCGAAGCCCAGAGCTTCCATCTCTTCCATCTGGCGCTTCAACTGATCCATTTGCTGCTTTTCGAGCGGCTCAACAATGGCAGGCAAGGTGCGAAGCATCTTCATCTGCTGCATCAGTTGGTCAAGCTGATGCTTGTTGAGCTCGAGTTGCTGCGGCAGGGTGGTACGCATCTGCTCTACCTGCCGTTTCAACTGGTCCATCTGCTTGGGATCGACTTTGAAATCTTCCGGCTTGAAGTTCTTGCGAAACTCATCCATTTGCTGCCTGAGCCGGTCCATCGTCTGCTGGTCAATCTTGAAATCTTCCGCCTTGAAGCTGTTCCGCAGGTTCTCCGCCATCTTGCGGAACTCCTCGGCCTGCTGCGGACTGACCTCGAAGTGCTGCAGCGTCTGTGCTTGATTGCGCAGGGCCTCTGCCTGCTGGCGTATCGCCTCTGTCTGGCTGTCCAGCTCAAACGCCTGTCCCAACGCGGGATCGATCTGGGCCAGAGCGGTGCCGTCGCAGATGGGGAAGATGTTGTCGAATTCCAGCTCACTATGCCGCTTTGAGTCCACCTGCAGGGTGAGCGTTTGCTGCTTCTTGTCGCGCAGCACGGTCACTTGTACCGGCTTGCCCTGGTTGGCGTGAAGCGCCCGCTCCCAGTCCGCCGAGGTGGCAATGGCGTCCGGGCCCACCTTGAGAATCACGTCAAAGGCCTTCAGACCTGCGGTGGCCGCTTCGCTCTTGCGGGCGACCTGCTTGATCATCAGCCCGCTCGGTACGCCCAGGTACTCAGCCATCTGCGAGGTCAGCGGCTCCACCATGGCGCCCACATTCAGCGTGCTGCCGAAAAACGGCATGTGGAAGCCGCTGGGAAGCGAGCCATCGCCGCCTCCTGTCAGGATGCCCATTCCGCCGGGAGCCTGCGTAAACACATCTCCGCCGTTGCCGATCTTGTTCCAGACGTCGTGCTCCATCGCCTTGCGGTCGGCAAGCTCCACGGCCGCCGTCTGAATGTTTCCGTCACGGCTGAATTCGAGGCTGACCTTGCGTCCGGCGGGGATTTCACGGAGCATTCTGCGTAACTGCTCGGCGCTCTCTATCGCCTGGCCGTTCAGCTTCAGCACTACGTCGTTGACCTTCAGGCCGATTTTTCCCGCAGGCGCATCATGGTCGATCAGCGTCACGATGGCGCCGCGCACTTCCTTGAGCCGCAGCGCCTGCGCCTTCTCCTGGTCCACATCCGCTAGGTCCACGCCCAGGTAGCCCTGCGAAGTGGCGTGCAGTAGCAGCGGACTCGGCTCCTGCAACAACTCGAATATTCCCCGCGCCTGTGCCCGGGCGACGAGCGGCGCAACTGCCACCGCGGCACCAACACTCATCAACGCGACGATGGTGTGAAACGGCCTCGAAATGTGTTTCATTGGTTCTTCTCCTGCAATGACCATCTCCTCCGGTTCGCGCTCTCTTCTGACGGCGCGATGCCCGAAAGGTTTGGCCCTTTATTGAAACTCCGGAACCCGGCTCAAGACTTGTCTCGAAACGGTCCGAATGTGAGGATTCCGGTCGGAATTGGCAACGTTGTTCAGCACTTGCCGCACGCTGGTGTCCGCTTCCACCGGTTCCAGAATATTGATGGCCGCCGTGCGAATCCGCGGGTCGCTGTCGTTCATCAGCGCCTCCAGGACAGCATCCCGCACCCGCACATCTTCCGAAACATAGGGCTCCAGCCCCTGCAACGCCTTTTCCCGCACGCCCGCGTTCTTGTCATAGCGCAGCGCCACCATCAGCGCGTCGCGAATGCCCTCCGCCTGGCAACTGTGGCCGGCGCGGCACTCGGCCGCCATCAGGCCCACCGAATCGTCCCGCACCCCGGCCGACGCCGAATTCTCACTGGCCACCATCAGCAATTGGCGGATCTTCGGGTCGTCCAGAGACCCCTGAATCTGCTGCGGCACCACCTGGTTATAGCGAACTTCAACCATTCCGCTGTTGGGCTGTCGAACAATACTGGAGATGTTGGCAATCTCTACAGGCGCGGCGGCCGCAACCGGTTGCGGCTGTGCGATGGCTTGCTGCGTCATGGTAGCTGCAGAGTGCGCGGCGCGGCCCTGCGCAAACTCGTAGCCGCCCAAGGATCCTGCGCCAGCTCCCACTACGAGCAGAAGACACGCGGCCACCGGAGCCGCCTGCAGACTGGCAAAATTGTTGGTCGTTCGCTGGCTCAGCCGCTCATACCAGCGCTTGGGAGGGAGGGCGTCGAGCGCTTCCTCAAGCCGCAGCCGCGAGCGCGCAATCAGGTTGGCGTCCGGCTCCAGCACTGGATTGGCTCCGGCCAGAATCTTCAACGCCAGCATTTGTTCCCGCTCGTCGTTGCATTCCGGGCAGCCTGCCATGTGCCGCTCCAACTCGTGCGTCAGCTCGTCGGACAGCTCTCCATAAGCCGCCATCACAATCCGCTCATGTGCCAATTCGCAATTCATCGCTACGTCCTTCCAGCCTCAAAAAGATTCAATGCGCGTCCCGGAAAAAGTCTGCATCCCTCAAAGGGATTGCCACCGAGCGCCTACCGCAACCCTGCCAACTGTGTTCTCAACTTCTTGGTCGCCCGGAAGAGCGTATTCTTGGCAGTCTCTTCCGTGGTGTTCAGCATCTCTCCGATGGTGCGCAGGCGGAGTCCCTGATAGTGCTTCAGTTCAAAAACCATCCGCTCGCGCGGCGTCAACTTGGTAAGTGCGGATTGAATCCGCTCCCCCAGTACCTTGCGATCCAGCTCCTTGGCCGGATTGGAAAATGAGCGATCGTCCGACACCGAAGCCAGCAGGTCAATCTCGTCTCCGGAGCGATCCAGAATCACCGCGTGGTCTTCGCGCCGGGTCTTGCGCCGTCGCAACTGGTCCAGGCAAAGATTGGTCACAATCCGGTAAATCCAGGTATAAAACGAGCATTCAAACCGAAAATTTCCGAGGTACCGGTAGGCCTTCAAAAAAGCCTCCTGGTAGATGTCCTCGGCGTCGTGCTCGGAACCCGTCAAGTGCAGCGCCAGCCTGAGAACCTGCTGCTCATACTGCCGCACAAGCGCGTCGAAGGCCGCACGCGACCCTCCCTGCGCCTCGCGGATCAGCTCCATCTCCGGCGCGCGAGCCTGCATCCGCTCCTGCGCGCTTTTCGGTCCGTCCATTGCTCTGCTTGCAGCCATCGCTGGGGAGGATTGTACCCTCCGGGCCGCCGGCCAAGCCACAGATGCTGGAATGCCGAGCGTTGAACTGGGATGAATAACCGCATCCGTTGCCATGAATCTGCTCCGGGGGATAGGGGAATGTCCGCATACGAATAGACGCGAATTTGCCCGGTAGGTAAGCAGGCTAGCTTTCGGCAATGGCAAGAGCGCCATTCCTGGTCGCATCCGTGGCTCGCAGCGGCCCTACGGGGCGCCTGCATGCCGCGCCCTCTTCACCGGTACGGCGTGCGGGATATAATCCGATGGGCAACGGAGACGCATGACGAATCGACGGGTCGCGCCAGGGAATAACTCTCCAGACCGGTGGAGTGCGTCGACCCTGGTGCTGGGCGCAGGCTTTGGCCTCACCGGCACGGGAACGGTCATGCTGGGCGTGCTGCTTCCCCTTCTCTCGCAACAATGGGGCTTGCGGGACGACGCCGCCGGATTTCTCCTCTTTCTGCAGTTTCTGGGATCGTCCACGGGCGCGATCCTGAGCGGACCGAATCGCGTTCGCTCGATTATGGCCGGGTATGGTCTGCTGGTGGCCAGCGCCGGCGCCCTGGCGTTTGCCGGCTCGCAGAGCGCGTTTGTCTTTTTCTTTTGCTTTGGCGCGGGGCTGGGCATGATCATGACCTCGACCAGCCTGCTCATCTCCGACCGCTATGGCGACCACCGGGCTGTCTTGCTGGAGCGGCTGAACTTTGTTTGGGCTGTCGGAGCGACAGCCGCACCAATCCTCTTTCTGCCGTTTCTGCGCAGCGCCAATCCTCGTCCGCTCTTCTTCATCTTTCAAGGGCTGTTTCTGCTGCTCTTTGTGTGGGTGGTGCTGCGCGAGCGGCAGACCGATCCGCCCCCTCCGTCCCCGCCGGATGAAGCGAGGCCGCACGGGGCGGCGATAGCCGGTTCGCTGCTCCCGCTGGTGGTGCTGGCAATGTGCGCCGTGGGCGTGGATAGCTCCCTGAGCGGCTGGCTGACCACCTACTCTCATCGCGCCGATCCCGGGCACGCCGGAGCAGCGGCTCTGACCACTTCGCTCTTCTGGCTGGGGATCATGGTCAGCCGGCTGATCTTTTCCACTTCCCTGCTGGCGATCATTGGGCGGCAAAGGGTGCTTCGCGTCGCGCTCTGGGGCGTTGCAGCGTCTGTTGTGCTGTTGATCGCCGTACACAGCCTTGTGCTGATCCAGGTCGCCTCGGGGCTCTGCGGCCTGTTCATCGGTCCGCTCTATCCGCTGGTGCTTTCCTTCCTGCTGGAGCGCTCTCCGCGCGGGTGGGTTTTCGCCATGGCGGGGATCGGATCGGCGTTCTTCCCGTGGCTGACCGGCGTGCTCTCGGCCCACTTGGGAGGGCTGCGCTACGGCCTCATTGCCCCCTGCGGCGCTGCCTTTCTCATGGTCTTTCTGCTTCCGGTGACCTTCCGCCTGGCACCCTCTTCTTCCATTGCCGAGCAGGATGCGGCCTGCCAAGGCTGAACGCTGAGCTCTCCGAATCTGACTTCGCGGTCGTGATCCACGCGCGGACCTGCGAGGGCGCGGAAGCAGCCAAACCCCATGAAGACAAACCATTGCGCAGGCCCATAAGGCGGCGTACGGGTTCGACTGCTGCCCAATAGAGCGTGCAGTGCTTACCTCCATACGGTCTGTACCAAACCAAACAAACCGATTGTCTTGAGAGGGAACAAGTCGGCTCCTTACCTTGACAACGGTCTTTTTGGGGTGCTTTAATCCGATTCGCATCGGGACCCAGGGGACTTGACCACCAAAAACAAGCGATTGTCTTGAATAACGAGCTCGGAGCGAGCCAAGGTCCCATGCAAATCCGGCGGCCGGAGCAGTGCTTCAAAGCGGTAGACCAGCTGCTTGAAGACACACGCTCGGCCAGAGAAATGGAAGTGTACACGCTGTTCGTAGTTTTGGAGGAAGTTGATGAGAAACACGATGCGATGGGTTCTGTCCGTGCTTCTGGTTTTTGTTGTGGGGAGCGGGGCATGTCGGGCACAAAGCACAAATGCAGGCGACATTCGCGGAAGCGTCACGGATACTTCGGGAGGGCTGATTCCCGGGGTCAAGGTTACGGTATTGAATGTCGACACGGGAGTTTCAAAGGAATTCACGACCAACAGTTCGGGCCTGTACGATACAAACTCCATCATTCCCGGCCATTACAAAATCACTTTTGCTGCCGAGGGTTTTGACCTTCTGGTGCGCGGGCCCATTACGCTGGAGGTCGGATTCACTACGGTTAACGGCCAGTTGAAGGTCGGTTCTACCAAAGAGCAGGTGACCGTCACTTCCGACGTGCCGCTGCTGACGACTGAGACGGGCGACCAGTCGACCGTCCTGGACGCCAAGTCAATGGATGAACTGCCCCAGGTCACGCAGAGCTGGGAGAACTTCGTAATCCTGCTGCCGGGCGCTGTGGGAGCGGCCAGTTCGGCTCAGGGCTCCAGCAACCCCGGGCAGCAGGCATCAATCAACGGCAACCTGCCTTACAGCAACATCCTCTCCGATGGCGCTTCGACCACTCTGGGCCAAAGCATGAACGCCAACGCCACAACATTCGAAGACGTTGCCGAGTTGCAGGTCAACACCTCGTCGTTCTCGGCGCAGTACGGCATCGGCGGCGTCATTTTCAACCAGATCACCAAGAGCGGCACCAGTTCCTATCACGGCACCGGCTATGATTTTTTCCAGAACAACGCGCTGAATGCGGCTCCATACAGCTTTGGAACCGGACTTGTTCCCGCTCTTCACTACAACAACTTTGGCGGGGCGCTGGGCGGTCCGGTCGCGAACCTGAAGAAGATGTTCTTCTACTTCAATTACGACCACATCATCGACAACGGGGCGGCGAGCGTGAATCTGTACACGATTCCGACGGCGGATATGCTGACCGGCGATTTCTCCTCGATTGCCGGCACGACCACCCTCTACGATCCGACTACGCAGACGATTGCGCTCGACTCCAAAGGCACCCCTTATCCCATTCGCCAGTCCTTTTTGAGCGAGTATGGCAGCAACACTCTTCCCTCGTTGGACTCGGTGGCTGCAAAATTCGCTCAACTCTATCCGACGCCCGCACATCACATTGCGGAAGCAAGGTTTGTGACTCCCAGCGGCACCGGTGCGCATGGAGAGCCGATCGACAACTTTGCTTCGGATATTTCGACGCCCAATCCGACCACGAGATATTTTGGCCGATTGGACTACGACGTGACGTCGAAGCACCGGTTGACGATGACGGACGTGGAGACCGACAATCCGGCCCTCAGGAATCCAAGCGGAGTGACCGAATGTCCCGTAGGCTGCCAGAGCACAGATGTTGAAAACAACAACGCGCAGATTACCGACGTTTGGACCATCAGCCCGCGCATCGTGAACGAAGTCCGCCTGGGTTATACCTACCAGTACAACAACTTTGCGAGCGCGAGCAGGGGCGCCAATTACCCGCAGAATCTGGGCTGGCAGTTTGCCAAGCAAAATGACTTTCCGGACATCGACTTCGAGGACGGCGACTGGTCTCTTGCCTGGATCAATAAGCAGGTTACCTATTTCTACAAAGAGCATGTGCTTGATCCCTCGGACGTGATGACATTCATCGCGGGCAGACACATCCTTCATTTTGGCGGCGAGTTCCTGGCGTACAGGAACGACTCAACGGTCTATCAGGCAGCGAACCAATCCGGCTCATTCAGCTACGGCGGTATCAACTATTGCGGCTGCCACGAAGATTACACAGCGCATTGGTCGGTTGGGAGTGATGGCGTCGCGTCCATCGACCCGGCAACGCCGACCAACCAGAACGGCTGGGCCTTCGCGGACTTCCTGCTGGGCTATGCCGCCAGTTGGTCAGCCAGCGTTCAACCCGAGTATGGTTCGCGTCTGAAGTCTCCGCAGCTCTTCATTCAAGACGATTTCAAGATCCGCCCGAACCTGACCATCAATCTCGGAATTCGATACCAGATCAACCATGGCTGGAGCGAAGTGCACGGGGACGTCGACAGCTTTGACCCCAGAGTGATGAATCCCGCAACCAACACCTTGGGCGCCATGTGGTTCGGGAGCACCAAGGCCAATGGGCGTTCGGCGCTGGAGGCCAATGTCTTCAACACGGTTCTCCCCCGCGTGGGTTTCTCCTGGCTGCTGAGTTCCAAGACCACCGTTCGTGGCGGGTTCGGCATGTATGCCTATAACTGGAGCACGGACGACTACGGTGTCGGTCTAGGGTCCGCGTTTGGATCGACGGGCAGCGCTGCTGACGGCACGGGCGGCGTTACGCCGATCACCAAGCTCGATGGCACGGGAACGAACTTCGTCACCGGCGCGCCGCTGCCCTACATCGCGGCCAGTACCGCCCCGGATGCCTACAACGGTCAGAACGTCAACTACACTGCGTATCACACGCCGGTTCCCAGAATTCTGCAATGGAACCTGGCGGTGCAGCGCGAGGTGGCGCCGAACCTAGTGGTCGAACTTTCCTATGTGGCCAGCCACGCATTTGATCTGATTTTCGGCCCTGTGGCGCTCAACCAGATACCCCAGAGCCAGCTCTTGCCCAACACCACCAACTGGGCGGCCGTCCCCTATCCAAACTATTCCTCGGCGACGGCGAACGGCTCCATCACCGGGTTCACGAATAACGCAACCTCCAACTACAACTCGCTGCAGGCGCAGATCACGAGGCGATACGCTTCCGGTGTGAGCTTCAACTTCAACTACGTCTGGTCGCACATGCTGGACAGCATGGATTCCTCGGGTTGGGGCAGCCACGCCGGTCCGCTCGACTATCAGAATTCGTACAGCCCGAGCGCAAACTACGGAGCTTCCAACTTCGATACGCGCAATGCTTTCAAGGGCAACGTCGTTTACCAGTTGCCGTTTGGCAAAGGCAAGCGATATCTGAGCCACAGCACTGCGCTCGACGAAGCCCTGGGAGGGTGGCAGGTTTCCGGCACGATCACACTTTCCACCGGCAACCCGTTCACCGTGACGGGGGACCAGAATACCCATGCAAATGGTGGTGGCTCCTATCCAAACTGGAGCGGCCTGAGTCCGAAGCCCGCGCACAGGAACATCACCACCTGGTATAACCCCGAAGCCTTCCAAAAGCCCGCCGACGGCACTTTTGGAAATGTAAGAAGGAACGTCTTGTACGGTCCGGGGCTCAATGTTGTGAACCTCTCCGCACACAAGGAGTTTGCTTTGGTGGAAGCCTGGCACCATGACGTCAAGCTGCAAATCCGCGCCGACGCGTCCAACGCTTTCAACCATGCCAGCTTTGGCGAGCCGAATGGAGATCTCACGAATGCTTCCGGAGTGGGCACAAACTACACCGGCACTTCAGGCGGCGGGCGTCAGATCAACTCCGTCACGGTGGGTGGACGCGCTGTGCAGCTTGGTGCGCGCGTGACGTTCTAAAGCACGTCGATGTGACCTGGTTGGAGAGACGGCCAGCGAGCCGTCTCTCCGCTTTTCGTGCGCGATTCTCTGCGCTTGCGGGCATGATAGGTGGCTCGCTGCGGAGAGAGGCAGGCAATGAATGTAAGATGATCGGTGCGGCGCCATAGCAATAGCGATAGCAGGGGCAAGTGAGACGTATCCATGAACGATTCTGCGACCGATAAAGAAGACAAGGAACCTGCGAGTCCCGTAGTTCACCAGCCGGTCAGCCTGAAGCAACTGGCAGCGCATCTGGGATTGAATCCGGCCACGGTGTCGGTTGTTCTGAATGATGTTCCGGGGCGGTCGATTCCGCAAGTCACGCGCGATCGCATCAAGGCCGCCGCCAAGAAGATGAACTATCAGCCAAGTCTGCTGGCGCGTTCGCTGCGCAACCGGCGAACGCTGACCATCGGCATTCTCGTGCCTGAACTGGGCGACGGCTACCACACCCAGGTGATGAGCGGCATCGGCGATCAACTGATCCAGGCTGGATATTTTTACTTCACGGCGCACCACCGGCACAAGAAGAACCTGGTGGAGGAATACACGCGCATGTTTATTGGGCGCGGCGCGCAAGGCATCATCGCGCTGGACACCCTGCTAGAGCACAGTATTCCAGTGCCGGTGGTCGCCGTGGCGGGTCATCGCCCCATCGAGGGCGTCACCAACGTGGTGCTCGATCACGCTCGTGCCGCCGAGCTTGTTCTCACGCACCTCTATTCTCTCGGGCATCGCAAAATCGCGTTCATGCGTGGGCAGCCCTTCAGTTCAGACTCCGACGAGCGCTGGAATGGGTTGGTGTCGGTTGCGCAGAGACTGGGCATTGCGATCAAGCCGGAACTGGTGGTGAGTCTCGATCGCGACTTGTCTTCGCCGGAACTCGGGTATCCCGTGGTGCAACAACTGCTCGCTACCAGGCAGCAGTTCACGGCGCTGGTAACCTTCAACGACATTTCGGCGATGGGATCGATTCGTGCGCTGCAGGACTTGAATCTGCGCGTCCCGGCGGATGTTTCGGTGATCGGCTTCGACGACATCCGGGCGGCGGCGTATACGCTGCCGCGTCTCACCACGATTCATCAGCCTCTCGAAGAGATCGGCAGAATCGCGACTCAGAGCCTGCTCAACCGCATCCACGGCACGGCCACTGCTCGCGGCACGATTACCGTCGAGCCTACGCTGGTTGTGCGCGAATCCACGGGGCCGGTGAAGGGGCAAGGCTAGAGCAGAACCAGAGTCCCGTGTCCTGGCTGGTCGTCCCCGGCAATTCGCTGCGCTTCATGCTGGGCACTTGTCGATCGCTCCGGCAGTGTGGGCGCCATGATGCGCCGAGCCACGTGGCTTCCTTGTTCCTTGTCGGCACTATGGAACCAACCCCGCCCATCCCGCGTATTAACAAACTATGCAATGCGTGGGTACATTAAGCTGGAACGGGATGGGGCTGGTGGGGCCGACAAAGCCCTCCCGGCGTACCATGGATGCGCCGGAGACAGGCGCGCCAAGGCCGCCCGCTCACGGCCACGTTCAGGCGGGACATCCCGTTACGCCCGTTGTTCGCCTGGCGCGCGGAGAGGCAGGTCCTTTGGAGATCGACTGGTCCCAAATCGTCCGCCACTGCATGGACGGCGATTCCAGCGCGTGGGCCGAGTTGGTCCGCACCCATCACCGGCGCGTGTACGGGCTTTGCTACCGCTTCACGGGCAACCCGGCCGACGCCGAGGACCTCACTCAGGATGTATTCCTGAAGGTTTACTCGAACCTCGCCAGCTTCGATACCGGGCGAGGCAGCCTCCAGGTGTGGATCACGACCATGACCCGCAACCTGCTGGTGGACAACTTCCGCCGCACCCGCAATCTGCGCGCCACCAGCTCTCTGGACGACGGCTGGGAAAGCGCCGATGAACTGAAGCCGGTGGACCGGCTGACGTCCACCGGGCCCTCGCCGCACGAGTCGGCGGCCAAAAAAGAACTGGCAAAAATGGTGCAGAACGCCTTGGCGCAGGTGTCGGTTGAGCTGCGCGAGGCCGTCATCTTAAGAGACTTGCAGGACCTGGATTACAAGGAAATCGCCCAGGTGCTGGGCATTCCCGAAGGGACAGTCAAGTCCCGCATCAGCCGGGGCCGCGCTGAACTGGCGAGGCTTCTGGAACGTAATAAACGGGAGGTGATGTAATGGCAGAGCGCACAAACATCCCGAACTCTGCGGCATGTGGCCAGTGGGAGACGTTGCTGGCGGATGCTTTGGATGGGCTTCTGAAGCCCGAGGACGAGGCGACTTTTTCCGCCCATATGGCGGTCTGCCCTGCCTGCACCGCACTGTTTGAAGACGCGCGCAAGGGTCGCGAGTGGCTGGAGTTTCTTTCGCCCGAGCCCGATGTTCCGGCCGGGCTCCTGGACAAGATTCTGGCGCAAACGGGCCCCGGACAGGTAGCCGGCTACGGCCTGGTGGCCGGGGCTGGCGATGCTGTACCGATCGCCATCACGAGCATTCCGGCCTGGCAGCGTCCCGGCCTGGTGGGACACGTGCGCCGTTTTGCCGAGCCCCGCCTGTGGATGACCGCCGCGATGGCCTTCTTCTCGATCGCATTAACGCTGAACCTGACCGGCGTCCGGTTGAGCAGCCTGCGCGTGTCCGACTTGCGGCCAAGCTCGGTGCGCTCATTCATGGAACGGCGGCTGACCATGGCCTCGACGCCGATCATCCGCTACTACGACCATCTGCGGCTGGTGTACGAAGTGCAGTCCCGGATGCGGGAATTGCGCCGGACAACGGACACGGACGGCCAGGGCCAAAGCAACGAGCAGAAGCCGAAAAACAGCTCGCCGGGCGAGTCGAAACAGGCTCCAGGGCACAAGGACGGAGGCTCCAGGGTGGACCCCCCACAGCAGTCCGTGAGCCCGGCGATCAACGATTTCAATGATTTTTTGGAAGTTTCCCTGACGTTTCAGGAACGGCCCGCGCATTCCGGCGGCTCCGCAAGAGGAATTCGGGAAAGGAGCACACGATGGACTGCGTAAATCACCCAGGTATCAGTGCGACCGCCTATTGCCAGAACTGCGGCAAGGCGCTGTGTGCCGGTTGCGTGCGCAACGCGGCCGGAGGACAGATTCTCTGTGAGCCCTGCTGGACGGCGTGGCAGAGCTATCAACAACCCTTCGTCGTGTCTCCCGCGGGCGGCCCCAATCCCGCCGCGGCCGCCGTGCTGGGCGTGATTCCCGGCGTAGGCGCCATGTATAACGGGCAATTTTTCAAGGGCCTGATTCATGTGGTGATCTTCGCTGTACTGATCAGCATCACCACGCACTATGGGATCTTTGGAATTTTCATCGCCGCCTGGATCGTCTACCAGTCGTTTGAGGCCTTCCACACCGCCCGGGCCATGCGTGACGGTCAACCGCTGCCTGACCCGCTGGGATTGAATGAAGTGGGCAACTGGCTGAACATGGGCAATCGTCCCCGTCAACCCGGCGTGCCGCAGCCGCCTTTTGCGAGCCCCGGAGCGTACCAGGGGCCGAATCCCGGCTATTATGCTCCGGCGCAAACGGGCGCTCCCGGCCAACCGGCACAAGGCGCGGCGACGGCGGGCTACCAGCCGCCGTACGCGGGACAATATCAGCCGCCTTACCAAGCGCCTTACGAGGGCCAGTACCAGACCCCGTTCACTCCGCCAGCCCCCGGATTTGTCGATCCGATCATTCCACCGGTTCCGCCCGTTCCGCCGTTGTATTGGCGCCGCAAGGAGCCTATCGGCGCGGTGGTGCTGATCGCTCTGGGACTGTTGTTTCTGATGGGGCAGCTCGATCTCTTCAATGGCCGTCTGTTTGAGTTCACCTGGCCGGTGCTGCTGATTGCCGTGGGCGTGTGGTTGATCGTCCGCCGTCTGGGAGATTCGCAAGGAGGGTCCAAATGAGCCGATATATTCTGATTCGCCGCCTGCGCGGCCCAGCCATTCTTTTGCTGATCGGTGTGGTTGCGCTACTGCACCAGATGGGCGTGGTCGAACACGGCTGGCATCTGTTCTGGCCGCTGCTGTTGATTCTGCTCGGCGTGCTTTTGCTGGCGGAGCGCACGGCGCTGGCCACCGAGGGCTACCCGGCTCCGCCCTACCCGGGCGGACCCTATCCCGGCCCGGCTGGCCCCATTGCGCCCACGACTCCGCCGCCCGCAGATACCTCGGCGATCGTACCGGCTTCGCACGATTTTGGAAATGACAAGGAAGGAGGGCAGTCATGAGCACACCTCCAAACATGCCTCCGGGCGGTCCGCCGCCCCCGTATCCGCCCTACGATCCCAAGACCCAGTACCGGGTCTACCGGGAGCAGCAAAAGGCCGCCTGGCGCGCACAGCGCGATGCCTGGAAAGCGCAGCGGTACGCAGCCAAGTCCGACTACTCCAGCGTCTACGGCCCGCGGGTTCCCTCGGTTGTCGGTCCCATCATCCTGATCGGCGTCGGCGTGGTGGCCTTGCTGGTCTACTCCGGCCACATCGCGCCGGATCAGTTCTGGGCCTGGTATGGCCACTGGTGGCCGGTGTTGCTGATCGCCGCGGGCCTGGCCCTGTTGGGTGAGTGGGCGCTGGACATGCGCCGCGATACGCCGGTTCGCCGCGGCGGCAGCTTTGTGGGCATTCTCATTCTGCTGGCCCTGCTGGGTGTCGGCGCTGCCGGCTGGAACAACTTCTGGGGCCCGATGCGCGCCCAGTGGGGCGACCACAACAGCGACTTCTTCAACGCCTTCGGCCTGCCCCAACACGACTACGACCAGCAGGTTCAGACCGCGCAGATTCCCGCCAACTCTACCGTCGAGATCCAGAATCCCCGTGGCGACGTGAGCGTGACGGCCGGGGACGGACCCACCATCGAGGTGCGGGCGCATGAAGTGGCCTTTGCCGGTTCGGATTCCGAGGCGTCGAAGGTCTTCGACGCCGAAATGGCGCACTTGACGGTGAGCGGCAGCGCTGTGCTGATCAAGGCGGAGAGCAACTCCAGCGGGCGGCTCAACCTGACCGTCACGGTGCCGAAAACCGCTCGGGTGACGGTGAACTCCGGCAAGGGCGATGTGACCGCGTCCGGGCTGGGCGCCGGCATCAACGTTACGGCGCGCGGAGACGTTCACCTCAACACCATCGCCGGCTCGGTGGAGGCGCACTTCTCCAACAGCAGGCACGACTTCTCCGCCCACGACATTCAGGGCGACGTGGCCGCCGATGGCGACATGAACGACTTCACCATTTCCGAAGTCAAAGGCAAGGTCACGCAAAGCGGCGAAATTCTGGGCGATGTGCACATGGAGACCGTTGCGGGGCCGGTGCATCTGCACACCTCGGTGACCGATTTGCAAGTGGCCGAGCTGCCCGGCGATTTGACCCTCAACTCCGACGATTTGCGCGTCAACGAGGCCAAGGGGCAGGTGCGCGTGATGACTCACTCCAAAGACGTTGACCTGAGCCAGATCTATGGCGAGAGTTTCGTCGAAAACCGCGACGGCCGCATCTCGGTCGAACCGGCCGGCTCGTACGCGGTGGACGCGAAGAACAGCAAGGGCGATGTGGAAGTAACGCTGCCGCCCAACGCATCGGCGGCCGTGAATGCGCGTACGCACAACGGCGACATCATTTCAGATTTCTCTATCCCGTCGACCGAAGGCGACAATAAGTCGGCGACGTTCCAGATCGGCTCCGGCGGATCGAGAATCGTGCTGAGCGCGGACAACGGCGACGTACGCATCAAGAAGGGATCGGCGGCCCCT
>Ga0224529_1001164_pt1 | contig 16837 bp, 11 predicted proteins | sample CBST50metaG_FD_179893 | JGI IMG/M metagenome (GOLD analysis project Ga0224529, IMG submission 179893) | Peat soil microbial communities from Stordalen Mire, Sweden - C.B.S.T50 | ecosystem: Environmental > Terrestrial > Soil > Wetlands > Peat | place: Sweden: Norrbotten County, Stordalen Mire... | reverse complement strand
CTGGGCAGGTGAATCACGTTGTTGGCGAAGTAGAGCTTCACTTCGTCAAGCGGGAAATCCGTGAAGGGGATCTCCTGCGTGTAGACCGGGTTCCCATTGCCGTCATCGCAGAACACAGTCGCGCTACGGTCGGAGTGAACCTTCAAGTTCCAGACCTGGAACTCTTCGCCGGAAACACGGGCATCATGTTGCTTGGCGATTGCAATGATGTCGAGCAGCCAGTAAGCGCCGCCCTGGTCGGCAAGGAACTTTGCGCCGTCAGTGAAAAGGACTGCGCGATTGATGCTGTGGCGATACCAGTTCTCGGAGCCGGTGAACTGGCGGAGTTGCGATTCGGAGAGTGTTGCTGTGTTTGTCATGCTATGCCTCTTTTCCTTGAAGTGACCCCAACGGCGGGGGCAAGAGAGGCACAAAATGCTGCCGGGCAAAGCGCAGCAGTCATAGCTTTTTGGGGGGACCGTGACCGCAGGGCATGGGGGAGCCAAAACAGCGTCATTGACGGCAAGCGGCGGCAGCTAAAGTGCCTTCCGCCCGCCGTTCATTGGGTCACGGAAAAGAGAGTCATTGAGGAACAGATCCCAACCGGGAGCATGAATCACCGATGGTTCGCCAAATAGCTATCGAACCCCTCATACGACGGCTTCCCCTGCTTCTTTTGTTGACGGCCGACAATAGTACGGTCGATCTTCGCCTGCATAAAACGCACAGCGTCCTGGAATCGAGACAAGGGAATCCTTTCCCAATCCGATTTGAACTCGCGCTTGATTGACACGTAAACCCGAGAAAAGTTGAATTCGCGATCCTTCTGTGCCTTGGCGAAATCCTGGTACCTGTCGATTACGTATTTGAGATAGGCCCGGTGGGAGGAACTTCCGCCTATGACATCAGCCGGGAATGTGGCTTTGAGTTTGACACGTCCTGCGCTCTTGATCGTAAGGTTTTGAGTGTGGATCGCTGAGACAGAGAGATCGCCTTCAACTTTGATAAAGAGGCTCTGAAGCAGCAATTCGGCCCTTCTTGCGATTGCAGGAGTGATTGTGATCTCGCCGATTGATTCACGCTCTTTTTTCATCGCGCACAGAACCGGTGCGGAATAAGCTGCCGGGGCGTCGTCAACAATCTTGTGATGACGAGCGCAAAGCAGAATCAGGTTTGCTGAGTCATTCCTCTCCCCATCAGTTTGGCTCGGATCGTAGCGTGGCCCCCGCGCGTTACGAGCTTTAATGTGACAGACCTCTCCAGTAACGATGTCGTTCTCCTCGACAAGAGGGACATAGCAATCCGGGAACGCACACCGATTCCCTGACCGGGCGAACAGGTTTTTCATCGTTTTGCTGGTTGGCACCATTGCTCTGTCCTTTTCACTCACTACATCGTAAATCTTTGCTCCAACCGCTGACCCTCCAGTGTTGACCTTGGCGCGGAGCGTTGCCGGAGAACGCTAGCTGCCAGATTTGAGCAAACTGGCGGCGGCTTTCCAAAGGGAATCCGCGGCGCCTTCGCGAACGGTTCTTGAGATGCGACTGTAACGCCGGGGCCACGTCAAACGCCTCTTCACGCCCTAATCGTCGGCCATTCCCAATTTGCCCTCCGTGAGCTGGCCATTCCTGCTATCGGAAAGACTAAAATACGCTTACCTGATAATGAACGGGAAAATGCCTTGCCACTGAATGCTGGACCCTTTATTGCTCGTTGGCAACAGTCCTCGGCTGCGGAGCGCGCCAACTACGCTCTGTTCCTGTCCGAACTGTGCGACTACCTGGACCTGCCCCGGCCGGAGCCTAGCCAGGCGGACGAGCGCGCCAACTCCTATGTAATCGACAAAGCCGTCTACCTTCAGAACCTGGACGGCTCCACGACGCCGAACTACATAGACCTCTACAAACGCGCCTGTTTTGTGCTGGAAGCCAAGCAGGGTAGCAATCCATTGGTAAATTCTGTGCCCCGCGCCGCCTCCTCCAAAGAGCCGCACCGGATGAAAAAAGGGACGGCTGTGCGTGGGACCCACGGTTGGGATGAAGCAATGTTGGCAGCCCGCGGTCAGGCGGAGCGATACGCCAAAGCACTGCCGATTTCGGAAGGTTGGCCGCCTTTTCTCGTGGTTGTTGATGTCGGCCACTCCATCGAACTCTATGCCGACTTCTCCCTAACGGGCAAAGCGTATCTGCCCTTCCCCGATCCCCGCACCTTCCGAATTCTCCATGAACAATTGGAGCAGGCAGAGATAAAGGAGCGCCTTCGCGCTGTTTGGCTCGATCCGCTTTCCCTGGACCCATCGCGCGAAACTGCCAAAGTTACGCGCGAAGTGGCAGGCAAACTAGCCGTTCTCGCCCGCAATCTCGAACTGCACCACCCGCCCAAGCAGGTTGCTGAATTCCTCACCCGCTGCATCTTCACCTCCTTTGCCGAGGATGTGAAGTTGCTACCCGAGCGTGGTTGGCTCAACCTGCTTGAAAGCCTGCGGGAAGATGTTGCGAACTTTCCCCCTATGGCTGAAGCTCTCTGGCAGACCATGAATGACGGCGGCTTCTCGCCCATTCTCCGGGCACATATCCTCAAATTCAATGGCGGGCTTTTCGAATCCACTAAAGCTCTGCCACTGACACGCGATCAGCTCGGGCTGTTGATCGAAGCTGCCGACTCCCGCTGGCGTGACGTGGAACCGGCCATCTTTGGCACCTTGCTGGAACGCGCCCTTGATGCCGACGAACGCCATGCGCTTGGCGCCCACTATACGCCGCGCGCCTATGTCGAGCGCCTCGTCATCCCCACGATTGTGGAACCTCTCCGCGACGACTGGCGCAGTACCCAGGCTGTGATCTCAGAGCAGGTCAAATCGGGCCATGCCGACGCCGCCATTGAGACCACGCGCGCCTTTCACCGCCAACTTTGCTCCACCCGTGTTCTCGATCCGGCCTGCGGCTCCGGCAACTTCCTCTATGTCGCTCTTGAACACATGAAGCGGCTCGAAGGCGAGGTTATCGAGACCCTCCATGCTCTTGGCGATACGCAGCAATCTCTCGAACACACCGGCCTCACCGTAGACCCGCATCAACTTCTCGGTCTTGAACTCAATCCACGCGCGGCGGTCGTTGCCGATCTTGTTCTCTGGATCGGCTACCTGCAATGGCACTTCCGCACGCGCGGCGATGCGCAGCCGCCCATTCCCGTTATTAGCAACTTTCACAACATCGTGGAAGCTGACGCACTTCTCACCTGGAAGAACAAGGTGCCGTTGCTCGACAAGCAAAGCAACGCGGTCACCCAATGGGATGGCGTGACGACAAAGAAGCATTCCACCACTGGGCAGGACATTCCCGATGAGGAGGCGCGCATCGCGGTCTATGAATATACCGATGTGAAACTGGCCAAGTGGCCGGAAGCAGATTTCATTGTTGGAAATCCACCCTTCATTGGTGGCAAGGATATTCGAGCCGAGCTGGGCGACGGCTACGTCAAGGCGCTGCGCAAAGCGTACGACCAGGTTCCCGACAGTGCGGATTTTGTCATGTATTGGTGGCAACGCGCCGCCGAACTTGCCCGTGCCGGAGAGATTCGCCGCTTTGGGTTCATCACCACCAACAGCCTTCCCCAGGTCTTCAACCGCAAAGTGGTTGACCAGAACCTCAGCGCTTCCTCAGATGCAAAGATCGCGCCGCTCTCACTGATCTTTGCGATTCCCGATCACCCCTGGTTAAAGTCCGCTTTCAGCGACGGGCAAGCGGCAACCGATCACGCCGCCGTGCGCATTGCCATGACTGTGGGAGAAAGAGGTGAGCACCTCGGCCATCTTTACCGCGTTAAGAGTGAAGGTGACACAAGCGCAGAGGGTACTGACGTGGAACTGACGGAGGAAACCGGCCGGATTTTTGCGGATTTGCGGATTGGCGTTGATGTGGCGGGGGCATTGCCGCTCAAATCGAATGAAGGCCTATGCTGTCCTGGGGTCAAGCTGCACGGAGCCGGATTCATCGTAACTCCAGAACAAGCCAGTGCGCTGGGGCTTGGTCGGATTCCTGGGCTTGAAAAGCACATTCGCCCTTATCTGAACGGTCGCGATCTTACTGGTTCCTCGCGAAACGTAATGGTGATTGATCTCTTTGGTCTCAGCAGCGAGCAGGTTCGAAGCCAATTCCCAGAGGTCTATCAACGGATTTATGACTTGGTGAAATCCGAGCGGGACCACAATCGACGCGCTACCTACAGCGAAAAGTGGTGGATTTTCGGGGAGCCTCGATCAGCATTTCGCCCGGCACTCAAAGGGTTGAATCGGTACATTGTGACGGTGGAAACCGCAAAGCATCGTGCCTTCGTGTTTCTCGATTCAATCGTCCTTGCGGACAACAAGCTCGTGAACATTGCTCTTTCAGACGGGTATTCTCTCGGCGTATTGTCGAGTCGCATTCACGTGACGTGGGCATTGGCAAGCGGCGGGCACTTGGGCGTCGGCAATGACCCTGTCTACGTCAAAACGAGTTGCTTCGATAAGTTCCCCTTTCCCGATTGTTCCGAGGCATCAAAGCAGATTATCCACGAAAGGGCCGAGCGCCTTGATGCACATCGCAAACGTCAGCAGGGGCTTCACCCCGCACTCACGCTGACTGATATGTATAACGTGCTCGAAAAGCTCCGGGCCAACGAGGAATTGACCGCCGAAGATCATGCTACTTACGAGATGGGCCTGATTGGAAGCCTTCGTCAGATCCATGACGAGTTGGATGAGGCCGTCTTCGCCGCATATGGGTGGCCCGCTGGCCTGAGCACCGAGCAGATTCTCGCAAACGTCGTTGCCCTCAACGCCGAGCGCAGGACCGAAGAGGCATCCGGCATGGTCCGCTGGCTCCGCCCTGAGTTCCAGGCGCCCAACGCTCCAGCCATACAGCAAACGCTCGGTGGCCTCGTCCCCGTCGAAGCTCCGGTCGCCGTTCGGCGCAAGCAGCCCTGGCCAGCGACGCTCACCGAACAATTCCGCGTCATCAAAGATGCGCTCCGTGCGACGCCATTCCAGACGCCACAACAAATTGCTTCTGGCTTCAAACCAGCGAGCCGCACCCGTGTCCAAGAGATTCTGCAAACGCTGACAGCGCTCGGCCAGACTCGCCAAGTGGATGACCGATACCTTCTCTGATTTGTGACCGTATGGCAGTCCAGCGACATCTGGCCATGCCGCCACGGTCTAACAAAGTACAACGCTGACGCGGGTCAGGTTGATGATTCACAATTGAGTGGTTCTATCGGAGAATTGAACGATGGACTTGAATGGTTTTGTTTCCGCGACGCAATTGATAAGCAACGCAATCACTGCGATGAAGTATGTTCGCGAAGTGTCCGATGGCTCAGATGACCTTGAATTGAAGTCGCGGATGAACGATTTTTCTGCAACTTTGCTTGATCTTACAGGCCGCATCATGGCGTTGGATCAGGAGAACAGAGAATTAAAGGCAGAGCTCGCAGTTCGAGATGACATCGATGGCCCCGTAGATCCCCATGGATATTTCTTCTTTAAGAACAAGCCAGATCAACCATTGTGTCCAAGGTGTCTCCAATCGGACTTAGGGAAACCTGTATTTCTGGGGCCGCTGCTCCGGCATAAAGGCGGGAAGCTTCGTCGATGTCCAGTATGCAAATACGGGATGTATGAAGAACCTCCAACCACCGGTCCGGCAATCGCAATCGGTGAGTCCATGAGTTCACGCCTAAGAGGATACTTGTAGAAAATCAGGTACCTATCAAGACAGGCCAACCGCGATTTGAAGGTTTTTCCGTCTCATATGAGAGACAGCCCTGTCGTGCAAGCTGTGTACAGTGAAAAATCAAATCCTTGAAATCACCCTACGAGTTACCGCGGTCTGCCCCAATTGGTTCTCCGAATTCGACTCTCCATTTGATCGTTGGCGAACTCAAGGTCGGAAATCTCCTGCTTAAGCCTCTCGATATATCTCTGAGCGGGCTCAGGCAACGCCCTGATCTCGGCAGGCGTTAACTCGCCGGTTTCACTGAGTGGCCGATTGCGGCGCTCGATCTCCCCACCTAGTCCAATCTGCTTAAGGAGTGCTAGGAGTGCTTCGATTTCCGTGTCCACCTGGGATGACGTGGTTTCTTCTCTGCGGTCCTTTTGGAAGGTGGCGACGTGACCAGGGTGCAAATCCTGAAGCGGGACTCCAAACGTTTCAGCCCAACGCTTCAGATGCCGTCTTCGCGGGTCTGACCAAAGGGCAGCAGCTTCCCGGATCGTCATTGTGCCAATTATTTCTTCTTTTTTCGTGCTCACCGGTGCATAATCCTCAGTTGTGATCGCGAGTCCGCGAGAATACCACTGCGCCGCGTCTCCCGATTAGGATAGTCTGTCGAGCCGTCGCGCCGTGTGAGGAGGTAAGCCATGTTCACAGACACCGTTCAGTGGACTATTGCCCGCCAACGTACATCTGGGCAGCGTACTTCGCAAGGAGAAGTTGTATTGCAACTGTCGATTTCTCGGAAGACATTGCAAAAAATGTTGAATTCGACATGGCCTCAAGGTCAACATAAGCAATTGGATCGTCCTGTCCCGCTGGGACCATGGATTCCAATTATTGATCGCATCGTAAAAGAAAACGAGCTGCGCTCAAAGTCCATGCAGGTTTCCCCGAGGCTGATATGGCAGTATCTCTGCAAGGAACACGACTTCAAGGGCAGCTTTTCAATGGTCAACGGCTACGTTCGTCAGGCACGCAGCATCGCGGCGCTTGACGTGAGCCCTGTCCGCGAATTGCCTGGAAGCAGTATTGAGAATCGCCGTCTCGCTCTGAAGAGTCCACCGGCAATCTCCGGGAAGGTCATTGCACCTTCCTTACGCCTAAGTAATCGGGAACTTGAACACCGCGCAATCGCGGAGATGGTGTACCACGCCGATCCTTCCAGACAAAATGGAGAAACGCAGGATCAGGCGTTTCAATGGATGCGAGGCATCCTGCAAGGAACAATTCCATTCGACGCTATAGCGAGTGAGATGACCAACGTTCCGCCATCTGAGTTGAAACTCCTTGTTTCAACCTCCACCGAAGAGACGCTTCCGGTGCGTAACAAAGCAATCGCTGTGCTTGGTCGCTTGCGCGACATCGACTATGTTTCCATCTCTTCCTTTCTCAACATATCTCAAGGAACCTTTTGGCGTTACTGGAGATTGTTCAAGCAGGGTGGCACGAAGAAGCTCTTTGCAAGAAGGACGAGAAGCGACAAGAAGTCTGTGAAGGATTCCAACAAGAAAGCTGTGTTCGCGTTATTGCATTCACCGCCAGCGGCGCACGGCATCAACCGCACCACTTGGAGGATGGAGGACCTTCGCTGCGTGCTGACCAAAGAGGGCTATCCGATGTGCTGCGACACAATTCGGACCATCATTAAGGAAGCCGGTTGGAAGTGGCGGCACGCACGCGTCGTTCTCACGAGCAATGATCCCGAGTACCGCGCCAAAGTGGATGCCATCAAGAAGATTTTGTCCGAACTCAAACCAGATGAGGCATTCTTTTCGATTGACGAATACGGGCCGTTCGCCATCAAAGAAAAGGGAGGGATCAAGCGAGTCGCACCCGGCGAGGCCTATGCCGTACCACAGTGGCAGAAATCAAAGGGGTGGGTGATCCTCACGGCGGCGCTTGAGCTTTCGAGAAACCAAGTGACCCATTTCTATTCGCGCAAAAAGAACACGGACGAAATGATAAAGATGGCGGACATGCTGCGGGATCAATATCGAACATGCAGTACGATCTATCTGTCGTGGGATGCTGCCTCGTGGCATGTATCGAAGGACTTGATTGCGCATCTGGACGAGATCAACCAGGAAGCGGCAGGGGAAGGCTTCCCCGTAGTCAAGACCGCGCCATTGCCGGCGTGTGCGCAGTTCTTGAACGTCATCGAGTCGGTTTTCAGCGGAATGGCAAGGGCAATCATTCACAACAGCGATTACTCATCCGTAGAAGCCGCGATGGATGCAATTGACCGGTACATCAAGGACAGGAATGAATACTTTTCCACCCATCACCAAAGAGCGGGACAGAAGATTTGGGGAAAGGAGCGGGTTCCAAGCCTATTTGAAGAGGGCCAGAACTGCAAAGATCCACTGTATCAATATCCAATTTGATGAATAGGGCGCGTTGTCAAGGGCGCTGTGGCAGATTCTGCGGTTTGGCGCGGTGTTGCTGATAACCCTCTGCGACCTCAAGCGGGCCGGTGTCTACGCAATATAGAAGTGCGCCGCTCAATACTCATCCGGTTCGTCTTGCTCTCCGACCCATTCCGCTAGTTTTTGTTGCAACTCCTCTTTGCTGGGCAGATAGAGTTGGTACTCGCGGGCATGAATACCCCGACGTGAAGATCAGAAAGCCACAACTCAGCGAGAGCCGCTTATGCGATGCGGCCAACACAGGTGAAACGCGATACGTTTTGCAATACGCTGGTTCTCGGGGTGGTATTCGCTTACAAGGACTTAGGGTGCCACCGGGGTCTTGTAAGTTGTTGAAATGCTTAATGTTGGGTCTATGGCATGGAAGAGGTCATCGGTTCGATCCCGATCAGGTCCACCAATTATATCAATGACTTAGAGATGGTCTTCCTTCCTTCCTTGGTAGCATTTTGGTAGCAAATTCCAAAACCTTGCCGCGAACAGGACGTGTGATTGCTGGTTTCTTCCTCTCCAAAGAGGCCTCTTGTAGAACTTCTCCTTTCAGTGTTGCTTCCCCTGCCGAAAAGTTTTTGCCGCCTAGCCTGAACCTGTTTCCGGCCGGATGTTGCCCCGTGGTGCCGGTCGCCATCAGCTCTTCATGGATCGAGGTCACCGTCGAGCGCACACCGTCCTCCATCGTCTGCATGTAGACATCGGTCGTGGTGGCCACCCGCGAGTGGCGCAGCATCCCCTGAATGTCCTTGACATGCCCCTTGTCCTTGGCCAGCGTCGCGATGGTGCGCCGGATGACCTGGAATGTCAGCTTGGGCAGCCCCAACTGCACGGCTAACTTGTGCAGCACCCTTTTCCGGTAGTTGCTCGGGTCCATGAAGTTTCCGCTGCGACCGGCGAAGATGAAGTCGTCGGGCGCGGCATATTTCGAGATGCGCCGCCACTGCTTCAACTCCTCGACCTGCTCCCCGGTGACCGGGATCGCCGTAAGGCTCCCCTTGGTCTTGCCCCAGGGACGGATCTTCCCTTTATAGATGGTCTCCCGGATGTCGAGCTTGTTGTGCTCTTCATCGAGAGAAGACCACCGAAACGCGAACAGCTCTCCCGGACGGAGAGCATTGGTCATGTCAAGTTTCAGCAGAATCCGGTTCCAGAGTTCGAGTTCAGCCAGCGCGGCACGCAATTGATCCCACGTCAGCACAGTCTTATCGGTCTCCCGGAGATTGACCGGTGTCCTGAGCTTGCGCGCGGGATCTTTGGGAAGGAAGTCCTGATCGACCGCCTCGGCAAAGATCGAACGAATGTAAGCTCGGCACTGCAAGACTCTGTCCTTGGACCGGGTTTTTGCCAGCTTGTTGAGGTGAGCCTGGAGAACGAGCTTGTCGAAGCGTTCCAGCCGGACTTCTCCAAACTCGGCGAGCAGGTCGGCTTCGATCAGGTGCTTCTTGACCTTGGCCGTCTCCTCTTTCCAGTCCGCCTCTTTGAGCGGCAGGTAGCGGTTGTGGACAAACCAGCGCAGAGTGACGCTGCCATTTCTGACAATTCCCTCTTCGGTGGTGTGCCCCGTCAGCCGGGCGATCTCCCATTCCAGCTTCTCGCGCGCTTCGAACTTGGTCATCTCCGACTTCAGTCCGAGCACGACCGGCGTGATAATCGGTTTGGGCTCGTTCGCAGCCGGGTCGAGAACGGTGCGGCGGAAGTAGCCGTACCACTTCTTTCCCCGAACCATCACCCAGCCCTTCTGGTGCGATGTACCCATGTGTTTCTCGATTTCTGTGGGGAAAAACAGTGGGCGTCCCCATTTTACCGTGGTTTTCTGCGTAAATTAGAGAGTCTTTCCCGCTCGTGGACAAACTCTTCGACCTGGCTTTGGCGATACCGTAAAATTCCATCACCAATGCGAATGACGGGCAGCAAGGGAGCTCGGCGCGAGGAATGATCCCAGACCCAATCGGTGCTGACGTTGAGGCGATGCGCCACATTTTCGGCAGTGAGCAACGGGTCTGTCTCAGGCGTTTGCGGGGAAACAACAGCCAGCGGCATAGGACATAACTCCGAAAGCAAGCTGGGCATCAAAAAGATGCCGGATACCATAGCCTGTCCCGCGGGGAAAAGATCGTCCAATACTTTCTATTTATCGGGTGATAAATGGGAGTTATCGGGTTGCCCTCTATCCTCACTGTAACTAATAGTAATTATTATGGTTATGGCACTGATGATGGTTTCCGCCAAAGTTGGCGATCGGGTCAAGAAAAATCGGCGGGATGCCTTGATCCCGAGATCTAACAGCGGCTTGGCTTCGCCCAAGATACAGGAAGTGGTCAAAGGCTTATAGGCATTGCGCGGCATCACGCAGATTTCGGCGGTACCCGTTGCGGCGAAATTGGACAATGTCTCTGGTAAGGATCGCAGTTGCAATCGGCATTTATCGTTCCCTATCCTCAATTTGGCATCTAAACCATGCTGGATGAGTGCATTGGGCTGTAGGCGTAAACCCAGAATTTCGCAGAAGCTGATCGGCGATTTATGGCTCTGAGCTACATCACGGTGTATCCCTTGTCGCTTTTTTCGATTCCGAACATCAAGCGTGCGGCTTGCCGCGCTTCTGCTTCCGACTTGAAGCCGGGAACCTGGCCGTGCTGGTCAAAAATGTCGGCCATCCCCTGTCCAACGATCCAAGTTGTTGGTTCGGAGGGATCGCACTGTGTAAGTCCTCGTGAGGTAATTAAAAGCTCGTATGTGCCGTCACCTACTGGACGCGGCCCCTCAGTGATAGTCGCCAAGATCAATGGCTCCTGCAAATGCAGGTAGACAGTATCGCCTGCTTTTAATTCATGGCCTCTTGCGTCTCGAATCAGGGGCGCTTTCTTACTCATCATTCCTCTTCCCGATCTAAAAGGCGTAGTCGCTTGGTTACTGGATTCGTTCCGCCAGGCGTTCGTCGATCGTTACGCAACCATCTTACTTCAAGACACAAACATCACACGTCTGCGAACCTTCATGGTTCATGCAATCCCGGTCTTCTTCAGCAGTTCGTCGCCCATCGCCAGGTCCGAATTCACCCTGGTGGGTATGCTTGCGCCGAAGACCTCCGTTCACTATCTTCCAAGGAATCGCCGCCACTTCCTCTTTCGCTCTTCCCATTTCTCTTCCACCTTCAGCAGGCGGTGCGGATCGTCCCCAAACAGCATCTGCTTGGCGCTGTAGCCTTTAATCACCATGATGAACATGACGAGTTGCTCCCGGACAACGAAAACTATCAGAACTACTCCGGCAGCAGCGCCGAATAACTCCCAAACAATGTTACCGTGCCAGCTTTTGACAACCTTATCCAACCAGAGCACCAGCCAACCGAATCCCCAGATAAGCGCCATACCCCCGGCCATTGACACCGCCACGACGAGCAACAGACGGATAACATCCCAGGCGCTCCATTTCATGCGGCTTCCTCCTGCGACTTTTTCGCGCAAGCGCCGCTAAACCTGAATGGCTTTCTCAAGCGCCAATGCCATCTCCACTACTGCCGCTGCAAGCCTGTCCATGTCGTGCGAGAGCGTCAGGACAGCGTGCCTCTTGCAGAGAAAATTCTCATGGCGTCCGTCTGCGCTGTGAAGGATCAATTCCGCCGGGTGTTGGTTTGTGCCGGGGCCGATTTCGTATTGGCAATTTCGCGGCCCCGCATTGTGATCCAATTTGTACGGCTCGATTATCGGCATTGTGCTAGCCTCCGGCTGTGATTATAGCTTGGATTGCTTCACAAACAGATCGCCCATTGCTGGCAAAGGAAGGCACATTCTAGGCGTTTGTGCGCTGCGGGCGGAAGGGAACCCTCTGCGTAAAGTTTCCCGTGCGGGGCAAAGGGTCTGAGGCCGGATTTTTGATGTTAGGCACGACGGTACGAAACATTGATTTTGGGCGATTTTAGATGCTTTTCGGTGCCACCGATGCTCATAGAATCAATAGGTTACGACCGTGGGTCTAACTTTCAAGTCAGAGGTCGATCGGATCACTCCCGGAAAACGTTAGCCGATGTCGCCAGAATGGATTCTGGATTCACACCAAATCCCCAACTCGCTCACTGGCAGAAAATCTGACTCCTGAAGTCGCCATGGCGACTGGAATTCCGTGCCCAGCCGCCAAATGTGCCTTCGCGGGTGTTCTCGGAGCCTGCGGTGTTTGAACTAATGGCGCGGCGGACGCTGCGGCATTGGTTGTCCCCCAGCTTTGTAGGCCGTGTAAGGTATGGGTCGGAACTGTGCCATCTCAAGGTCTCGGATAGCTAGATCACCGCATCCGCCGCAAACGCCAGCGGCTCAGTTCAAACGATCCTATCGAAACTGCCCCGGCCAAAGGAACCGGGCTTAATCCTGCCTCGTCTGCCGGGGCAGTCCCGACAGGGACCTAACGTTTGCCAGTACTTATCGAGCTTTACAATCGAAGAGATGAGCCGGTTCGTTAGCCAATGAAGAGAATCCAACACTCGAGTAACAGCTAATACCCTCTGGACCATGCGTCAAAACAGTTGTTGAACTGCTGCTCCGCAATCACATTCAATCCAAACAATACTTGGCTATTCCGCCTCAAACTCATCAACTGTTGCCACAGGATGGGCGTTTGCGCTAATGCAGCCAGACAGGCTCGGATCACCATGCAGCTTCTCAGCGGGCTTACATCGGCGGAATACAGATGATTCAGCAGCTGTCGGAAGATTCCGAACCGTACTTGTGGGTTCGCTTGCGGTGACGCGATGATTTCTATCGCTTGCCGGAGCGGAGCGGCATCGGGATCATATTGCGCCCGCTTGGCACACTCGATGAATACCGCAGCGTCCATGTACGTGCCGGCATATTCAAACCCCACTAGCTTGGCGGTTGCCGTCACAAAGTCTTCCCGACTCAGCACGCCAACGTCGGCAAGCCGGGCCAAGACACACTGCGTCCAAACGCCAATCGCACCAAACATTCCCGCGCCGAGCTGGGCCTGAATGACGTCGTCCGTCCATAAGATAGTGTCACTTTGCCTCGCGAGAGCAATTGCTTCGGCACCATAGAGTCCAACAAAATCCGTTATGCTCTTTCGTTCTTCCGGCGACCACGATGCAAGTTGAACAGCAGAAAGCGTTGTAACATCCTCGTGAAGCTCTTTTAGAAACTCTTCGTCTCTTTCCAACCTCCGTGCTTTCTCCTCCGCGCTCACCTGATACATCCGGTACTCGCCATCTTCAAACGTAAGGACACCGCCGTCCTTTGGCTCGGTTACCTTCTTGCCCGCGTCGTATCCTTTGTGCTCAGCGCTATCGGTGTTCTTCACGCTCTGCACGTCAACAATCAAGAAGCTGGTCATGGCGTTGCGTCCCTGTTTGGCGCGGGCCTCGCCGACTGATTTTTTTAAGACCCGTTCCAGAACGCTGATTCCGTCCGAACCGGGCTCGCTCCACTTGGCGAAGTAGGAATGCACCGTGCGCCACTTGGGAAATCCATCGGGAAGCATACGCCACTGGCAGCCGCTCTTGAGCAGGTACAACACTGCATTGAATACTTCATATAAATCCACTGTCCGCGGCTTGGTTCGCTTTCGTACCCCTTCAAACAATGGACGTACCTTCTCAAACTGCTCCCGGCTCACATCGTTCGGATAATGCTTTCTCGGCACCATCCACCATCGCTATCGCCTATGCCCTCTATTTGCATATAACCACCTTGATGCCCATCCCTCACGCACTCGAAAGATCGTGAACAGGCTCTGAAAAACTGCCCGGTAACTTGAAGACCGCCTGAGTCGATAGCTGTTGAAAAAGAGACATTAATCGGGAACTCGGGAGTCAAACAGGCCGGGATCCATGGCACGCTTCATAGATTATGTTGCATAGAATCAGTACTTTGCCAACGATTTTTGCTATTGTCGCTGTTTAAGATGATTCCTGTTAAATTCTTGTTACACAGCATGATTTAGCTAGACCTTTCAAAGCACCCCGACTATATTGGCTCTTTGCAGCGAATGAGTCATTTCTGTTCTCATCTCCTGCACGCATCGCGTCAAGGAGCCTTCCTTCGTGTCTACATCCATCAAGATCCCTGGTTTTGCAAATTGCCGTCTGTCTTTGCTTATAACTTGTGCTGCGCTTGTTGGTTTCTGTTCAAGCGCGGCGGCGCAGGCTGTACCGCAGCTTCTGCCCTATACCGTGAGCGTAGTGGCCGGCGGCGGAACCTATGGAACGACCGCGAACAAATACACCGTAGGCAATTACTGCGGAACGAACACCACTTCGCCTCCCAGTGGCACGGTTCCCCTGCCGCTTACAAGCTGGCCTACCGCACTGAGTACGGTAGGCGACGGCTGTCTTGCGAACCAGGTGGCTATCACTTCGCCGAATGCCGCTGCCGCCGACAGCGAGGGCAATGTATTCATCGTCGATTACACCAACAGACTCATTCGGCGCGTCGATGCGCACACCGGCATTATCACGACTGTTGCTGGAGCCACCACGACGGCGGCCATTACGCCTCCCGCGGTTAACCCCGGGTTGGGCTCGTCCTGTCCGTACGGCGGGCAAACATCCACCGACACCTGGGGCGACGGATGCCTGGCGACCAGCGTTCTGATGGATAATCCCCAGGGCATTACGCTGGATTCCGCAGGGAATATCTGGTTTACCGACTACGCGCTGGACGCGGTTCGGAAGGTCAGCAAGAGTACCGGCATCATCAGCACCATCGTCAATACGGCGTTTACTCCCGGGTACACTGCCGACAATGTCGGCTACACCAAGACGGGGATTTCAGCAGCCAGCGGCAAGCTCTATCGTCCCAATGGCCTGACCTTCGACAAGAACGGAAATCTCTACATTGCCGACAACTACAACAGTGTTGTCGATGTGGTGAACCTGGGCAGCACTGCCACCACCGTTGCAGGGTATACGGTTGGAGCGGGTGAAATCTTTACCATTGCCGGTTCGGGATGCCCCTACACAACGACACCTGGCTGCACCACATCCGCCTATTATGGGAAGACCCCTGCGGCGAACAATTCGATCATCTCAACGTCCGCAATGCTCGACAGCCCCTATCAGGTGGCCGTTGATAACTCAGGCAATATTTATATCGCCGACGAATATAACTATGACGTTCGCGTCATCAATGGCACCACAGGCCTGTTGTCCACATTTGCCAACAACAGCTTCACGAGGATGGCCTCCCTCAGTCGTGGCGTCGCTCTCACAAGCGCGTTGGGAAGCACGTATGGCGTTGCCACCGACCCGCTGGGGAACGTCTACATCGCCACTTATCTGGCCACCAGCCCCAACTGGGCCAACTATCTGGCCCGCGTCGACATCGCCACTGGCGAGATCTATCCCATTGCTGGACAGTATGTCACTGCAGTGCCGACCGCTGATACGGCACAAACGGGCGCTACATACTGCGCCGCTACGGGCAGCCTTGTTGTCGTTGGGACGGGTATTCCCGATAAGATTGGCGACGGATGCCCCGGTACCCGGGCGACCTTCTGGAAGCCGTATCAGCCGTTTGTCGATGCCGCCGGCAACGTCTATGTGACCGATGCGGGCGACAACCTGATCCGCAAAATCTCCGTCGGCACGCAGTTCGCCACGACCGTCGTTGGTACGCCGGTTACGCAGAACATCGATATCCATTTCGGTGTTGGCGATACGCCCGCCGCCACCTCGGCTTACGCATTGCCCAGCGGATTCACTGATTTCGTGCTCGGCACGGCATCCTGCACACCGAACTCGGACAACACCGATGATTGCGTACTGCCTGTCACCTTTACTCCCTCTGCCGCCGGCATTCGCACGGCGCCGCTTACAGTAACCAGCACTGGCGGAAAGGCATCAAACTTTTCGCTGACCGGCACCGGCCTTGCGTCTGTGCTGGCGGTTGATCCCGGCACGGAAAGCACCCTGGCCAATACGAATCTGACAGCTGTCAACAGCATCGCTCTCGATGCCGCGGGCAATGTCTACGCTTCGGTTCCCGGTTCCAGTTCCATCGTCGCGGTGACCTCTGCCGGGGCAGAATCGACCCGTGGCTCCAGTCTTTCGGGCGCCAATGCGGTTGCGGTCGATGCAGCCGGCAACATTTATGCGGCGCTTCCCAGTGGAAGCGTTATTGAAATTCCTGGGAATGGCGGAAGCCAGTTCGCCATTGGCAGTGGCTTCACAAACCCCTCCGGCATTGCCGTGGATTCCTTCGGCAATGTTTATGTGGCGGACTCGGCCGCGAACAGCGTCAGCGAAATTCTGGCGGGTACGGGCGCGCAGATTTTCCTGGCCAATCAGACCACGGTGCCAACCCTCAGCGGGCCGACCGGCGTGGCGGTTGATTCCTATGGCAACGTCTTCGTCGCCAACACGGTGAATAACAACATCATTGAACTTCCCTTCGGTGGTGGCGCCGCCTTGACGCTCGGTTCCGGCCTCTCTTCACCGGTTGGCCTGGCTGTTGATCCGGCTGGCAGTCTTTACATCGCCGATAGCCGGAACAACCGCATTGCCTTTATCCCGAACGAAAACGGCGTTCTCACCACAGCCGATCAGATGGCCATCATCACGGGACTCGGTTCGCCGACTGGGGTTGCCATCGCGGGCAGTGGCACGGTTTACGTGGCGGACAGTTTCAACAATACGATCTACACATTCGTTCGCAGCTCCGCGATCATCAACTTCCC
>Ga0224529_1001163_pt1 | contig 16856 bp, 12 predicted proteins | sample CBST50metaG_FD_179893 | JGI IMG/M metagenome (GOLD analysis project Ga0224529, IMG submission 179893) | Peat soil microbial communities from Stordalen Mire, Sweden - C.B.S.T50 | ecosystem: Environmental > Terrestrial > Soil > Wetlands > Peat | place: Sweden: Norrbotten County, Stordalen Mire... | reverse complement strand
CCTTTAATCTCGATGCGGCCTTTCAGATCATTGAGAAATGCCACCTCTTCCGCGCTTAATGCGCTATCCGCCGCGGCGGCATTTTCCACCGCATAACGCCGATTTTTAGTGCCGGGAATCGGCACAATGTGATCATATTGCGCCAACAGCCAGGACAAGGCTATTTGACCTAGCGTGCAATTATGCTTACTGGCCAATGGATTGATGGCATCAAGGATTTTGGCGTTGTATCGCAAATTGTCATCGCTGAAACGCGGGTTATTTTTGCGAAAATCGTCAGCGGCGAAATCAGCGTTATTCAGATATTTGCCGGTCAGAAAACCCCGACCCAACGGTGAATAAGGAACAACGCCTATACCCAAGCGAATCGCGGTGGGTAAAATATCCCGCTCGATATCCCTCGTCCACAGCGAGTATTCCGTTTGCAACGCACTGACCGGGTGAACCCGATGCGCTTTTTCCAGCGTCGCGGCGGAAACTTCACACAAGCCGATATGGGCGATCTTGCCTTCCTTGACCAATTCGCTCAGGCAAGACATGCTTTCTTCAATCGACGCCTGCGGGTTGACGCGGTGCAGATAGAAAAGGTCGATACGCTCTACGCCCAGCCGCTGCAATGAAGCATGGCAGCAGCGGCGAATATAGTCCGGTTCGTTGTTGATACTACGGGCATAAGCCGCTTCGATCGGCCGGTAGATGCCGCATTTGGTGGCGATAATGATTTGGCTTCGTTGGCTTTGGGTCAACGAAGCCAAAAATTGACCGATCAATTGTTCATTGTGTCCGCGCCCATAAATATCGGCGGTGTCGATGAAATTCACCCCGCTCTCAATCACCGTTCTTAACACTTCGATCGAATTTTTATCATCAGCCGCGCCATAGAATTCACTTAACCCCATGGCGCCATAGCCTATGGCTGAAACGGTCAAATTCTTACTCAGATTTCTCATGTGCATCTTAAGTGCTCCTCATCATTGATGGCCGAGTATGAATCAACGCTTTCAGCGTGAGAATTGCAAAATAGTTGATACACTTAAGGTATCACCGTGCGATTTTAATGATTTGATAGATAGAAATGCTTATTTCACCAAAACGCGTTAATTGATATATATCAATTTAGATATTTTTTAATTTAGCTTAGTAAGTTATCCAATAGAATTTGAATGGCATAATTTTAGCGCCCATTCATTTATTCTCTTTACCCATCAGCCTATGCGGTAAGCGTCATAAGCGATATTTATCGCTTGACGAAGTAATAAAAAATATTCAGGATGAAATTCTTAGTTCTGGGTGCCTTAGTTTCGCAACCGCGAAACGGGTGAAACGGAAAGCCGGTGCGAATACCTATCAAGGGTATTTTTATTCCGGCGCAGCCCCCGCTACTGTAAGCCTGACGAATTTACCTTCAGCCACTGTGTTTTATAACATGGGAAGGCGGTAAATGAGAATGACGGCAAGCCAGGAGACCGGCCCATAACTGACGAGAAACACCAATCCCCGGGGTGATGGGAATGGTTCAGTGATGTCCCGGCAATGCTACTGGTTATCATTATCTTGCCTCTGAACTTATTTTCTCCCTTTCACAATCGCCTATTGGGTTTTCATTCATGGAATATTTTATAGCCGTGAGGCGGAAATATGGATTTTATTGTCTGCGGTTAGGAATAGCGAAGCGGGATGCTTTGCCGAGCGGATAAAAATAACGGCAGCGCCAGTTGCTGATCCGTTGAATAGTATGAATTAATATTTATCAATGAGGTCGAAAATGGCTAGCGCCAAAGATTTCTCCGCTAGAAGAAAGACATTATCTCTGCTGGCAGCCTTGGTAACAATCAATATCCTCGCCTGGTTTTGGGCTCTGAGCGTTTTCCATCATAACGCCGCGCTGATAGGCGCGTCATTGTTGGCTTACAGTTATGGTTTACGACACGCCGTCGATGCGGACCATATCGCCGCCATTGACAATGTCACGCGCAAACTAATGCAACAAGGGCAACGTCCGGTATCCGTGGGCGCCTATTTTTCATTGGGCCATTCGACCATTGTACTGGTCGCCTGCGCCGGTATCGCCGTCACCTCACTGGCATTTCGGGGACGGGTCGGCTGGCTTCAGGATTACGGCGGCATAGTGAGCACGTTGGCTTCGGCTTTTTTTCTCCTGATTGTCGCACTGATAAATCTGCTGATTTTGCATACCGTCTATAAAGCGTTCCAGCAAATCAAACAGGGCAAAGCCGTCAACGATGTCAATATCGATCAATTGGCAACGCAAAATGGCGGTCTGATGACTCGGCTATTTCGTTTTGCTTTCAAATTCGTCAATAAAAGCTGGCATATGTACCTGGTGGGCTTTTTGTTCGGGCTGGGGTTTGATACCGCCACTGAAGTGGGATTATTGGGAATGTCCGCCACCGGCGCGTCTTCAGGAATGCCGATTTGGTCGATTATGGTGTTTCCGGTGCTGTTCGCCAGCGGTATGTCGCTCATTGACTCGCTGGATAACTTCGTAATGGTGGGCGCTTATGGCTGGGCCTTCGCCAAACCGGTGCGCAAGCTCTATTACAATATGACCATTACCGCGACATCGGTCATTATCGCGCTGTTTATCGGCGGACTGGAAGCGCTGGGCTTGCTGGTCGAACAGTTCAACTTGCATGGCTTTATCTGGGATAAGGTCAGCTACCTCAACAACAATATGGGCAGTGTCGGTTATTGGGTCATCGGATTATTTGTCTTGTTTTGGATTATCTCGGTGCTTAACTTTCGCTGGAGAAAATACGATAACCTATTGGCGAACTGAACCAGTAGCGAACTGAACCAGCCCGATTGAAAACAGGACGATAGTCAGATCCACACTCAATTGGATTGCGCCAACCGGCGGCGTGACGGCATTCGATCAATGATCCACGCCAATATCGCTTTTAGCCCAGGTGCGTATGTCGCGCGTGTCTCGGCTCTGTTTCCATTGACGCCAACCCCTGCAAAATGCCGCAGGCGTCTACAGCCTGCTCACTCTGGCAACGCTGCCGCAATTGCGTGAGTTGTTGCTTGAGCTGGGACAATTCGGCGATACGCGCATCGACATGGGCAATATGCTCGTCAAGAAGCTGATTGACGCCGCCGCAATTGTCGGCGGATTGATCCATCAGGCCCAGCAACGCACGGATTTCCTCATGCGTCATATCCAGCGCCCGACAATTACGAATGAAACGCAGCCGATCGACATGAACATCGCTATAGCTGCGGTAGTTGGCCGCCGTACGCGCCGGAGCAGACAACAAACCTTCCTTTTCGTAGTAACGCACCGTTTCCACCGTACACTGCGCCACTTGAGCCAGTTCACCGATTTTCATAAGTTGCCTCCAAAACACTTGACCCTATAGTAGCTTCAGGGTGTCAAATGCACAATAACTATTCAGACTTTGGGGTCACGCCATGCGCTTTCAGCCTGTGAAAACTACGATTGCAAACCCGGCTTGCCGCCGCGTGCCTACGCTCGGTCGCGACATCGCGAGCGCCGGGAAGCATCATGGCTGTGCGTGCTGCGCCGCCGATTCGTCACCGGCGCCGACCTTGGCTGACGCCAACCTGACCACGGCCGCTATTCCGCCCAGCTGCACGCTCACCCGGCTACGCATCGACCAAATGGATTGCCCCACCGAGGAAGGATTAATCCGGAAAAAGCTTGGCGGCATGCCCTGCGTACAAGGAATGGAATTCAATCTGATGCAACGGGTCTTGACTGTTATACATGACAGCAATGCCTTAGCGGCTGTTGAAGCCGCCATCCTCGACCTGGGCATGAATGCCGAAGCACTGGAGCCGTCAGACCACACGGCGCTTCCCGAGCCAACCAGCAAACCATGGTGGCCCCTGGCCTTGGCCGGCGCGGTGGCCCTTGGCGCGGAAATCGTCAATTGGGCCGACCTGCCGGAATGGTCTTCTGCGCTGCTGGCGCTCATCGCCATCAGCCTCGGCGGAATCGGTACTTATCGAAAGGGATGGATTGCACTGCGTCACGGCAATCTCAATATCAATGCCCTGATGAGCATTGCCGTCACGGGTGCGGTACTGCTGCGACAGTGGCCGGAAGCGGCCATGGTCATGGTCCTGTTCTCGCTGGCCGAGTTGATAGAGGCAAAATCGCTGGATCGGGCCCGCAATGCCATCCGCGGCCTGGTGCAACTCACACCGGAACTGGCGACGGTACGGCAGGCCAACGGCAATTGGACCGATATACCGGCCAAGACTGTGGCCATTGGCCAATTCGTCCGGGTCAAGCCGGGCGAACACATCGCCCTCGACGGCCTGGTGACAACCGGGCGATCAAGCATCAATCAAGCGTCCATTACCGGTGAAAGCTTACCGATCGAGAAAACCGTGGGCGACCCGGTATTCGCCGGCACCATTAATATGTCGGGTTCGTTTGAATACCGGGTCACGGCTGTATCCACGCAATCGACGTTGGCGCGTATCATTCAGGCGGTGGAAAAAGCGCAAGGCGCCCGTGCCCCAACGCAGCGTTTTGTCGATCAGTTCGCCAAGATCTACACGCCGGCCGTGTTCGCTTTCGCCTTGGCTGTGGCCATTGTGCCGCCGTTGCTGCTCGGCGGAGGTTGGCACGACTGGGTTTATCGGGCGCTGGTCCTGCTGGTCATCGCCTGTCCGTGCGCCTTGGTGATTTCCACTCCCGTCACCATCGTCAGCGGTCTTGGCGCGGCGGCCCGCCACGGTATTTTAATCAAGGGCGGCGTTTATCTCGAAGAAGGCTACAAACTAACGTGGCTGGCATTTGACAAAACCGGCACCATCACGCACGGCAAACCGGCGCTGACCGATACCGTCTTGCTGGATCAGCCGGCCGGGCTGGATGCCATCCGTATCGCCACTAGTCTCGCGGCACGCTCCGATCATCCGGTTTCTCGCGCCATAGCCGCGGATGGACAACAAAACGGTACCGTTCTGGCTGGTGTGCCCGATTTTGCCGCTATTCCAGGGAGCGGCGTCAGTGGAACGGTTGACGGCGTACTGTATCAGCTTGGCAACCATCGGTTGATCCATCAGCTTGGCGTCTGTACGCCGCGCCTTGAGGCACGTCTTGGCGAGTTAGAAGAGCAAGGCAAAACCGTCATTTTGCTTACCGATGGCAAACGTGTGCTAGTGCTGTTCGCCGTGGCCGATACGGTCAAGGGCAGTAGCCACGCCGCGATCCAGGCGCTCCATGCGTTGGGTATCAAGACCGTTATGCTGACCGGCGACAATGCCCACACCGCGCGAGCCATCGCGGCCCAGGTGCAAATTGACGAAGCCTTGGGCGATCAATTGCCGGAAGACAAGCTGCGCGCTATAGAACACTACGCGCAAAGCGGCAAGGTCGGCATGGTGGGCGACGGCATCAACGATGCGCCGGCCTTGGCGCGAGCCGACATCGGCTTTGCCATGGGCGCGGCCGGCACCGATACGGCAATCGAGACCGCCGATGTGGCGCTGATGGATGATGACCTGAGCAAAATTGCGCGCTTTATACGGCTGTCGCGCACCACCCATAGGGTTCTGGTGCAGAACATCGCGCTGGCACTGATCATCAAGGCTGTGTTTCTGGTACTCACGCTGCTGGGTATGGGAACCATGTGGATGGCGGTGTTCGCAGATATGGGCGCGAGTCTTCTGGTGGTCGCTAATGGTTTGAGGCTGGTGCGCCAGTAGCGCCAGTGCGTGTCGTAATGTTATTTTGAACGATAGGATAATGGGACGTGTGCGAAATGGGAATGGCGCGGCTGGCCGAACTGAGCAGGCATAGAAGACCTCCGCTTGCTATGCCTGTTTAGGTGCTTGCCAATGCCGCGCCAATGGTTATGTCTTACTTGGCCTGCCCTGCCAACGCCAGGTTTAGCGCCAGCACATTGACCCGCGGCTCGCCAAAGATACCCATCGCCGGCGGCGTCACCAGGCCGGCAATCAGCCGATTGAGCTGATCCTGACTCACACCGCGTTTTGCCGCCACCCGGGGAACTTGCAACATGGCATTGGCGACACTGATATCCGGATCCAGGCCAGAAGCCGATGTTGTCAACATATCGGCGGGTAAAACGACGCCATGCAATTCTGGCTGCTGTTTTTCCAACGCCTGCCGGTCGGCCAAAATCCGGTCGTGCAACGCCGAAGTACCCGGACCATAGTTCGAGCCCGTGGAACTACCCGCATTATAGGGCGACGCCACGGTTTTAGTCGCATCCTGCGGATCGGCGGCCGTTGTCGCCGATGGCCGGCCATGGAACCAGGTATCGCCTTGCCAGTCCTGGCCGATCAATGTCGATCCTAAAACAGCGCCCTTCGCATCGTGGATCAGACTGCCATTGGCCTGATAAGGAAACAAAAGCTGCGCCAGGACATTCACCAACAGCGGATAGCCTATCCCGCACAGCACCCAGGTAACCAACGTCAAACGCAATCCGCCGCTTATAACCCGCCACATTTTGCTTCTCCTCAGACAATTAATGACAAACACATGTCGATAAGCTTGATTCCCAAAAATGGCAGGATGAGTCCGCCCACGCCATAAATCAGGAGATTACGGTAAAACATCAGCTCGGTACTTTTAGGAGAAAAACGCACGCCTCGCAGTGCTAACGGAATCAGTGCCGGAATGATCAGCGCGTTAAAGATCAGCGCGGAAAGAATGGCTGATTGTGGCGATGACAAATTCATAAGATTCAGACGATTCAAGCCCGGCAAGGTCACCACGAACAAGGCGGGCAGAATGGCAAAGTACTTTGCTACGTCATTCGCGATGGAGAACGTGGTCAGCGCCCCGCGGGTAATCAGCATCTGCTTACCCACATTGACCAACTCCAGCAGCTTGGTGGGATCGGAATCCAGATCGATGATATTGGCCGCCTCCTTGGCCGGGTTGGTACCGGTATACATTGCCAGACCGACATCGGCTTGCGCCAAGGCGGGCGCATCGTTGGTTCCGTCCCCGGTCATGGCGACCAGTTTACCCTGCGCCTGTTCCGCACGGATCAATCGCAATTTTTCCTCGGGTTTGGCCTGAGCGACAAAATCATCCAATCCGGCCTGCTTGGCGATCACCTGCGCGGTGATCGGATTATCTCCGGTGACCATAATGGTCCGAATACCCATCAGCCGCAGTTGGCTGACCCGATCACGAATACCCGGTTTCAACACATCCGACAGGGTAATAATGCCCAAAATGACATTATTCACCGCCACGGCCAGCGGCGTAGCCCCTTGATTAGCAACCTGCCGGGATAGCGCGTTGAGTTCGTCCGGCGCACGGATGCCATAACGTTCACTGACATACGCCTGCACCGCATCCACCGCGCCCTTGCGGATCGACCTGCCGTCCGGCAAATCACTGCCGCTCATCCGCGTTTCCGCAGAAAATGCCTCGCTGACGGCCTGTTCTTCCAACGGGTCCGGTTTGGCTCCCTGCGCCAGAGCATATTGCCGCGTTGATTGCCCTTCAGGCGTACTATCAAACAGCGAGGCCAGATAAGCCGCCTGGGTCAGTTCTTCACTGCTCTGACCGGTCAGCGCGGTGAATTTTGTGGCCCGGCGATTGCCGACGGTAATGGTCCCGGTTTTATCCAGAATCAGCGTATTGACATCGCCCGCCGCTTCGATGGCCTTACCGGAAGCCGCCAGTAAATTGATGCGCATGGTGCGATCAATACCGGCAATGCCAATGGTGGAAAGTAGCGCGCCGATGGTGGTTGGAATTAAGGCTACGACCAGGGCCACCAGGTCGGCAATGTTGATTTGCATGTTAAGGAAAGAAGCCACCGGCGCCATGGCGGACACCACGATAACAAAGATCAACGTCAGTACCGACAGCAACACCGTCAGAGCAATTTCGTTGGGCGTTTTTTGCCGCCGGGCGCCTTCCACCAGCTTGATCATCCGATCCAGGAAAGTATTGCCCGGCAATGCCGTAACACGGATCAACAAATTATCCGACAGCAAGCGAGTCCCGCCGGTAACGGTCGAGGCAATATCAGAACCCGGAAACTTCATGACGGGCGCCGATTCGCCGGTAATCATCGATTCATCGACATAAGCGGTGCCGGCACTTACCTCGCCATCGGTGGGGATGATTTCATCTTTCTCCACCTTCACCACATCGCCGGGTTGAAGTTGGGCGGCAGATACGCGTTCATAGCGGCCATCCTTTCTTAACCGGTTAGCCGTTAATTCCGTGGTGATATGGCGCAAAGACATGGCTTTCGCCTTGCCCCGCCCTTCCGCCAGCGCTTCCGCAATATTGGCAAACCACAGCGTCACCACCAGAATAAGCGTGACGACAGCGTTATACGCCGCACTGGCATGAGACGGCCCGAACAGCGACGGTTTAAACGTTAACGCCAGCGTAATCAGCGCACCGATCCAGACCACGAACATCACCGGGTTGCGGATTTGCAGCCGTGGATCGAATTTTTTCAACGATTCAAAAAATGCCTGCCGAAACAGCGTCGAGTCATAACCGGCTCGTTTGCTGACGTCCGTCGTGGCAGCCAGAGAAGCATTCATCTTCATTTACGTTATCTCCGCTCAAAACTCAGGATGCCGCATGCGCCGCCGTGGAGAATAATTCCCCCACGGGACCCAGAACCAGTGCCGGCATAAAGGTTAACGCACCCACAATGACAATCACGCCCAGCCACCACAGACCGAACAAGAAAGTATCAGTCCTTAATGCCCCACTGCCTTCCGGTAAGGTTGGTTTAGCCGCCAGCGAACCGGCAACGGCCAGCAAAAAGATAATGGGCGGATAACGTCCCACCATGATCACGGCGCCAATGGCCAGGTTGTACCAAGGGGTATTGGCATTCAGGCCGGCAAACGCCGATCCATTATTGGCCGCTGCCGAGGCGAAGGCGTAAAGCACCTCTGAATAGCCGTGCACGCCCGGATTATTCAGTGAGGCCACCGCGGAAGGAAGAATCATCGACAAGGATGAGGGCAATAAAATTACCAATGGGTGAATCAACAGCGCCAAGGCAACCAGGATAATTTCTCTTTTCTCGATTTTCTTCCCCATAAATTCCGGCGTACGCCCGACCATCAACCCCGCGACAAAAACACCGATAAAGCCATAAATGAGGAAACTCAGAAAACCGACCCCTTTGCCCCCGAACACGCATTGCAGCATCATCTGGATAAACAGCGGGATGCTGCCGGCGGCCGTGAAACTGTCGTGCATCGCGTTCACGCTGCCGGTGGTGAAAGCGGTGGTATAGGACGCATAGAGGCTGCTCATAATGATGCCGAAGCGCACCTCTTTACCCTCCATATTGCCGCCAGCTTGACCGGGAGTGGCTTGCAGCGCGAGACCGAGCTGATGTAACAACGGCGTCCCGGCTTGTTCGGCGACCAACGTGATAATCAGGAAAAACAACAGCATGGCGCTCATTACGCCGTAAATCACCCAGCTTTGACGCCGGCGATTTATCATGCAACCGAACATGACAACCAGGGCGGCGGGCAAGCAGGCCATTAATTGCATTAAAACAAAGTTAACTCCAGGTCCCGGATTCTGATAAGGATGCGCGGCATTAACGTTATAAAATCCCCCGCCGTTGGTGCCAAAGTTTTCAATCGCTTCCTGCGAGGCTACCGGCCCGAGCACCAATGTCTGATGGGCGCCGGCGAGCGTATGGACATCCACAGCGGAGCTGAGAGTCTGTGGTACGCCTTGCCAGACAAGAAATAGCGCCGCAATCAACACCACCGGCAATAAGATCCGGGTGGTAAACCGGGTCATGTCGATATAGAAATTACCTAGATTTCCGCTGTTGTCTGATTGCTGGAATGAACGGATAAAAGCGATGGCCACCACAAAGCCGGTGGCGGCGGAGGTAAACATCGGAAACGTAATGGCCGCCATTTGGCTAAAGTTAGACAAGGTGCTTTCACCGCCATAGCTTTGCCAGTTGGTATTGGTAATAAAGCTCACCGCCGTATTGAACGCCTGCATCGGTTCCATGCCAGCGAGCTGAAGCGGATTAAGAGGTAATATTTTTTGAAAAACCAGAATAAGATAAATTAATATCGCCATTATTAAATTGGTCACCAGCATGTGTACCGCATAGGTTTTCCAATTCATTGCCTGCTGTGTTACCCGCTTGCCCACTAGCCGGTATATCAAATTATCTACCGGATTAAATATCGGGTCTAACCAGGTTTTCTGCTCTGTTACCACCTTGGCCAGATATTTACCGATGACAATACTGAGCACGAAGGTAACAAGCAGGGTCAATCCTGTCTGTAGCCACATATGCAACATTATATGACTCCTATGAATTATCTAATAATATTCGCTGCCGTCACCTGGTATTAGCATAAATAAGCGTGACTTTAGCCAGAGATTAGAAACGCTCAGGATGGATGACAGCATAAAACAAATAAATAATAATAAAGGCGAGAACCGCCAGTAAGATTTCTAAGGCCATAGCAACACTCCGATGATGTCTAAAAAAAATTATATTTTTAATTTTTAGGCAGGACTTTTTTATCATCCTGCTTTACCGGCACCTCAATAATTTTCTCGGCGAAATTCAACACTTGGCCAAAAAACAGATATAAAACAATTATTAAAGCTAGCATTAAGATCGTCATAAACATATCCGGCTCCGCGATGTTATAATAATCGGTGAAAACACTCACTTATCCTTACCTTACCTATTCCATCGTCCATTAAAGAGGGAAACGTATAAATTTTGTGCAAAAAGAAGAGGCGAAGATATAAAAAAAATATAAATATTGTGGTATGAGGAAATTTATAGCGTTTTGCGGTAAGTCAGGCAGCTTGGCGCGAACTGGACGGGTCATACTTCAGAATCCGAAGGATGTTTTGTTAATTTGGGTCGTATTAATCCGATCCAAAAAAAACATTCTCTGTCACGGGTTTGCTACGATCCACCACAGGCACGGCCAATAGCATCGAAACGTAGGGAGGTGACAAGGCAACGCTGAAAATTTGACGTCACACTGTAGCCTTAGATGAAACACTGCCGCTTTTTACATTCGATATCACAGACAATAATTTCACTAAGACAAGATATGATTATTTAATCAACTGAACTTGATCACTTTGATGTATTACCATAAGTCATATAACAAGCGTTGCTACGATACCGCTTGTTATTACATATATCCATAATAGCTAGCCAAGATATTAATCTTGATAAACAGGTCGCTATTATGGAAACGTTTCAAAGAAATAAGAGAAAACTAACGGGCAGGTATCGTTTATGGAATCTCCCCATAAAAATCCGAAGACCCGCATTGGGTCAAACTGGTTATGACCAATCGTCAGCCATTTCCTGACAAAAACTCCTGTATCGCCTAGGGGCATGGCCGAGCAATCGGGAAAAACGCTCCACGGTCGCTGAGTCAGCAATAGCTCCATCTTGTTGATAACGCTGCAACATGAGGCGCATATCATAAGCCAGCCAACCGGGCTGCCCAGCCTGCAGCATTTGCTGTTCGAAACGTTCAAGATCATCACCTGCATAATGAATTTCTTTTTTAAGCACCTGGCTCCATAATTCCGCCAGCCCCCGGCCAGTCAGCGTATCGGGACCAACGCATTCGTAGATTTCATTCGGTGCCGGTTGTTTGTCGTTATGCCTGCTTATCAGCACTTTGGCCGCCGCCTCGCCGATATCACGCACATCGACCATCGACAGGCCTTTTTCACCTACCGGCATCGCATAAATTCTATTATCCAGCAGAGATGCTTTCTGACGAATATCATTCTGCATAAAATAGCCGGGCCGCAAAATGGTGGCTGGGATACCCGAATGTTCAATCATCCGTTCAACCGTAAACTTACTGGTAAAATGGGGGACATCAACAAATTTGTCCGCCCGTATGACGGAAAAATAGACCAGCCCCTTAACGCCTTTTTCACGGGCAATATTCACCGTCTGAATCGCTTGGGTCACCTCACCGGGCACATTGGCAACCAGCAAGAACAACGTTTCCACACCTTCCATAGCGGCGCGTATGCTCTGCGGGTCGCTGAGATCTCCTTTCACAGCCTCAATGCCTTCAGGAAAGGAGGCGCGTTCCGGGGTACGAGTCAAAGCACGGATATGAACCTGTTGTTCCGCCAGATTGCCAAGGACCTGCCGGCCAATAATGCCGGTACTGCCCGTTATCAATATTGTCATTGCATTTCTCCGAAACCTTTGCTGGCATATGAGTATCTATTAACTGTAGACCTTTCCTCAGCCCTTGCTGCTTATGCACAACAGATGATTTTCAAACGCGCATATCGAGGTGGTACGGGGGAATTGTTACTTTAATCAAATAGAACAACCGTCACAAAAATGAGCAGATCACAATGAGTCTTGTTATTAGTAAATTCGGTGACCGTCTTGCACGGTCACCTTTAGTCTGATGGCACACCTAGAACGATTGAATGAATTGAACTTGAGCCAATATATAATGCATCTCATAGGATCAACTGGCCGAAACCAAAGATGTGTAGATCGGCATTAAAATGAAATTCAGATTGTTCGTAAATATAAATTTTTTAAATGAATTTGTGATGTCCTTTTTGCAAGGAGTCCGTCAAATAATCTATTTCCGTGCTACTTAAACCTGTCGCGCGTGCTATCATGGCGCGATCCAAACCTAAAGCCAGACAATTATAGGCGAATTTTATAATCTGCGTACGTCGTCTTTCATTTCGGTCGAATTGTAGTCCCTCTTTCCACGCTTCTTTGAAACCTTCCTTGTAACCTTCTTTCCATACTTTAATGTCCAGTTGTTCAGTTGTAGTCATAATTTTCTCACTGTAGTTTGGCGTATTTTGCCATATTAAAAAAACTTCATGGTTGATGGGTTTGGCTTATGTCCTGGATTCCGCCAAGGCATCCAGATCATGGGGTTGAGTATGTGTTTTCATTGGTCTACTTTAGCGGTGCCAACCTCTACAAAATATAAACGCCACCTCCGCCATGTAGAGCTCATAATAAACTTTCGGGGCAGCTCACAATTAAAATGTAACGATACTGCTTATTACATTCGGTTTTACAGATAATAATTCAAAAAAGGCAGACTAAATTCTTTAATTAATCAAACCAATTTAATTAATCAGGACATATCGCCAATGTTTTTTCATTACCACTGGTTGTTAATGATATAGAAAAACGGCATATTGACATCGACAAGCTCAGTTTCGCCTTACATGAGAGATCCGCCGCCCATATTCTGATTGACATCACACATCATGAATAAAAATACAATTTCGCAGTGGTTATATGAATATTTAGCAAAATCACTAATGAATGTTTATAAATTCTTCTGAGTCAAGCGCATTCCCCTTTTGTAATAAATAGTGCATTGAACATTGTGCCAGTTCTTTACTGAGTCCAAATTTCTCCATCAGCCAAGCGATAATTGGTAGGTGGATATTAATATCCTTTTCATGAATGTGCTTTTGCACATATTCCAGCAGCGCCACCTTCCGATGGGTTTTAATTTCATCGTCGGGAATAACCGTGACATCCACCAGCGGGAACGCTTGGGTATAGAAAGCTTGCGCCGCTGTGGGATCATCGAAACAATTTAGCCAGCGCATGCTATAAGGATAAGGGCTTTGTCTACCGTGGTAAAACAGTATGGGGACAAAGCTGCCGGAGGTGATGGCCAGCGTGCTGAAGTCGCACTTGGCCTGCAATGCCGGCGGCAAGTGAATTTGCAGGAAATCGACGGAGATACTGGCATCGCTGAAAAATTTCCTGAAAAAGGAATCATGGGGCGTTGGGAATGTTTTCATTGGCGCACTGTAATGGCGCCAATCTCTACAGAATACAAACGTCCTTGAGGCCAATGGAGGTGAATAATAATTTTCAGGGATGCCTCACGTTTCTAGGTGAAACACATGATATATTTCATTCAATTATTATCACCAATAAAATTACCGATAAAACATTTTGTTTTGTCATCACATTATTAATCTTATCATTTATTACTATAGGGCCGCTTCGGAACAGAATAACCGCCACGATCCCCCCCAGGAGGAACACCCCAGCTGCCGCCCAGAATACGAGCTGGGTCGCGGCAAGGGTTGCATTGATGCTCATCGTCGGCTGGTAAGAAGAGGTGTGGTCCTTCTGGTAGGCGGCGGCGGCGGTTACGGCGAGCGAATTGAACATTGCTGTTCCGAGCGAGCCGCCAATCTGCTGAACGGTATTCACCATTGCGGATGCAACTCCAGCGTCGCAAGCTCGAATTCCGCTTGTGGCGGTGTTCTGTGCCGGGCTGAAGATCATCCCAAAGCCAAGACCTGTCACTAGCAGCGCCGGCAAGGTATGGGCGGCATAACCGGAAGTCGCGCTGATAGAGGTAAACATGGCCATGCCAATAGCAGCCAGCACACATCCAACCGACACGAGCGGACGTGGACCTACGCGCGGGAACAAGACAGCCCCGAAAATGATTGAACTGACGACGACAGCGCCGATCAAGGGAAGGAACGCGACGCCGGTCCTCACCGGACTGAACTTCAGGACTTCCTGCATGTAATAGGTGAGAAACAGAAAAACCGCGAACATCCCTATGCCGGAAATCCAAAGCGTCAGGTATGCCCCGCCGCGCCCTCTATCGAGCACCACTTGCAGGGGTAATAGTGGGTGGGTGGCACGGTGCTGGATCAGCACAAAAACGATCATCGACACTATCCCGAAGATCATTGGGACTAACGTCCAGACGTCGATCCAGCCGTTTGACGCAGCGTTTCCAAGGCCGTACACAATACTAACCAGACCCAGCACCGCCGTAATACTTCCTGGGAAATCGAGACGTGCCCGATGCGGCCGCTCGTCACTGGGAACGAAAGCGAGCGCGCCGATTAATGCCATTATCCCGAAGACCAGATTCACATAAAGACACCACCGCCACGACAGGGTTTGGGTCAACACCCCACCAAGCAAAAGTCCCAGAACACCACCAACGCCCGATACGACGCCGAAAATGCCGAATGCGCGCGCACGGTCTTGCGCATTATCCGCGAAGACCTCCGCCACTAATGACAATGCCGCTGGCGCCAGAATTGCCGCGAATACGCCCTGAGTAACTCGAGCTAGAAGCAGCACCACGAAGCCGTTAGCTGAGCCCCCGAACGCTGACGCGACGGCGAAACCTGCCACGCCGATCAGGAACATTCGCTTGCGCCCGAAGCGGTCTGCGAGCCTACCACCCAGCAACAACAGGCTCCCGAAAGCTAGCGCATAGCCAGTCACAACCCACTGCCGATTGTCGATGGAGAACCCCAGATCGTGCTGAGCGGACGGTAGTGCAATGTTCACGATCGTATTGTCAAGAACGTCCATCAGTTGAGCAAGACTTAAGGCGATGAGGGCCAGCCACCGACCCGATGATTTTGATCCGACGCACGTGGCCCGTTCATCAACATTCATACTGGCCACCTCCGACTGCCCAAATTCATTCGGCCGCAAGGTCTCTTTCATCCTGATTTCTCGCCTTGACATTGATCGCTGTTGCCGACCTGATCATTCACGGTCAGGACCAGCTTGCCTGTCGCACGACCGGCTTCACCAATACGATGCGCCTGAGCAACCTCGCTAAGAGGAAAGATCTGCACGGCGGGAAGCGTGAACTTGCCCGAGGCGACCAACTCGCCAATCTCGGAGAGTACGTGCAGAGCTCGCCCGTCGTCGCCTCGGCTGAAACGCACGCCGTACTGCTGCGCGCCAGCGAAATCGGCAATGGTAATGACGTGTTGCGGGCCGCCTGCCAGCTTTATGAGATCGGGCAAGATCCCGTTCCCTGCCACATCGAGCGCCAGATCGACGCCTTCAGGAACTAAGGCCTGGACCCGAGCCTTCATGCCCTCGCCATATGCGACCGGCTCAGCCCCGAGCAAGCGCAGGTATTCAAGATTGAGGGGACTCGCCGTACCGATCACGCGCGCACCACGAGCCGCCGCGAGTTGGACAGCAGCTCCGCCGATTTTGCCAGACGCACCATTGATCAATAACGTCACACCACCGGTGACGCCAAGTTGATCGGGCGCGCGCGTAGCGGTTTCGATCGCACTGGGCAAGGAAGCTGCAACCTCGAAACCGAGCGCCGGTGGGATCGGCGCATAGTACGCAAGCACGGCCAGCTCAGCTTGGGCTGTGCCGTCAGTACAGAACCCAAAGACACGATCATTGATCGCCACGTTAGTGACGCCCTCGCCGAGTTCATCGACGATCCCGGCGGCCTCGTAACCCAGTGCCTGGGGGAGTTGTTGGTCCATATGGCCTTGACGTTTTTTCCAATCACTCGCATTCACGCCGGCCGCGCGTACCGCGATCCGAACCTGACCCGGGCCAGGATGCGGGTCATTGAGTTCCACAATCTCCAGAACCTCTGGACCACCAAAGGTCTTAAACTGAATCGCTTTCATGGATCATTTCCCTCCCTGCCCCAGAGAGCCGTTCGTTAGCGTTAACCCGCGGCGGGATCACATTGGTCAGGTCAGGCTGCCGCCTGACCTTATGCGGTAGACCTATTTCGAGGCCGGGAGGAGCCCTTGGAGAAGGAGCTCTAAGGTGAAGTCGAACCGATCATGTCCGTCACCAGACGTGATCTCCTGTACGTAAGCAACCGTATTTGGGAAACGACTTTCAGGCAGCATACTTAGTCGCTCGGTCATCTCAGCTTTATCAAAAGGGCGACCGTCGGCGTCCAGTTCAGTGCGCTGGCGCAGTGAACTTTCGAGGCTGTATGCGCCGACGTACAGGATCGCTGCATCGATCGCCCACGCTGCCGGTTGTGCCGCCACCCCGCCAGCCAGCACGATAGCGAGCATGCCC
>Ga0224529_1001156_pt1 | contig 16952 bp, 7 predicted proteins | sample CBST50metaG_FD_179893 | JGI IMG/M metagenome (GOLD analysis project Ga0224529, IMG submission 179893) | Peat soil microbial communities from Stordalen Mire, Sweden - C.B.S.T50 | ecosystem: Environmental > Terrestrial > Soil > Wetlands > Peat | place: Sweden: Norrbotten County, Stordalen Mire... | reverse complement strand
CCTCGATCTCGTCCTGCCACCAGCGAATCAGCCGGTCGTGCTGCGCTGGCGTGGCCTCGTTCAGCCACAGCGCATATTGCGCCACCGAGTTAGCCGCCAGCTTGCCCGCAAACCGGTGCGCGCACAGGAACTGATTTACTGTTTCGAACGCCACTTCCAGCGGTCCCAACCCGAAAGGCGTAAAGCTGCGCGGGTTCATCCGTATGTACATCAACTGGTTATCGAGCAGATCCACCGCGCTCGACTCCAGTTGCCCTGGCAGCGCCTGCGCATATCTAGGCATCTCCTCCTGCCCGTCCCACTGCGCATTGATTCGAATCGAGGCCCCGTCCACCGGCCACAGCATCGCCGGCCTGTCCGGGTCTCCCGTCGGCTCCATCTCGATAGACCCGAATCCGCCCGTCAGCGCATCCTCGATCACCTGTTCGATCAGAGTTCTGAAGCTGTCCACCGCGTTCGGCTCTTCCAGCATCCGGCGCAAGGCGGTGAGCTTTCTTGCGGCTTCGGTAACATCGCTTGGGTTCACACCGCGCCGCACTCGTATCTGCCAGTCCATGGCCGCAATGCGATCCTTGATCACGTTGATGGCCCGGCGCACCACCGGCGTCTCCGCAAACCGGCGCAGGTTTGCCGGCGTCGGCTTGGGCAGCAGCTTTCCAGGAAACTGAACCGGACTCATGATCGCGGGCAAAGCCAGCGTCTTCCGTTCCGCATCCTTATCGGTCGCGCCCGCCGCCAACTCCGTTCTCCTGCTCCCGGTCGCCTGTCTCCAGATATCCCGCAACTGTTCTCCTACCCTCACGTGCACCTTCCTTTTTCCGCCGCCCAGAAACAAAAAAGGCACAGCCCCGGAAAGGGCCATGCCTCGTTCTTTGCAAGTTATCAGTTATGAGATGTCAGCTATTAGTTGACATCTCATAACTGATAACCGCTCTCACTACCCAACAAAATCAATCTTACCGCAAACGCAGGAAATTATATGCAATCTATTTTGCATAACTCACAAGTAACTGCAAACTGCTTCAGGTGAGGAATACTGATAGCTGAAAACTGATCACTGACAACTGTTCCTCACACCCGCAATTCCCGCCGCGCCGTCTCCGCCACGCGGCCTAGATCCGACGTGGTCAGCACCCGGATCTGGTGTTCCTCCATCGTCTCCACGCCGAAGCGATACATCGCCAGCCGTTCCGGATCGTCGTCGCTTGCTCCCAGCTTGGCCGCGGGCTCAATCACCGCCGTCAGCTCCAATTCCGCTTTCTCCACCCGTTCCACGCCGGTGCGCAATCCCGCCACTGAAAATGCCAGCACTTTGGCCATCTCCACGCCCGGCTCCAAACTCACCGCATGAAACATGCGAATGATCCCGTTGGGCCTGTAACCCAAATCAATCCGCAGTGGGTCGCCGGGCCGGGTATACGTCGAAGCCGCAATCCGCTTGCGCAGCAAGTCCCACACCCCGGCATGTTCAAACTCGCTCCGCATCCGCGCGTGGATCGCCGCCCGTCCGCTCAGCCGCGGCACATGCTCTCGTGGAGGCGGCTCCACATACAGCCGCATCAGCTCTTCCATCCCTGCCGGAAGGCTCTCCGCCAAGTAGGCCTTAGGCTCGGTCATCTGTATATTCAGCGAGAGCGCCTCGGTGAGCAGCCGCATCAGCTTTCCGTCAGGCTCTTCCTCGAAGCGCCTGCGCAGTTCGCTCTCCATCGCCTCCAACAGCGCGGTGTCCGCATTCGGATCGAGGCAACGCACACGGCGCCAGTCGCGGGTAAACCGCACCTGGGCCGCTTCCCGGCTGCCCTGCTCGCGCAGGATCACCCCGATATGCACATACTCGTTCCGCACCGCATCCGGTACATACCGGAGCAGGCGAAACTCACATGCCCGCCGCTCGTTCCCGCTACTCATTGCCTTCCTGCCATCCGCCTTGCGGTTCAAATCCACCGCTGGATTCGCACCATTCATTCTTCGCGAGTCCCAGCCAATTATTCCTCGCGGGCACCCGCCAATGCTGTCCAGCCTTCCCCTTCTACATCACTCTTCCCGCCATGTTAGACTCCCACCTCATATCCTTCCAATCGTCTTCCCCATTTTCCCCTCCCATCGCGCCCCATTTGGGGAATGGCTTCCGATCCGACTTCCCGAACATCTCAATCAGCTCCCGGATGCGGCTTTTCCTTGCCAGCAGTTTCTCCACCAGCGCTTCCATCTCGCTCAGGTCGCCGCCGTACCACTCGGGAGGCACTTCGTTGGCCGCCGCCCACACCGTCTCGGCAGGCATCGTCTCCAGCCTTGTCAGCCACGGCTCGAAGGATTCCCATCCGGTGATCCCCCGGTACACGTCATTTCTGTAGTAGACCCCGCGCAGCGGCAGATTCTCGAACTTCCATTCCCCGGCGTGGAAGCAATACCCGTAGTCGATGAAGACCGCCTTGTACCGCCGTTCCCGCTGCTTGCGCGTGAACACCGCCTGCCGTCCGTTGGCGTTTCCGGTCCATTTATCCAACGCCAGGATGCCTGCGAATTCATTCAGGTTTCTGACCTCGGCCATCTGTTCCTCGGGTAAAAAGTCCACCACCTGTCCCGGCATCAGCCCACCCACAAACCGCGACCCGAACTGCAATCCCGGCTGGCATTTCACCTTGGTCCGCCCCAGGTCGATCTCCAGCTCCGGCGTATTCTCCACCAGCCAGCTTGAGACCTCCACCAGTTCCGCCTCGGGAGTTGCAAGCCCGGCTGCCGCCGCCAGACGCGAAGCCAGCAGCTCATTGGCCAGCACCCGCAAGTGCTGTGGGTTGTTCTGGAATTTCACCACGTATACGTTGCCGTCCGCGCCCAGCATCAACTGGCCTTGCGCACCGCCCCGCATCCGTCGGATATGCTGCACCGCCAGAACCGCCAAACCCGTGCCCCCACCTGTCCCTTGTTCTCTTTCGCATTTTAAGCGCTCCGGCCGCAATCCTCCGAAAGCAGTTGCCAGCGATCAGTCATCCGTTGTCAGTTTTCAGTTACAACCCCGCGCTCTCCTCGGCAACTGATAGCTGATAACTGCCGAAGCAGCGTTATTGATCCGGCCCGCAAATACTGACATTCCGTGCCCCATCCTTTCGCCTTTTTCCTGGCGAAAGGGTGGGAAGCCATCACACCATTTATGGGCCGGATCAATAGCGGCTTCGGCCCATCAACTCCGCCCGCGCTCCCAGTCCAATCGCCATCGCCAGCACCCGGTCGTCGTGTGTCCCCGCCCGTGCCCCCGAGTTCCCATTCGGCAGCCGTACAAAGCTCCTGCACTCGCCCAACAGCCGCCGGCTCATAAAGCACTCCGGCTTCTCCACCAGCGCCGCATCCAGCCGTCCCAGCACCGCCGGCCGGCTTACAGAAGTAGTCAGCCACCCCGTCTGCCCGCCCTGCCTGTAGATTCGCTCATACTTGCAGTTGGTCTCCGCCAGCGCCAGCACGCCGCTGCCGTGATTGTTCCTCTCCACCACCAGCCACGCCCGGCAATACTCCGCAGCCAAATCTGTCGCCAGCCTTGCCAGTTCCAGCCCCCCCACGTGCCCGGCAAACTCCGCGCATTGCAGCCCCGTCTCCATCTCCAGCACTTCAATTGCGGAATAATCTCCTTCGCTCCCGCCCCCGGCCGGGTCCACCGCCACCACGTACTCCTTGCCTTTGACCGGCGGCAGCCAGATTTCCATCTCCCCGTTCCGCCGCAGCATGACCGGCTCCGGAGTCTCCTTCAGCCGCGCCTCCACCGCCTCCAACTCAAAAACCGAGTCACCGCTAGCCCTGAAGCAGCTCTCCTCATCCTCTGCATATTCCTGCTGCGCCAGCCCTCGGAAATTCGCCCGTATCTGCCGCCTGTATCCAATCTGTTCCAGATCCAGCCCGTTCCATGACATCAGAGCGCGCTCTTCCTCGGTCAAGCTCGCTTCGTTCACAGCCTTGGCCCGGTAACGCTGTTCCATCCACCAGGGAAAGAAGTGCCGCACCATCCCCATCTCCGAGGCCTTCAGCCATTCCTCGTGGAAGCATCCCCCCACTCCGTCCGGCGTCGACTCCAGAATCAACTCCGCTCCCGGAGCCATCGCCGCCCGCAGCCCGGCAAGTGTTTCGGCAGGATCGCCGGGCCAGCGCGCCAGTTCCGAGCAGTGCAGGTTCTGCACCGTCAGTCCGCGTCCTGCGTTCCGGTCTCCCGCCGATACCACTCTGTACTGCGCGTCCAATTCCGGAAACACAATCTGCCGTACATTCGCCCGCGAAGTCTTCAGCGGCCCCTCCCGCAGCCGCTCCGGCAAACAGTCCACGAAGCGGTGCACAATCCGGAAAATTTCTTCCGCCGCCTCCTGCGTGTGCGCCACCTCCAGGGTCAGCGTCCCGGGATGGGTGATGGTTTTCAGAAAGAACCGCGCCGCCACCCATGTCGTCAGCCCCATCTGACGAGCTTTCAGCACAATATTCTGCTTCCCGCGCCGCCGTTCGAAGGCCTCCTGTGCTGGATTGGCTCGCAATGGCGCTGTCTGTCCCTCGCGCGTCCTCACCTGCAACAGCTTCTCGACCAGCGCCATCCCCACCGTCCGTCCGCATAGACTAGCCGGGCGCTGATCCAGGATTTTCCCGTACCATTCCAGTCCCTCGCGGTCCTGATATTCCACGTACAGCGCCCACTCCAGCGGTCCGGCCACACATCGTCCCACTGTCTCCGCCACTCATCCCCCATCTCTATCGGGTATGCAAATTACGATTCGCCGCTGCGGCGGCGTTGCCTACCATCCCTGGAATTCAGCCGGCCACCCATAACCGCCGTCGCCACCTCTTCCGGTCGTGGTATACGCCGTTGCCGTATAGCCCGAGCCGCCAGAAGCTGTGCAACTCGCCACCGCTTACTGGAACAGCGTCACGCTCGCGCTATCGATGAAGCAAGTGTCGGTGTTCACCGAGTTCTGCACGTAGAAGTTCAGATAGGTGGTTCCTGTCGTGCTGATAGTGGTCTGTAGCGGAGGTCCCCCATACGTTAAATTACTAATTTGGGTCGCTTTTCCAATTTGCGTTGATGCCGATGTGTTTTCAATCACGCCAAGCAATACTCCCGTTCTACTTGCAGCCAACGGCCCAGGCGAGGCAATGATCGTAGTTCCGCCCGTGTTCGATGTGCCGAATTTCACAGAGTAGGTGCACGTTCCTGTATTCGCTGTCCCGGTACATGCTGTTGTCGGAACACCCGACGAGGTTGTGCAGGCATCCAGCTCGACCTTTATATCCAAATGACTCGTTGCATTGAGCGTCCCGGCAGGAATAGTAACGGAGCCAACTTGCACCCCAGACGTGCTTCCCGTGTTCGCAAGGGGACCGGCCAGTTTCCAGCCCGACGACGAGGCTGATGGTAGTACCGTCCAGGCTCCAGTTCCGCCGTCAACATACTCCCCCGCTGCTGGTGTACCTGTGCCCATCTGTGCCGGGGTCAGAACGCCAGAAGCACTGGCGCACGGGATTGTAGTCCAGGTTCCCGGTGTACCCGCCGCTATGTTCATCCACCCGCAGATTCCGTTTGCTGTAGCTCCTGAGTTTTCCACGATATCACCTTGCGACCATGTTCCGGTTGTCGGAGCGCTAGCTGCTTTGGTGGGCAACTGTATTTCATTGTTAAGCACCGGAGGAGAGTAAGTCAGATATGCCGGTGAGGACATCGTGGTACCGCTGTTCATCAGTGTAATCACTACCGCTGCCGGATTGCTGGCATTGACGTTGTCGATTTGGCTGTTAGTCACCGAACCTGCCACCGTAACATGCTGGCCAATGCCAAGGTCTTGCGAAGCGGAAAGAATGGCCGTCCCGGTATCAGCTGAGTTTATACCTAGAGATCCGCAATACATATACGCCTGAAACTGCGTAGAGGTCCCACCAGCAAGAGCAGTCAGTGTCAACCCCTGGCCACCGATCCCGTTCAGCAAGCTCTCTTGCGTACCATAGATGACGACCTGATAACCCGTCCCAAAGGTTGGAGAGCCGCCCATCGGGTCTGTAAGCGTAGTTGTTGTCACCGTGAGCGTGTTTGACACGCAGCTTGTGGCGGTGATGGTGGCAGAGGGTCCGGTACAGGTGTAGGTTCCTCTAGCCCCGCTTGTGTTCTCACAGCTTGTCCAACCTTTATTTGGAGTTCCGGTAGTTCCCGCCGTCTTCACCACATCCAAGGCGTATCTCTGGTTCGTGCTGGTATTCGTCCAATAAGCCGGAGGGGCTAATATCTGCCCTACTTCCAGCGTGGTCGCATTCGGCAACGCAGCAAAAGCCGTATCGGAGTACAAAAGCGTTGAGCACTGAATCCCAAACTCCCAGCAGTAGGAAAAATTGAAATCAGCCAGGGTTTGTGATGGTACGTCGAGCGCACCAGGTCCCGATGTCCGGCCGATGAAACCCAGACCATACATTGCCGGGGAGTAGTTAAGATTGACATAACCCATCATGTTCGACATATTCTGACGGGCAAGCGTCGGAATGCCCACGAAAGGCGGGGTTATTCCAACGCCGTTACCTCCGGCAACAATCACATTATTCAGTTGCAGACTCACCGCCACATCGCTAGCGGGACTGACGACCAGGAATGGCGTATTTGTGCCCTGGTTATTGCTGACTGCTGAATACAAACCGCTTCCGGCCCATGTCAGATATAGTTCTGGATACCGGTCATTCGTCGGGCAGTGCATGACTGTAACAGCCCCATAACCCGGCACGAAATTTCCATCCGCTTCCATGACCGTATTTTGGAAAACAAGACGCGTGCCCATGTTGACGTTCAGGCAGGCTTGATTATCGACCATGATATTCGCACCGCCGCCCATCAGTATCCCATCGTTGTTATAACCGTTGGCGTAGGAATTACTGGTGATGCTCCCACTATGGAATGCAATGTCAGAGCCGTAGCCGCGCATGTAGATATTCGCGATAGACGCCTGAGCATCTGAGCGCCAACCACCCGTCCAAAGCTGGTCCAGAGTGCCATTCGAAAAATAGACACCGAAGTAGGGGTTAGTCCCATCAAACCACACATCGTCGATGCCACTCCCAGAATCGAGCCTCTGACCATAAAAGAGGTCAACGCCGATATTTGTAGTGGATATCTGGTGGCGATTCAGTTCGCTGATCACTAGGTGACTGATTTTCAGCTCAGTACTGTTTTGGCCTTGTGCGTCAGACGCCATCACCACATTGATCGGGATTGCTGTGCATGTGGTATCTCCGCTAAAGGAGCCGGTCGAGCCGAACGTGTTCTGGCTCGTAATCGTAAACTGAGAACCACTCACAGAAGCAATCTGCCCAACCAGCCGGTTGATGTTATAGCCTCCGATTGTCGAGCAATTGTTCAGCAGAACCCATTGATTCACGCTGAAACTGTTAGTAGCCGTAACTGTGATGATCTCAGGAGCGGCAACGTAAGGCGAACTGGCGGTTTCCAAAGATGACGAATTAGCAGCTATCGTAAATGCCGAGAACGAAACAGACGCAGGCAGCGTCGGAAAGTTCGTCAGAAGGGCGACTGGGTCATTTGGCCCGATGGTGAATCCGTTTCCTGAGACTACCCCTTCCTGCTGGCAGCCGTCATAGATATTGATGGTGCTATTGACAACGAAAGCGTGGGGACCTGGGAACTCCACCACGCCGCCGTATGGACGCGTATTATTGTTGTAACAAGTATTTTCTGCAGCTTGGATTCCAAGCGTATCGTCAATTGTGACGCCACTAACAGACGTAGATGCGGCAGGAGTGAAGTAAACAGACGTGCCACTCACGCTGGTAACGGTAGCAAGCAAATTCGCTCCACTGGCCCCAGCGCCGGGAATGACATACAACTGCCCCGCTGCGAATCCGGAAGCACTGGCAACTGTCATCTGGTTTGGATTGCTGGACACATTGACCGTACCAGTCGTGGCATAGCCGGTACCTGCTGCCCCGAATTGCGTCACGTCATAGCGCGGGCCAATCGATGCCATATTTTTTGCGCTTACAGTGCCTGCCGCAACGTTGCCGGATACCGTCATGCCGCGATTCCCGTCCGCCGCAACTCCGGGCAACAAATTTGACACTGCGCCGGCTGCTGTAGATGCCCCGGTTCCCCCCGCAGTTACAGGCACCGCGCTCTCGCCGCTTATCGACGTTCCATTCCCTGAGTAATAAGCAACCGCCCCGGCGCCAGCCGAACTCACCGTAATGCTGTTGCTCGACGTTACTGATCCACACGCAGAACCTGTATTGGTGATGTAGCCCGAGCTGTCGATCTGCAAGCAGTTATGGCCGGTTCCCGCTGCCAGTCCGGGAAACAGAATCGAGCCAGGTGCTGTGAAGCTTGCATAGAGTGAGTTGCTGTTGCCCCCGTACACGTTGAATCCCATTCCTGATCCGCTCTCGTAGTTCACTCTTACTGCGCCCGCGGAATTCGACGCATTGATATATGTATCGCCGCTATTAGTGCTCTGGTACGCCTTGAAGCTATCAAGCCCGCCCACGCCAGAGTTAAGTGCCCAGTTATTGCTCGCGTCCTTCACCATGTACCACTGGCTGGCGCCGCTATAGTCCTTGTAGATGAACGACTCTTTCTGGTTCGCCGTCAAACCGGCCCATAAGGTCGCGTCTATCTCAGTGTCCGCTTGGTTCTTTACTGTCGGCGTGCCAGTCAATGTCGATGTACCGCCCACCTGCAAGGTTCCGCTAAGCTGCGTGTTTACCCCGATCGCTACGCCATTCGCGCCATCGGTTGTAACTCCCGGCAGCAGATTGGCCAGCGCTCCCGCTGCCGTTGCCGCTCCCGTCCCGCCGTTGCTGACCAGCACTGTCCCGGTCACATTCGACGCGGTTCCTGATACGTTGCCCATCACATTTCCGGTTAGATTTCCAACCACGTTTCCGCTCAGTGGCCCATTAAACTGCGGAGCGGTCAACGCTCCCGTCATTGTGCCCCCAGGCGCCACGATGTTCGTGAACGCGCCGGCTGCCGTAGTCGCTCCCGTCCCACCGTTCGCGGTATTTACCGTTCCCGTTACATTGCTCGCCGTACCGCTCGTGTTCTGGTTCCAGGTTGGAACCGTGCCACCAATCTGCGTATAAGTCATCTGGCTGCAGTTAGCCGTACCACTCGCGGTAACACCTGTGGAATACTTATTGGTCGCGCATTGTGCAGGTGTCGCTGCCAACGCCGTTGCTGTCGTTGCATTTCCACTTAGCGGCCCGTTAAACTGTGTCGCCGTCAACGCACCTGTCATCGTACCGCCAGCCAGCGGCACGCCGCCTAGATTTACTAGCCCGCCTGCGGCCGTTGCCGCTCCTGTCCCGCCCGCTGTCAGTGGAACCGCACTTACACCGCCGATTGATGCTCCGTTCGCGGTGTAATAGGCAATCTGTCCGGCGCTTGCCGAACCTACTGTGCCCACGCCCGTGCTGCACGCCGCGCCAGTATTCGTAATGTATCCAGAGTTATCGATCTGTAGACAGTTATGGCCATTGCCCGCCGCCAGTCCCGGTAACTTGATTGCAGTCGTTCCCGTAAAGCTCGCATAAAGATAACTACTCGAGCCCCCGTAGATATTGAATGCGGCACCGCTGCCGGATTCGTAGTTTACCCGCACAGCGCCTGTCGAATTCGACGCGTTGATATACGTATCGCCACTATTGGTGCTCTGGTACGCCTTGAAGCTGTCAAGTCCACCCACACCAGAGTTAAGCGCCCAGTTATTGCTCGCGTCCTTCACCATGTACCACTGGCTGGCGCCGTTATAGTCCTTGTAGATAAACGACTCTTTCTGATTCGCCGTCAAGCCCGCCCATAAGGTCGCGTCTATCTCGGCATCCGCCTGGTTCTTTACTGTCGGCGTGCCAGCCAATGTCGATGTGCCGCCCACCTGCAAGGTACCGTTGAGCTGTGCGTTGCCCGCATTGCTGATCGTCGCCACGGTTGTCTCGCTGGCACCGCCCGATCCGATCACCACACCTCCGGTACCGGCGTTGGTCGAGCCGTTCAGCACCACCGCGCCTGTTCCCGCGGCATTGATCACCGTCTGGTTGTTGGTGCTCGACTGTCCGTTGTTGTACTGCCCAATAGACAACCGGTACACGTTGTTTAGTTCGTCCAGAACCTGGTAAAACTGTTCGCCCCCCGTCGCGTCACTCAAGCCCGTCGTCCAGCGATAGCCCGAGTCCGTCTGGTAGCGGTTTAGCAGTCCACGCTCATTTGCGGAACCAATTCCCAAACGGTAGTGATTGGTCACCGTCGCATCCTGCTGGCTCCCATACCAGTCCCCGTTCATTCCGTTGAAGCTGCGATGGAATGTATCCATGAAGCTATTGCGCGTGCCGTTGTCCGTCAGCGCTCCCGTGAACATCGTCCCGCCGGTCATCCAGTTGTTGTACGAACTGCCCGCATCCGCCACAACCTGATTGGTCGAGTTCTCGTTCCTCAACCCCACGATCGTGTTGTTCTGCGCATTCAGCCCCAGGTGCATCGCCGTCGCGCAGCCCTCCACGTCTCCGCCCGTAAACGTATTTCCGTCGCCCTGTTGCAGATTGATTCCGTAGGTTCCACTGATCGGGCTTCCCCCGCTCGTCGGGCAATCGATGTGCAGCCGCACAAACGAGCTCGCATTCAACCAGTCTGTCGTTGCCGAATTTGTAACTTGGTGACCAATTGCGTTCACTGCGGTCTGGAATCCGTTGAGCGCATTGTCATAAAACGTTCCGCCCGTGTAGTTTCCAGTCCCGTCCAGTGTCATGCCCGTCTGGTTCGGATTGCCCAGGAAATACAGGCTTTCCAGATCCATCTCTTGCGTGCGGTAAGCCACCAGTCCCTGCGCCGTCGCGCTCGTCGCCGCGGTCGTCGAGATCACCACATTGTCCAGATGGAACCCCATCGTGTCCGCCGCATATGTCGGGTCGCCCACCTGCACCATGGTGCCGGTGCCCAAGTACTGGAACACTGTCCCGCCCTGGTTCCCGCTCGCCGTGCTGCTGCCCCGCAAGGCGCATCCGCGTAGCGCCACATTCCGCGTCCCTGCCGTCACAATCAGTTGGTTAGCCGTCGCAATGGTTGCGCACGGCAGTTGCACAGTGGTATTCGCCGTCGATATCGTCAGGTTCGATCCCATCGCCAGCGTACCGGTAAAGTTGCGCGCGTCGCAGTCTCCGCCATACGTCGTACTCACTGCGTTGACGCACGCCTGCAGCTTGGCCCCGAAATCCGCCCCCGGAAACTGGTCCACCTGGTAGGTTCCGCCAAGTTGTGTAGCTGTAATGTTTGTTCCTGTCAGCACCCCGGATAGTGCGCCGCCCGTAAGTGGCAGCGCCTTGCTAAAGGTCGCGTCCACATAGTGCTTGTCCGCAGCCTGTAAGGACTGTGTCGGATCCCCGTTCAGATAAAGCGACCCACTCAGTGTTCCGCCCGATGCTGTCAGCAGGCTCCCGGTCAGCTCCGTAATCGCCTGGTCCACATACGACTTGCTCACTGTTTGCACGGCCTGCGCCGCCGGCATCAGTTGCGACCGCACCGCGCCCAGGCTCGCCTGTGCCGCCGACGGAACCACCCAGTACTCCGTGCTCGTCGTCCCGTCGCTCAGGTGGTAGATCGCCGTGTAATAAAGCCCCGCGGGCGTCGCCCCCAGATTCGGAGCCAGGTTCACGCTCACAAATCCGTCCGGCGCAATCGTCACCGTCATCTTCCCCGCCGTCACCGCCTGTCCCGCAGCCGTCACAAATGCCGGCCAGCTCACCTGCACTGTCCCCGACCCGACCTGACCATTTGCCAGATACACGGTTCCTTGAACCATTGTTGTCGACACCGCATCCGCATTTGCCCTCTGCACCAACGCCATCCCCAACAGCCCCATCGCCAGCAAGCCCAATCCCATCAGGCCTTCTCGAATTCCTCTGCTGGCCCCGCGCAACCACTCGTTTTTTGTGAGCTTCATTCCTGTCTCTTCCTTCTGTTGGGGGCGTCCGGATTTCTTCATCCGGCTCGCACCGCTCTCGTTCCACTACAGCGGTTCTCTCATTGCTATACACCGAAGCCGCTACCGCTGTATGGCTATAGCGGAACCAGAGTCGATGTATCCCGAAGCCTCATAGTTCAAGTCGTCGCGCCTCCCAGGGAGCGACGACCCTGCACAAAACTTATTAATAGGATGTTGTTACTCTGGATTTGCTCTGGTCTCTGACAGCTTGAAGTTGTACCAACGATGGGTGCCCCAGGTCCCGAATTTGGGACCTGGGAAAGCACGAACCAGAGGTACGAATTTATGCGGTCAGAGACCTAGGCCCTTCATCTCCGGTCATTTCAAAGCCGGATGCCCTCTGAAAACTCAAAATTCCATATCTCGGTTTCAAAAGCTGGGTCACCATCCTGCGTTCCTTCAGCACCAGATCTGTTCTTCAACCTTCCAACTCCCAGTTCCGGCGTCATCTCCGCAGAAAACGAATCCTGAGTTTCTGCAATGTCACCAAGAGCCTACAAGATGGTTTCTCTCTTCCACCCCTGAGATAAATCATCCGCTCGGCAACACAACTCCGTCTCGCGCCCTGCGTTTGCGATCGCCTCCGGCAAGGTACCTTCCCACTCCGGTTCCGCCGCCAGCATCTGCGCTCCTCTCAGTCCGAGCCTCTTTTTTTCTGTGTCTCCCATATCGTCTCCTATGTCTTTGCCCGCCGTTTTCTGCTCCGCAAGCGAAAACAGCAGCTTGGCGCTGCCCACATTGCCATCTGCCACGCTGTTCAGTAGCAGCCTTGTTATCCTCTCGCTGTTCCTCCTGACAAGATCGTCTGCGGCAACTCGCAGATTCTCCGTCCTTCCCCCGTTCGCCTGCGTCTGTCCGCTTTGCTTAGCGCCTGTCTCTGCTTCCACCCCATGGCCTGCCCCACCTGCATTGACACGCGCCTTCCGCTTCTTCCCTTTCGTCCGATCCTGCTTTGCTTCGACCATCCGTCCGCCATTCCGGCCACCGTTCCACGGTCGTTCGCTCTTTTCGCAAAAAATGAACTATGCAAGTACTCCACAATGAAGTCCCCTCTGGTCTCTTCTTCCCTGCGCCTGCGAACCCGCGGGGATGCCCCGAAGAAGATAAGGAAAGTCCATCAACCTTCCCTCTGCTGGTTTCGCTCCACTCACTTATTCCACGATGAATACTCTTAGATTACCCAACCCTCCGGTAATTACACGCAACGGCTTTTCGCTGCGTTCCACCTTTGTTTTCAGTCGCATGTGCCGAACTTCTCCCAAGCAAATTTTGACACGCCACCGGAATTGAACCACTCAGCGCGGAAGCAGCCCCATTTTTCGCTTGATGAATATCATGTTTGCTCAGGTAATCCTGCAAAAGGAATCGAAGCGTTGTGGCTTTGTAACAGGGTACGACCGGGGTACCCTCTGGGTCGCGTGCCGCAAAATGTCTCAAATAAAGGTGGGCTTCACAAGCTGCGGGATCTTTCCTTTCCACAACCGTTTTTTTGTTTGCATCACGCCCTATGCCGGAACAAGATTGATATTCATCTTTCGCTTCTACTCCTTGCCGAAATGGGTTTAGCGGAACCTGCATCGATGTATCCCGATACCACACTGTTCAAGTCGACGCGCCCCCCGGCGAACGGTCTTTGCTCGCTTAAGCGGAAAAAATAATTTCCAGAGGCCGTGCGCAAGATCAACACTCAAAAAGAAATGCACCGCTTCCAAAGCCGGAAGCAGCCCAAACAGCACTACCCGTAAGCGCTTGCTTAAATTGGAGTTCCGTCCGCTATGGTACACTTTCTGAACTTGGAGGAATCTGCATGAAAAACTTGTTTCGGCTTGTAATTCTTTTCGTTTTTATGGCATTTCTACCGAGCGCTAACGCGACAGACGTGACCGGCACCTGGAAAGGGTCCGTGGACGTGCAAGGCGACAACGTGCAGGTTACTTTTCATCTGACCGCTGCGGGCAACACCGTGACCGGCACCGTGGAGAGGACTTCAGCCGCGACTGCCGAGATTCATGACGGCAAGGTCGACGGAGACTCGTTGTCCTTCTGGATAAACGAGGACTACCAGGGACAGACTTACAAAGTGATTTGCAAGGGAAAGGTCTTGGCCGAAAAGATCGAACTCGCCGTCGGCACCGACGACAGCAGTTGGAGCACGGAGATGACAGCAGCCAAGAGTCTCTAGGTATCTGGCAGCTTGATTTTGTACCACCGCTGGGTGCCCCAGGTCTGGATTTTCAGACCTGGGATAGCACAAACGCACATCTCCCACTCTCATCCATCCACAAATGCTCCGTGTCCCATCCTTTCGCCTTTTTTCTGGCGAAAGGGTGGGAAAGCACAAAATCACACGGTCAGAGCACGAGGAACAATAGACACTCAGGAAAAAACAGAGGGCGGTACAGGGTGGCCGGTTTCCGGCTCTGGCGAGGATGGTTCCTCGCTATCCGATCGCCGCCTCCGCCGCCCAATCAGCACAAAGCGCAAGCGCGGCCACTGAAAGTGCCACCGATTTCAATGAACAATGAAATCGCCCTGCACCTGCCCGCGCCTTTGCAACGTTCTCCATGCGCTTGTTTGCCCCGGTTGAAGTCATAAAGAACTGGGGATCATCTCAAGGATAGAGAAACGCAACCGCCGGAACATACCACCTGGCACGATTCCAGTAGACCCTTTGGGGGATTACGCAGGTAACTTGATGGCGGCCCAGGACTTAGGCCGCGTGCAGCTTACACACTCACTTCCGCCGGCTCAATCTCTCCCACATCTATCCATTGCGTCGGGTAGTTGCCCGTGTAGCAGGCCGTGCAATAGCCGGTCTGCCCATCGCCATTGCAGCACTTGAGCAAACCGTCAAGCGATAGATAAGCCAGAGAATCGGCTTCGATGTACTGGCGAATTTCGTCAATCGACTTGTTGGCGGCAATCAGGTCGCGCTTGCTTGGCGTATCAACGCCGTAGAAGCATGGCGAAATGGTCGGCGGACAGCTGATGCGGAGATGGACTTCCTTTGCGCCCGCGCCGCGAACCATGCGTACAATTTTCCTGCTCGTCGTCCCGCGGATAATCGAGTCGTCGATCAGCACAACCCTCTTGCCTTCCAGCAGGTTGTGGACGGGGTTCAGCTTGAGCCGTACGCCGAAATCGCGAACCCTCTGTTCGGGCTCGATGAAGGTGCGCCCAACGTAGTGGTTGCGGATAAGGCCGAAGCGGAAAGGTATGTGCGCCTCTTCCGCAAATCCCAAAGCTGCCGTCACGCCGGAGTCAGGAACAGGCACCACCACATCGGCGGGCACTGCGGACTCGCGAGCCAGTTGGCGGCCCATCTGGTCGCGCGTCTCCTGCACCCAATGGCCAAAAATACGGCTGTCAGGCCGTGCAAAGTAAACCTGCTCGAAGATGCAGCTGGACTGCGGAAAGCCCGTGGCATACTGGCGGCTCGTGACGCCGTCTTCGGTCACCATCACCAATTCGCCCGGCAGAACGTCGCGGATGTACTCGGCGCGTAAAAGGTCGAAAGCGCAGGTTTCCGAGGAGAAAAGGATGGTGTCCGGCCCCGTTTTGTTCTTGATGCGCCCCATCGAGAGCGGGCGGAAGCCCCGCGGATCGCGCGCGGCAAAAATCCGGTCGCGCGTCATCATCACGATCGAAAATGCGCCCTCCACCTTGGAAAGCGAGTCGGCAATGGCGTCTACCAGCGTGCCCGCGCGTGAGTGCGCAATCAGCTGAACAATAATCTCGGAGTCCGACGTGGTCTGGAAGTAAGCACCGTCTCTCTCCAGGCTTTCGCGAAGGCCCGCCAAGTGAACCAGATTGCCGTTATGCGCAATGGCGATCAGCCCCTTGGTTGAGTCCACGCGGATCGGCTGGGCGTTCAGCAGTGCGGAGTCGCCTGTGGTTGAGTAGCGCGTATGGCCAATCGCCATCGTGCCCGGCAGCTTCGCAAGTACGTCGTCTATGAAAATTTCCGAAACCAGCCCCATGCCTTTGATGTTGGCCAGTCGTTCGCCGTCCGCCGTGGCAATGCCCGCTGACTCCTGCCCCCGGTGTTGCAGCGCGTAGAGCGCCAAGTAAGCCTGCCGCGCAGCATCCGGATGCCCATGGATGGCGACCACGCCGCATTCCTCGTGCAGCTTGGGGTCTTCCGGCGTCCATGCCGGAAAAATGCACTCCGAACCGCACGAATCTGTTCGATCGATCTCGCCCTCTACACCCTGAAAAAGCAGCCGGCTCATTCGGAAACCTCGCCGCTGAGAGTGGCTTCCAGGGCAGTGGCCCAAGGCTTGCGCAGTGTAGCCAGCGGTGCGGAAATCATCGGCTCGTGGTAAACATCGATCTCCAGCTTGTCTCCTCCGGTTGTGCCAATGCGGACGGCATAATAGCCGTACTGGTCGGCCAGCTCTTCAATCGCGGCAACCTGGCTCGGCTCGGCTGAAACCAGCATGGTCGACGCCGGTTCGGCAAACAGCCCGAACAGCGGATGCATCATCAAAGACTGATCCTGCTCAATCGTGGCGCCGATTCCCAGCGGAAACGCCGCCTGTGCCAATGCAACGGCAATGCCGCCGTCTGAAATGTCGCGCGCCGAGCTGAGCAGTTGGCGGTCGGCCAGCACTTCCAGCAACGTGTGCAGGTCCGCCTCGGCGTCGAGATCTATCGGCGGGGGCTGCCCCCAAATGCCGCCCAGAATCACATGCGCGTATTCCGAGGAGCCAAAAACGACCAGCTCCGCCGTAGCGGAAGCTTCCGTCTCCGCCGCGTCCTCCGGAGCAATGGCTGCCTCTCCGCCCATCACGCCCGGAACCTGAAGCGTTTGTCCTTCCGGCATTTCGGGGCGAAGCGGAACGTGCAGGTTTGGATCGGGCTCTTCCCCGGATGGAATCGGCCACATCAGCAGAATCGCGTCGCCGCCGCGCTGGAAGTGGTCGGGAACCGCCTTCGTCACGTCGTCGATAATTCCAACGA
>Ga0224529_1001155_pt1 | contig 16957 bp, 17 predicted proteins | sample CBST50metaG_FD_179893 | JGI IMG/M metagenome (GOLD analysis project Ga0224529, IMG submission 179893) | Peat soil microbial communities from Stordalen Mire, Sweden - C.B.S.T50 | ecosystem: Environmental > Terrestrial > Soil > Wetlands > Peat | place: Sweden: Norrbotten County, Stordalen Mire... | reverse complement strand
CTGAATCTGCATGACTACGACGTTGGGCACACGCTTTTGATCGGTCCCACAGGCGCGGGCAAGTCCGTAAGTCTGGCGCTGTTCGTTGCGCAGTGGTTCCGTTATCCCAACGCACAGGTCTTCGCCTTCGATAAGGGGCATTCCCTGTACGGCTTGTGCAAGGCCGCGGGCGGGCGTTTTTACGACATTGGCGAAGGCGGGCTCTCCTTTCAGCCGCTTCGGGATATTGACGACGAAGCGGAGTTCGGCTGGGGGCAAGAATGGCTGGAGACCGTGCTGCGAATGCAGAAGGTCGAGATCGGGCCGGGGGAACGGAACACGATCCATCGTGCTCTACAGCAGCTCGCCAGCGCCCCGCGCGAAAGGCGGACGCTCACTGAACTTGAGGCCAATCTTCAGGATGAAAAGCTCAAGGCTGGTTTGCAACCTTATGTCATCGACGGCGCGTTGGGCGGACTACTCGACTCGCGCAACGACGGCTTGACGACGGCGCGGTTCGTTGTCTGCGAGATGGAGACGCTGTTGAGCGGCTCCTATGGCGAAGCAACAGTCATGGCCGTCCTGCTCTATCTCTTCCGGCGCATGGAGCGGGCGCTCGATGGTTCGCCGACGTTGGTTCCCATCGACGAAGCCTGGCTCTTCCTGAAACATCCGGCATGGCGTGACAAGATTCAGGACTGGCTCAAGACGCTGCGCAAAAAGAACGCCGTGGTTCTGCTCGCAACGCAGAGCATGGCGGATGTGAAAGAGTCGCCGATTGCATCGGCGATTCTGCAAAGCACGGCAACGAAGATTTATCTACCCAACTCAGAAGCTGGAAACAAAGGGATGCGCCAGTTCTACGAGTATGCCGGACTCAACAGCCGGGAGATTGAGCTGCTTCAGACTGCGACACCAAAGCGCGATTACTACATCGTACAGCGGCTTGGGCGGCGCATGATCTCCTTCCGCCTCGGGCCGGTGGCACTGGCGTTTCTCGGCGTCTCCGGCCAGAAGGACCGGGCGCGAATCGACGCCCTAGCCGCGGAGTTCGGAGCCGAATGGATCTCCGAGTGGATGAAGGAAAGGAAAGTTGAGCAAGGATGGATCGACTACTACGAAGGAGGAGTGAATCATGCAATCCAAGTGGCTCGCTAAGAGCGCAACCGCAATCGTCCTGGTCGCCCTGATGGCGACGGAAACTGTCAACCCAGTCCCGGCTTATGCGGGAGTGCCGGGAGTCTTCGCAACCGAATACACGCAACTTCTCAACTACGTTGAGTTGGCCGGGCAGCTTGAGAAGCAGGTACTGATGGTTGAAAACCAATTGAACCAGCTTGCCGACATGGCCAAGCACGGCATCACGATTACCGATCAGCTCTTCGGAACCGTGGCGTCGGACATCACTGAACTGCGACAAATCGTGAACAAAGGCGAATCGCTCTCCTACACGATGAGCAACCTGGACGGGGCATTCCGTCTCCGCTTCCCCGGCTATTCCTCGTCCACCAATTACGGGCAGTCGTATCAGACCTGGAGCCAGACCAGCCTCGATAGCACGCGCGGAGCCTTGAACGCTGCGGGATTGCAGAACTCCCAGTTCGATAGTGATGCTGCCCTATTGAAGACATTGCAAAGCCAGAGTCAATCCGCCACTGGAAGAATGCAGGCCATCGAAGTCGGAAATCAGATTGCAGAGAATCAGGCCGAGCAATTGATGAAACTGCGGCAACTGATGATGGCTGACATGCAGAGTAAAGCATCCTATCAGGGAGCGCTCGTTCAAGCGGAAGCAACAAAGCAAGCGAACTCCGATTTGTTCTTCGGCCAAACTCAGGTGACGAGCGACGGCGTGTCATTTTAGGAGAATGCGATGAATAAGTTCTGCGTTTGTGTAGTCGGTACGTGCCTGATGATCTTGGCCGGAGCCCTTTCCGGTTGCAGGCATATTGAGCCGAGTCCGATTGTCACGGCCTTTCAGAATGCAGGGGGCGGCGATGTGGTCCATGCCACTCCCGACAGCATTTCAGCGTTCCTCGCCAAACGGGAGGATCTCCGCAAGCAACTCACTCCACTCTGCAATCAGAAAAAGGCAAACGCTCCGGCAGACTGGGCAACCACAGACGCGGGGAAAGTGTGCGCTGGCAATACGCGCGCCAATTTCTTCGGAAAGACCACCGTAAAGTCCGATGGTGTGGCGTTTTGAGGTGATGTATGGCGCGTAGGCGAACCATTCTCGGTGTGGCGGTTGTGGCTCTTGCCACGGCCGCCACAGCTCATGCTCAGGCCCCTGTCGATGTGGGCGGAACATTTCAACAGATCGAGCAGGCGGCGAACGCATGGATTCCAACGATCATGCAGGAAGCCTCCTTCCTGTTCTATGTCCTGGCCACTCTGGACTTCGCTTGGGGAGCACCGCAACTGCTCCGGGAGCACGACTTCAACGGCTTGTTCCTCAGCCTGATAAAGAAGTTGCTGGTTATCTCCTTCTTCTACGCCGTGCTCATCAATGGCCAAACCTGGATACCGGCCATCGTGAACAGCTTCGCCCAACTTGGCGCGAATGCGGCGGGTGTTTCCGTGGCGCAAAATCCATCGGACATCATGGCCCAGGGGATTCAGATTGCTTCTGATCTGTTTACAAAAATATCCGCTACGAGCCTCCTGACCGAGCCGGGTGGAGCCATCACGACCACATTGGCGGCCTGCATTGTCCTTGCCTCCTACATCATCATCACGCTTCATTACGTGGTTACGAAGCTCGAAGCGATCATCGTGATGTCGGCGGGCTACATCTTCCTTGGCTTCGGTGGGAGCCGGTGGACTTCGCCTTATTTTGAACGGTACATTTCTCTGGCGGTCAGCACTGGCGTCCGCTTGATGCTGATTTACCTCATGCTGGGCGTATTCAAGACGATCTCGAACAACTGGATCGCGACGATGAACGGCTATACCGCAGATCAGCCCATCACTCAAATCTTCCCGACCTTGATGTCAATGTTGTTGTTCGCCTTCGCTTCCTGGATGATTCCGAAGATGGCGGCGTCAATCGCCTCGGGAACGCTTGGTTCCGGCGCGGCAGATCTGGTTGGCATGGGTGCGGAGATTGGCAAGGCAGCTGCGCTCGGCGCGGCCACGGTTGCCGTGGTTGCGGCCACCGGAGGAGCCGGGGCTGTTGCCGGCGGCGCGTTGGCGGCAACGGAAACAGCAGGTGCGATGGGAGGCGCGGAAGCCGCCTCGGGCGCTGCCTCAGCCGCAGGTGGCGTGGGTGAAGCGGCAGCGGAAACGGCTGGCTCTCCCAGTTCTCCTCCGGCTCCGCCTCCACCGTCGTCTCCAGCGAACGGGCCGTCCGAGACTCCTTCAGCTCCGCCGGCGCCCTCGTCTTCGGCCAATAACCTTCAGTCCTTGGCGCGGCACGCAACCAACATCAACGTCCCGCACGATGGCAGCGGCCACGCTCCATCGGCACAACTGCGAATCGAGAGGGAGGAATAACCAGTGCCAGAAACAGCAATACCCCAAACACCTTATGTTCGCGCCCGCCAGGAGTGGGATGAGCGGTTCGGCGACCAGATCAAGAGCAAGAACAACTGGCGTCTCGTTGCATTCATTGCGATGGGGACGACATTCTTTTGCGTGACTGGGATGGTCGCCATCGGCTATCGCTCAAATACGGTGCCCTATGTCGTCGCGCTCGACGATGTGGGGCGGGCAGTTCCGGTCATCCCGGCCAAACAGGTTGCGGTCAAGGACGTGCGTTTGCAGGAAGCGGTGGTCGCTAGGTGGATTACTGACCTGCGGACGGTCGTCACGGACGCGGTTGCTCAGCGGCGCTTGGTTGATGAGGTCTATGCGCAGACCGGGAAAAGCTCTCCGGCGTCGGCCACTATCACCGAGTTCTACTCGAAGAGCTCGCCCTTCGACCTGCTGACGAAAGAGACCGTTGACGCCTCGGTCGAATCCATCGTCCAGCAATCTTCCAAAACCTACGAGGTGGCCTGGACGGAAGTGACCCGCGACCTGAGCGGCGGTCTGGTTGCCACACATCGTTATCGGGCCTTTGTTTCGGTGGTGACGCAAGAGGTCACTGACGCAAAACAGGCATTGGTCAACCCGCTTGGTCTCTACGTTACAAACCTGACCTGGGGCGAAGTGGTCACAACGGGCGGCGACGCTCAAGCCGGAAATTCCCAGATGGTGAATGGAGGACTGAACAAATGAAAATGCTCGCGGCAATGATGATGGCAGCCCAATTCGCGAGTGCCGTGGCAATCGGTCAGTCTGCCCCGGCGCTGACGCCTCAGCAAAAGCAAGAACTGTCTACCTACAATTTCAAGGGTGCGTCAGCGGCTCTGGAGGCACAGGCGAATCAGCCGGTGTCGAAGCCAAGCCCGCTGGCTCCGATCCCACCGCTGAAGGTTCCGCCGATCACGAACCGAAATGTTCCTGCTCAAAACGCATCGGCTCAGTCTTCACCGGTCGGCGCTCCGGCGGACAAAGGCGCAGAGGTTCCGCTGAACTGGAGGCCGCCTCACGCGGAGCTAAACGCCGCGGCGGTGAGCGCGGCAGAGGTTTCCCGGCAATGGGAGACTGGAGTCGCCCTACCCACCCCTGGAGCCGACGGCCGGGTAGTCTACATCTTCGGCCAGGGGATGCCGGTGATGGTCTGCGCTCCGTTGCGGGTCTGCGCCATCGAATTGCAGGCGGGTGAGCACCTCGAAAGCCAGCCGCAGATCGGCGATTCCCGCCGCTGGGAGATTACGCCTGTTCTCTCCGGCTCAGGCCTCGATGAAACGCCACTGCTGATTGTGAAGCCGATTGAGGCGGGCCTTGAAACCGACTTGATTGTTTCCACTGACCGGCGAACCTACGTCCTGCGACTCATCTCCGATCCCGCGCGCTTTGTTTCCCGGCTGGCCTTTCAATATCCCGGCGAAGATGTCGCAAAGTGGGCTGCATTTGAAATTCGTCAAGCCGCTGCAAAGCGCGATGCCGAGGCCATTGCGGAGCAGGCGCGCGAGAAAGACAAACGAGCTGGCGTGGTGCCGATGGCGGAGAACGCCCTCGATAACCTCTACTTCGACTACAAGCTCAGCGGAGACGCGGCCTACCGTCCCCAGCAAGTCTTTGACGATGGCCAGCACACCTATCTGATCTATCCGAATGATGGCCGGTTCCGCGAGTCGCCAACGCTTCTGATCGAGGTAAATGGCAAATCTGAGCTGGTCAACTTCCGTGTTGATGGCTCGCGCTACATCGTGGATCGGCTCTTCGACAAGGCGATTCTGGTCGTTGGAGTTGGTAAGAAGCAGATCCGCGTGACCATCACGCGGGCGACACCCTACTCCGGCAGAACCGGGAAGAGGAGCTGAGTATGGCGATAACAGGAGAAAACTCCAAGCCACTCGACCTTGAGAGCGCGGCAGCCGAGCAAAGCGCCCAACAATGCCAGGATGAAATTCGGGATGCGGCACAGACCGACAGCGTTGTGCGCGGCGTCAATGGCAGTCTCACTCCGAAGGCCCGTAAGCTCCGTCCGCTGGCCGGAATCATCCTTATCGCCCTGGTTGTGCTGGCTGCGGCCTATATGCGGCATGGCCTCGCAAACCGCAACAAGAAAGTCAAAAAGGATACGGAGACGGCTCAGACCGGCGTCGGCCCGGCAACGACGGTTGAGAAGGGGATGTTATCCGACCAGGCGCGGAACGGGTTGAACATTGGCCAATCTCACGTCCCGGAATCCCTTACCCCGCGCTCGTCCATCTTGACCGGCGAGCTTCCTGTTGGCCGCTCGAACTCATTGTCAGGAACTCAAACCAGTTCGATTCCACCGCTTGAATACCGGCAAACCACAGCCTCGACCGCCGTCAACGGTTCGCTGTCGTTTGCTGAGCAGCGGCGGCTGGAAGAATACAACCGGGAGCGCGAGGCGATGGAGGCTGGAACCTCGGTCAAGGGAAATCTGCCCCGCGAAGACAAGGAGAAGACAGCAACAGGAGCCGATCCGTTGCAAGCAATCCAAGCCGCCCTCATCAATGCTCAATTAGGGGGGCGCTCAGCGCAAGGTAGCGGTCTTCAGGCTGTAGGACAGGCCGAGCAGCGCACGGACTATGAACGCCAGAACGATCAGCAGCAAAGGGCCGACTTCGGCCAGCAACACCGCAAGCAGGAATCTGAGTATCTGGCCAGCACACGGAAATCAGCTCTGGGAAAGTACGAAATCAAGGCAGGTTGGCTGATTCCGGCGGTACTGGAACAGCAGCTCAACTCCGATCTTCCCGGTTTGATCCGGGCGCTCGTTCGTGAAAATGTGTATGATTCGGCTACTGGGAGGTACATTTTAATACCGTCCGGGAGTACACTGATAGGGATTTACAACTCCCACATAGGCTATGGGCAGAATGCGTTGCAGGCGGTTTGGCGGCGCGTTATATTTCCTGATGGCAGCAGCCTTTCGCTCGGCGGCTTTGAAGGGGACGACAGCACTGGCGCGGCAGGGTTTCGAGACCAGGTGAATAACCACTGGGGCCGAATCCTTTCTGGCGCTCTGCTCACGTCGCTTTTCTCTGCCGGGATCGAGGTAAGCCAGGGAACGAACTCCTCGGTGCTGCAATCGCCGAGCGTCGGTCAGCAGGTTGGGCAAGCGGTCGGGCAGCAGGTCGGCCAACTGGGAGTCGAAGTGACTCGCAGGAATCTGAATATCCAGCCGACGATTGTCGTGCGGCCGGGGTACAGGTTCTTTGTAAGGGTAGAGAAGGATCTTTTGTTCAGCGGTCCTTACTCGCCGATGATGGCAGAGAGCGAGTCTCTTGAGAGACTCGGAAACAGCATTGGAAGGGTCTACAGTGGCAGTGAAGAAAGCAGCAAAGAAGGTGGCGAAGAAAGCCGAGCGGAAAGTGAACCGCGAAGGGCAGCGGTGGACAGACGACCGTCCGGGTATGACGCTGCGCCTTCCGATTGATCTGCGTGAAGCAATCACTGAAGAGTCTCGCATCAAGGGCGATCTGGCCAGGATCGTCCTTTTTGCTTTAACGCATATTGAGCGCGAAAAAGTAGACATCATGCAGACCCGCAAAGCCGGCATGGAGCTTTCCAATCCTCAACTCCTCCACGTCGGCGCAGAAGCCCGCAACAAGCTCAAGGAATGGGCTGAAGCCGAAGGCGTCAGCGTTAACGCGATTGTGGTCAGCGTTCTCGATGAGTTCTTCAAACGCCTCAAAAAAAGCAAGGCGCTCCGGGAAGAACTACGGCTGGAGATTCGCGCGCATAGGGGTTTCTTGCCGTGTTGAAGTGCGTAGTGCTGTACCACCACTGAATCGAGACATGACGCACCGGGCTTCAGTGGGATTTACCTCTATACTTGATGGGTATTCATCCAAGGGGGACTTTCGATGGCGCTGCTTCGATTAAATGACCAAGGACGCTTATGTCTCAAGGGTGCCGTTGAAAATCAAGTGCCCGAGAGACCCCTCATTAAGGACGTTCTACTTCTCATTGATACATCGGGCAGTATGACGGGAAATAAGCTGTCTCAAGCAAAGAACGGTGCTATCGATTTTTCCAGATCAGCGACACAGCGCGGATATGCGACGGGGCTTGCTGTATTCGCTGATAGATCCGCGATGGTGTGCGACCCCACAGTGCAAAGTGCTGACTTCGAAACAAAAATCACAGCGGTGCAAGTCGGAATTGTAGGTGGCAGTACTAATTTAGCAAGCGGTCTCGATCTCGCTGGCAAATTCAAGGAACTTACTGCCGTCGTGGTCGTCACCGATGGTCAGCCGAACTCCTGCGAAGATGCTCTCCGATCTGCGGCGGTGTTGAAACAGAGGGGTATCGAGATTCTCTGCATTGGAACAGATGACGCCGATAAGGCGTTTCTCGATCAATTGGCCACACGTAAGGAACTTGCATTGCACGTGATGGCTGATAATATCCGGACCTCGATTGGACAGGCGACGCGGCTTTTGTTAGGAGCCAACCGATGAACTACGGCGGGTTCTCAATTCGGCGATTCGTGGGCATTTCTGCTTTGCTTTCAGCGCTGTCCGTAGAATTGGGATACCACTCACAAAGAATGGCAGACAGCGAAAACTAGGTGTTTTGCTATACCGAATTCTGGGCTTTTAGGTCGAAACATGGCGGACGAAACATACTATTCACTCCTCGAAATCCCAGAAACCGCATCGGCGGCGGAGATTAAGTCCGCATATCGTCGCCTAATCGTCGACGTTCACCCAGATCGACTCTTAAATGTTTCCGCTTATGTGCGGCGTCTAGCTGAGGAAAAGGCCAAGGAGATCAACGAGGCAAAGGAGATCCTCCTAGACACCAAGCGGCGGCGTTCGTACGATGAGCAACTCGCCACCTATCGAACTTCCCAGGCACCGGAAAATGGAGCACACCCTACACAGTCTTCGGCTCCATCATCCTCGACTTCGAGCCAACAGCAGGCGCAGAGTGCATCCAGGTCGCAGGGGACTTCAGGCACCAGTACCGGCTCGACACAGGCGCCTGGTCCCACTTCCCAGCAACATCAAGCAGCTTCGACATCGAAATCCGGATTTGGATCGGGCAACGCGATGTCGTCAAAGACAAACTCGGTCGGGCTGCATATAAGGTGGCCATTCTGGGCCTGGATTGGCGTTATTGTGCTGTTTGCCATTGTTGCAACTATTGCGAATCAGGATACACACTATCGAGGCCAGAACGACCATTCGGCAACGAACGCGCAAATATCGCAGGTCAAGATCATAGATGGAAGTCTTTCGGATACGACAGTCAGCGGGAATTCAAACGAGAGGTATGGCTCTGCGTACAACTTTTCTGGACATATACAGAACAACTCGAGCATGACTGTTTCTTTCATAAGAATGAAGATTCACATCTTCGACTGCCAAGATATGGGCGCTCCCGGCAAAGTAATTGAGTGGGACAATCAGGGTAATCCATTGCGTCGAACGGGGATGTATGACCCTGCTCCCCCACCTAGTTGCAAAAAGATAGGAGAGGAAGAAGAGGACGATTTTCCTGGCGCAAGACCGGGACAGTCTATAGGATTTGCGAACTTCTACTTCCCGATTCATCCTAAAGGTGGACTGCGTTGGAATTATGAGATTACTAAAATGGATACTCAACATCCTGACGCATCGGCTCCAAACCCTCCAAAAGCTGAAGACGTGTATTATGGTGTGCAGTCGTGGCCTGGCCCATCAAGGGATTACGTTTTCCCTGATGGCAAAATAATTACGACGCCGCCGGGATATGGTTTGGTAAACAACGATGATGGCACTCCAAGGCAATTTGGCAAAGAAGGTTTCGAGTACAGCGACCAGGCGAAGATTGTTGTATTAGTGAAGGAGCATGTCGGGGCTAAAGTATTCACAGTCATCGAATGCGGGACTTGGCCGAATGGAACTAAGACCGATGTCTGTGGTTTAGTAAAACCCATCGCTAAAGGGGAACCGAAAGGCAAAGCAACCGCACCCAACAACCTTCCTTAGTTTTAAATGGGTCAACAATGGGAGAGACTCTGGACTCTGCTGCAAAGTAACGACGAGCCAACTGTAATTTCAAGCCCGTCGGGTGGGACAAACTGAGTCTGGCGCGAAGCGCCAGCACATCACAGGGTGGGAAGACGGGCGAAAAGAAACGGAGTCTGCGTCGGCAGACCCCGTTTTGAATGCTGGGATGTTGAAGGTTACGCGGCTTTGGCCTTTTTGGCCACCGTGGGCCGCGCCGCTGGTTTTGGCTGGGCTTTCGCGGCCGTTTTCTTGGCGGCTTGTGCCTTCTCCTTCGCCGCAAACTCCGCTTTGACCTTTTGCGCGATGGCGTCGGTATCCACCTTGTAGTGCTGCGCGGCTTCTTTGAGCGCCTTGCCTGTCTCTGATTGTGTTCGCGCTGAATGGAGAATGACGGTCTCGACCAGCAGTCTCCCAAGTTCGCCTTCCTCTGCCTTGCGAATGTAAGCGCCCATCAGCTTGGCAATACTGTTTTGTGGGCTGTCGGCGGCTTGCGCTTTCTTGATGCCGCGATTCCGGGCTAGAACCTCGACGCGCCGTTCCTCTAACTGGGGAAGCAAACGCTCGACAATGAAAATCAGGTCGCGCCTGGTGAGGCGTACCGGCACAGCGGCAACGATGGCGGAAAGGACGCGCAAGCCTACGGCGTTGGCGAGCGTCTCCTCGCGGCGCTGCTTGTCCTGACCGGCCTTTTGCTCGACCCTGATGCGCTCATCTCCCGCTGACCGTTGCTTCTTCGGACGGTGGACAGGGCATTCGGGGTTGGCACAGATTTTGCGGATTTCGCCCTTCTCGGTGCCCTCGGTGACAATGGCCTCGGTCATGGATTTGCAGGTCTGGTACTCCGGCCAATCTCTTTGCTTTTTCGCGTTGGGGTCTTGCGGCTTGATCTCGATGTACTTGTTGCGGGGCAGTGCTGCGCTGCCACTGTCGGTGTCAGGTGCTGGTCCATAGGACGATGAGATTTGTACCAGCTTGGGTTTGGTCGCAATAGTCTGCGCGACAAACCCGTCCAGCTTGGACTGGTAGCAAGCCGGGTCGGTGCAAGCATCCTCTGCTATATCGGCGAAGAGTAGCGCGTTGCTGCCTGTGCGCTTGGGGCAATCGACACAGGCACCGGCGGCGGGGTTGACGGAGGGGTCGGTTTTCGAGAACGGCGCGTCTTTCAGAATGAGCAATATGTTCTGCTCAATCCACTGGTGGAGATGGCGGACGGGGAGCAAAATGCGCTTGGCCTTGCCCTGGCCGCCGTTCCAATCCTCACGGAAACAAGCGGAGAGCGCCTGTTCCTGCTCGGCTGGCTGCAATTTGGCCAATAGCAGGGCGTGGCCCACGCCGATTTCGTCTTTGGCGAATGCCTCGGTAACGGCGGCGGTGAGTTCGGTCAACTTGGTGCGTTGGGCGCAATAGGCAGCAGATTTTCCAGTCTTGGCGCTGATCTGCTCAATGGAGTATTTCGGTTCTTCAAGATTGAGCAGAGCGCGGAATCCCTGCGCCTCCTCTAGCGGGTGAACGTCGCGGCGTTGCAGGTTTTCGATAAGCTGCGCCTCCAATGCCTCGGCGTCGGTAAGGTTGACGATGCGGACGGGCACGGTCTCCGCCTCGGCAAGCTGGGCGGCACGATAGCGTCTGGCTCCGGCGACAATCTCGAAGCTGCGCTCGGTCAAGGGGCGTACAAGCAAGGGCGAAAGAACGCCCTGGCTGCGGATGCTTGCGGCCAATTCTTTGAGGGCTGAATCCTCGAAGAACCTGCGCGGGTTGGTCTTTGACTCGGTGAGAATGGAAAGTGGAAGGTCGCGGTATTCGGTGGTGGCGTTTGCAATCGTCATAGAATGCGCTCTCCTTGTGAGCGTGTTTGGGTTAGTCGAACGGTGAGGGGTGGCGGACAGGGCTATTTACCCTGTCCGCAAGTGTGGCGAAGGGACGCAAGCTGCCTAAGCCGCTGCCTCCGTGGTTGCTGTTTCGCTCCGGGCGCGGCGGTTGCGCCGGGGTTCCGGGGCCGTGTCTTCGTTTGTGGTTGGAGTGACCGTCTCAGCGGTCTGCGCTTGTGACTCTTCCGGGGAAGGCTCTTCCAACGCTCCGAGAATCACGGCGGATGTGCGCTGGATGACTTCAAGGCTTTCCGCCAGCAATGCGGCGTTACCGTGGTAAAGCTGAATGTAATCGGCACTGGCGGTGCCGGTTTGGAGTCCGATGGCCTTGCCCACAATGAAGGCAATGGCCTCGGCCTCGGTCTCCCGCACAACTTTGGTTGTGGCTGTGCGCCGGTCGGCCCGGTGCAACATCTCGTGGCCTAGCTCATGGACTAATGTTGCGAAAGTTTCCGCCTTCGACTGCCCCGGCAAAAGTACGATCTTGCCGCCGTAGCTTGCGCCTTGCGCTGGCGCGATGCGCTCGTTGTATTCAAGCTCGATGCCCTGCTGCTGTACGAAGTCGATAAGCCGGTCAAGATGCGTTCCCGCTTCACCGCTGACGGTGGCGGGTGCGGGAAGCTCGGCTCCTTCAGTTTGCGAAACGTCGAAGACATAGACGGCGCGAAAGCCGACCAAAACAGGCGCGCTCTTTCCGGCTCCATCCTGCTCGGCATCGGCATCTTCCGGCTTCCTGCGGCGAACGCCGATCATGGGCGCAAGAATCTGGATGCCTTTCTCGCCTTTCTTTACGCGGCGTCCAAGCTGGTTCCATGTGTACAATCCGGCTACGTTGGTTGCCGTTGGCCTCTGTCTTGCGATGGCTAAAATGTTTCCAAAGCTGTAATTGTGAAACCGGGCCATTGCGTCGAGGTAGGCGGTAAGTGCATCGCTCTTGCCCGCTTCAAGCTGGGCAATGAGGGCTTTTACGTTCTCGGCAATCACGTCCTTTGCCGTATGGCGCTGCTGCTGTTTGGGTTGATAGGTGGACGACTGAACGGGGTTGTTGACGGTGGCGGCTATGCTGCTCATGGTGTTTCCTCCTTTGGGGTTTGCCTCGTGGTACTCGGCATTTGAAAAACAAATGCCGAACGCCTCCTGGCGAAGGTGGGGGGTAGCAACTGCAAGGGGAGGGGTATCTCCCACCCTTGCAGCGCAGCGGAAAGGGCGTGAGGGCTGCACAAGCGGAGCGCGGAAGCCTGGGGAAACCCCTTGCGGGCGCGAGGGGGAAACACCCCTTAGCTGCTTTTGCTTTTGTTGCTGCACTTCAGGCAATCAGGGAGGGGAGTTGCGGGGAAGGAACCGGCCCCGCTGAGGAGGGTGGCGGAGGACGTGCATTTGCGGCCGCAGACAGGGAGGAAACGTCCTCCCACCAAAAAACGGCTCTTCGTAAACAGGAAAGATCATATGCAGCAGTTCGACAGAAATGATCTGAAGATAAAGAATCCGGGAGGAAAGCGAAACTACGTTTGCCTGGACAAGAAAAAAGAAGATATTTATATTGAAATGTACACTGCTGTATGATGAAGAAGTGAAACCGCTCATTGAAAAGTAAGGCATTTGGAAGGTGATAGGGGCGGTACAGAGAGGATCTTAGGACCGATGACAAGAACGGCAGAGAAGACTCTGATTCAGCAGTACGAACCGTCACTCGGCATCAATCATTTGGCAGCTATTCATGGTTGTTCCCCAGACGGTTTGCGTGCAACACTTCGATCCTCCGGCGAGTGGGTCAACAAGATCATCGCAACCCGCTTGAGACCAGGCCGCTGTTTGTCTTTCCGCACGATTGAAGTTGCCGATGTTCTTGGCATCCGGTAGATAGACGATTGAGTTCCGAACTCACGTCCGTTAGCGCGATACTCGGCCTGAACTCGATTTCGGCCGCGGCCAAGCGCGCGTCAGCCCCGCGGTCGAAGGCAGCTGGCTCAGCCGTGCATTCGCGAAAAGGTTTCATCGCCTCCCGGCAACCACACCCCCTGCTATCCATCGTTCAAGCCATTCCGACCGAGAGCGCCGTCGATGCTGGCGCGCTCGGCTTCATGGCAAAGTTCCTTGTCCAAACCACTCTGCCGCATAGCGAGCAGCCCGGCACGCAATACGTCCGCGCGGACGGCAATCTCACCCTTCGCATTACGGATGTCGGCGGGTCCGGGCTACCATACGGCAGCTATCCACGGCTGATTCTCATCTGGATGACGACCGAAGCCGTCCGAACCGGAAATCGTGAGTTGGAACTTGGCTCTTCGCTTTCGAGCTTCATGGCGCAACTGGGACTCCAAGCAACAGGCGGCCACTGGGGAACCATCCCGCGCTTCCGCGATCAGATGCAACGCCTGGTAGGCGCCGCCATCTCGACCCGGTGGTCGAGTGAGGCCAACGGGCAGAATCACTCCAGTGGAGAGAATCTTCTCGTGGCGGACAGGTTCAATCTTTGGTGGACGCCGCAAAAGTTGCAGATCGAACGCCCTGAAAAGTCCTCAGTGACCCTGTCGGCAAACTTTTTTGAGCAACTTGTTGCCGCCCCAGTGCCGCTCGATCTTCGGGCCGTCAAGGCTCTCAAGAAGTCGCCGCTGGCGCTCGATCTATACGCCTGGGCAACGCGCCGGGTCAGCTATCTGTCGCGGCCCACGCTGATTGCTTGGGAATCGCTGCGCCGGAGCTTCGGGGCCGGGTACGCCGATACGCCGCAAGGCCGCTCCTGCTTTCGAGCAAAAGCAGTCGAAGCGTTCCGAAAAATAGTCATGGTCTACCCCGAATTAAAGATTGAAGACCATGAGAATGGCCTGCTGCTTCGGCCTTCCAGTCCGCACATCCCCAAAATCTTTCGGATAGGTGTCAAATAATAATGTGTCATCCAGGATAATAATGATTCATGTATGGGCGTAGTTGAAGCGGATTGTGATCGGACTCAGACCGACCTTGTAGAAAACTCCCGAGTCTCAGTCAATCGGCCAGTACTCAGAAGTCTGAGCTTCTTCGGCAAAAATGCTTGACGAGTGGTACAGAGATAATGCGCCGATAGACTATACGCAAGGGATCGCCAATCTTCGTTTCGCGCTCGGATTATGCGACTGCAGAGGCGCAATTTAAGCCTCGGTCGCGTAGGATTTCGACTAACTCGTCCCAGGTGGTGGCGACCGGGGGCATGCGGAATGCGACGGCTCCTTCGTCGAGCGTTTCGTCCCGGTCGTCGAACTGGTCCTGGGTGTGACCCAGAGGAGAGATCGTCCACGGCCCATTGATAATCCGGTTGTTGGTCTCGATTAAGATCTGGCCCCGGTACACCCAGCAGTAGTGCAGATGGCTGCTGATGCCGGCGGGGTGGGCGCGCATCAATAGGGTCGTGAGGTCGTGACCGATCGAGGTGCCCATTCCGCCTGGACTACCCCCGCCGGCCTTCATATGAAACACTCTCCGCTCGAAGCTCTGCGAGAATTTATCGATCACCGCACGGCACTGTTCGTACACCGAACCGCTTCCAATCGATCCCATTTGGTGCACCTTCACTTCTTCCGCTTGGAAATCCGGTGATCGGAAGATGTGCACAAAGGAAAGCGGCCAGTCCGGATTGCCATTGTCTTCCTGGGGATCGGTCGAGATCATCAGAACACTCGCCCCAGCTCGGCGTTCTTCATCGGGAAAACGTTCAAATATCTTGCGCGCGGATGCCGGCCATTCCCGCGCCAGTATGGCTGGCTGCATAGCGCAGGACTCTTCGAGGAGATTGCCCCACCGGCTCAGACTGTCGATCAGGGAAAACCCGATTTTGACCGAGCCGGAGAATCCGGCAGCAACCCATCGCGCCACGGGGTAGATTTTCTGCAGGCAATCAACCTCGGAGCCATCTCCCAGCGTCACTCTGATATCGGAGAGGCCAAAGCCGTAGCCGAACATTGTGGGGGTGCCGACAACCCAAGTCAAAGGTCACCTCGCGAGCATTTCTTCAGAATTAGTATTTCCGCCTCAACTCGGCAATCCGAAGTATTTCTTCAAGTACTCCGTCAAGACAGCTTGGCCTACGGTAGTCCCGATCTTCACGCCCCCAGTAAGCACCTTCGGTCCGATCTTTTTGATCCATGCACCAATGGCCGATCCCATCGAACCCTTGTCGGACTGGACGGCAGCATTGAGCTCCTTCAATTCTGGCTGCGAAACACCGGAGTTTTGAAGTGCTCTCTCAAGCTGTTGCCAGTTGCCCACCTCGATGTTCTGTTGTTGAATGCTGATGGTTGAGCCGCCAGAAGCGATATTGAAATTGCCTCCCGTAATTTGTTGTATGAATATCTGATCAACGCGTTTTTCGAGCACGGGGGGCAACTTGTCCAAGGACTGGTCCTCTCGTCCGACTTCAGAGCGGATCTCCAGAGCGAAGCTGAGCACGCGGTTTCTCACCGTTTCGAGGAGTTCCACAAGGCTTGGTAATGGAATCTCCTGATAGGCACTGACCAGATTCATGTCATTATTGAGTGGAATGCGATCCTGATAATACAAGGATAGGTTGGTCGGCCAGGCCTGAGTAATCGTGCTGTCAGGCTTCGCTCGCTTAATCAGGTCTTCGTAAGCGCCAATCGCTTGTGTAAGGTGGACTGTGGTCGCCCATTTTCTGTGTCTTTCTTCCAGTACCGCAGGAGGGATCGGGTAGCCGTTCACCTGGGAATGCCCCCATCCGACGAAGTTTCCATTCGCCTGGGCCGGGGTCAGACGATATTCGGGCAGATCGTCGCCTTCCTGATAGCCATTGAGTTCCTTGGTGGCCCAAGTTTTTAGTCGTTCATTGCGAATCTGGTGCGCGAGAACAAGACACCTCCGCAACAAAACTCCGATGGACCGCTTGTCGTCAGCAGCAAGATCAATGATTTCGTCCAGAAGCATTCGCCACCTAGTCTACGCGGTTTTCATAACCGGAGGCAATTAGGTCCCGAGCGGTCCTGCCGCGTCACTCTTAACTGGAGATTACAGCCTTTACCATTCGGCGCTAGTCATTCGAGGCGCGGAGCGCCCTTTCCCCCGCTGAGGGGGCGGAGGTTCTCGCCTTGCCTTGACACTCGCGAGAACATTTCCACAGAGCAAGGGCACTACTACAGGCTATCCATACAGGATTACATAAAGGTACTACAGGGCATCGAGGAAGCCTTTTGTAATCAATGCAGTGCGGACACTTCGTACACCGTTTATGCGTAAATGTACACCGTTTATGCGTGACAAATCGCTCTGGATACACCGTTTATGCGCAAAAATGTACACCGTTTATGCGTGGAAAACTTGCGGGATTCACGCTGGAATGTGGATTCCGCTGGCGAACTTCGGCAACAGTTCCGTCTGGGTCTCGGGAGATCTGTCGGCGGCAAGGCCGCAACGGCCAATATAAAAAGCCCGCGTCGGCGATTGCCGGCGCGGGCGTGCCCAGCTAATACTCGCTGGGCAGGTGAATCACGTTGTTGGCGAAGTAGAGCTTCACTTCGTCAAGCGGGAAATCCGTGAAGGGGATCTCCTGCGTGTAGACCGGGTTCCCATTGCCGTCATCGCAGAACACAGTCGCGCTAC
>Ga0224529_1001154_pt1 | contig 16962 bp, 14 predicted proteins | sample CBST50metaG_FD_179893 | JGI IMG/M metagenome (GOLD analysis project Ga0224529, IMG submission 179893) | Peat soil microbial communities from Stordalen Mire, Sweden - C.B.S.T50 | ecosystem: Environmental > Terrestrial > Soil > Wetlands > Peat | place: Sweden: Norrbotten County, Stordalen Mire... | reverse complement strand
GCCTTTTCAAGAGGGAGACCATCATGTTCGAACGCTATACGGAGAAGGCACGGCGCGTGATCTTCTTTGCGCGGTATGAGGCCAGCCAGTTTGGATCGCCCTATATCGAGACCGAGCACCTGCTGCTTGGCCTGTTGCGCGAGGACAAGGCGTTGACCAGCCGCTTTTTGCGCTCACACGCCTCGGTGGAGTCAATCCGCAAGCAAATTGAGGCGCACACCACCATTCGCGAGAAAGTTTCCACCAGCGTAGACCTGCCGCTCTCCAATGAGTGCAAGCGCGTCTTGGCCTATGCGGCGGAAGAAGCCGAGCGGTTGGGCCACAAGCACATTGGGACCGAGCACCTGCTGCTGGGCCTCTTGCGCGAAGAAAAATGCTTTGCCGCGGAGATTCTGCTGGAGCGCGGCCTCAAGCTGGCGCAAATCCGCGAGGAGCTGGCCCGCGTGACGCAGGAAAAAGCACCGCAGCCGCAGCGTCAGCGCGAGAGTAGTTTGCTGGCCGAGTTTAGCCGCGACCTCACCCAGGCGGCGATGGACGGGCAGCTTGATCCGCTGGTTGGCCGCGATGGCGAACTCGAACGTGTGATCCAGATTCTTTGCCGCCGCACGAAGAACAATCCGGTGCTGATTGGCGAACCCGGCGTGGGCAAGACGGCCATCGTTGAGGGCCTTGCGCAGCGCATTGCCGACGGCGAAGTGCCCAGCTTTTTGGCTGAGAAGAAAATTCTTGGCCTCGACCTTTCGCTCATCGTCGCTGGCACCAAATATCGTGGTCAATTCGAGGAGCGTCTCAAGACCATCATGAAAGAGCTGATGGAGAATCAGAACTGCATCGTCTTCATCGACGAGTTGCACACCCTGGTGGGCGCGGGCTCAGCGGAGGGCTCACTCGACGCGGCCAATATTCTGAAGCCAGCGCTTTCGCGCGGTGAGATTCAGTGCATCGGCGCAACCACGCCGGCGGAATTTCGCAAGTCCATCGAGAAGGATCGCTCGCTGGAGCGCCGCTTCCAGGCCGTCAAGGTGCCGCCGCCCAATGAGGCTGACGCCATCAAGATCATCCACGGCATCAAGGACCGGTATGAGAAGTTTCATGCGGTCAGCTATACGGATGAAGCGGTCGAGTTCGCGGTTTCGCACTCCAATCGCTACATCCCCGATCGCTTTTTGCCCGACAAGGCCATCGACTTGATCGACGAGGCTGGAGCGCGCGTCAAGCTGCGCCAAACCTCGCTGCCCGAAGAGATTACCGAGGTGCAGAAGCGCATCAAGTTCATCGTGCACCGCATGGACTCGGCCATCGCCAACCACGAGTTCGAGAAGGCTCGCTTCTACTCCGACGAGGAGCGCAAGGAGCGCGAGGGGCTGCGCGCCCTGCGCGACAAATATCACCTGGACGACTCGGCCAGCGGAATTGTCAGCCGCGAGGACATTGAGGACGTGGTGAGCCGGTGGACTGGCGTACCGGTGACCAGTATCAAGGAAGAAGAAACGCAGAAGCTGTTGCGCGTGGAAGAAGAACTGCACAAGCGCATCATCTCGCAAGAAAAAGCAATCAGCGCGCTGGCGCGGGCCATTCGCCGCTCTCGTGCCGGGCTCAAAAGTCCGCACAGACCCATCGGGAGCTTCCTGTTCCTTGGTCCGACGGGCGTAGGCAAAACGGAGATGGCGCGCACCCTGGCCAACTTCCTCTTTGGCTCGGACAAGGCGCTGATCCGCTTCGATATGTCGGAGTTCATGGAGAAGCATTCGGTCTCGAAGCTGATCGGTTCGCCTCCGGGCTACGTGGGTTACGAGGAGGGCGGCCAGTTGACCGAGCGGGTGCGGCGTTCGCCGTATTCGGTAGTGCTGCTGGACGAAATCGAGAAGGCACACCCGGATGTTTTCAACATTCTGTTGCAGGTTTTTGAGGACGGGCAATTGACCGACGGCTTGGGTAACACCGTCGATTTCAAGAACGTGATCCTCATCATGACCTCGAACATCGGCGCGCGCCATCTGATGAAAAAGCAAGGGCTTGGATTTGCCAGCGAACGTGAGGATCTGGTCAACGACAAGGTCGAGGAGTTGGTGAAGCAGGAAGTGAAGAAGACTTTCAATCCTGAGTTCCTCAACCGTCTCGACGAGGTGATTCTCTTCCAGGCGCTCTCTGATCCAGACCTGATGCAGATTGTCGAGTTGATGGTGCAGCAGTTGAACGTCAATCTGGCGCAGAAGTCGATCACCATTTCGGTGACCGAGGATGCCAAGAAGTGGATTCTGGATAAGACTCTGACGGATCGCAGCTATGGCGCCCGGCCCCTGCGGCGCGCCTTGCAGCGCTACGTGGAGGATCCCTTGAGCGAGGCTCTGATCGGTGGACAAATCACCGCTCGTCCGGCTTTCCTTGAGGTTTATCTGGACAACAATCAGCTCTTCTATCGCCCGGTGAGCGCCGACGAAGTGCTCAGCGACGAGGAAAAGCCAGCCGGTGTGCTGCTGTATAGCGCTTAGAGCGTCATCGTCATTTTGCAGCGTGTTTGAGATGCCGTGAAGTTCTGAAGCAGTTACAGAAAGATGCGACCCAATTGATCCGGAAAATAGGGCCTGTTCAGATGACTCCGTTACTTGCTGGAGGATTGTGAACAGGCCCTAAATACTGTCATAAGCTGTCTTGAACAATTCCATCCCCCTCTTCCTCCATCCAGTCTTGAGCACTACTGCTCAGATTCCCGATCAATCCGCGCCGATACTGAGTCGGAGAGTTCTGCCATTGGTCCGACTCAATATCCTGTCGCCAAGCCGTGGCGAATTGTCTGTGGTCAAACAGATTGCAGGGGTAAGTGAACAGCATGACGATCGATTCGAAGACTTATCATGTGGCGCCGGACAAGAAGCTCGATCTGAACGAGTGGCCGACGTCCGGGCCGTCTTTGACCAAATCGAAAAAGCTTTACCAAAATCTGCTTGAAGAGCACGTGAAGGATCTCAGCGCGTTGCAGCAACTTCATTATGCATCCAACCGTCATGCTCTTTTACTCATTTTTCAGGGCATGGACGCAGCGGGCAAAGACGGCGCCATAAGGCACGTTATGTCAGGGGTCAATCCGCAGGGATGCGAGGTGTTCAGCTTCAAGCAGCCCAGCGCAGAAGAACTGGAGCACGATTTCCTTTGGCGTACCACGTGCCGTTTGCCCGAGCGCGGCCGCATCGGCATCTTCAACCGTTCTTACTACGAGGAAGTACTCGTCGTGCGCGTTCATCCGGAAGAGCTTCGTAACGAAGGGCTATCAGCACAGCTTCAAAATGATAAGTCGAAGTGGGAGGATCGGTATCGCTCCATAGTGGATTTCGAGAAACATCTTGACCGTAACGGCACGCGCATCGTCAAGGTGTTCCTGCACATCTCGAAGGACGAGCAACGGAGGCGGTTTCTGGCGCGCATTGACGATCCCGAAAAGAACTGGAAATTGAGTCTTGCGGATATTCGCGAGAGAGCGTTCTGGAAGCAATACATGAAGGCTTACGAGGAGTGCATCAGCGCGACTAGCACACATCATGCTCCCTGGTATGTTGTCCCCGCGGACGATAAAGACAACGCTCGACTGATCATCTCTCAGATCGTTCTCGACGCGCTGAAGGGGCTCAATATGTCCTATCCTGCTATAACTCAAAAGCATCGGGCCGAGTTGAAGTCGATTCGCAAGATGCTGGCCAAGTGAAGTCGTTCCGTATCACTATCAAAGTCAAACAATCTGGAATCTGAAAGCAACTGCCAGTAGGTGCACAGTTGCGGAGAAAGAGAAAGGATGTGTTACGTTGACCACCACCGAACACCCTGTCAAAGTTGAGAACAATAGCACGTCTCGGCCCTTCAGCAAGAACTTCGATCAGTTCGGCAATTCATCAGGGTTCATCTTCGACGTGAGTCTATCAACCGCGGTTGCGGCCGACGGAAAACTTGAAGCCAGAGCGCCGGTGCCAAAAGGGCCTTTATCGTCCGAAATGCTCGACAAGATGAATCGCTACTGGCGTGCGGCAAACTATCTTTGCATCGGCCAAATTTACTTGAGTGACAATCCTCTGCTTCGCGAGCCGCTCAAGGCAGAACAGATCAAGCCAAGGCTGCTTGGTCACTGGGGAACCTCGCCTGGACAGAACTTCATTTACATCCATTTGAACCGGTTGATCAAAGAGCATGATGCGGATGTCATTTATATTTCAGGTCCAGGACACGGTGGCCCATCGCTGAATGCCTGTTCTTATCTGGAAGGCTCATACACTGAAGTCCACCCTGAGATCACGCACGACGAAGACGGGCTGCGGCTCATGTTTCGCAAGTTCTCGACGCCGGGCGGCGTGCCCAGCCACTGCGGACCGCACGTTCCGAATTCGATGCACGAAGGCGGAGAACTCGGCTATTCGCTGATGCACGCATTCGGCGCGGCCTTCGACAATCCTGACCTGCTTGTTGCCTGCGTCATCGGGGATGGCGAGTCCGAAACTTGCCCATTGGAAGGAAGTTGGAAGTCGGTCAATTTTCTGAATCCAGCGCGCGACGGCGCGGTCCTTCCAATACTGCATCTGAATGGATACAAAATATCGGGACCAACGGCCCAGGGGCGCACAAGTGATGCCGACCTGACTGCCCTTTATGTAGGACGGGGTTACAAGCCATACTTTGTCGAGGGCGACGACCCTGAGGTTGTGCATCAGCTCCTTGCCCAAGCGCTTGATGATTGTTATGCCGAGATTCGTGGAATTCAACAAGAGGCGCGCAAGAACGGTTTCAAGAAGCAACCCGTTTGGCCAATGATTATTTTTCGCACGCCCAAGGGGTGGACCTGTCCGAAGCAAGTGGATGGAATCCCCATCGAAGGCACCTTCCGCGCGCACCAGGTTCCGCTGGCAACCGTCCGTGAAAACCCCGAGCATCTCAAGATCCTTGAGGCATGGATGAAGAGTTACAAGCCGGAGGAACTCTTCGATAAGAATGGAAAGTTTCTTGACGAACTAGCGGCTCTCTCGCCTGAGAACAACCGCCGGATGGGCGGCAATCCGCATGTCAATGGTGGAAGGTCGCTGGTTACACTTGCGCTTCCCGATTTTACTGATTATGCACTAGAGATTCCTGGACCTGGTCAGGTTCTTGCTGAAGCACCGCGCAAACTTGGCGATTTCTTCCGCGACATCTTCAGAGCTAACCCTACAAATTTTCGCATGTTCTGTCCCGATGAATCGAGTTCAAATCGCCTTAACTCCATCTTTGAGGCCACCAAGCGATGCTCAATGGCCGAGATTGTTTCCATCGACGATGAACTAGGACCGGATGGGCGTGTCATGGAAGTATTGAGCGAGCATCTTTGTCAGGGATGGCTTGAGGGGTACTTACTCACGGGCCGTCATGGCATGTGGTCTTCGTATGAAGCCTTTGCGCAAGTTGTAGATTCGATGACCACGCAACATGCCAAGTGGCTCGAGCAATGCCGCGATTATTCCTGGCGCAGGCCGCTCGCGTCGTTGAATGTTCTGCTTACCAGTCACGCTTGGCGCAACGACCACAATGGCTTTAGCCATCAGGCAACCGGGTACGTTGACAACGCGTTGGCGCGTAGGAGTGAAGTAATACGCGTGTATTATCCACCGGATTCCAACTGCCTGCTCAGCGTCTTCGACCATTGCCTGCGCAGCCGCAATTACGTGAATGTTGTCACCTGCGGCAAGCAGCCACAACTTCAGTGGTTAAACATGGAAGAGGCCTTGGAACATTGCTCGCGCGGCGCATCCACATGGAAGTTCGCGACTAACGATGAAGGCGAAGAGCCGGATGTCGTGCTGGCCTGCGCTGGAGATGTGCCGACGATCGAGACCTGCGCGGCCTCGTGGCTGCTACAGAAATACGTGCCAGGCATCAAGGTGCGTGTTGTCAATGTTGTGGACCTGATGACGCTGATGTTTCCTGACAAACATACGCATGGGATGGACGAAATGTCGTTCAACGCGCTGTTTACCGAGACGGCGCCGGTGATCTTCGCCTTTCACAATAATCGCTGGCTCATTCACACGTTGGTTCACGGGCGTTCCAACGAAGCTCGTTTTCACGTGCATGGTTACATGGATGAAGGGACAACCACGACGCCGTTCGATATGGTGGTGGTGAACGAAATGAGCCGGTTCCACCTAGCGCTCGACGCATTGAAGCATGTTCCACGTCTCCGTTTGCAAGCTGAGAATGCAATCAATTTATTCAATCAGGAATTACAACGCCACCACGATTACATCCGTGAGCATCTGGAGGATATGCCAGAGATCCGGAACTGGCAGTGGACGAAGGATTTCAGCGAATCAACCTCGCCCGCTCCGCTGGCCAAAGGGCATCCGCAGAAGGCGATGTTCACCGACAGTTAGACGGCATCCAGTTGAAATCGAGGCGAAGGCAGCTATCGCAAGAGATTTGCGTTAGCTGCCTTCGCTATCTGGACTTCGCGCACAGAGAATATATTGAACGATTCGAAGGCACCATCCGATTGGTTATCTCCGATAGGTAGCGTTGAAGAGGCTCCACAAATGTGACACGAGGATCCTTGCAACCACCGCTGCCGTCGGGCCGCCGTTCGTAATCGGCCTCTGGATCCAACGCGATGCCAAGCCTATCGACGCCCACCGGATCGCCTGCTGCATTGAAGCGCACGCGCGCAATGCCGATGCGCGAGTAATTTCCTTTTGCGACCATGCGCGGGAAGAGATACAGTGCACCATCACGACTGCGTACTACGCCAGGATTCAAAACTCCTTCGACTTCATGCGGATTACCTGGCTCGGGCTCCATGACTATTCTCAAACTTAATTTGCTGTACTCGCAGGTATCGCAGGTTGCCGATGGCTATTTGGAACCCACGCCAAATCACCACTCAAAACGTAGATAGCGAGCGCGGCCGCCATGAAGACAGCGCCAATCCAAAAGCGCCAGTCACGGTGCATCCGTCTCCAATAAGGACCGGGATCGGGTTCACCGCTACCGCTGCTATTTCCTTCCAGGTTGTGCTTGCTTCCCGTCATTTCGTCTCCATCTTCTGGGAATATTCGCCGCGCCGCGCCGCCTGATTGCAACAAGCCCGATGATACAAAGCTTGCTGGGCAGCCTCGACGTTGGACTGGCAGCCCTTCCAAATCTCCAAGGCCGGTTGCTGGATGGCACGGGCAAACGAGAAAGCCACTGCCCAAGGCAACTGCGACTTGAAGCTCACGTTCATCGCATTCAAACGGGCTGAGGCCAATTGTGCGGATTGTCCGCCTGACAAAAACGCAATTGCAGGTACAGCGGCGGGAACAGCTCGCAAAAAGCAATTTACTGTCGCATTGGCTGCCTCGTCCAATGTCGGTTGGCTTGCGCAAGCCATTCCAGGAAGCACCATATTGGGCTTGAGTACAATTCCTTCCAACATGACCCGCTGCGCAAACAGTTCGACAAACACCGTACGCAACACTTCATCGGTAACTTCGCAGCACCGTTCCAACGTGTGCTGCCCATCCATGATGACCTCAGGTTCGACAACAGGGACAAGGCCAGCTTCCTGGCAAAGCGCAGCATAGCGAGCCAGTGTATGTGCGTTGGCTTCAATGCAGCCCCAACTCGGAAGCCTTTCGCCGATCGCAATCACCGCGCGCCACTTGGCAAAGCGCGCGCCCATTTGAAAATATTCTTGAAGGCGATCACGCAATCCATCCAAGCCTTCCGTGACCTTTTCACCGGGGTGACTTGCCAACTCCTTGGCACCTGCGTCCACTTTGATGCCGGGAATGATACCCGCCTCAATGAGGACTTTGACAAAAGGTGTCCCGTCGTCCTTATGTTGACGAATCGTTTCGTCATATAGAATTGCGCCGCCGATCGACTCACTAAGCCCAGGAGTAGTTACAATCAGTTCGCGGTAAGCTCTCCGAGCTTCGACGGTCTGCGGGATTCCAAGCTTTTCAAAGCGCTTATTACAGGTTCCGGTGCTCTCATCCATCGCAAGCAGCCCCTTGTGATCGGCGAAGAGCAACTTGACAGTATCTTTCAGCAATTGCGAATTCATTTCAGTACGTTCGCTTCCTGTTCCAGTTAGTTTTGTCTGTCCGTCCAAAGTCAATTCAACTCGTAACTCTACTGATCCTGCGTGACGTCGCCAAGCTTGATCATCCCTCTTGACTTCGGCTGCCGCACCCAAAGCCACTTTTGGACAAGGCCCAGAACAACCGAGAGGAAGATGCCAATTCCGATTAGAACAATGAGACTCCGCACGAGCTGAGGTACGAATGATAGTGAGAAATCCGAGTGTGCGCGGCTGGATGATTCAGTTTCCAATGCTGTAATCTTCTTCACGGCTATTGTGCCCATAGTTCACTCCACAGTGCGCGGACATTTGGCTCAGGATCGCGGAACCACTATGAATACTATCCAAGTAAAGGCAATGGGGGTCCGGTCAATTATGAACAGAATCTGAGCTGGTCGCTATTTAGCAAAAATGGTGCTTGACATTTCTCCAACCAGTGAATGAGCTCTGTGTAGAATCAAGTTGCCGGTGAAGCACAATATCGTAAAGCTCCTTCAAATGCAGTTGGAAACCGCAGATGAAACGGCAGGACGCATCCTGAACTGTGGCGAACACCATGTCGACGCCGGGTTGCAGTTGAAGATGTCTAGGGGTAACATTGAGATGGAAGAACGTCCATCTGACTGGCCTGGGCAGCTTGGTTACGTCCCCGTTTGTTGTCAACCTGTCAAATGTCCAAAATAGACCAGATCATACTAAAGGACGAGTTGTATATTTCAGGTAGGTTATCGCTCTCCCACGCGAATAGATTTCGTGTGAGTTGCTCATCAGGTAAATCTCTTACACTCTGTGTGAGCTAATCAGCATGATAGAGAGCTGAGTTGGGAGTTGTGAAGTAACTTTTGTCCTTTTTGTATTACTACCTGCAATTGGTCAAAGTGTTTCTGGTGGGACGAAGTCGAATTTGTCTCTCTATTCATGAAGCGCAGGATCGGTACGTTAACTAGCGCGGTAGGGCGCCTGACGATTCTTCAATCGCTGAAGATTCGAGGCAGCCCGAGTTTAGTCAATGCCCGCAAGCAGCTCTTATGCATTTGTTATTGAGATTGATTCAGTATGGAGGATATACATGCATTTCAGTTATTCGAAATCAGTGAAGCACATCCTTGCCTTAGCACTTCTTGGGATGGCGCCCATTGTCTTGGCAGCTCAGGATGCAGCCAAACCGGATGTAAAAACATACGCGAACAGCGCCGCGTCTAGCAATGCTGCGTCCAAGTGGGACATCTTTGTTGGTTTCAGCTATCTGTCACCGAAGGTCGCATCGGACGGATTTGACAACTTTGACGGTACAGCCATCAGATACGGTGCCATTGGCAGTGTATCGCGCTACTTCAATAAGTACGCAGGTGTGCAGTTCGAAGGGGACTATCACAACGACTATAACGAAGACCGCCCGAACTCTGATTTCGCCGGCGGATCGGGTGGCTTGATTCTGCGGTATCCGACAGCTCGCTTTACGCCATTTGTCCATGCCTTGGTTGGTGGCGAAAGTGCTGGCAGTTATTACTATCAAAATCAGTGGGGCATAGTGGCTACGGGTGGTGGCGGCTTGGACTACAACACCCCGTTGTTCAACCATCATTTGGCCCTTCGCCTGTTTCAGGCAGATTACCAGTTTAACCGCCAAGATGATATTGCTGATTTCAACATGCTTCGCTTGAGTGCTGGTGCGGTGTTTCGCATCGGTTCCATTGCACCTCCAGTGCCGGTGGCCCTGGCCTGTTCCGTCAATCCAGCGTCGATCTTTTCCGGCGATCCCGTCACAGTAACAGCAACCGCCACAAACCTCGACCCGAAGCTGCACACTGTTTACTCCTGGTCAGGAGAGGGCGTAACGGGGAATGGAGCAACGGCAACGGTAGCAACGGCAACGCTTGCGCCTGGCATCCACACGATAAACGGCAAGGTAAGTGAAGGTAAGGGCGAAAAGATTGGCCTCAAGCCTGGCGAAGTTGCGAATTGCGTAACCAGCTATACCGTAAAAGCGTTTGAACCGCCAACGATCAGTTGCTTGGCGAGCCCGAGCACCATTAATCCCAATGAGAGCAGCACGGTGACGGCTAGCGGCGTAAGCCCACAGAACCGTCCTTTAACCTATAGCTACTCAGCCCAGTCTGGCTCGATTAACGGCAACGGAGCCACAGCGACATTTTCCGCAGCGGGTGCTACGGCAGGTTCTGTCGGGATTACTTGCAACGTGACCGACGATAAGGGCAACACCTCTGTGGCCACCGCTACTGTTACAATCGCTGCTCCTGTGGCGCCATCGCCCGAGCAGGTAAGGCTTGAAGCTCGTCTGGCTTTGCATAGCGTGTTTTTCCAAACTGCGCAGCCAAGGGCAACGAACCCTGAGGGCGGATTAGTCGAGAGCCAGAAAGCGACTCTCAAAACTCTTGCTGACGATTTTAAGGCGTATCTGGTAATTAAACCGGGAGCCCATCTTATCCTCACCGGCCATGCCGATGTGCGTGGAACGCCAGAGTATAATCAGGCGCTCACGGAACGTCGCGTGAATCGTGCAAAGCAATTCCTGGTTGAACAGGGCATTGTTGAAAGCAACATCGAGACGCGAGCTGTCGGCGTAGAACAGGAACTCAGCCAAGATGAGGTTAAGGATCTTATTCAGAAAAATCCTGAATTGACCGACACCGCGCGGCAGAGGATTCTACATGATTTGAAGACGATTGTCCTGGCTCAGAATCGCCGCGTTGATATTACGTTGACCACAACTGGGCAAAAATCTGTGAAGCTGTATCCATTCAATGCCCTGGATTCAATGACCCTTCTGGACCAGAAGGCCACGGGATCCAAGAAGCACACGCGTACCAGCACCAAACGCGTTCATGCCAAGAAGTAGTTACTTCAACTGGCGAAGCAGGCAATTGGCCTGCTTCGCCAGTGAAGTTGTCGCTGGTAAGGAAAAGGTTTAGGGAATCTACCTGCCTGGCAAAGTATTTTCCACAACTGGAAACACAGAGGTTCTTTATGCCCACGATTACGACCAAAGACGGTAGCGAAATCTACTATAAGGATTGGGGCACGGGACAGCCCGTAGTCTTCAGTCATGGTTGGCCGCTGAGCGCTGACGCCTGGGAAGATCAAATGGTGTTTCTTGTCGCGCATGGTTATCGCGCCATTGCGCATGACCGCCGCGGTCACGGCCGGTCGGGCCAACCTTCGAACGGTAACAACATGGACACCTACGCAGACGACTTGGCAACGTTGACCGAGACGCTGGACTTGAAGAATGCGGTTCACGTAGGTCATTCAGCAGGCGGTGGAGAAGTGGCGCGCTATATTGGCCGACATGGCACGAAACGCGTTGCCAAGGCGGTTCTAATTGCCGCGGTACCACCGTTGATGTTGAAGACGGAAGCCAATCCCGGTGGACTGCCGATAAAGATTTTTGACCAGATTCGTGCCGGTGTTCTTGCCGACCGAGCGCAGTTCTTCCAGGATCTCACCTTGACTTTCTACGGAGCGAACCGGCCAGGTTCTTCCGTCTCGCAAGGTTTGCGCGACTCATTTTGGCTACAAGCCATGCAGTCAGGATTCATCGGAGTCTTGGATTGCATCAAAGCATTTTCAGAGACTGACTTCACCGCGGATCTGAAGAAGTTTGATATACCGACGCTCATTCTGCATGGTGATGACGACCAAATTGTGCCGATTGCAAATTCGGCTGAGTTGTCGGCCAAGCTCGTCCCAGGTGCAACTCTTAAGGTTTACCATGGCGCTTCCCATGGATTGTGCTCGACCCACAAGAATCAGATCAATGCGGACCTTCTAACATTCATTCGGGAATAGCTAACTACACGAGGTAACTCTCGATTTCCAGCAGAGAACGCGAAGCCTTGGCTTTCACAAACCAGGACTTCGCGGTCCTCTGATGATCTGCTGCTGCCTTATGTCGTTCTTCTAAACAAGAGGTGCATCCATGTCGTGTGTGCGCACCAACTTCTTATTTACAAACGCTTGAATGCCCATGTTACCCAGTTCGCGGCCATAGCCTGAGTCCTTGATGCCGCCGAACGGCAGCTCTGCATCCGCCCAGTCCATATTGTTGATAAACATCATACCGGTGTTCACTTGAGAGGCCACGCGTTTTCCTCGTTCGACATCCTTGGTAAATACCGAACCACCCAGACCGAAGTCAGAGTCGTTAGCCAGTGCAATTGCTGCTGCCTCGTCCTTGACGCGGAAGAACATGGCCACAGGGCCGAAGAATTCCTCGCGAAATGCGGGGTTCTTCGCTGTGACATCGGTCAGAATGGTCGTCTCCATAAAGGAGCCTGGGCGTTCGAGGCGTTTGCCACCGAGCGCAACCTTCGCACCGTTAGCGACTGCGTGCTCCACCTGTTGGATAAGTTGTAACAGCGCGGCTTCGGTTGAAAGTGGGCCATACGTCGTCTTTTCGTCCATAGGATCGCCCGGCTTCAGAGACTCCAAAGCGGCTTTGAACTTGGCGAGGAATTGATCGGCAATTGCATCGACGACGATAAAGCGCTTGGCTGCGCAGCAAGTCTGACCATCGTTGTACATACGGCCCCATACCGCCCACGGAATCGTCTTTTCAAGGTCGGCGTCTTCGAGCACGATAAACGCATCGCTTCCGCCCAGTTCCATAGATGAAACCTTGAGATTTTTTCCGGCTCTGGCCGAGACGCTTTGCCCAGCGGCTAAGCTACCAGTCAGCGCAACTCCTTTGATGCGCGGATCGTCGATTACATGATTAGATTGCTCATGCGATATGAGGAGATTGGTATAGAGTCCCTCTGGCGCTCCAGCGTCGGCCCAGAGCTTTTCAAATTCGATTCCGCACTGTGGCACACAACTGGCGTGCTTCACCACTAACGTATTGCCCGCCATCAGATGAGGGCCCGCGACGCGAGCCAACTGATAGAAGGGAAAGTTCCATGGTTCGACGCAGAAGATCAAGCCAATGGGACTGGACTCCATGTAGGCATCGCCATACGTTGGATCGAGCTTGACAGGCGCAAGAAAATGCTCGGCATTCTTCGCATAATAGGCAAGAATGTTTGCGCTGAAGTTGACTTCTCCGCGCGCTTCATTGATTCGCTTTCCCATTTCAAGCGTGGCGAGTTTGGCAAACTTATCCACATTCGCTCGCATCAACTCTCCGGCCCTGGCGACGATCGCCGCGCGTTTGGAATAGGGAGTATTCTTCCATGTCTCATAACAGGCGGCTGCGGCTGCAATCTTCTTTTCCAGTTCATCATTGGTAAACGTGGAAAACGTTTTGACAGTTTTGCCATTGAACGGATTGACACTTTCGTATGCCATTTCGATTTCCTCTTTTCGTAACGGGGTAGATGTGAACTACGGAACAATCACCGCAGATCCATTCTCGGTTTCTTCTTTGACGGCCAAGAGAGCCTTATTGGCATCTGTGAGTGGGAAGACTGAGACTCGAGGCTGAATCTTGATGTCGCGCGCCAGTGTTAGAAAGTCACGGGCGTTCGATCGAGTCATATTGGCGACGCTGCGTATTTTCCGTTCACCCCAGAGCAGCTTGTCGTAATCGAACGCCGGCATCTGGTCACTATGGATTGCATTGATGGCAACTACGCCACCTTTTCGCAGACTAGTGAGTGCATCAACAACCACCTTTCCTGCTGGAGCGAACGTCACCGCGCGATCTAACTTCACAGGTGGTTTGACGCCCTCTTTTTCCACCCACGTTGCGCCGAGTCTGTTCGCTGTTGCTTGATGCGCTTCTCTGCGAGTCACAATATACACCTCACATCCCCAGTGCTGCAAAATGGGAATAGCAAGCATTGCGGAACTTCCAAAGCCAAATAGCCCAACCCGATCATCTGGCTGAACACCGGCGACACGCAGGCTTCGAAATCCGATGATTCCCGCGCAGAGAAGTGGCATCACATGAGTTGGATGGAGTTCATCTGGTAATGGGTGCTCGATTATTGCGGCGCACATAATATTGTTTCGGACATCGAGATGACCAGCTTCGACAAGATCGAAGAGGCTTGGGAGCGGGTGATCAAAAGCGACGTGAAGTATGGTTTTGTGCTGGATTTGAAGTCACTGAAGAACTGACGAAGTGGTGGTTGCTGAATGCGTTGAAGACGTTCTCCTGCGCTGAATCGGATAGTACATTCTTGATTTTTCGGTACTGCTTAAGTGTGAACGAGAACTAGCTGTTAGCTGCTTTCACTGCGGCAAAGGTCAGATCCTGCGCGTTCGATCCATGTTCGGTCCGCCACAACTCGAAGAGGCGCCCATAACTGAGGGTGATGTACTGGGTCTGATCGATGCCTAAAAGGCTGGCGACCTGATCAATCCATTCGGCTGGCCCTTCCAATTCAGCATAGTTGCCGATGGGCGTTTCATCCACCACGCAGTGTCCCTCGCTCAATTGCCACTCGGCGCGCCATTTTTCATAGCGAAAAGTTGGTGCTAAACCGATGGAGCGAAAAACCGTCGCCAGCGCATCGCCGTCGGCGACCTGGGTTTCGGTTTCGATGCGATGTTTGTGGCGGTCTTCGCCCGGGCCTGTGTCGGGGAGGCGCTTGTGGGTCAGCATCGAGCGGCCAGCATAGTCGCGAATGCGCAGAATTTCAGTGTGCGAGCGCAGTTTGCGGTCGGGCGTGTCGTATAGCGTGTTGCTCTCAAAGCTGCGTGGGGTTAGCAGGCGAAAGCCGGCTGCCTTCAGGCGCTGGTTGAGGTCGTCAAGGTCGTCTACGCGGAATTTGATTTCAGTCTCGATAGCCATCTTCAGCAGTGAGTATACGGCAGGTGGCGGCGACTGGCCGAAAAAGGTGAAAATAGAACCATGAAGACGCTGCAATTGATGGTGGACCCAACCAACCTGAAGTGCCCCGAAGCTCAGGAGACCCTGGAGCAGGCGGCGCAAATCTTGCGCGTAGGCGGACTGGTCGCTTTTCCTACCGAGACGGTCTATGGCCTGGGAGCCAATGCCCTCGACGCCGAGGCCGTGGCGCGCATCTTCGAGGCCAAGCGCCGCCCCTCCTGGGATCCGATCATTGTGCATATCGCCGACGAAGCTATGCTCGATGGAATCGTCCGTGAAGTTCCCGACGCTGCGCGCAAGTTGATCAAGGCCTTCTGGCCTGGACCGCTGACCCTGCTTTTGCCCCGGATCGATGTGGTGCCCGATGTGGTCACTGCTGGCCGTCCGCTGGTGGGTATTCGCATGCCGTCTCATCCTGTAGCGCTCGAATTCATTCGCCGCGCCGGGGTTCCGGTGGCCGCGCCCAGCGCCAATCTTTTCAGTTATGTCAGTCCCACTACCGCGGCCCATGTGCTAGCCGATCTCGATGGGCGCATCGATGCGGTGCTGGATGGAGGGGCGACCGAGCACGGCGTCGAATCCACGGTGATGGATCCCTGTCAGAGCCCCATGGCCATCTATCGTTCGGGTGCGGTGACCAGCGCCCAGATTAGCCTTGTCGCCGGAGCGGTCGAGATCTTCCGCGGTGGGGCCGGTACGGCAGTCAAACCGGGAGCCGTTTTGCCCGCGCCGGGAATGGCCCTGCGCCATTACGCGCCCAGTGCTCGTCTGATGCTCATCGATGCCGAACTGGCTGATGTTGGCGCTCGCTTTGCTCAAGCCCTCCGCGATCTACCCGGCGAACGGGTTGGCGTTATGCTGCCTGCTGAGGTGGTCGCTCCGGTGGGAGCTGTGGCTGTTCATCCTTGGGGGCGCTGGGAGGCTCCCGAGGAGATGGCTCACGAACTCTATTCCGGACTGCGCGCCTTGGATGCCATCGGTTGCACCGTCATTTTATGCCCTGTGCCACCCGTCGAGGGGATTGGCCTGGCTATTCGTGATCGCCTTGCCAAAGCCGCTTACAAAGCGGAAAAGCAGGAAAGCAAGGAATAAAAGGGCAGGGAACAGAGATCGGCGTTTTTACTGATCCCTATTCCCTGTTCTTTTCACTCTCCCAGCTTGTACATATATTTAATTGCTGATTTGTAGACCAGGGTTTTGGTTCGTCCGCGGAGCTTGATACATTGTCGGTCGTACCACTCGATGCAGCCTTCCACTCGTTCGCCATTTTCCAACATAACTACCATGGGAGTTTGGGCCTGAATCTGTTTTTGCAGATAGAAAAGTTCGGCTTGACGGCTGGATGTGTCGGATATGGCTGGTCGCGCCATACTGAAGGAAAAGAGTTGCGACGCAGTCGTTTGGGCGTTGGATTCGCCGCGACCTGGGACATTTCGGCTGTTCATAGAGCGATATACCTCCTGCAGCACACAAGGCATGAAAGTAGGACAGGCGCGGGGCGCAAAAGTTAGAGCCTCACCCGAATTGCTCTTTGGCGATAGGGGCGTACACAACAGAAGGAAAGGGCCATGACAAAGTCAATTGGGAAGCTGACGAAGCTGAGGCCGGGATGCCGGGGAAGGCCTCTTAAATTGCCAGTTTGGAAATACCTTATCTGTTATAAAGATGCGGCAGAGTGGCTGTGGGTTGCTTATCTGGTCTAATTGTGGTCCAGGCCGACGGACAAGGCATCCAGCGAGAGCGAACGCAGCAGGTTGCGCCGCATTCCTTGCTCCACCTGGCCGAGGGCGCGAGCGGCTGCGTCGATCCAGTCTACGGTCAGCCCCTGCGCCATACGGCTCAGTTCCGCCTCGATGTCGAGGTTGCGGATCAGTTGTGGCGTTCCCGCCACCATCAGTAGCAAATCCTCGACCAGACTGCCCAGCGCGCGCAGCAAGTTAATCATTTTCTCTTGTCCGTCCGCGCCGGCCCGGTAGGTTTCGGTGGTGCGGAAAAGCAGCGAGAAATCGGGCTCGCGCAGCGCCGTGCGCAGCACAATCAGTGCGTCCTGGCGGCTAGCCAGATAAACGCCCAGGTCGATGGTCAGCGCCCG
>Ga0224529_1001151_pt1 | contig 16999 bp, 13 predicted proteins | sample CBST50metaG_FD_179893 | JGI IMG/M metagenome (GOLD analysis project Ga0224529, IMG submission 179893) | Peat soil microbial communities from Stordalen Mire, Sweden - C.B.S.T50 | ecosystem: Environmental > Terrestrial > Soil > Wetlands > Peat | place: Sweden: Norrbotten County, Stordalen Mire... | reverse complement strand
CCCGTAGCCAAAAAGATCGGGCTGATAGACGCGGCATCCTGCCTTTACCAGATAGGGCGCAAGCTCACGCCAATCCTCGGCCCGCCCGCCCAATCCATGCACCAGAACCACCACCGGCCCCGAAGCCGGTCCCGAAGCCAGATAATGTACTCGATGGCCCGCCACCTGCACCGAGTGGCTCTCCACACCGTTTAAACAAGCATGCAGATACATTGATCCGTTGAAATAGCTGACCGGGCGCAGCCAAAGGCCAACCCCGGCCATCAATGCCAGTGCAACTAACACTCCTGCCGCCCACAAAAGCCACTTCTTCCAACTCATCGCTTTCCTTCCAACTCCCGATCTCTTCTCCAGCCTGCTTCGATCACACGCACCGCAACTGGTTCCAGATCCAATGAGCCAGACGCAGTCCACTCCGACCGCTCCACCCAGCGCACCGCAGCGGCGTCCGAAGCCGCCTGCAAATCTCCGCCGACCACGCGACAATGGTAATCCGCAACGACATAATGGTACTGGACCCGCTCGCCTTGGCGATGAATGCGGTCTAAAACTTCAATCAATTCCAGTGGCTCAACCACCAATCCAGTCTCTTCCTTCACCTCGCGCTCCACTGCATCGAGCAGCGTTTCCCCCAGCTCGACCAAGCCGCCCGGCAATGACCAGCAACCCTTCATCGGCTCACTTCCGCGCCGCACCAACAAAACCCGCCCCGCATTCACAATCACCGCACCCACGCCCACCAGCGGAGCCAACGGAAATTCTCTTTGCATCTCTGTCTCCTGCTTCGACAACTCCCTCTACGATAAAACTCTAACCACCTCCGCGCATCGTTTTCCCCGGCGTATCATCCAAAACAACGGAGAAGAAAAAATGTCTGAATTTACCTTGCGTATCGATGGAATGCACTGCGGCTCTTGCGTCCGCCGCGTTTCACAAGCGCTGGCTTCGGTTGAGGGAGCGACGGTCGCTGAAGTGCGCGTAGGTGCGGCACGGCTAACCTCTGACCTCGAGCCTCCGCCCTCCGATCTGGCCCTTGCCGCCATTGCCAACGCGGGATTTTCCGCGCGTCTGGAATCGTAACTTCATTCATGACACCATCCGACACAGAATCGCTGACTCTGCCCGTGTTAGGCATGACGTGCGCTTCATGCCAGCATCACGTGGAGGCGGCGCTCAGCGCGGCGGCCGGAGTGGAATCAGCTCACGTCGACCTGATGGCTCATCGCGCCACGGTGCTTTTCGATCCTTTGCGCATCAAGCCTGAGCAACTGGTCGAGGCAATTCGCGCCTCCGGCTACGACGCGGTACTTCCCCACCTCGACTCTGCACAAAATTCCACCAGCGAACTCAACGGTACAGACGAACGCAAGGCCTGGGCCACGTTGGTCGCTGGCGCGGCGACCATGTTGCTGGCCATGCCCCTGGGGAACCAGATGGGTGCGCTCGACCACGTTCTGATGCGCCTCATCCCCTGGCTTTATGCTCTGCCCCACGCCCCCGTGCGCTGGTTCTTGCTGATTCTTACTGCGAGCCTCATGGCCTGGGCCGGGCGCGGCATTTACCTCAGCGCTGTGCGCAGTCTCCGCCACGGCACCACGAATATGAACACCCTGGTCAGTTTGGGAACCGGAGTGGCCTTCGTCTATTCCGCCTACGCCACTCTCTGGCCATCGCCGGGGCGAGAGGTTTATTTCGACGCGGTTCTGCTGATTCTTGGCTTTCTTTTGCTGGGCAAGAGCTTGGAAGGCCGCGCCAAACGCCGCGCTCTGGCCGCGCTTGACGCGCTCTCGCGACTAAAGCCTGCAACGGCCCGCCGCATTCGTGACGGCATCGAAACCATTGTTCCACTCGAAGAGATTCACACCGGCGACAGCATTCTGGTGCTGCCCGGCGAGCGCTTCCCGGTGGATGCAACCATCCTTGAAGGCCGCACTACGGTGGACGAATCAATGCTGACCGGCGAACCTACGCCCCTGCCACGTGAAGTGGGAGGCCGCGTTCTGGCCGGTTCGCTCAACTACGACGGCGCCGTCACCTGCCGTGCCGATTCGCTGGGCGAAGCCACCGTACTCGCTCAAATCACGCGCATGGTTGGGCAGGCGCAGAGTTCACGCGCCCCCATGGAGCGACTGGCTGATCGCGCCAGCGCCGTCTTCGTTCCCATCGTGCTGGCTTTGGCCCTGCTCACCTTCGCAGTTTGGCTCGTGGCAACTGGTTCGCTCCAACTGGCCCTGGCAAGCACTGTCGCCGTGCTCGTCGTGGCCTGCCCTTGCGCCATGGGATTAGCCGTTCCCGCCGCACTCACCGTGGCCGTAGGACGCGGCGCGCAACTCGGCATCCTCTTCAAAGGCGGCGAAGCGCTGGAGCGGCTGGCCCACATCGACGCCGTCGTCCTCGACAAAACTGGAACCCTCACCGTCGGTCGGCCAGTGCTGGAAGCTCTTCATCCCCTCGGGGATCACGACAAAAACGAACTCCTGCGCCTGGCCGCCTCCGCCGAGGAACGCTCCAATCATCCCCTGGCCCACGCCATCGTAGACTCTGCGCGCAAGTCGAGTTTGACTTGGCCTGCGGCTGAAAGCGTTCAGGTCCTCCCCGGTCGCGGACTGGTCGCCAAGGTCGAGGGGCGCGGCTGTCTGCTGGGCAATGAGGCGCTCTTTCAAGAGTTTTTCATTCCATTGCCTGAAGAGGCAGCGCCACCAAAGCCCGGCGTAACTCGCCTCTGGATGGCCCTGGACGACAAGATAGCCGGTTATTTCGATGCCCGCGACGCCCTGCGCGACGATGCCGCCCAATCTGTCTCTGCACTGCGCCACAAAGGTCTGCGGGTTCTGATCCTGACCGGCGACTCAGCCGAAGCTGCTGCCCCCATCGCCGCGCAGGCTGGCGTCACGAAAGTCGAAGCCAGCCTCGACCCAGCCGGCAAGCTAGCCCGCATTCGCGCCCTTCAGCAGATCGGTCTGCATGTGGCTATGGTGGGCGATGGCATCAACGACGCCGCTGCTCTGGCTCAGGCCGACGCTGGCATGGCCATGGGAAGCGGCGCCGATCTGGCGCAGGAGGCTGGTGACGTGCTGCTGGTACGAGCCCAACCCGCCTCGATTCCCGCCGCACTCGACCTCGCCCGCGCTACCCTGCGCGTCATGCGTCAGAATCTTGCCTGGGCCGTGGGCTACAACCTGCTGGGCATTCCCCTGGCAGCGGGCGCGCTTTATCCGATCTTTCACCTCCTGCTCACTCCCTGGTTGGCCGCCGCCGCCATGGCCCTCAGCTCTGTCTGCGTACTCACCAACAGCCTTCGACTACACGCCTGGAAGACTTCCCTAGCCTCCAATTCCGCACAAGCCGCTCTGGCACGATAAACTGAACAAGAGCCTGCCCTGTGCGCATCCTGACCCGTTACATTCTCGGCGAAATTCTCTCCCATACGCTCATCGGTTGCGCGCTTTTCACCTTCATTCTCTTCATGAAGGAACTCAGCCACATCCTTGAAATCGTGGTGCGCAATAGCTCCACTTTTTCCAGCGTCGCGCAGGTGGTTCTGTTTATGCTGCCCAACTTCTTCACCGTCACCATTCCCATGGCGGTGCTGGTGGGCGTTCTGTTGGGCCTGAGCCGTTTGGCCGCCGACAGCGAAATCGTCGCCATGCGCGCCTCTGGCCTAGGCATCGGCTACTTTGTGCGCGTCGCCTCAATCATCGCCATCGGCGGCACGCTGCTCGGCTTGGCCAACTCCCTCTACGTTGCCCCGCGCGCCAATCATGCCATTCTGGAGATGGATAGGGCTCTAGCCGCGCAAGCCTCCTACGAGATCCAACCCCGCGTTTTCGACGAAGATTTTCGCAACTTTGTTCTTTACGTGCAGGACGTGCGCTCTGGCACCGGCGCCGCCAACTGGCGTCAGGTTTTCATGGCGGATGTCACCGATCCGACTACGCCGCAGATTACCACCGCAGCCTCAGCCATCGTGGCTAGCAACTCCGCCGAAGATCTGATCATGCGTCTGCGCGAGGGTTCTCGCCACGACATGGCGCCCGGCCAGCCGCAGCAATACAACATTTCCACCTTCGACATCACCGACATGCCTTTCGCTCCGAGCCAGCAGAACGAAGGCCACATCGGGCGACTCGACACCGCCATCTACGCCATGCCCGTGAGCGCTCTGCTTCAGCGCACTCACGGACCTGACGGCAAGCGTTTTCAAATCGAGATCAACAAGCGCTTCGCCTATCCTACGGCTTGTCTGGTGCTGATGCTGGTAGCCGTGCCCCTCGGTGTCACCTCGCGGCGTGGCGGTAAAAGCTCCGCCTGGGTCTTTACCATTCTGCTGGTCGTCGCCTACTACTCACTTTCCCTCATCGGCATTGCGCTAGGCCGCCAGAACTGGATTCCCGCATTCTTCGCTGTGTGGATGGCGAACATTCTATTCACCACCTTCGGCGCTTTTTTGCTTTGGCAGATGGCTTCCGGCGGTCGCATTCTCAACGCCATTGTCGGCCTGGCTGCGCGCTCCTCCGAGCCCACGTGCGAGCCCAAGCCCCTGGCTGCATCCATCAAAAAACTGTGGAGCAGGTTCAAGCCGCGCAACCAGAGCGTCGTATCGCGAGGTGTGTTTCCCCGCATTCTCGACGCCTACGTGGTGCGCGAGTTCCTGAAGATCTTCTTCCTGGTGCTGATCGGCTTTGTTCTGCTAATGCTGGTCTTTACCGCCTTCGATCTGCTCAGCGACATTCTGCGCAACCACATTCAACTCACCACGGTTGGTGCCTACCTGCTCAACCTCACGCCCGACATGCTCTATCAGATCGCGCCTCTGGCCGTACTGATCGCTGTCCTGGTCACCTTCGGCGCGCTCAACCGGAACTCTGAAATCATCGCCATGAAGGCTACCGGAATCAGCCTTTATCGGCTGGTCGTCCCCGTTGTCTCCATCGCCGCCATTCTCTCCCTCAGCCTCTTTCTCTTCGACGAGTTCTATCTTCCCCAGGCCAATCGCCGCCAAGAGGCACTGCGCAACACCATCAAAGGACGCCCCCCGCAAACCGTCCTGCACCCTGAGCAGAACTGGATCTTCGGCCAGCCGCGCCCCGGTGAACCAGGCCGCATCTTCTACTACAAATTCTTCGATCACGAGCGCAACGAATTCGCCAACCTCTCCATCTTTGAGTTTGATCCCGCTACCTTCATCCTCTCCCGCCGCATCTTTGCCACTCGCGCCGTCTGGGATAGCGACGCCTCTGTCTGGCGCTTCCAAAACGGCTGGCAGCGCGACTTCAAAGGGGCCAGCGTCATCCCCGACGGCTACCGTGAGTTCCAGCAAACTTCCTTTGCCGAAATCCACGAAGACCCCGGCTACTTCAACAAGGAAAAGCTCCAATCGCAGGAGATGAACTTCGACCAGCTAGACCGCTACATCACTGATATGAGCCAAAGCGGCTTCGACACCAAAAAACTGCGCGTCGCCCTCTGGCACAAACTCGCCTACCCGCTCATCACCATCGTCATGGCGGGCCTCGCGATTCCTTTCGCTCTCTCCATGGGCCGCCGCGGATCACTCACCGGCATCGCCGTCGCCATCGGCGTCGCGCTCACTTATTTTGTGGTCAACAGCCTTTTCGAAGCCATGGGCAATGTTAATTTCCTGCCCGCCGCCCTGGCCGCTTGGTCTTCGGATATCCTTTTTGGCTTGGTGGGCGGCTACCTGCTGCTGCGCACGCCCACGTAAACTGCTTCGCTTCCCAAACTCAGACCCCGCCCCGCCCCGTACAATGAAAGCATGTTTCGCGATCTGTACCCGCTCTTGAGCTATATGCGCCGCTACCGCTGGGGATACCTGTGGGGCACCCTTTCGTGCGTCTGTACCAACCTCATTGCAGTGCAGATGCCCCAGGTTCTGAAAATCTCCATCGACGAGATGCGCCACGGCACCACGCGCGAACGAATTCTAATTTTTGCCGGCTTGTTGGTGCTTATCGCCCTGTTCAAAGGCGTATTTCTCTACTCCCAGCGCTGGATTCTGATCGGCATCTCGCGCGAGATCGAGTTCGATCTGCGCAACGACCTGTTCAGGAAACTGGAGTTGCAGGACGCCGACTTCTACCAGCGTTATCGCACCGGCGACGTGATGGCCCGCCTCACCAACGATCTGAATGCGGTGCGCAATATGCTCGGTCCGGCCCTCATGTACAGCGCCAATACCATCTTTTTCACCGTCGGCGCGCTCTATTACTTGCTCCACATCAGCCCCTGGCTCACGCTGGTGGCCTTTGCTCCCATGCCGGTGGCCTCGGTGCTGGTGCAATACTTCGGCAGCCGCATTCACGACCGCTTCGAGCGCATTCAGGCTAGCTTCTCCGACATCTCTTCCCAGGCCCAGGAAAACTATTCCGGCGCTCGCCTGGTACGCGCCTTCGCCCGCGAAGAATCCCAAATCGGTATCTTCGAGCGCCTCAATCGCCAATACATCGCCCGCTCCCTCAAGCTAGTGCAGCTTATGGGCATGTTGTGGCCCACGCTCGAGTTCATTCTCGGCGTCTCCATGGTCATTACGCTGCTGGCCGGTGGTCATGAGGTTCTCGCCCACCACATTACTCCAGGTCAATTTGTAGCCTTTAACACTTACATGGTGCTGCTCACCTGGCCCATCATCGCCATCGGCTGGGTGGTCAACCTCTTCCAGCGCGGCACCGCCTCGGTCAAGCGCATCGATGAGCTACTGCGCGCCGAGCCTGCCATCGACGACAGCTTGGCCGACCCCGCAATTGCCGCCGACACCGTCTTGAACGGCAACCTCGAATTTCGCCATTTGAATTTCAGCTTCGGGGAAACTTCGATTCTGCATGATATTTCGCTTAAGATTCCCGCCGGCTCCAGTTTGGCCATTGTCGGCCCCACCGGCTCCGGCAAGTCCACCCTGGTCAGCATCATCGCGCGCCTCTACGAAGCCCCTTCCGGCTCTCTACTCATTGACGGACGCACCCTGCGCGATTATCCTCTCGCCGTGCTCCGCCATAATATCGGCATGGTTCCCCAAGAGACGTTTCTTTTCAGTTCGACGATCCGAGAGAATATAGCCTTTGGCGTACCGAACGCCAACGAACAAGAGTTACTCGCCGCCACCGAAGCAGCTCACATTCGCAGCGAATTCGAGGAGTTTCCCCAGGGATTTGAAACCGTAGTGGGGGAACGCGGCGTCACTCTCTCCGGCGGGCAGAAACAGCGCGCCGCGATCGCCCGCGCCCTACTGCGCCGTCCCTCGATTCTCATCCTCGACGACGCCTTGGCCAGTGTCGACACCTACACAGAAGAGCGAATCCTCGGCGGCCTTCGCAGATACACTTCCACCGCGACCACCATTTTGATCTCGCACCGCGTCTCCACTGTCCGCAATGCCGACCAGATCGCTGTGCTCAACCAGGGCCGCATCGTCGAGCTGGGCGGTCATGATGAATTGCTTGCCCGCGACGGCTACTACGCCAGTCTTTACCACAAGCAGCAATTGGAAGAAGAACTCACTGTAGCCGGATGAACCGCGCAGACATAGAGCGAGACCAGAGTAACTGTGTCCTGTTGAACTTTGTGCAGGGTTGCCGCTCCCTGATAGTCGCATCAACTTGAACGCTGTGATTTCGGGATACATCAACTCTGGTTTCGCTATCGTCGCGAGCCTTACATTCGCTCAAGCGTTCCAGTTCGACCCCACCGTTGCATCCTCACCATACTCGGAATTGTCAAAGCCTCCCTGATGGCGTGCCGAAGAAAAAGAAGCCACCTGCATAGGAGCCGGGGTCACCTCTGGATCCTTAGCAACCTGCCGCCAGGCGTCGCGCACATTGCGCACACACTCTATGGCGTGCTCGAACTTAGATACCGAAGCCGACTGCGAGGCTTGCAGAATCTGCGCGAAAACAGTCGCATAGAACTCGCTCAGCACCTGCGCGGGACGCCCCCCCACATCCATCCGCAGTCGAGCCTGCAAATGGATGATGATGTCCAACGCACGCTTCACCGCAGTTCGCCTGCCAGCCTCGTCGCCCCGCTCCACGGCATCTGCCGACGCATACAGAAAACGGATAATTCCGTCGTACAGCGCCACCACCAGATCAACCGCCGAAGCGCCATCCAGTGCGTGTTCTTGATAACTTCCCATGGGTATTACTCCTTGCTTAACTGCTCTGGTTATAACCAGTGATCGCCGAATATAATTCATTGACACTGCTCAACTGCGTGGGAATCTCCTGCAAAGTCTCGTTGGCGCTGTTCAACTCCGCCGTCAGAAGCGTTTGCTGTTTGGAAATTAAGATCTCTTCCTTGGAAATATCAGCATTCAGTGTCGATTCAATGTTGCTGTTGGAAACCGAAGCGAGATGCAAAATGCCTGTCGACGAGCTGACGCCGGAGTTGGTCAGGACAGTCGAGAAATTCTGACCCCAACTGTCCGAGCCCTGGAAAAATCCCACCACGCTGCTGTAGTCCGAGTTCAGCGCCGAATCCAGGGTTGCGGAGTCCAGCGAGATGGTTCCGTCGTTGTTCACGCTCAGGCCCAGGCCACTCATGCTGGTAATGTCCGACGAACTCATATAGTCCAGATTGGTAGTGGTCTTGCTGGTGGTGTCGAGCAGGCTTGGGGCAACGGTCAAATTGCCGCTGGAGCCGGTGGTGTTCGACGTCAGTTGCAGGCTCGTCGTTCCGTCGCTGTTAGTCACAGTCGAAGCCGTCACCCCGATGTCGGCTTTGTTGATGGCCGACACCAGACCGGTGAGAGTCTTGGTGGTCAGCGTCGACATTTCGAACTTCATCGTCGTACCGCTGCCCGACTCGATGGTGATGGAACCGGAAAGCGTATCGTCGGCACTGGCGATCCCCGTCACAGTGCCGGTTGAGGCGGCAGTGCTGGACCCATTTGTGCCGGTGTAACTCAGAGGCTTGGCGCTGGTAGCGACGATGCTCGAAGTCGCGGTCAACGCCCCGGTGGAGCCCTCGGTCTGCGATTGCAGGGTCAGGCTCGACTGGCCGTTTTTGGTTACCACGCTGGCCGTAATCCCGGAACCGCTGGCATAGACACTGGGAATCACAGTCAAGGTTCCAGCGGTATCCGCGGTCTTCGACGTGAACTGCAGGCTCGATGTCCCGTCACTGTTGGTCACAACCGTAGCCGTGACCCCCAATGTGGCAGTCTCAGTCATGGTAGGTGTTACAGTCAACGTCCCGGCGCTACCTACGGTTCCAGATGTCAGCTTTAGCGTCTGCGAACCGTCCGCGGCGGTCGCCACGCTGGCTGTGAGTCCGAGGCTCGTGTCGCCGTTGATTGTGTCGGCCAAACCGGAGATCGTATCAACGCCGTCGCCCGTATAAATCTTATTGGCTGCCGCACCACCGCTCGGCACAGCACCGATCACGATTGTCTCTGACGTGCCGCTGCCTGCCAGAACCTGGAGTGAGCCGGACAGCACAGCGCCGGCATTGGCCGTCAGCGTGGCCGTGGAAGTTGTCGCACTGGTGCTTCCAGAGGCATCCGTGCCCACCGTAACCGAGGCAGTGACTTTGTTGGTGGCGTTGTTGATGGCGCTTGCCAGACCGGAAAGCGTGTTGACCCCGCTGCCGGTATAAATCGTATTGGTCGCCGCGCCGGTGCTCGGCTCGGCACCGATCTGGATGGTCTCTGCCGTGCCGCTGCCCACCTGGATGGAGATGGAACCGCCAAGCGTATCGCTGGTGCTGGTGATCGAAGTCAGAGTGCCAGTGGAGTATGTCGTGCTGGTGCCCGCTGTGTAAGTCAGATTCTTGCCGGCGGCGGAGTTGATGGCGGCGGCCAGCCCGGAGAGCGTGTTGTAGCCGCTGCCGGCGCCGGTGTAGATGGTGTTGGCCGCCGGGCCGCCGTCCGCGCTGCTGGGCGCGGCGCCGACGACAATCGTCTCCGTGGTGCCGCTGCCCATAGTGACGGACATTGAACCGGTCAGCGTCGTATCGGTGTCGGCCGTAACCGAGGTCATACTGCCATTGGGATTGGTCGTATTGGCCCCGCCCAACACTTGCTGTTGCAGCAAAGACAGGGTTGGAGAGCCGTAGAGCGGTTCGGAATTGCCCGAGGCGTCGTTCCCCTCCTGGGTATTCATGGCGCTGACCAGAGAATTGTAGTCGCTAACCATGGTCGCGAAGGTGGTCTCGACATCGGAGGTGTCGTTGCCGATCACCACTTGCACCTGCTCCAGGCTGGTGCCGGAACTGGTGGTAGTGCTGGAACTGGGGGACAGCAGTTGAAACGTCACGCCCGGAATAAGATTGGATACTGTGTTGGAGGAACTTTTCAGATCGGTTACACCGTCGATGGTCAAAACGGCATCCTTACCCGTCACCGGCGAGGTATAACCCAAAGAAGTGCTGCTGGCATTGGTCGTGTCCACCACGCTGGAGGTAACGTTCAGTGTCCCGGCGGTGCCCGCAGTATTCGACTTCAGTTGCAGGCTCGATGTTCCGTCGGTGTTGGTCACCACCGATGCGGTCACCGCGGTGTCGGCGGTGTTGATCGCCGAGGCCAACGTAGCCAGCGTGTTGCTGGATGAACCGATGGTGATGGTCTTGGCCGTGCCGTTACCCACCTGGATGGAGATTGATCCGGAGAGCTTGTCGGTGGCGGTAATCCCTGTCAGCGTACCGACCGAGGCCACCGCGCTGGTGCCCGAGCCGCTGCCCGCCGTGCCCGTATAGCTCAGATGATTAGCGGTGTCGATGATGTTATTGTTGGTGACCGTGATGTTTCCATTGGCGCCCGAAGTGCCCGACACCAGACTGAGCCGTGATCCGGAAGAGTCCGTCAGCACACTGGCGGTGATACCTACCCCAGATGAGTTGATGGCTTTGGCCAAGCCAGCGAGCGTATTGGTTCCCGACGGAACACTGATAGTTTGCGCCGCTCCGCTGCCTACCTGGAGCTCGATGGAGCCGGACAAAGTATCGGAAGCGTTGGAAATTTCGGCCAGATAGCCGCTGGAAGTGGAGGCCAGATTGGTTACCGTGATGGTGTGCGTTCCCGCAGTGGCCGTAGAGGTGGCTGAAGTCAGTGTAAGCACATTGGAGTCGGAGCTGGACCCTGTTTTCACCGCCATGACGCCTTGAAGGTCGGTCAGCGAACTCATGTCATTGGAGAGCTTCGATAGCAGCGTTCCCAAACTGGAAATCGCCGTATCCTGGGACTTCAATGAGGTCAACTGCGTATTCCACGGCGTTTCTACATTCTTAAGGTTGCTCACGATCGAGGCCACAGTCGAGCTCACGTCAAATCCCTGTCCACTGGTCGGCGACCCATAGCTTAATCCCACAGTGCCCATTGCACCCTCCGACGGAAACTGGAGCAGCCGGAGAACCAACCGGCCCCGTAACAGATTGGAAAAGCTTCATCACGTTGAAAAAACGTTTTGATGGCTGCTGGAAGCCCTTTCCGCTGCATACTTTATCGGCTTGGAAGGGGCGCGGCTTTAGCCCTTTTGCAATCCATCGATCTTTCCGCTGCAACTTTGTATCAGGCAAAGAAAGGGCGCCCTCGCGGACGCCCTTTCTTGGGTGAGTGGCTTTGCGCCGTGATTACTGGAGCAGCTTGGTGACTTCCTGCTGCATACTGTTGGCCTGGGCCAGGGCGGAGATGCCGGTCTGGCTTAGAATTTCGTACTTGGACATATTGGAGGTTGCCGTCGCATAGTCGGTGGCCTGCACCGCGTTCTGCGCCGAGGTTACGTTCTGGGCCTGGGTGCTGAGCACGGAACTGACCGAGTTCAGCGTGTTGATCTGCGCGCCGATGTAGCCGTCTTGCGCCGCAACCGCGGTGATCGCCTTGTTGAGGGCAGTCAGAGCCGATTGCGCATCGGCCTGGGTAGACAGATCGGTACCTTTCAGGGACACTCCGGCATCATCCGTGTAGCTGATGGTGGCGGTTCCGCCCGTGGTGGAAGCGCCACCAGTATCAACGGCGTCCGAAGCCCCTTGCTGTGCGAAAGCTACATTGGTACCGCTGATTGCAAAGCCAACCTTGCTGGATGAAGCGACCACCGCAGTTCCGTTGGAGGCTGTACCGGTTTGGGTGATCTGCAAATTACCGGATCCATCGAGGGCAGCCGTGAATCCCAGGGAGGTACCGCCCGCGCCGCCAGTGGTGCCCAGAGTGTTGAGAGTGGTCGCCAAATGCTGGAGTGAGTCGGTTCCATCTGACGCCGAGCCCAGTTGGAGAGTTTCGGGGTTGCCCGCGCCGTCGGTGACGGTCAACGTGCCCTTCAAATTCGCATCCACACCGTTGGCGGCAGTGATGAGAGTGGCTGCTGGTTCCACAGTCGTAGCGGCCTCGACTGCCCAAGAAAGGGTCACCGGCGTCACTGTGCCCGACGCCACACCGCCCACTTCCGAGTCAGTGATGCCACCATTGGCCGCAGTCGCAGTGGAGACTCCGTTACTATATGCGCTGGTTGCGGTATAGCTGGTCGTCTCATTGCCCGCTGTGGTGGTTTTTAGGGTATTGTCGGTCAAATTGGAATTGACTTTCAATGCCGCGGTAGAAGTGCCAGATGTAGACAGGTCCAACGCACCGGTGGTCGTATCGACCTTCGCCGTCACGCCCAGACCGGCGTTGGCGGTGATATAAGAGGCGAGTTGAGACATGGTAACCGCTCCCGAAGCCTCGCTGTTAGCCGATGCTACCTGGTCCGCAGTCACGGTCGAGGCCGCGTTGGTGCCGACCTGAAGAGTGATGGAGCCGCTCATGATGTCGTTGCCGGCCAAGGTTGATGCAGCTGCCGTTGTGACATTGCCGGCCGCCGCAACAACACCGCTGTAGCTGCTCTCGCTGGGATTGCTGCCAGAACCCACCGAGCCGGTGATCATGATGCCGGTATCGGTCGCATGATCCGTCGAGGAGGTAGCACCGGCCACGGCTGCTGTGGTAAAGCTGGCGGTCACGCCCAGGCCCGAGCCGTTGATGGCGCTGATCATGCCCTGGGCTGTATTGGCATATCCGGAAGTGCCGCCGACCGAAATCGTGTTGGCGACGTCCGTTCCTGTGCTGGAAAGTGTGGTAATGGTGAGCGAAGTGGAGCCGGAAGAGTTGAGTGTGTCATTGACTGACGCAACCGCATCATTTCCAGCGGACAGTCCTTTGGTCAAGTCGACAAAGACGTTGTTGCCGGAGTTGCCGGTGCTGTAGGACATTTGGCCATTGGAATCGCCCAAGTTGGAGGAAGAAAGCGAGCGAATGTTCAGGCTGTCAACCGACGCGCCCTGTGTGGTGGAGTCACCAGTGTAGATAGCGGTGTTCGAGCCGAAGACCGTATTGCCGTTGTAGGTAGTGGTGGAACCGATGTTCGAGATTTCCGACAGGATGGACTGGTATTCCTGGTTGGCTGCCGTATCCTGGCTGGAGTTGAGGGTGCCGTTCGAGGCTTCGGTAGCCAGCGTCACGGCCCGGTTAAGCAGGCTTGTCACTTGAGATAGAGCACCATCCGCAACCTTCAGAAGGCCAGCGCCCTCGGAGGAGTTGGTTTGCGACTGGGCTAAGGCAGAGGCGTTGGCCGCGAGTCCATTCACCAGCGAAAGTCCGGCTGCGTCGTCCGAGCCTGAATTGATCTTTGAACCGGAGGACAACTGGTTGAGAACAGTCGAAAGACTGTTGCTGGTGTTATTCAGGTTGTTTTCCGCATAGATCGCGTTGATGTTGTTTAAGACACCCAGGGACATGGGGTACTCCTTGTGGATGCGTTGAATTACGGACCTTGCCCGATAAGTGCCCCCCTTTTTTGTCTTACTGTGGGTTGCTACTTTCGGCTCAGTTACCGTCGCATCTGGCCCATTCTTCGGCGCAGAAGTTATGGACTTTACGACCCCTGCTTTTGTGTCCCAACGCGGACAGTTTCTGTCTCAATTTCTTATTATTTTAGATTTTTCACGCAACCTTGAACCTTTGCCGCTCTCCGCCGATAACTATTTCAAAGGAGTTTTGGGCAATGATTGAACTGACCCGGCTCAACGGCAACCCGATCATCCTCAATAGCGATCTGATCAAGATCGCCGAGGCATCGCCAGACACCATGCTGACTTTGATCAACGGAGAAAAATTAATTGTGCGCGAAGAATGCGCCGAAGTCGTCGAAAGGGTGCTCGCTTATCGCGCGCGCCTGCTGGCTTCGGTCGCCAAGCGCCTGCCAACTTATGGCGACATGCAAAAAGTCATCGCGCTGGCCAGCCTGGATGTTTCCGGCCAGCCCAAGCCCGAGCCACCGCGCAAGCGCAACGCGGACGATGAGGCGGATGAGCGCTGAGGAAACAATCTCGATCTCGCACATGATTTTCTCAGGAGCGTTTCATGGATATGGGAAGTATTGGCGGAGTTCTGCTGGCCATTGTCGGCATCGTGGCTGGGTTGCTGATCGAGGGCGGAAACCTGGGTCAAATTCTGCAACCCACCGCGGCTCTTATCGTTTTTGGTGGCACCATGGGCGCGGTGCTCTTGCAGTTTCCTCTGGCCACGGTCATCGCTGCCTTTAAGCGGCTGGCCCATCTATTCTCTGCCCCGCAAAAGCACAACGACCAGCTTGTTCGTCTGTTGGTTGCTTTCGCCAACAAGGCACGGCGCAGCGGCGTGGTCTCGCTTGACAGTGACATGCAGACGATTCAGGATCCTTTCCTCAAGCAAGCTCTCATGCTCGCCGTCGACGGCACCGAGCCCAGCGACCTGCGCAAAATCATGAGGGTCAGCCTTGAATGCACCACCGAAAGCGAAGAACGCCTGCCAGCCGTCTTTGAATCGGCGGGCGGTTTCTCGCCCACCATCGGAATCCTGGGCGCTGTTCTCGGCCTCATCCAGGTCATGAAAAATCTCGATAATATTCAGGAAGTCGGCAAAGGCATCGCTGTCGCCTTCGTCGCCACCCTCTACGGCGTGGGCATCGCCAACCTCTTCTTTCTCCCCTTCGCCGGCAAAATGCGCCTCCGCATTCACGACGAGCACAAGCGCCGCGAAATGATGCTCGAAGGCGTCGTCTCGATTCTCGAAGGCATGAACCCCCGCATGCTCGAAGTCAAGCTGTCCGGTTTTCTCGATAACTCCAGCAAGAACAAGAAAGAGAACGCCGTATGAGCCGCCGACCGAATGCAAGCCATGGCAGCCAGGACCGCTGGATGGTTTCCTATGCCGATTTCATCACGCTGCTCTTCGCCTTGTTCGTGGTTATGTATGCGGTAGCCAAGGCCGACCAGAAAAAGCAGTCGCAGATCACCGACTCTATCGACAGCGCCTTCCACTCCCTGGGCATTTTTCCTGACGCCTCGCGTCGCCCCGCCGCCGGGACCAGCGCCGCCGCCGGTGCCGACAAGGCCGTCATTCCCATGAATATCGTTATGGGTGAAGATGTGCTTTCTCCGGCCCGCGTCAAAGACGATCTTGAACATGTTCGGCGCGAGTTAGCTCAAACTCTTTCCAACCAGGTCGCCACCCACACCGTCTCCCTGAAAATGGGCCGCGACGGCTTGGTCATCAGCCTTCGTGAAGCCGGTTTCTTCAACTCTGGCTCCGCCATTCCCAAACCCGAAAGTCTCTCTACACTGCGCCAGATCGCCACCTCGCTGGGGAGCACGCCCTACGACCTGCGCATCGAGGGACACACCGATAACATCCCCATCCACACTGCCGAGTTCGACTCCAACTGGGAGCTTTCTTCAGCCCGCGCAACTCGCATTGCCCGTGTCTTCCTCGACATGCACGCCATGCCTGCCGATCGTCTCTCCGCCGCCGGATATGCCGAGTTTCATCCCGTCGCCAGCAACGACTCTGCCGATGGACGCTCGCAGAATCGCCGCGTCGATCTGGTCGTTCTCCCCCGCACCAAAGTCGATCTTTCTGTTCCCGGCTTTCCTCACTCCACCAAAGCTTGGCACAAAATCACCGACGACGACGTGGCGCCTGACGCCAATGCACCTTCTTCTGCCAAGCCGTAAAGGTTGCTATTCTCTTGCACATTGCGGCTTCACAACTCACCTGCAATAATTTCCCTTCCCTTGCGTTCTAGTCTGTGAAAGCAATTGGAGGGAATCCTTTTCATGCAATCCGGCACAATACGATTGGCCGAGATCTACGCCAGTGAAAAGGCCCGCTTCCTGCGCTTCATCGACCGCCAACTCTTCGACGGCGACGAATTGGACTCTGAAGACATTCTCTCCGAGGTCATCTTCCACCTGCTGCCTCGCTCGGAGCTTGTCGCCGAGATTGAAAACCTCACCGCCTACATCTACCGCTCGCTCGCCAATCGCATCACAGATCTGCGCCGCAAATCTGTTCCGACGGTTGCAATCGACAACACTCTGAACGAAGACGCCTTCGTTCTCCCTGACTCGCGCCCTCATCCCGACCAAGCGCTTGCCCTCAACGAACTTCAGCTTCGCATCCGCGAAGCCATCGACCAGCTTGGAGTTAAGGAGCGCACCGTGTGGATAGCAACGGAAATCGACGGCCGCCCCTTCAGCGAACTCGCCGACGAGTGGGACGAGCCCATCGGAACCTTGCTTTCGCGCAAGAGCCGGGCCTCTGCCAAGCTGCGCCACTCGCTTGCCGACTACAGAAACCAGAAGGAGTTGTCATGAATTTTCCCGATCCCGTATTTGGCCACAAACATCACCGCCACTCACCTTTGCACATCTTGCGTTTTGTCGTGGCGGCAGCGTTCTTCGTGCTGCTTTTCGGCTTCGTCGTCATGCTGCTGTGGAATGCCCTCCTGCCCAGCCTTTTCGGCCTTCACACCGTAACTTATTGGCAAAGCGTGGGCATGTTGCTTCTGGCTCGCCTTCTGGTCGGAGGCCGCCCCGGCCCCCCTCGTCCAGGCTTTGCCCGCCTGGGTGCGCGCCCTGCCTGGAACGAATACGAAGAATGGTGGCGGCAGGCAGGGAAGCAGTCTTTTCAAGACTTTACGAACTCACGCCCCGACAAGCCATAGACCCGCTAACTGACCATCTCAGTTTTTTTGCGCAT
>Ga0224529_1001150_pt1 | contig 17015 bp, 10 predicted proteins | sample CBST50metaG_FD_179893 | JGI IMG/M metagenome (GOLD analysis project Ga0224529, IMG submission 179893) | Peat soil microbial communities from Stordalen Mire, Sweden - C.B.S.T50 | ecosystem: Environmental > Terrestrial > Soil > Wetlands > Peat | place: Sweden: Norrbotten County, Stordalen Mire... | reverse complement strand
CCATTCAGGCTCTCAAAGTCATTGCCCATCGCTTTCACGACCGCTCGCCACACATCGAGCAGATTCAGGATGTGGTCGAGCAGGTGCTGATCTCGGCCAATCATTTTTCCACCGCGCGCGCCTACATCGTTTACCGCGAGCAGCGCTCTCGCCTGCGCCGCGACCAGCGCACGATGGTCGATGTCGCCTCTTCCATCAACGAGTATCTCGACCGCGCCGACTGGCGCGTGAACGCCAACGCCAATCAGGGCTACTCGCTCGGCGGACTGATTCTGAACGTCAGCGGCAAAGTCGTTGCCAACTACTGGCTTTCGCACGTCTATACGCCCGAGATCGGCCGCGCCCATCGCGAAGGCGACATTCACATTCACGATCTGGACATGCTGGCCGGCTACTGCGCCGGATGGTCGCTGCGCACGCTGCTCACCGAAGGGCTCAACGGCGTGCCAGGTAAGGTCGAGGCCGGTCCGCCCAAGCATCTTTCGAGCGCCGTCGGCCAAATCGTCAACTTTCTCGGCACGCTGCAAAATGAGTGGGCCGGCGCGCAGGCCTTCAGCTCCTTCGACACCTACATGGCGCCCTTTTTGCGCAAAGACAAGCTCTCTTACACCGAGGTGCGCCAGTCGATTCAGGAGCTGGTCTACAACCTGAACGTGCCCTCGCGCTGGGGCACGCAAACCCCCTTCACCAACCTCACCTTTGACTGGACCTGCCCGGAAGATCTGCGCGAGCAGCGCCCCGTCATCGGCGGCGAAACCATGCCCTTCACCTACGGCGACCTGCAGCCGGAGATGGACACAATCAATCGCGCCTACATTGAAGTGATGACCGCCGGCGACGCCAAGGGCCGCGTCTTTACCTTCCCCATTCCGACCTATAACATCACGCCCGATTTTCCCTGGGAGAGCGCGAACACCGATCTCCTTTTCGAAATGACGGCCAAGTACGGCCTGCCCTACTTTCAGAACTTCATCAACTCCGACCTTAAGCCGAATATGGTCCGCTCCATGTGCTGCCGGTTGCAACTCGACTTGACCGAGCTGCTCAAGCGCGGCAACGGCCTCTTCGGTTCGGCGGAGCAGACCGGCTCGGTCGGCGTGGTCACGCTCAACTGCGCGCGGCTCGGCTATCTGCATCGCGGCGATGAAGAAGCGCTGCTGGCGCGGCTCGACGAGCTGCTTGAGATTGCGCGCGCCAGCCTCGAGATCAAGCGCAAAGTCATCCAGCGACACATGGACAACGGTCTTTTCCCCTACACCAAGCGCTATCTGGTCACGCTGCGCAATTTCTTTTCGACCATCGGCGTCAACGGCATCAATGAGATGATTCGCAACTTCAGCTCCGACGCCGACAACATCACCACCGAAGCCGGCCGCGCTCTGGCCCTGCGCTTTCTCGATCGCGTGCGCGCGCGCATCGTCAAATTCCAGGAAGAAACCGGCCACATGTATAACCTGGAAGCGACGCCCGCCGAAGGCACCACGTACCGTTTCGCGCGTGAAGACCGCAAGCGTTTCCCCGACATTCTGCAAGCCGGCACGCCCGACGAGCCTTATTACACCAACTCCAGCCAGCTTCCGGCCGGCTACACCGACGACGCCTTCGAGGCCCTCGCGCTGCAAGAGGATTTGCAGAAAAAATATACCGGCGGCACCGTACTCCATCTCTACATGGGCGAGCGCATCAGCTCGGCCGAGGCCTGCAAAAAACTTGTGCGCCGCGCGCTCACAAATTTTCGCCTGCCCTACATCACCATCACGCCCACCTTTTCCATCTGCCCCAAGCACGGCTATCTCTCCGGCGAGCACGTTTATTGCCCCAAGTGCGACGCCGAATTGCTGGCTCGCAAACAACAGGAAGCCGTAAAGGCCTAACCCCCATAAAGGAGTCTCATGGCAACCGCAATCGCTACAATCGATGCACTCGAAACCCTCACTCTCACCGACGAGGAGCGCCAACCCTGCGAGGTTTGGACCCGCGTCATGGGCTACTTCCGGCCCGTCGCCAGCTTCAACCGCGGCAAGCAGGGCGAATTCCACGAACGGAAGTGCTTCATTGAATCAAAGTGTGACTAACTTGCGTATCGGCGGGCTCGCGCGTCTCTCCACTTGCGACTGGCCCGGCCAGCTCGCCGCCACGCTCTTCTGCCAGGGCTGCGCCTGGGATTGTCCGTACTGCCACAATCCCGGCCTGCGCCCGGCCGCAGCTAACGAATTGCTTAGCTGGCCTTCGATTATTGAGTTTTTGAAAAGCCGCGTCGGCCTGCTCGATGCCGTTGTCTTTTCCGGCGGCGAGCCCACGCTTCAGCCCGCGCTGCTCGATGCCGTCAGCCAAGTTCGCGCGCTCGGTTTTCGCGTTGCGCTGCACACAGCCGGCATGGCGCCCGAGCGCTTCGCGCAACTTCTTCCCTTGCTCGACTGGGTCGGCTTCGACGTAAAAGCCCCCTTTGCCGACTACGCCCGCATCACCGGCGTCGAAGGCAGCGGAGACAGCGCGCTTGAAAGCCTGCGCCTTCTGCTCGCCAGCCATCTCCCCTACGAAGTGCGTACCACGCTGCATCCCGCGCTGCTCAGCCTCGCCGACATGCTCGCCCTCAAATCGCAGTTGCTCGCCCTCGGCGTCTCCACCTTCGCCGTGCAGCGCTTTCGCCCCCAAGGCGCGCTCGCCGACCGCCTGCCAGCCGCGCCACCCCCCATCGATCTGCCTGCCGATTTCGGCGCGGGCTTCGTCAGCTTTTCTCTGCGCTAGCTGCGTAACCGCTTGAAGTTGTATTAAATCCAGTGTCACCCGAAGCCCAGCAACTCCTGCCGCAGATGCCAGGCTTACACTCAAACTGTATGCTCAACCGAGGCTATGCCTACACCACAATCATCAGCCGCAAATACCATGGACAACCCCTGCTCTTCCACTTGGCAAGCCTTTATCCCCACTCGACCCCACAAGCCTGGCAACAAAAACTGAACAACGGCGAAGTTACTCTCGACGGCGTCATCGCCACCGGAAGCGAGTCGGTCACTTCCGGTCAAACCCTTGTCTGGAAGCGTCCACCCTGGATCGAACCAGAGGTCCCTCAGCACTTCGAAGTTCTGTTTGATGACCCTTATCTGTTGGCCGTCAACAAACCTAGCGGCTTGCCCACCCTCCCCGGCGCCGGTTTTTTGGAGAACACCCTTCTGCGTCTGGTGCAAAAGCATACCCCCAACGCAAACCCTGTCCACCGGTTGGGCCGGGCAACAAGCGGTATCGTCCTGTTTGCCAAAACATCGCAGGCGGCTGCGAATCTAACCGCAAACTGGAATACATCCAAAATTCAAAAAATCTACCGGGCGCTGGCTCAAAACGTAGCAAAGCACGACACCTACGAAATCCTCACACCCATCGGCCTCGTACCGCATCCGCGCATCGGTTCCGTGTGGGCCGCCAACCCAAGAGGCAAACCGTCAAAGTCATTGGCAAAGGTGATCTCACGCACCCCAAGTACAACAACATTTGAGGTAGCCCTATATTCTGGTCGCCCTCATCAAATCAGAATCCATCTGGCATCCATTGGGCATCCCCTGGTTGGCGATCCTCTGTACGGATTAAACGGCCAACCTCTTGAAAATCTTCCTGGCCTACCCGGCGATGGAGGATATTTGCTGCACGCTCAATTTTTGAAATTCCAGCACCCCATCACCGGAGAACAAATCAATCTTGAGGCAGCTTTGCCCTCCGGATTCTGATTGCATCAGCAGGTTAACGGCTGGGATCAAATCATGGGGGCGCTGAAAGCCGCGCGATCCTGCCATTCCGAATTCTAACCAAGCGAGTATAACTACACTCCGATCATGGTGGCTGTCGAAGCTATCGACGCTTTTATATTGGAAGATTAATAGTTGGCAATTTACCGTAATTATTCTTTTGCCGGTTCGGTTCCGCAGTCACGCCCAGTCGCTCTTCTTCATTTCCACAAATGTAGCCATCTTGTTGGCCGAAACTCGTAATGACAGTAAGAAACTGTTTTTAAAAATAGTTATGCAAGGCCGTAAAATACTGGTTTTGACAGGCCAGGGACAATGTGGTTATATAAGAAACATGAAGTCCCGATTTTCTTGCCGTTGTTGTTGTTGTTGTTGCCTTATGCAGCCCTGCATAAGTGGCAAGATGGCACAGTGTATTCTCTAGCGATTTGGGAAAAAACTTCATTTTGTCCTTACCTTTTTAATCCTTTTCACAAGTAGTTCCATATGCGTCCGGATAGTGCGCGCATTGTGCCTTCCAGATGAGACTCTCGGCTATTGGTCGATGAAATCACGTGGAACGACATGCCCAACTCTTATCCTTTGCTGCGCCATAAAACGGCGGGATATGCAGAGGTTCGCCAGCTACTACGCACATGGCCAACCTGGCCAGAAAGGTTTTTTGTCATGAACAAATTCCGCACTTCTCTTCGGTCGTTGCTTACGGTAACTGCTGTCCTGGTGTTGTTTCAGGGGCTTTCGCTGGTACATGCTCAACAACCGGCACCAAAAACACCACCTCCTGCTACGGCCACAGCATCACCGTTTGGTTTAGACGCGCCATATCAAGTTGAATGGGTTTACCGCATTAAATACGGCTACAAACACGAATGGTGGCAAATATTTAAGAAGTATCAGATCGCGACTCTGGATAAAGAAAAGGAACTTGGTTACGTCACCGATTACAAGGTGTTTGGCCCGGGGTTGCATACAAGTGAAGATTCACGCTGGGATTTTCGAATCGAGATTACTTACAAGAACATCACTTCATTCTTGCAGGCTCTGCCTGTAGAGAGCAGCCTATTCGGAAACGATGAAACGTATATCAAAGAAGAGAACCATCGCTGGGAACTAACAATAAACCATTGGGATTTGCCGATCTATCAAATCGATCCTCACGCCGGGGCCGAATAGTAATCGCATAGGTTTAGCAATTTCCCTTTAGGTACTTCCAGCATCCTGTGGTGAAAGTCAGGGGCAGAGAAAAACTGTCTCTTAGCGGCTACAACCGCGTAGATCCTTTGGGCTATTCCTAGCGACCTAGGTCACATCCTACTGGAATCGGACTTTCATCGCAGAATGAACAGGATCTTGTTGTCTTTAGATGACTCCCAGGAGAGGACTAAAAATAAGATGAAAACACGGCTTTCTGTATTATTGATGACCTTTGTGATTGCGGCGGGCATGTCTCATGCACAGCAGACGGCTATCTATGGCAGGATTGCGGATACGACAGACGCCGCGATCCAATCTGCATCGGTGCACGCGCAATCTGTGAATGGGGGCACGATTTATCTGTCTGTTACCGATAACTCCGGATCGTACCAGTTCCCGGCGCTGACCGGCGATACATATGTGGTTCGCGTCGATGCTAAAGGGTTTTCTTCAGCTCAGTCAAAGTTGGAAATTCTGGTGGGCAAAAGTTTGGAACTGGACTTCAGGCTTAAACCCGCTTCACTAGTTACAGAAGTGGAAGTGACAGCGCAGGCCACCATGGTGGATACAGTATCGTCTGCTGTCGGCGGTCAGGTTGATCCGGAAACGGCCGCTCAAACGCCGCTAAATGGCCGTAACTGGCTGCAGCTAACATCCTTGGTCCCAGGCGTACGCGTTAATGCCGTGGATGAATCGCCGCTGCCTTCAAGCGAGATCACAGGCTTTCAGATCAATGTGGATGGACAGCAGGTCACGCAGAACTACTCTTACTCCAGCGGTTATGCGCAGCCGCGTTTCAGTCGCGACGCCATTTCGGAGTTTCAGGTAATTACTAACCGCTTCGATACAACCCAGGGACGCTCTACAGGATTGCAGATCAATGTGCAGACCAAAGCCGGATCAAACAGCAATCACGGTAGCGCCTTCGGATATTTCCGTAACAATGTTTTCAATGCCGCGGACAACTTCGAAAAGAAGGTTCTTACTTACTCGGACAGTCAGTATGGCGGAACATTTGGTGGACCAATTCGTAAAGACAAGCTGTTTTACTTCGGTTCGTATGAAGGTGAATACCAACCCAATACGGTTGTGTTAACGCCATATGGCTTCAGTTCTGTCTACCCAACCTATACACACTCCAACAATGAGACCAACGATGAGTTTTTGGCGCGCTTTGATTATGCGCTAACGCCCAGAGACCATTTTTCGCTGCGCTCTTCGGCCTATACCACCAGCACTCCGTATTACACCATAAACAGTACGGATAACCCAACGACTGCCTATAGCACCAACAAAAACAATTACGGCTCCTTGCTGACTTACACGGCTTCGCGTGGAACCCATTTTGTGAACGAAGCCCGGGTAGGCTTTACACATAACGAAACCAAAAGCAATCCGACCCTAGCCAGCATGGAACTAGATTTCACCGGAACCACGATTGGTGGCAATCAGGATACTCCTGAAAATATCAATCAGGATGTCTGGAATATCCGTGACGATATCTATGAGGTCTACGGCAAGCACAATCTGAGGTTCGGCGGAGAATTCCTGCATCAGCTTTTGCACGGTTCCTTCGGTATGGAAAGCCGTGGTGTCGCGACATTGGCACAAACTTCTTCCACCAGCTTCCCGGCTTTATTTCCCAACCTGTTTGACACGTCAACATGGGACTGGAATAGTCTGAGCGCATTGACTACGAGTTATGTTCAGAGATTTGGACCTGTCGGAGCCGGATTCCCGTTTAATGCATTTGGCGCGTGGGTACAGGATGACTGGAAGGTGTTTAGAAACTTTACCGTCAACCTGGGGCTTCGCTACGATAACGATCTGGGAATATTTGATCCTCATGTCAAACTTACAACGGGCGTGCAGCTGCCCTCTGGAGGGGATAACAATAATTTCGCGCCCCGAGTGGGATTTGTATGGAGTCCACTTAGCAATAAAAACTTTGTAATCCGCGGCGGCGCAGGTATCTACTTCTCGGAAATTCCGACGAATATGATTCAGGATACAGCGATGTTTAATGGCCAGACGGAGGTTATTGCCTCGTCTGGAGCACAGACGAATCTTCTGCATCCGTTTAACGGCGCTTCATCGGCGCAGATTCTGGCCAACCCGCAGGCTTATACGCAAGCCATTCAGGTGATGGCGTCTGATGTGGTTACGCCCTGGACGGCGGAGTTATCCGTGGGCGCACAGGGCGAACTGCCGGGCCATGTCAGCGTTTCGGCGGACTATCTCCACAATCGCACCCACCATAACTGGATTCGCAACGACGCCAATGTCTACTATGATTCCACGACAGGCTTCCCCAAGGATCCGACGATATACGGGCGCCCGTATTCCGAGTACACCAACATTAAAACCTTTACGACTCCGCGACAGGTAGGAGCCATTTATGACGCCTTGCTTGTCAGCGTACAAAAACAACTTGTTCGCGGTTTACGTGGTTCAGTTGCTTACACCCTGGCGCGAGAGAAGGATAACGATGACTATGGTCCTTACTTCTACGCAAACAACCCGTTTAATTACAGCGACGGATGGGGCAACAGCATTGACAATCAACTGCACACCATTCGCGCCAATGGCAACTATCAGTGGCGGTATGGGCTGCGTTTGGGCGTGCTTTACAATTATGGCTCCGGATCGAATCAGTATGTGTTTTCAATCCAGGATCCGCTTAATATTCTGAATACCCTCAACCGTACTTTCTGCGGTTCAGACGCAACCAATCCTGTCTGCACAGGGAAAACAGAGACCACTTACAATAACCCGGCTCACAACCACCTCGATACCAAATCCGGTTTCGACATTGTGGATGCGAATAGTTTCGTCGGCCGTCCGGTACATCGTGTCGATTCCAATTTCGCGAAGGATATCACGCTTCATAACAAGTATCGTCTAACCTTGCAGGTGGAGGCTTTCAACCTGCTTAACCACTCGAACTATGGCACGTACACCACGTACATCGAATCTCCGAGCTTTGGGCAACCCGCGGATAATACCTCGTTATCTTATTCGCCGCGTATGTTACAGTTCTCCGCTCATCTGCATTTTTAAAGATTGTAGAGTTATGAAACACAGATCATACAGGAGTTGTGCAATGGAAAGAAGAACTTTTCTTGGAATGAGCTTGGCCGGCGCGGGTATGCTGGCCGCTTCGAACAAAGCCAATGCGTTGAAGTATTATCCGAAAGCTTCAGACAAAAAGTGGGCACTGCTTTATGCTTCTTGGTGCGGATCGTCCCGAGATGCCGCTGTTTGGATCTCAGAGGGCATGGGCGGCATTGCCGATGTATTTGACGTGCGTGAAAACCCCGATTTACGGCAGTACGATCATGTCGTCGTCGGATCGTCCATTCGTATGGCCAAAATTAGTCCCGAAATCAAGCTGTATCTCGAAGCGAACAGATCTTTACTGAAAAGTAAAATCAGAGGTCTGTTTGCTGTATGCGGCAATCTGCAGCAACCGCCAACGCAGGCAACGGTCAAATTGCATATTACAGATCAGTTGGAGCCGCTTACGGGCGCGACGGGCGTACCAGCGCACGTTTTTCTTGGTAGAGTCACTCCAATTTTGTTGGAACCCGATCTTCGAAAGTTATTGAAAAGCGCTGGCGAATATGACAACCTGAAGCGTTTTGAATGTATGGCCTTTGGCAAGGAAGTATTCGACAAGGCTTGACCTGTGTTTGAGTCCTAACCGCCACAGCAAAGTGCAGCAATTGAATGATGTGCAACAAACCAACTAAGGCAATCGGGTAAATTGCGGTCTCCCGACAGAGAGACCGCGTAAAAAGATATGCAACTCGACTGCATCGTTTCTGAATATCATTGTCGGGCGCCTCTGATACATCCCCAAGACTCGTTGTTACCAAATCCACGACCAGCAAAATGGCATCTTGCGCTGATCGTCTTTCGATGGCTCATTCAGGTTTAATGAATACCCAAGCTCATTTCTTCCAGCGAAAAGATCTTATCGAAGACCAGTCTCATGCTGTCAGAAACCATGCTGTCAGGATACCGTTCCGGATCCATAAGGTTATGGAGAATCAGACCGTGGCTGAGTCCGAATCCGATCAGCACTAACTGCTTGGCGTAAACAGGATCCTTGCAGCCCATCTGTTCCTGGAGGCGCTCAACGGACTGAATCAGATCATCGTAGATTGTGCTGAACAGCGCGCGCAGCTTTTTGCCAAAGCGTGGATTTCTCAGCGCATACATTTGAGCTTCTGTAATGAGGAGAAACGTATCCCTGTCAGAACCGGTATAGCGTGGATAGACGGTGCGCAGGTTTTGCAGCTTTTCTTCAACGGAATCTGTAACGGCATGCAACTCATCAATTTCAAAGATGGTTGCCTTCATCTGCTTTTCCACCAGAGTCAGAAATAGCTCGTCTTTGCTTTTGAAGTTGGCATGGAAGGCCCCGCGGCTGAAGCCCGCGGTCTCGGCAATGTCCTCGATCGACGTGCCTGCAAGTCCATGACGGGCAATAATCTTAGCCGCCGCTTCCAACAGCTTTTCCCGCGTCTGCGCCCGACTTTCCTGCCTTGTAAGTCTCTTCTTCATGAGCTTAATCATTATAGGACAAAATTCCCAATAACCTGCGCTGAATCAATCTGTTCTGTGCCTTGTACTCTTATCCCGATTCCTGATGGCCGAGCAGTAAGGTATTTTTTGGGCGAGATATTTCATGGCTCGACCAGCATCAGGCGTAAATTCATTGAGCATCATTAACAGTCCGTCCCCAGCCATGTTGCTAAACCATCTCTGCCCGACTAGAGAGGCTGTTCTATCCCGTTGCGGATAATACAGCGATGAAATACTGGCGGCCACACCCGAGCCGAGCACTTGCGAGGTGTTGAATTCAGTAGCGCCGGAATCGGAATGTGTGACTAGAAGACGGCTGAAGGAATATGCGGTTCTCTTCCAGACGCCTCCCTGACGGAGCGGATGGTAACGGGGATCCTGGCGCAATATGACAGGAAGAAGAAAGTTGACCGCATAGGAATCGACTGCCTGATCCGCAAAAGAGTGCCAATAGTAGCGCGCATATCCTGGCGCGCCCTGATCGAATTCCGGATACAACTTTTGCGCCTGATTCACCCCCGCCCCAGCCGCCGCAAAAAACAGAGAGGGAATTCCGAAGGCATTGTCGGTGGCAAAAACAATTTTTTGCTTTTTATTCAATGGCTGAAAATCGATCTTGTCTTCAAGACGCGCCGGAGAGGAAGGAAGCGGGTTGTCTGGAAGGGCGCTGTTAGAAGAAGACGATTCGGCGGGGTGAAGCGGCAGTTGAATACTTTTCTGTTGCGGCGCATCAGGCAACACGTCCGGCTGCTGCGCGGCGCCACTTTGCGCGACGCCAATGACGCCGTAAAGCACCAGAAGCGCGGAGATTCCGCTGCCAAGCCATGAGGGAAATGCCTGCAAGGAATGATGGGGTACTTTGGTGACCTGTTCCATAGAAGGTGTACATCCTCTTTATTATGTGTGAATTTCAGTGAGATGGGGTGCGGTGCGCGAGCCATGCTCCGCCTTGTGCCGATAATACGAATATACACTCAGATGCAGTAACGTATCTGAGTGTGGTAATGTATTTTTATGCGATCCTCCGTGAGCCATTCCGGCGAAACGCGCGCTTTCTGGCTATTCCGCGCAGGCGGAAAGTTTGTCTTATGTGTCTTGAGCGTGATGCCGCCGATGACGTTGTCTTCCTGCCACTCCAAACCGTCAGTCGTTGCCGATCAACCGGTTCCGATCAAGGTGCGCGTGCCCGATCAGCTTCAGCAACTCGTCTCTGTATCCGCCAGCGGCAGCGTAGAAGCCAACGCAACGGCAATGACAGCTTTTGAGGTAAGCGGCCGAGTCAAGCGCGTGTACGTTGAGGAGGGCCAGCATGTGGTGAAAGGCCAAATTCTTGCCGAGCTGGATGCGACGGATTACAGGCATGGCTATGAGGCTGCGTTGGGCGTGGCGGATGCGGCACGCGCGACCCAGAGCAAGGCGCAAAACGGGTTACGTCCTGAAGAGTTGGAGCAGGCCCGGATTGCATTGGAGCGGGCGCAGGACGAGTACCAGCGAATGAAGTTTCTTTATGATCGCAAGAGCCTGGACGCCAATGATTTTCATAAGTTCGAAGCCGCGTATCAGAGTTCCAAGCAGAACTATGAGATGGCGCGTAAGGGGACGCGAAGCGAAGATAAAGCCGCGGCCGCAGCTCAGACGCGCACCTCGATTGCCCAGATGCAGGATGCGAAGAGCCATCTAGCCAAATGCCGTCTGGTGGCGCCGATTTCTGGATTTATCGGCATAAAACATGTGAATGCGGGCGACTATGTTGCGGCTGGAACGCCGGTCTTTTCTGTTCTCGATCTTGATGTCGCCAAAGTTCGCGTCGCCATTCCAGAAGCGGAGATCGGCAAGATTCACGTTGGCTCAAGCGCAACGGTGACGATTCCTTCTTTGCCTGGGAGCGGTTTTCAGGGAACGGTGGATGCGCTCGGGATGACCGCCGATCCGCTTTCGCGCACCTATACAGCCAAGATCGCCGTCGTAAATCGCGACCATCTACTGCGCGACGGCATGGTCAGCCAAGCCCGCATCTTCGGTTCACAGCAAGTGCATGTGTTGACGGTTCCCGGAAGCGCCGTGGTTCGGGATGCCCACGGAGTGGCGAATGTTTATGTCTATAACTCATCGAGGCGCATGGCTTTTGCCCGGCGCGTTGAGACCGACGAGTTCATGGGAAATGAAATCGCCATCAAGAACGGTCTTGCGGCCAATGATCAGGTCGTGATCGCCGGCCAGCAAAATCTTCGCGAGGGATCTGTAGCGCAGCTTGTCGGCGGTGCGCAATGAATCCGATTCGCGGAGCGCTTCGTTATCCCCAGGTCACGCTTGTACTGACGGCCATGCTGTTTGTCGCGGGGCTGATCTCGTTGTTTACGATGCCGCGCCGCGAGGATCCCAAGATCACGATTCGCTCGGGACTGGTGTCGGCAATTTATCCCGGAGCGACAAGCGCGCAGGTTGAGGATCAGGTTACGCGCAAGATAGAGGAACGGCTTTTTCGCTTCTCAGAAGTGCGCCGCGCCAAGACCTTTTCGACGACACGCGATGGGTTGGTGATCGTCAACGTTGAGTTAAACGAATCGGTAAAGGATGCCGATGTTTTCTGGTCAAAGCTGCGGTTGGAAATGGCGCAGCTCAAGCCCGAGCTTCCTGAAGGAGTTCAGGGGCCGACCGTAGACTCCGACTTTGGAGATACGGTTGCTGTCCTGATTGGTATACACGCCAACAACTATGACTATCGCGAGTTAAAGGACGATGCGCAGCGCATTGAAACCGTATTGCGCACTTTGCCTGCCGTATCGAAGATTCAGCGCATCGGAGATCAGAAAGAGCAGATCGTCATCTCCGAGCCAGAGCAAAAGCTGTCACAGTATGGCGTCAATCCACAGCACGTGATCGAGGCACTGCAAGGGCGCGGCACCGTGCAGTCAGCAGGCCGCGTTCCAGCGGAAGGCGGCAAGGTCGTTTTGAATGCCGGTGGAGGTTTTCGCTCGGAAGACGAGATCAAAAACCTCATGGTTGATCTGACGCCCTCAGGGACGCCCGTCTACCTGAAGGATCTTGCAACCGTTGACCGCGTTTACGAAGACCCCTCGGAATATGTGCGCATTGACGAAGAAAAAACCATTCTGCTGGCTGTTGAAATGCACGAGGGAAATAATATCGTGACCTTTGGCCACGACCTGCAGGCAACCCTGGATCGCGTGCAGAAGACGCTGCCTCCTGACGTGCAACTGGATTTGATTGCCAACCAGCCGCGCGTTGTTTCCGAGCGGATCATGGACTTCTTCCGCGAGTTTGGCATTGCGATTATTGCCGTCATTCTCGTTACCATGCTGCTGCTTCCCATGCGGGTTGCGCTGGTGGCTTCGGTCGCGATTCCGGTTACGGTTTCTATCACTTTTGCCTTGCTCAATGCGGTGGGGGTTGAGCTGCATCAAGTGTCAATTGCCGCGCTCATTGTGGTTCTAGGCATGGTTGTCGATGATGCGATCGTGATTGCCGATAACTATGTGGACTTGCTCGACCGCAACGTGCCCCGCGACGAGGCGGCATGGCGCTGTGCATCGGAGATGTCGGTACCCGTGCTCACGGCGACGATCACGATTATCGCTTCTTTTGCGCCACTGCTGCTGATTTCCGGATCGACGGGCGAGTTTATTCGCGCTTTGCCGATTACGGTTTCTATCGCATTGGCAACGTCGTTTGTCGTGGCGATGTTTTTGACGCCGATTACCGCACGGCTTTTTATTCGCCGTGGCTTGCACGATCACTCTGCCGACGCCGCGCGGAAAAAGACTTCGGCGATTGATCACATGCAACGCATCTATAACAACGTCATTGGTTGGGCATTGGGGAACAGGCGTTTCGTGCTCATCATGGGCGTGGCCATCTTTCTAATGGGACTAGGGGTTCTGCGGCTAGTGAAGCAGCAGTTCTTTCCTTCCGCGGAGCGCGACCAGTTCGTAATGGATATCTGGATGCCGGAAGGATCGCGCATTGAAGCAACGGATGCCGCAGTTCGTAAAGTCGAGCAGGTTCTTCGGCAGGAACCAATGGTCAAGAATACTTCAAGTTTTCTGGGGTCAGGCGCGCCGCGCTTTTATTACGACATTAGTCCTCAGCCACCGGCGGAAAACTACGCGCAGATTCTGGTGAATACGGGCGGTGTTTCTCAAACGCCGAAGATAGTTGAAAAACTTCGCAAGCAACTACCGGGTGTCGTTCCAGAAGCAATGGTTTTTGTGAAGGAGCTGCAGCAGGGCGATGATATGGAAGCGCCGATCGAGGTGCGCATCTCTGGCGACGACGCCGCCGTGCTGCTCTCTCTTGCTGGCCAGGTGGATGGCATTCTGCGCAACACGCCAGGAGCCAGCTACATCCATACAGACTGGCATGAAGCACAACTGCAGACCCAAGTGCATTTAAACGAGGAGGTCGCCAATCGCCTTGGTTTTACGAATGCCAATATTGCGCAACAACTTGCCATTGGATTTGAAGGTTCGCCGGTCTCAACCTATTGGGAAGGCGATCGCGAACTCGATATTACCTTGCGCCTTGCACAAGCTGAACGGCAGAACTACCAAAATGTTGCCGACGCGTATGTGCAATCGCCGACAACGGGGATCAGCACGCCGTTGCGCTCGATTGCAACGCTTACGCCGGAGTGGCAATCCGGTCGCATCGTGCATCGTAACGGCGCGCGCACCATTACGGTTCGCTCTTTTGCCGATGAAAGCTATCTTCCCAGTCAAGTGCTGGCCAGCGTTCGTAAACCGATTGCCAAGATCAATCTTCCGGATGGTTATCACATTGAGTACGGCGGTGAAGAAGAGAGCCAGAACGAGACTTCCGGAGAGATGTACTGGGCGCTCGTCGTCAGTCTGGTGCTGATTTTTCTGATTCTGCTGATTCAGTTTCGCACCCTGGTCGATCCGCTGATTGTCATGGCGGCTTTTCCTTTAGCCTTGCCTGGCGCGGCGCTGGGACTTTTTCTTACAGGCAATTCATTCGGGTTTACCGCATTTATTGGCATCATCAGCCTGGGTGGTTTGGTGGTGCGCAATTCGATCATTCTTATTGACGCCATTTACGAACGCATGAAGGCGGGAACGCCCCTGATGCAGGCAGCCATGGAGGCAGGCGAACGAAGACTGCGCCCCATTTTTTTGACAACAATGGCCGCCGCAGTTGGAGTTACACCGATGATTTTGTCCGGCTCCAGTCTATGGTCGCCTTTGGCGAGTGTCATCGCCTTTGGGCTGCTCGTTTCCATGTTTTTTACGCTGATCGTCATTCCCGTTTTGTTTGTCACCGTTCACAGCAAGAAGGCAAAAAGCTCTGTTGCCGCGGCCTGCGCGATGATGCTGGCTGGCCTTCTGTTTTCCGCGGGGGCGCAAGGGCAAAGCCGCGCCGTATCACTAGATGAGGCCATACAACTGGCTCATCGGCAGAACAGAAGCGTTCACCTGGCGCACCTTAAAGTGAATGAGGCCGATGCCAAGTTGACCCAGGCACGGGCAGATTACTTTCCACGCGTCACCAACGAAACCAATGCCATGCATCTTAACGAAAAAGAAAGTCTCACGATACCGAAGGGAGCGCTTGGCAATTACACCAATGATGGCTCAATCCCCGGCAAGGATGTCTCAATCGAGTTAGGCAAGCAGAACATCATTCTGAGCACAACGACTGCCGTACAGCCAATTTCGCAACTATTCAAAATTCACGCGGGAGTATCTGTCGCGCGCGCCGACTCGGCCATTGCACGCGCGGATGCACGGCGAGCCGAAGACGAAATTGCTTCGAATGTGAAGAAGCTCTACTACAACCTTCTGGCGATTGAGCATCGCCGGCGCGCAGCGGAATTGCGCATTCAGGCTGGCGAGGAGAAGGTCGCCGAAGCACGTCATTCCGTTCAAGCCGGCGCAGCGCTTGAAATCGAGGTTCAGGACGGCACCGCGGAAATTGCCGAAGCGCGCCATGCTCTTGGCGAGCTGGAAGATACAGAAGCTGATTTACGCGATGATTTGAATGAGCAGTTGGGCCTGCCGCTTGATACGAAGGTTGCCCTCTCAACGCCGGCAGAAGATATCGATCAACTATCCGATCAACTATCCGACCAACCATCTGGCCTGGTTGTCGATTTCTCTGCCGTTTTGCAAACGCCAGAAGATCTGGCCGCGGAGGCTCTGGATCACAATCCAGAGATTGCCTCGGCGCGCAGCACACTCGACAAGGCAAATGCGGGACTTCAAGCGGCGCATTTGGAGTTTGTACCCGATATCAGCGCATTTGCGGAGCATGTTTATCAAAGCGGCGTTCCTTTGTTGTCTGCGAATTCCGCAACCTTCGGTCTGCGCTTGGATTGGACGCTTTCCGAGTTTGGCAAGCGCACGGGGCAGGTTCGCGAACGGAAGTCTCAAGTGGCGCAAGCAAAGGAAAATCTGCAACTCACGGAGGATCGAATTCGCATTGAGGTCGAAAAAGAACTCCGCAAGCTGCGGCGCTGTGCGACGTCGCTTCAAGCCGCGCAAGCCGGCGTTGCTGCACGCACGGAGATGCGACGCCTCGTCTCCGATCAAGTCGAAGCAAAAACGGCGAACGCATCTTTACTCACCGAGGCAGAGGCCAAACTCTCTGAAGCACAGGCGCAGTTGTTTGAGGCCCGCATGGCGCGCGCGACCGCTCGGGCAGAGTTGGATAAGCTTGTGGGAGAGCCGAATAGCGTAAGCAGATCATCCAATAACTGATTCCAGCGTTATCTGTAAGAAGAAAGCGTCAAAACTGTTTGGCGCGTGCGCCTCTTCCGCATCTCCTTGTATGATGTCTTCGAACAGGAGCAGAGATGGCGCATTCGTTAGCAGCTTTTGTATTGGTCGCGGCATGTTCGCTTGGCGCGCAGCAGATAGGCAATATCGATTTGGGCGCGGCTACGCAAATTCATGCGTATACGCAGCAGCGCGCATCGAGTTACGACCGCAGTGGCGGAAACACGGACTCGATTCCCCTCGGCGTGGGCCAATCGGCAACAATCTTCGATCAAGCAGGCCCCGGCGAGGTTACGCATCTGTGGATGACGATCTCTTCGCCGGAGGATTTCCACCTGAAAAAGCTGGTGCTGCGCATGTATTGGGACGATGAGCCGACGCCCAGCGTGGAAGCGCCGGTGGGCGATTTTTTCGGTCTCGGCTTGGGTGACTACTTCAACTTTCAATCGGCTTATCTTGCCGTCGCGCCAGATAAGGCGCTGAATGCGTTTTTCCCCATGCCCTTCGCGCATCGCGCGCGAATCACCATCACCAACGAGGGCAAAGAGAATGTCGATAATCTGTACTACAACATCGATTACCGCGCTTATGCCAAGCCGCTACCTGTTGGCACGCTTTATTTCCATGCGCAGTATCGCCAACAAACGCCGCCCGCGAATTGGAATGGCAAGGTAACCAATAACTACGACGAGGCGACGCTGGCGCGCAAAAATCTTGATGGGCGCGATAACTATAC